>Ga0209347_1005088_pt1 | contig 12896 bp, 7 predicted proteins | sample AutmiccommuBRH23_FD_187382 | JGI IMG/M metagenome (GOLD analysis project Ga0209347, IMG submission 187382) | Deep subsurface microbial communities from Mt. Terri, Switzerland - Autotrophic microbial communities BRH/23 (SPAdes) (version 2) | ecosystem: Environmental > Aquatic > Deep subsurface >... | reverse complement strand
GAAAACTCTATGTGTCCGAAGTAAAGGGTTTCAAAAATCCACTGTCTGTTTTGAAGGGTTTTGAAAACCCCTGCTGTCCATTTTATAGGGTACATTTTATTATAACTTAGCTTATTCTGTTAAAACCCTTTAATACCAAGGGTTTCAGGCATCGGTCATACCGGTGCCTTTTCTTATTTTGTTATACTTTATTACCTATTATTACCCGCGTTGCATTACCGGTTGCATTACTGTAAGCGCTTTCCACGCGATAACTCTCCAGTTTGTAAGTCTAAGATGTAAATAGTTTACTCGTTGGAAAATTTATAAGAACAAAATCTAGATGTGCTCATGCTTTGTTAACCATTGATTAATGACTACACTTAGATCTGATTGAACCAACCCAATTTCCATTACCACGAACACCGTATATACATTCTTCATATTTTTCACTTGACAGTCACCCAGCCGGTCAGATAGAAATATAATTCAAATAAACATTATTTAAGTGCGTTTTTTTCAAATAGCAATTTTTTCCGAAACTGTTCTATCTCATTTATATAATTTTCTATAGCTAATAGACGTTGTATCTTAAATCTCTCCTTCACTCTACCGTATTCAAATTTTAAAAGTTTTAACTCTCTGTCAACTGTTTGCATTGATGTAATAATAGCACTTGACTTTTGTCTTCGACAATTTGACTCCACCGCCATTAGTTCTAGGTAGCTTATATGGAGTTTTTCCTCAAGAGCTAAGTATTCTTGTTCTTTGCAAATTTTAATAGCATGGTTAAAGATATCTAATCCGCCAAATTGTATACCCATAATTTACCTCACCCCATAGTTGCTAACACATCTGATATTATCTTTGTAAATTCTTCGCCTGAAAGACCAGTAGCATTTGTTTGATTGTAAGAATAAAAATCTCGTAATAAATCTTGAATAATTCTCATTCTATCCACAACACTTTTTGTATCGACATTTTTTCTCATCACATAGACTTCTGCTTCCGTAAGCAGCATTTTTCTATCCTCTGCCATCTTTGCCAATATCGCTTCAGATTGCACTTTCATTTTTTGGATATCAACGATATTCTTTGCAATTTCAATAATGCTACCCATATTGTCTTCCAAGGCATCTGCAAGTTTATTATTTTGTGATGCGGAATCAATTTCATTTGTTCTTCTTGAAGATCCCACAATTTCAAATTCTTTACTCATGTTTATACTCTCCTAATTCTTTTTTTGCGCTGTTTAATAATATTTTCAGTTCCTCAGTATTATCTGCATTATTGTCACTATCTTTTGTATCAAGTGCAGCAATCCAGCCATTTGTTTCTTCATCTAACAGTCTAATATTTTCTTTCTTTAGCTCACTTAAATCATTTAGAGTAATAGATACTACCTCCTCGTACCATTTTTCTACCCCTGTGTCTACTGATTTTATTAGGTTCCCTTGCCATTTCAAAATATCATAAATTATAAATCCTGCCTCTATAATTGCAGCGACTGCAAACCCTACTGCTTTGGCAGATGTTGCTCCTATTTTGCTTAATGTACTTGCCAATTTATTGTGAGTTTGCCTTGAAAATGTTTTTCCAAATAAATCTCCAAACTTTTTCAATAAATGTTTGGAAGCATTTGCGATTCCAGTACCACCTCGTCCTGCAAATTGCTTAAAATAACCCAACAAAGATTCTTCCAAAGCTCTTCCACCAGCTTTTTTAAATATATCTTTTGCCATATTAGCCACTGCAACAGAAAAATGAAGCTCTATTGTTTGTTCAATTTTTGTATATTCTTTATTCAATTTATCAGAAATTTGCCTATCAAGGTCATCAAGCTTTGCTTCAATATATGAGCTTATCTCCTTGACCTGTTTCTTTGTTTCAAATTGTAGCATATGTGAATTGACATAGGTCATAACCTCATCTCCGCGCAATTTATCTGACTTGTTAATTTTTTCATCAATTACATTGTTTATATTCATTTTTGCTTTAGAAAACTTTGAAGGCATAATTGAAATTAAATCACAGAATGCTGGCTCAATAAGTAATTCTTTTATTTCTTGGTTTGTTTTTTTAATTTCTTCAAACATTATTTCAAATGCTTTCTTATCTTCTTGACTTAATTGATCCATTAATATTTTCTTATCAATAATCGATTCGCATTTTTCTAATAGACCAAACACAAATCCATTGAAGCTCATTTCTAACTGTTTAATGTGCTTTTCTGAGGCAACTGAGTTTTGCACATAATCCCAAAGTTCTTTACATTGAGGCAATGGGTATTCATTACCTTCACAATAAATGTTTGGAACCAAAAACACCTTCGGCAAATAATGCAAGATGTCTGAAACATATCCGGTTATTTCCTCAATGCGCCTATCATCTTTATTAACCTCATCTGGAGAGCGGTTAATAATTAGTACAAACTCAGTATCCTTCGAAATTAGTTCACTTGCATAATTTAAAAAGTTAAAATCATCTTGTTGAATGCCAACTTTATAGGAAACAACATAGAGTACAACATTGCTTTCCGGCAAAAAACTGGCTAACAAATCTTCATGCTTTTCAATGATAGAACCATATCCAGGAGTATCAAATAAACGCAAGTTTCCCAAGCCAAGCAGAGGTGACTTTGCTTCTAAACGCAGCCTACTTAAATTGCTATCTGGTTGTTTGCTTAAATGTAAAAATTCTTCTCTCGTTAATCTCTCCATGGTTGCATTCTTGTTTATTGCATAATAAGGCTGAGTTACTTCATCCGCTGTAAATGCAAGCTCAACAATTGCCCCTGTGGACGGTCTAACACTTGTAAATAAATAATTCCCACCAAGAAGACCATTAAGCAGAGTTGTTTTTCCGCTACTTGTTTCACCCAGCATAACTATATAACTATCAGGACAAGCAATTCTTGCCCCTAAAAACTTTGACAATTGGGTAGTTTCTTTATCATCTATTGCTTCGACCAATTTATTGACTATGTCATATTTTCTTGTAATTTCATTAAACACGGTACTGCACCTCTTGTTCAATCAGATATGACAAATCCTTTGTCAATTCTTGTGCTAATTCATCGGTATTCTTATCTTGCTGTAATATTTTCATGTTTTCTTCTTTAGATTTTTGAGCGGCTAATAGTCTATTTTTGCAATACTGTTCTAAAGCAACCCCAATATCATCACACATCGTGTTAAATGATTTCATTAGCTGTTTTTGCATTTTCTCACATACATCCTCAATTATTGGTGAAATTTGCCTTTTAGTTGCTGTTGCTCGGTCTGCCGTTTTAAGCTTTCTACTACCTTCACCTATCATTCCAGTGAAAATTCCTACCAATCCACCAACAACTGCTCCCGCTATTACTCCAACTATTGTACCTATTGGTGGTGCAAAGAAAGAACCTACAGCAGCCCCTGCTTCTATCCCAAGTGCAACTCCGCCAATTCCGCCCCCAACTTTAATACCTACCTCCAATCCTTTTTCCCACTTTAGCTCCTGCTGTTTACTAAAAACTTCTGCTGTGAAATTATTTTTCTGCTCTTGCTTAATTATGTCGCTTAATTCCACCATTTTTACGGAAATCTCCCGAGTTTTCTCGCCAATAAAATCCGTATATCCATCATTTATCATTTCAAACTCTTGTAATTGATAATCATTAAATGCTTGTGTTAGATCCTCACCATCCGTCACGCCGCCATCAATAACGCGGTTTATATTAGCCCGAATATTCTCCTCTGCTTCTCGAAACAATTTCTTGATAAAAGAGGATGCTTCTATTCTTTGCGAATCTAAAATGTCTTCTACTTCAGAAACTTGTTTTTTTATATCAGCCGTATTCTTCTCAAACTCAGCTTCTTCGTTATGAAGCTTATCTGTTAGTTCTTCTTTTGTTAATTTGCATTTTTCCAATTGGTCATTAATGATTATTTTAACTATTGCAATAATATTTAAAGCCTTCTCAAAATATTTTATTTCTGTTTGCTCTTTCCAATTGCTATGAATCATAGATAGCTTATCCGTAATTGCGGAAATATTTGAAGCCTGAAGGTTTTCGGGTTTATTCTGTGTTACTCCTACAAGTGCTTGATACGCGTTAATTGTAATAATCTCTCCGTTATAAGGTATCTGAGTTTTTTCAGCAATGTCTTTAAGTATTGTTTCGTTTGCATCAAGTCCTTCTGCAACTTCTCTGTCATTTTCATTATTCCATCTGTTTTGAACAAACCAAGCATTGCTAAGGGTGTTCCAAGCAACTTTTATAAATAAGGCCTCTGTTCTTGTAATAGGAGGATTTACTCTTATCACAAATATTGCAGAATAAAGTTTTTTTCTATATTCGTTGGTTGTTTCTTGGTTTTTATTAGTCATACTTCCTACGCCAGGTAAATCAACCAAGACTATTCCTGTTTTTAACAATTCAATATTTCTATAAATAACAATATGTGAAGCCTGTTTTTCATTACCTTTGTTATAGTTATTGTCGACATATTGGCATATTTCATTTTTCAAAATACTTCTGCTTTTACCGTCAAGAAAATGTATATACACGGATGGTGTATCAGCATATCGCACCTCAACAGGTATACACGTGGTTTCATCTGCTTCATTTGGCATAACATTTTCTTTTAGAATCCCGTTGATTAGTGTACTTTTTCCAACGCCTTGAAGTCCAAGAACTGGAATTAGCATCTCTGGATTTTGTAGATTTTGATACATATTTTTTAGATTATCTCCACCCGCAGGTGTTTCTCCATCTCCAGGTATGTATTTACTTAACAGGTCAACTATCTTAATATCAGGTATTTTAATCATTACGACACTCCCTTACTAAACCATCTTTTGTAAAATGGAAGTTTAAGATCATTTACCTTACCTTCAATTTTTTCTAAGCGTTGAAGTAAATGACTTTGCCCATCCAATATATCACTTAAGATACTTAATTTTTCCTCAAATGAACTTAACTTAGCAAAAATATTCACTTGATTTTCATTAAAAGTATCGTTTAGTTTAGTAATTTCTTTTAACACCAGTTTTCGTTCTGTTAAAATGGCGGCTTTAGTATCTTCATTTATTTCTTTATACAATTGTTGATTTTTCAACAATTCGTTTATTATTGTTTGCTCCGTATTTTTCAGTAATTGTTCAATTGCTATCGAGGATGGCAAGTTCCCAATGGTCTTAGAACTACCCTCGACAGAAAGCAAAATAGTGTTCGCCTTTTCAGACATCCCCTTCAATTCACTATTGTTTTTGAGTAACGCCTCATTCACTATCTTTTGTTCCGTTATGATAACCGTTTTAATATCCTCATTTAGGTCTTTATACAGTTGTTGATTTTTTAATAATTCTCTTGTTAGTGTTTGCTCTGCTTTTTCCTGTGATTCTTCAATTGCTGATGGAATCTTCTCGATGGATTTAGAAGAACCTACGAGTGAAAGCAAATAAGTATTTGCCTTTCCAGAAATCTCCTTCAGATCACTATTGCTTTTGAGTAGCGCCTCATTCACTATCTTTTGTTCTGTTAAGATAACAGTCTTAATATCCTCATTTAGGTCTTTATATAATTTTTGACTTTTTATTAATTCGTTTACTATTGCTAACTCTATGTTTTTCTCTGATTGTTCAATTGCCGATGGGATTTTCTCGCTAATTTTAGAAATACCTTTAACTGAAAGTAAAATAGTATTTTGATTTTCAGTTATTGCCTCTAATCCATTATTAGTTTTGCGTAATGCCCCAGTAATCCCTTCGCTAATATTTGCACTAATCTCCTCATTAATAAAACCCATAAATTTTTTGGTTGCTTCATCTACTGATACAATTGCTTCATATTTCATCTAGCCGCATTCCTCTCATTTCTGATTAAATCCCCTACAACATTAGATACCTTACTATCAAACAAAAATCTAAATTTCTCTTGCAACTGTTTTAATAATTCTTGCTCATCCCCAATATTTTTGCATGGCTCTAATTGACTCTGGGCAAATGCAGTATTATAGATTGGATTATCATCATTGATTAAAACAATACCTTTTTGCCCTTTGATTTCAAACTCATCGTAATAATCCAGCAAATTGGATTTCATTTCCATCACTCCATCAGAAGCTATTAGGCTGTCAAAATCCTGCACTACAAAGAAAATCCTGTCTGTGTTTTTAACATTATCTTTTAACAGTAGTTTGCTTATCTGGTTTTTTGCCGATCCATCCTGTTGGGCATTGACCATAATATAAAACGTAGTTGCCGTGTATTCTTTTTGCAATTGCTTTAGTTGTTTATCATCTGGACATAATATACATAAGTTATCTTCTATAAGTACCTTACCCGATTTTTCAAGAGTTGCGTAACTCTCCTCGCTGAATAATACCCCAATAAATCGCAACATAAAATTTTTTATACATTCAATATCCCAGCCCATCACAACCGCTTTTTTTGGTGCTTGTGCAACTTGTAGGCAGTGTTTTAAGGATTGTTGTGCTGCCATATTAAGCACCATGCGTGAAATTTCAAGTAACCCCATTTGATATCCTGACAGGGTTACTTGAGAAAGATTTAACGAATCCTCCTGAACAGCTGGTGTAGAAATAGTGGTGCGGTTTATAATTTTCTCACCTGTACTAAAGGTTAAAAGTATTTTTTTAAGTTGACCGATAACCCATAATACGTCTTCAGCTTCTTCAATTCTTTTTTGCCTTTCAATAAAGCTTAGATACAATCTATCGATTTCAACATCGATATTTTTGATTGGTGCCTGAAGCCCTCTTATCCAACCATCAATGACTTGGTTATATACTCGATGTGCTCTTTCTATGTATTTTCTTAGTTCTTCAGTAGTTCGTGTTTTATCAAGTTCCTTTACAGTGTATGGTACTTGCTCATAACCCCAATCATCTTTACCGAATAACCAGCCTGCACCTCTTGCAAGCCCTGCACCAAAACTGCTTTTTTTCTCTTTTCTGTACTGTGTTTTACTTTCTATTATTCTTTGAGGCTCCGATATTGTTTCCAATCGCTCAAATTTAACTAAGTCCCTAAGCGGGATATCTAATATTCTGGCTGAATCAGAAAGTTTCTTATTAAAAGTCGAAATAATAATCAGTATATTTTCCTCACATTTTTTAACAATTAATTTTAGATTGTTAATTTTGTAATCTACATTATCTTTTGTGAGATCAATACTGCCACTAATATTTTTTGACGTTAGATTCGAAATTTCTTTGAACAATTCATTTTTGGTTTTCTCGAAATCTCTGTGTAGACTTTCCTTTATTCCTTCATATTTGAATTTCGGTGGCGCTATCATAACACCGGATGTTTTTTTCTCTTCTTCAGCAATCAGCTCCCTATATCGGCTAAATGCTGAATTGCAGCGTTCATCATCAATTTTAGGAATGAATGTTTTTATCATATCATTCATTAGTAGTTTGAATTCTTTATAATGGGAGTCCTTCTCTTCTTTTATATTTTGACACCGAGCTTTCATTGCATAAATTGCTGATACCTGAATAATGCTTACAGATGACTTCTCATCAATATTTGATGCATCAATTACACGTTGTAGCCTTTTTTTATGCTCTAGTGCCACCATTTCTTTTGTCTTTCGCCCATCAGCACTTGGTTCCACAGAATCGAGCATATTTTGAACAATTACAAGTGGACATTTATGTTTTGCTATCGCATTCAACACAGTTCTTGTTTTTTCGTCACTATTAGTTTTTAGAGTTGTGACAAATATACACATATCAATAGTGGGAAGCAAGATCTCAAGTGACAGTTTTTCATGGTTTTCCAGTTTATAGGCATCAAGCCCAGCGCTATCAATTAGTACTACATCATCTCCCAAATCAAAAGATGGTGTGATTAGTTGGATGTCTGAGACGTTTTCTTTGTTATGTCTATTTTCGTTTTCATCACTATATTTCTTTATATTTTCTAGATTTAGTTGTTTTCCTTGAAGTGTAATATCTTGAGAGTTTTTAAAACAAATTATTGCTTTAGATTCATCTCCCTTAGAACAGCTAACCAATTGACTTGAAGAAGGCTTAACCGCCATTGATAATAGCTGATCTCCTAAAATTGCATTTATTAACGTTGACTTTCCGCTACTTGTTACTCCAATTACTCCGATCCTAATTTTATTATTGCTCCATTTCACCTTTCTCTGCTCCAACCAGTCCACTTCATATTCATATCTCTTGAAAGTAGAAGGTCTTTTGTGAAATACTTCCAAGGCCGAGTCTATAAATTTTGTACATTTCATATTGAAACCTATCTTTCTTATTTTTGATTATAAAAACAACTTATTACACAAACAAGGTTAGGTTGTATTTTCGTTATTTTAAGATTCAGACTGTTATACAAGGATAGTACCCGGTTTTATTTGCTTAAAGCGTTCCTTTTTAGTGACTTTCTTTATCGTCTTCATTTCTGCTTTCCATACTAGAAAATTTCCTCCGTTTATCGTAAAACTTCAGTATTGGAAATATTATTAACATTTAGTATTATCATGTAATTCTCCTTTAAAATACGTATTTCCTGCATAAAGCGAAGTATTCACTATATAATGATCAGGACTTTAAATCATCCCATAACTTTTTCACTTTACGCCCCATATCTTCAATATCTCGATATATTTCACCAATGTTCTGGTCCCGCATTACGTCTCCACACTTTGCACAGCGTCCGCAGAGGACAAATGTTCCTTCTGACCAGCGCCGAGCGTCGTAACCCTCCCCCGTCAGTCTACGTTCTTCCCCATGCAATAAATTGTACGTTGTTGACATGTAAACAACGTGAAAAGCCGCAATTAATGCAGCTTCTCTCTTCGTTAGTATAGATAACTTTCGGGCGAGCTCGGCCTGTTGGCCGTCCGTCCCGAATTCCCACTCACGCTGGTCATGCGCGTCCAGGGCCGAGGACCGCGATCTTCAACACTTGGAAAAACATCGACCTGCAATCTTTTAATAAACTCGGTTAAGTTCCTCTATTGGGCAACGCAGAAGACAGTATAGTCATCGGAAGATATTGTGAACTTACTATTTCCGTGACGATTCTCACCATCCAGGTAAGAAAATAACCCTTGGAGTCTATAAATTTTTCTATTACTCTCATCACCGATATTTGTTACTAACGCCACCTCGTACCTCTGGTGGTTTCTTTCTGCAAATGACAACTCATTAACAGTGATCATGAATGTAATAGCACTGCCAACCGTGGACTTTATTTCAACGTATCTAGTTTCACCATTATCGTTAACGTAAGTTAAGTCGTAACCAAGCCCGCCTACCCCCTCTGGATTTACACCTTTTTTCTTAGCGTTTTCAGAAACCCATTTCACATCTTTGAGATTTTGGACAAATGTTCTATAAACAACCTCTTCCGCAAAAGCACCCCATAATGCCTTGTTACGTTCCCGCTGGGTTCCCGCAGATCTGTTTCCTGAGCCGTTTGAGTGACAGTTGGCAGGTAAACTTGGTGGTGCTGCAGATACGTTAATTACCTCAATTGGGGCGGTTGGAGCTTCCTTGGGTTTCTGGATCGCGGAATCTACCTCATCTTGTTTCTTCCATTCAGCTAATTTTATGTCATAGCGTTTCGTGAGCTCATCAAAAGCATCAAAATACATAAGGCTGTCATTTTCAATATCAGCAAGCAAGTCGGCAATAATCCCGTTATCCCTATCTATGGCAAAAACTTCGCGATTTTCTTTCCATTTTGCATCAGCATCAGCTTCCGTCTGTTTGGATAGTATTGGCCACTGCTCGTAAAAAGCGTTTTGAACGTTAAAGTTCTTTGTATTGGTCAACAAATAATTGAAATTGATAAAATTATTAAACTGCTTTAGAAACCCCTTTTTTTCAACGATGCCTTTATCTGCAAAAGAGGCAAATAACGCATTTTTATATTTTTGCCGGTATTGTTCTACAAGACATCTTATCTTATCAGAATAATAAATTCGCAGGTCAATGACAAACTCGGAATTATCATTGAATTCCGGCACATCTATTTCGAGGATTTGCATTATCTCTAACAAGGCTTCTACATTAGAAACGCTATTTATATCATCAAAATTAAGTTTTGATGCCAACTGCCGAATCTCAATGAGTTTATCCTTGCCCCCTATTTGTTCGCAAGCAGTCAAAAACATCTCTTGCCGCGACTGTATAAGGTCGAGCGCTTCTTTTGATGCAGCAAGCACCCCGAGATCATCAAAATCCTGTAGAATCAGCTTTTGCCTCCCAGAGTCTTGCTGACCATACAAACTCCTGAGACACTGGAATAGCTTATCGTCCTGTATATCCACCGTAGACGTTATAACCTCAGCCATCGCAGCGCAAAAGCTAAGATCGTTACGGAGCTGCTCCATATTATACATTCCTGCGGGGGCTTTTACATATACGCCGTCGTTGCCACGAATGAATGAATAATCATCAAGAGCGACCTTTTCGCCGCCATAATTAGCTTCAATCGTGTCACAAAGCCGAACCCTAATCGATTTTATTGAAGTTATCTCACTCTGCTTGGCATTTCTGGTTCTGTAGCAAAAAGCGTAAACCTTAAAGCTGTTGAAGTCTTCAACAAATTCGCTATCCAGCGTATGAATAGAGGGAGTTCCAACGATAGTACCCTTAAGCTTAATCGAGTTTACATCAAAATACTTTTTTATAGTCTCTTGGCTTTGTCGACTGGGTATAGCAATCAAGTTGAAGTTTTTCAATATTTCTTTGCTAACAGTTTTTTCAGTTAAGTACAGAGCACTTTGAATGTTTATAAAAGCCCTGACGTTTTTACAGTAAACCATGCCGGACTCCATAAACTTTTTATAGTTTGCGTTCTCTTCCTCTAAAACTGATATGCCGTGGGCATCAATAATCGACTGATATAAAGCTTTACTGATATCTCCGTTCTCATCAAAAGATGGCAACTTTAATAGTATGCCATATAATGCATTTGTGGATAAATCGGCAAATGTCTCAGACGCTCCGATTTTTGTTAATAAAAGCCGTATGTCTGATTTCTCCGAAGCAGGTTGACTTAGATTTGAAATATAGCTATCGAGGTCTGGTTCAATCACATAAGGTAGCAGAAGTTCGTTAGTCCCGTTTCGTAGCAGACATTGGCTTACAGAGTACCGCATACTTATAACTTCAATCCATAAACGCTGCGAAAACTCGTAGCGCATAAAGCATGATATTTTATTACTTGTTTGCCGATCGTATTGCTGATTCCCTTTAGAGACATACCCGATGCTTTTCTGTGATTGCTCAAATTTTGACGTTACAAGAGAACGAGCACTATCATCCAATCTCAGCCAAGCTATAATATTCTTCGTCGCAGCTTTCTCAAGTATCTCTTCATAATGCTCGATGATTTCTACATTTACACGAGGAACAGATGCGTGTGCCATATCGCTAATGGAGTATACGCTATCTCCTGCGATTATAGGATAGTCAAAATTTCGTATCAGTATCGCCTTGTACGCAGGTGGCAGGGGACCAATCTCTTTATGTATTATCCTCGGATACTTGGCGATTCCAACCCCCACCAGAAACTCATTAAATTCATTTATCTCATCGGGACGAATCCCATATACCTGCGGTGAGGCAATAAATAAATCGTCCCTACTTACAAACAGGTTTTCTGTGATTTCGTTTCCGTATCCTTTGTCCAAATAAAGAATATCAGCGCTTCGAATCTTTCCATCCCGAGCGACTACAGGTACCCTGAATGACTGCATATTGATTTCCTGTAAACGACCGCTCTTTGAAATCTTCCAAAGCCACAAAAGCATTTCAACACAGCACTTTTGTGTATTTTTGCTGTCTCTATGCTCACGATTATTTAGCTTAGATATAACGCTTCTTATTATTTCGGTTAGATTATATTCCCGGACATTCAGTGCGCTCAGCCTTTCTGCCAGAGTACGCAGTGTAACATTTGTCACTAAAACATCCCTAAACGCAGACAATAGGCCTCTCTGCATATATACCAAACTTGCAAACCTCGGAGGCTGAGGAAAATCGCCGTCTTTAGTTTCCGGAGGGAGGAAAACATAATGTCTGTTATTAACAGGCTTGTTATCAGAATCTATAATAAACTTCGGAGGGATGTTCTCCTTTGTGGGAGTATTATACTCCGTTAAAAATTCAATGCACAATGCGGCTCTTTCTTTGATATTCATCTTCGGAAGCAATGAATCGATTCCTTTAGAGATAGCATCATATTCGTACTTCAGATTTGAACTGCTGAGTTTCGCCAACTTTTTGATCAAGCGACGTACGGCCACATCCTCGTTATAGAGCATTAATTGGTTAAAATATTCCCCATTGACATAGTCTGCGATTTTGCTCTCGTAGAACTTTGGATTATCATAAAACGAAATGTATTCAAAGTTAACTGTTGGGAAAACTTTGCTCTCTGTTATAGCGCAATGATAAAACTCATCGATTCTAGTCCATGTTAACTCTATAGGAAAATCTTTCTTGAGTGACAATAATCTAAGGGGCGCGTAATCTACCGCGGAAGTGTCAATTCTAATGGCAGTATCAATCAAAAGGCGACATGCTGCCTCAAGCACGATTTTATTAAGAGGGGTTTCATTTAGGTGATTTCTGTTTGCGCTCAAATCAAATGTCCCATGAACAAGAGCGGGAATAGGAAACTCAATCTGTGTTTTGAAAAAGCTGTATAAGACATCAGGTTTAACCGACATATCTGTTTTATAGGCGACCGAAACCGCATATTGACGCTCTTCAACTTGCCCTTTGCGATAAGCGACCACCCATTCTGTGGGCGCTCACTTTAACTGACATTAAAGTGAGCGTTTTTTCTTGCCTACTTTGTCGTTTCTAGTAGATAATGATTGTCATGTGACTAAATAGATCCCATGACAATCATTAAAAAAGGATAAAAGA
>Ga0209347_1005087_pt1 | contig 12900 bp, 9 predicted proteins | sample AutmiccommuBRH23_FD_187382 | JGI IMG/M metagenome (GOLD analysis project Ga0209347, IMG submission 187382) | Deep subsurface microbial communities from Mt. Terri, Switzerland - Autotrophic microbial communities BRH/23 (SPAdes) (version 2) | ecosystem: Environmental > Aquatic > Deep subsurface >... | reverse complement strand
TACTGCGTGAACTGAGGAACCGCCGTATACCGAACGGTACGTACGGTGGTGTGGGAGGTCGGTCACTCAAATAATGGGTGGCCTCCTACCCGATTGGATGAAGTGTTCTATAGTAGCATGGTAACTTAATTAATTTCAATAATTATTAGCGTTTTTGTTCGCATACTCTGTCTAGATTTGACCATACTAAAAATGTTCAATGATTAATACATGACAAGAGGTGACAGTTATCATGACAACAACACTCTATGTCGGAAATCTTCCGTGGAATACGACAGCAGAAGAACTCGGTCAATTCTTCGGCGAGTATGGTCAGGTTGAAAGCAGTCGGATTATTACCGATCGTGAAACTGGCCGTTCCCGAGGGTTTGGCTTTATTGAGGTTGAAGAAATGGATGCGGCACGTATAGCGGAAGAACTAAATGGTAAAGATTTTGGTGGAAGGCCATTAACGGTCAATGAAGCCAAACCGAGACAAATGTAATACCCTGCGGACTGTAAGGGAGACCTCTGACATGCTTGTGGGGGTCTCCCATTTTATATTTTTGCACTGGTCAGACCCTTTCTTTATACTTGCACCAGTCAGAAAGTATAACTTATCGTTATATACTGCAAAGAAGGCAAATACGTGCGAAGACAGTGTCTTCGCGTGTGTGGGTGCTAACAAAGTTTTCTTTACATCTTAAGTGATTAATTGATAAAATAGATAATTAGAAAGAGAATTGTGAGAGAGAAAAGGGAGCGGGAGATACGTGATATTGCAGGTTGAAGTACTGAGGGATTTAGCGGCCCGTGTTCTTTCAGAGGAAAGGCTTAGGCATACGTTAGGTGTGGCAGATTGGGCGGAGGAGTTGGCCCGACACCATGGATTGGATCCAGTTAAAGCTCGTTGTGCGGGGTTAGTGCATGATTTAGCTAAAGAAATTCCTTTAAATAATCAGTTGAGGTTCGCGCGTCGGTGGAATTTGCTTAAGTATCCTGAAGATGAGCAGAGCCCCTATGTTTTGCATGGACCTGTGGCGGCTTATTGGTTGGAGAACTATTATGGGTTAGACGATGCAGAGGTCTTGGCGGCTGTTGCAAATCATACGTTAGGGAGGCCGGGAATGTGTCAATTGGAGATGCTGATTTACAGTGCTGATCTAACAGAAGCCGATCGTGATTTTCCAAAAGTGGACATTTTGCGTCAATCCCTGTATGATAATTTAGAAAAGGGTACGTTAGCCTGTGTTGAACACACTTTAATATATTTGAGAGAAAGCAAACGTCCAATTCATCCTTTAACCCAATTGACTTTTAATGATTTACAAAGGAGGCAAAATATTGGAACTAGATCAAAAAATGCTTAATGAAGTGGTCGGTTATGTTGAGGACAAAAAAGGTGGAGACATTACCCTTTTAAGTTTAAAGGGAATTTCGATGGTCACGGATTATTGCTTAATTGTGACTGGAAATACGACTACTCAGGTTAAAGCGATCACTAACCATTTAGAAGAAAAGTTGCCAGAGATGGGAGTTCCGGTTATTCATCTTGAAGGATTACCTACTGCCAACTGGGTCTTGATGGATTGTGGTGGTGATTTAGTGATTCATGTTATGACTCCCGATCAACGTGAATTTTATCAGCTTGAACGTCTCTGGAAAGATGCGGAAGTCATGTCATTCAATCCAATCGAGCATTAGTGAACTCGTTCAACTTAAGTTGAACATCGAGTCTTCGGTGACATAAGTCTCCAGTGGAGACTTATGCCGAAGGCGCAGATCCGCAAACGAAATACTTTCGCGCCGTAGGATGGAGTCTACCTCCTTCGCCGCTAAGTGTTTCTATTGGGAAAGCGGCTCGGCAATACTCTATCCTACGCCGGTAGGTATTCCTTTGGGGATAGCGGCTTCGGCGATACTCATCCTCAGCGCTATAGCATTCGTTAAGGGCCGTGCGCTTCGGCGATACTCTCCACCGGAGACTATCGTCACTGGAGACTATCGTCACTGAAGCAGAGTACGGGGTACCACTCCCACTTGTAGAAGTGGGAGTCTCACGATTGGATGATCAAACACCGATAATTGAAACGCGTAAAGGCAATGATAGGGAATAGTACTGTAGAAACCTCTTAAAGAGAGACGGCGGGAGGTGCAAGCCGTTGTTGGGGACTTCAGGAACTCGCCCTGGAGCTGTGTTCAGGTCATAATGAACACCGGTGCGAACCGTTAAGATCGCTTGAGAACTGTTAAAAATTGGGTGGTACCACGAGAGGAAATCTCTCGTCCCTTTAGGGGACGGGAGATTTTTCTATACTAATTAGAAAGTATACCTTATTGTCAAATACTGCAAGAAGGCTAATTCGTGCGAAGACAGTGTCTGCAAGAAGAGTAATCCGTGCGAAAACAGTGTTTTCGTGGGCTACAGGGACACTCGACTATCCATGGCCATCGCATGAAGGCTGACAGAATGACTTTTCAATTTTTACTGGTTACATATTTCTAAGGGGGAAGGGTTTTATGCAAGAGAGATACTCGTTTTCTGAGATCGAATCGAAGTGGCAGAAAAAATGGGTGGAGAACAAAGCTTATAAAACGGAGGAAAATTCCTCAAAACCGAAGTATTATGCTTTGGCTATGTTTCCATATCCTTCTGGAGATCTGCACATGGGGCATGTGCGTAATTACTCAATTGTAGATGTCATTGCTCGCTATAAACGGATGAGTGGCTATAATGTCCTTCACCCCATCGGATGGGACTCATTTGGTTTGCCAGCGGAAAATGCTGCAATCAAGCATCAAACTCCTCCAGCGGACTGGACCTGGAAAAATATCGCGAACATGCGGCGTCAGCTCCGAGAGATGGGGATTTCCTATGATTGGGACCGGGAAATGGCGACTTGTCACCCGGGTTATTATAAGTGGACACAGTGGTTGTTTTTAGAGTTTCATAAACATGGGTTGGTGTATAAGAAGAAGGCTGCCGTGAACTGGTGTCCGTCGTGCGCCACAGTGCTTGCCAATGAACAAGTTGTGGACGGAGGGTGTGAGAGATGTGATACCCTAGTAACGAAGAAAAGTCTAGAGCAATGGTTTTTCAAGATTACAGCTTATGCGGATGTTTTGCTTCAAGATTTGGATAAGTTGCCAGGATGGCCTGAAAAGGTAAAAACTATGCAGCGCAACTGGATCGGACGTTCTGAAGGAGTGGAAGTCCACTTTGCGTTGGAAGAGCGCCCAGAGAAGATCTCGGTGTATACCACCCGGATTGACACTCTTTTTGGGGTGAGCTATGTGGTTTTAGCCCCGGAACATCCACTTGTCCTTGAGCTGGTGAGTGGGACAGACTATGAGGCGGATGTGTTGGCATTTATTGAAAAAATGAATGGTCTTAATGAAATTGCCCGAACTTCTACGGATGCAGAAAAGGAAGGGCTTTTCATCGGGGCGAATTGTCTTAATCCGTTAAGTGGAAAAAAAGTGCCAATTTGGATTGCCAACTATGTTCTTCTGGAATACGGAACGGGTGCAGTAATGGGTGTGCCAGCGCATGACGAAAGGGATTTTGAGTTTGCTACGAAGTACAGCCTAGAGATTAAAACCGTTATTCTTCCTCCTGAGAGTTCATTAGAAGAAAAAGATCAGCGAGTCAAGGCTGCTTTTACAGGAGAAGGAGTTATGGTAAATTCTGATTCCTTCGATGGACTTAGCGGTGATGAGGGCTGGGAGCGGATTGCCGATGAAGCGGAGCGCCTGGGAGTGGGTCAACGGAAGGTTAATTTCCGTTTGCGTGATTGGCTCATTTCTCGTCAACGTTATTGGGGAGCACCCATTCCAATGGTTTATTGTAATTCCTGTGGAACTGTACCCGTTCCGGAAGAACAGTTGCCAATTATGCTTCCTCCGGATGTGGTCTTTAAAGCAGGGGAAAATCCGCTCGCTACATCTTCCTCGTTTATTGAAACGACGTGCCCTAAGTGTGGGGGGGGTGCTCGGCGCGAAACGGATACGATGGATACGTTTGCTTGTTCTTCGTGGTATTTTCTCCGTTATACCGACCCTCGTAATGCAGAGGTTGCTTTTTCTAAAAACGCGGTAAATCAGTGGATGAATGTTGATCAATATGTCGGTGGAGTGGAGCATGCGATTCTGCATCTGCTATATGCGCGCTTTTTTACGAAGGGTTTGAAGGATTTTGGCTACTTGGAAGCGGATGAACCTTTCCAAAACTTGCTCACGCAGGGAATGGTTTGTATGAATGGATCTAAAATGTCCAAGTCGAAGGGGAATGTCGTCAGCCCTGGGGCGATTATTTCGAAATATGGGGCAGACACAGCTCGTTTGTTCATTTTGTTCGCTGCTCCACCAGAGAGAGATCTGGAATGGAGTGATCAAGGGGTTGAAGGGTGCTATCGTTTTCTTAACCGAGTTTGGCGATTGGTCGCTCGATTTGAACCTATCCTAAGGGGAGTTCAAGGTCAGGCATCGGCTTCTACGGACCAATCGGACAGATGGAGAAACTTGGACGTAGTTAGCAAGGAAATGCGCCGCCACACTCATTTGGCAATTCATAGGGTAACTATAGACATTGGAATGCGCTTTAATTTTAATACTGCGATTAGTACTATTATGGAATGGGTCAACGCTTTGTATATCTACAAGGAACAGACAACAGCAGATGCTGCGGTCGGTCGAGAGGCTTTGGAAGGGATTCTTATACTTCTTGCTCCGATTGCTCCGCATATCACGGAAGAGCTTTGGAGGGAGCTTGGATATACAGAGAGTATTCATTTACAGCCATGGCCTAAAGTGGATGAAGCGGCTCTCGTACAAGATGAAGTGACTGTTATTCTTCAAGTGAACGGGAAAGTTCGTGAACGGATTCAAGTGTCTGCAGGAATTTCAGGGGCTGAATTGGAAAAGTTAGCTGTTGCACAGCCCAAAGTTTCTGAATGGACTCAAGGAAAAACGATCGTTAAAGTCATAACGGTTCCGGGGAAGCTAGTTAACATTGTTGTAAGGTAACAATAGTCTAAAAGGGCGAGCTTGCAATACGCAAGCTTGCCCGGCATGGCTAGCCAAGTTTTCTAATACTAGTCAGAAAGTATAACTTTGTTTACTGCAAGAAGGGTAATACGTGCGAAGACAGTGCTGCAAGAAGGTTAACCCGTGCAAAGACGGTGTCTTCGTCGTCTGGAAGCATAAGTGCAACTAAGGCTACCGCCTACGCCTGAAGGCTGACAGAATGATAATTCGTGCGAAGACAGTGTCTTCGGGCGCTAGCCAAGTTTTCTAATAGTTAGGTAGGCCTTGGAGTTTAATGACGAATGGGTGCGCAATTTTATACTAAATGTGGGATTTATGTATGAATTAAATTTCTTGATTGAGGAGGGATTGGAGTTTTATCGTAGAAAGTAGTTATTAAATGAATGGTGGAGGAGGAAGAAAATGAGATCAAAGAGCAAAGTAACCTGGATTGTGACATTATTAACTTTACTACTTGTCGTAACGGGGTGTAGTCAGAATCAGCAGATTCTTTTTGATGCTGCTATGAAGATGCAAAATGTGACGTCTTTGCAGCAGCAGACAACGATGACCTTTCAATTAAGTGGCTCGGATTTTGATCCTGCTGTCCAACAGCAAATAGACATGGCTGTTGCATTTATCAATAATGCTAAACTAAACTTAAATGTTAAAACCAGCACTAATGAAGAGAAAACTGTTGTTAAATCACAAGTTGACATGGACTTGAGCTTACCGGGTATGGACATAACGATGCCTATTTGGGTAGATTCAGATTTAACCGGGGAGAATCCAATAGTCATAGAGATTATTAAACTGCCTCAAATAGCATCAGCAGCTTTGCCCCAAGAATTTGCCAGTAAGGAATATATGGTGATGAATTCCTATAATATGGGTGCTTCTGAACCTAATAATATGAACCTAACTAAGCTTGCCGAATTAAGTAAAAGTATGCAATCACAACAAATTGAATTTTTAACTAGTTATTCTAAACGTTTTAATCCTGATGTAAAGGTTGTTGCAAAGGAAAGTAAGTATTTGCAAACCGACGATGGTCGCAAGTTGGCGAAAATTTATGAAGTGAAGCTTAATGACGCACAATTAAAGGAGCTTATCCAATATACCGTCAATAATTTCGCACAGGACGAAGAGGCTATGATGTTTGTTAAGGAGTTTATGCATTCAATACTGGAACTTAGTCAACTTCCGGAAGATGCAAATCCTTTAAGTGAATTTGATAAAGCGTTTGAGGATTTCGAGGTTAATAAACAAGAGGTTCTAACTCAATTCAATACGGTTATGGATCAATTTAAAAATGTGACCTTTTTAGGGAATGAGGGCATAAAGTTACAATATGCTATTGTTGATGGATATGTCGTTGAAAAAAGTGGGATTATTGATCTTAAAGTAGATTTAGCCCAGATTTATCAATTAGTGAATACTCTCGACCCACAAGAAAGTACGCCTGAAGAGGCAAAGGGTAATTTAAGTCTGAAGGTGAGTTTTAGTACTGTTACTTCAGGAATAAACAGCCCGATCGAGATTGAAATTCCAGAAGTAAACGAAAATAACTCGTTTGATTACATGGACTTAATGGATATCTTTGCTCTTACAAACAGCCCAGTACGTTTAGCAGGGCAGGATAGCTACAAAACAGCCAGAATCATTGCAGAAGAGTATGATAGCGGCCAATGTACTAACATTATCTTAGTATCCGGTCTTAACTTTACAGATGCATTATCTTCCAATATCCTGTCCAAAAAGTTTGATGCTCCAATTTTATTGGTAGGCGGTACTGTAGAAGAGTCTTCAGAAGCATTTGATTATATTGCTTCACATTCTAATCCAGATACGAACATACTCATTATTGGTGGAACTGCAGCTATTGGTACGGCGTTTGAAACAGAACTTATCAAAGGCGGACTGGTAAACATTGAACGTTTAAGTGGATTTGATCGTTACGACACAGGTATGGCTGTAGTGGATAAGGTTAATGTAGAGTCAGGAACTCCTGTGGTCGTAGTTTCTGGTGAAAGTTTTCCTGATGCAATTAGTGCTGCCAGCTTTGTAGGTTCAAAGCAGTACCCAGCACTCTTGACTTCTCACAACTATCTTGCAGATAGAACGAAAGCTTATATTTCAAGTAATAAGCCTGCTACGGTGTATATCGTTGGTGGGGTATCTGTTATTTCGCAGTCAGTAGAAGCTCAAATTAAAGAGTTAGCGCCTAATGCTACTATTAAACGTCTAGCAGGAAATGATCGTTTTGATACAGCGGGTGCAATCCTTAATGAGTTTTCAACTAATCCAAAAACAATTTATTTAACTAATGGATTTAATTTTCGAGATGCGATTGCCGGAAGCGCATTAGCGGCAAAGACTGGTGATCCAGTTCTTCTTATTAACCCCAGTCTTAGCACGCTTCCCCCTGCAACCGAGGCTTACCTCAAAAAACTCAGAGATGTAGGAAGTCATCCTATGGTTCGGGCCATAGGTGGAGCAGTTGTTGTTCCAGATAGTCTTATTCAACAGGCTGAAAACGTTCTCGATGGGAAGTAAGGTAAAATAGCTATCGATATTTGCAAAATTTAAGTACTTGGCTCCAAAATATCATAACTTAATCCTTAGATAAGGGCGGTTCTTGACTTTCATTAAATATGAAAAGAAAGAACCGTCCTTACTTGTACTACTTGTACTAATCAGAAAGTATAACTTTGTTGTATACTGCAAGAAGGGTAATACGTGCGAAGACAGTGCTGCAAGAAGGTTAACCCGTGCAAAGACGGTGTCTTCGTCGTCTAAAAGCATAAGTGCAACTATGGCAATCGCCTTCGCCTAAAGGGCTTGGCGTTAGCCAAGTTTTCTAATATTGTGACATGTATCGTAATTCCTCTCCCTGTCAGGAGACTTTAGGCGCTGTTTTTGGTTTGCGCAAATTCGCATTGGTGACTTTAGGTACGAATAGTATGAAATTTGATTTTGCGAATGGTTAGTAAGGTTGGGAATATAGTATAAAAAAGATCTCGAATTCTCTAACGAAAGGGGTAAAAGGAGGAATCTGGATATCTTTGAAATATAATACAAGAGAGTGATGAAGAAGGGGTGTATATAGTTGCAAAAAGTATATGTACTCGATTCTAGTGTGGTACTGCATGACCCTAACGCGATATTTCAATTCCAAGAAAATGAAGTTATCATTCCCTATGTTGTTTTGGAGGAAATAGAAAGCAAGAAACGTCTCTTGGATAATGTTGGTAGAGCAGCTCGGGAGGCCATTCGTCATCTTGATGGATTACGGAGAAAAGGTAAACTTTCTCAGGGTGTATTCTTAGGAAACGGAGGTAAGGTTCGAATCGAGTTAAATCATTACTCTAATGAAATTTTGCCCATAAACTCGGATATGGCGTTGGCAGACAATCGGATTTTAGCGGTTTCCATGAGTTTAACGCTTGAAGAAGAATGCCCTGTCGTGTTAGTCACAAAAGATATCGCCATGCGTGTCAAAGCTGATGCTTTGGGAATCTTAACGGACGATTATCATAATGACAAAGTGGTACTGCCTCCCATTTTGGAGGAGATATTGACTCTGACGCTGGAAGATGACGAGGTTGGGGTACTTTATCAAAATAGGAATATTCCGCTACAGTTACCGCTAGCCCCGAACCGATGCGTAAAGGCGGTTTTGAGTGATAACAGTGTTCTACCTCTCGTATCTTCTGCGGATGGGGAAAAGCTAGTCTATCAGATGGGAAAAGGTCTTGCTCCTTGGGATGTAAGACCTAAAAATTTAGAGCAATCTTGGGCCTTGGAAATGCTCAACAATCCAGAGATTAAATTGGTCAATTTGACGGGACCGGCAGGTACTGGGAAGACGTTACTTGCTTTGGCGAGTGGTCTAGAGCAAACTATTCATGCCGAAATCTATGTTAGAATGCTCTGTGCTCGCCCAATTGTTCCCTTCGGTAAGGATATTGGATTTCTTCCTGGAGAAAAGGATCAGAAGGTTCGTCCGTATATGCAGCCAATTTATGATAATCTAGAATTTTTACTGCGGGCGCGGCGAGAGAAAGAGCGCGAGAGAGGCGAATCAGTGGTTGACAGTGCCATAGACCTTCTCATCAAGAAGAGGCAACTTGAAATTGAAGTACTCACCTATATCCGAGGTCGAAGTATTCCTAATCAATTTATCATTATCGATGAGGCTCAAAATCTTTCAGCACATGAGGTGAAAACAATTATTACTCGTGCGGGTGAAGGAACGAAGATTGTGCTTTGTGGGGATCCGGATCAAATTGATCATCCTTATTTGGATAAAGAGAGTAATGGATTAGCCCATCTTGCTTCGAGGTTAACTGGGCAATCCTTCTATGGTCAGGTTCGGCTGATACGTGGGGAACGAAGCGAACTGGCAACACGAGCGGCGGGGTTGTTATAAGGCCTGGTAACTGCGTCTTGGGCTTGGAAAATGCAATCTTTTCTTGAAATACCAATTACGACAGGATAAACTAGTCTTCGCGGCAGGAAAAAGAAGGAATTAAGCGAAATTTTATAGTCAATAATCATTATTTAAGGTAGGGGGGCACGGGGGGATGGAACGGAAGCTTCGCTATGCTTGGTGGGTTGTGCTCGGTGGTCTGGTGATTCTAGCGATTTGGAAGCTCTTTCTTCCTCATGGCTCCAATGCCTATGTGCAAAAGACGGTGACTAATCGAGAGATTGTGGTTTACGTAGCGGGGGCGGTCGAAAAACCAGGACTAGTTCATTTAGCACCGGATGCTCGATTGAATGATGCTTTAAAGCAGGTTTGTCTCTTGCCAGAGGCAAATTTAGAGAGTATGAATCCGGCTGAAAAACTTAAAGATGGACAAAAGGTGGTTGTTCCGTTCAAGGTTGTGCTTATTCCTCCGGATCCTACAGTAGCTGCAGATTCAATCAATGCTGGAAGTATGAGTTCGGTATCTACTGCGACTCCGATGCCCGTTGCGATTCCAGTATCGGCTGAAGGGAAAATAAATATTAATACTGCTGGAGCAGCTGAATTGGACAAACTGTCGGGTGTTGGTCCGGCGTTAGCGGAGCGAATTATTCAATATCGGACGGAACACGGACCCTTTGCCAAGGCAGAAGATATAGAGAATGTTTCTGGTATTGGGCCCAAAACTTATGAAAAGATGGCTTCTCAAGTGACGGTTGGACCATGAGAGATCCTTGGATTAGACGAGCGGTAGCCCTCTTGATTGGAGGACTAAGTGGAGCATACATCCCAGTACAGGAGCATATTTGGATTTTGGGAATTCTTGTTTTGTTAGGGGGACGCCTTATATTGTGGCGTCCTCGCGACTTTTTTGGCCGAGTATTTCGTCCTGAGATTCCACTGTTAGCAGTCAGTCTTCTGCTTGGCTTTGTTTATGGGGCTTTTGCCGACCGTACATTGCCAGAACCCCTTATTTTGGACCGTGTCGAAATTGTAGGTCTTCTAAGAGATTGGAATATTTCTGAGGATAAGGTTGTTGGAATAATAGATGTTGAGGAAGGAGAGGTTAAAGGTCAGACCTATCGGTTAACTGTTTATCCTGATCAGTCGAAGCAAATTCCGGCTGAGTGGAAACGGGTTCAGCCTGGAGATTATATAAGCTTCCGAGCGCACTTGGAGAGGCCTAAGGCTCTGGGTACACCGGGTGGATTTGATCAACGCCTTTACTATGGGGTTAGAGGTTTAAGCGGTACTATATACGCCCAAGGGGATGCTGTGATTCTTTCTGCGGGGAAGCCGAGTCTGACTTGGAAAATTCGTCAGCAGGTTCGGAATCGGCTTTTGGCTTGGGATCCAGAGGAAACGGGGGTCTTAGAGGGGATTCTTTTTGGAGATTCCAGTCGCATTCCAGAAGTGGTTCAAGAACGTTATAAGGTGACAGGCGTGCTCCACGTTTTTGCTGCTTCAGGCTCTAATGTCGCCTTTGTGCTGGGGCTTTCTTGGATGCTCTGCAGTTTTTTGCCGAAGCAAATCAGGATTATCGCCACGGTTTTGGCACTATTACTTTATGCTGCGCTTTGTGGGGGAAATGCCCCAATTGTCAGAGCAACTATTTTAGGCATAGCACTTTTACTGGGGCGTTTAGGGCGAGGAAGAGTGGCTACACTGAGATGGTTGTTTTTTGCTGCGGTGGGCCTTTTTATCCATAACCCTTTAATCATTCAAGATCTTGGCTTTCAGCTTTCATTCATTGCCGCTTGGGGAATAGTAGTGCTAACTCCCCGGATTCTTGAGACCAAGTTATTTGCAAACATACCCACCTTACTTCGTTTTGCGATTGCTGGCACCATAGCAGCGCAAGTGGCTACGCTTCCATTACTGATTGCTGCGTTTCATCGTTTATCGTTAATTGGATTTTTGGCAAATGCCTTTATTCTGTTTGTCTTAGGTAGCGTACTAGAAGTGGGGCTCATAGGGGTGATTCTTTCTTTTTCAGGAGAATTGTCTGCTCCATTGTTTCAAGTGAGTTTATGGCTAATAGAAGGAACGAATACTCTTCTGAAAATGTTGGCAGAATTACCGTATGCTGATGTTTGGGTTTTAAATCCAGGGCCCTTTTTCTGGCTCATTTGGTATGGTGGAATCGGAATAGTTCTATGGGGGAGAGAGCGGGCTCTCTTTACGCTAAAAGCCAGGTGGATCTATCACCGCAGAGGGTTAGGTACTATTGCTACTAAACTGATTGAGCGATGTCCTGGAGAACTTTGTCAAGCTGTGTTACGAAGGCTAGTAAACTTGTCATTTAGACCGATTGTTGGAAATCCGTTGTTAGTTCGCTGGGGCGGTATATTACTTATCTTATTGTTGCTATGGAGTCCATGGAATTCGCAAAAATATCTGGAAGTGGTTTTGATTGATGTGGGGCAAGGAGATGCGATCTTAATTCGGACTCCTGACAGGCATGCTGTTTTAATTGATGCTGGACCGCGCAGTGATACATTCGATGCAGGGGAACGTATTGTTCTTCCGTATTTATTGCATAGAAGAACTCGGCACTTGGATGCATTACTGATTACCCATGAACATGCGGATCATATTGGTGGAGTTCGGGCAGTGCTCGATAATATCCCTACAGATTGGGTGGGGGTACCTGATGTGGATGAGCGTCTGGAAAATGAGGAATGGCAAGAGGGACTTCCCTTGGGGTTAACTAGAGAGTCCGAAAAGCTACGCATGCTTCAAGTGGGTGATCGAATCGATCTGGCTTCAGGAGCTTGGTTGGATGTATTGGGTCCGAGCCGGACCCTCGAGGGTACGCATTCGGACCCAAATAATAATTGTTTGGTGCTCAAGCTCCATTACCTCGGGCAAAGCGTTATGCTTACCGGGGATATGGAGCAAGAAGAAATGCAAGACATATTTAAGACGGGCGTGGATTTAGGAACGGATATATTTAAGGTACCGCATCATGGGAGCAGGTTTTCATTGTATAAACCATGGCTAGAGAGGATGTATCCTCAGGCCGTATGTATTTCGGTAGGAAAGAATTCGTTTGGCCATCCATCGCAGGAAGTTTTGCAGTATTGGGAGGAACGTTATATTCCAGTATTTCGAACGGATGATCATGGAACAATACGGATTTTGTTAGGCGAACATGGAGTCGAAATCATTACAGGTCGCTAGTGAACTCGTTCAACTAGAGTTGAACATCGAGTCTTCGGTGACGTAAGTCTCCAGTGGAGACTTATGCCGAAGGCGCAGATCCGCAAACGAAATACTTTCGCGCCGTAGGATGGAGTCTACCTCCTTCGCCGCTAAGTGTTTCTATTGGGAAGGCGGCTCGGCGATACTCTATCCTACGCCGGTAGGTATTCCTTTGGGGATAGCGGCTTCGGCGATAGTCATCCTCAGCGCGATAGCATTCG
>Ga0209347_1005086_pt1 | contig 12902 bp, 12 predicted proteins | sample AutmiccommuBRH23_FD_187382 | JGI IMG/M metagenome (GOLD analysis project Ga0209347, IMG submission 187382) | Deep subsurface microbial communities from Mt. Terri, Switzerland - Autotrophic microbial communities BRH/23 (SPAdes) (version 2) | ecosystem: Environmental > Aquatic > Deep subsurface >... | reverse complement strand
CGGCTCTTAGCGACGGAACGTACGGGATGCCGAGCGGCTGCAGGATGCAGCCGCAGCCGAGTAGTGCATGGATGCACGTACGCAGGCGGTCGGCAGACCGTAAGTGACGAGCTTAGAGCTGGTTCAACCGAAGGACTGAGCCCGGACTGAAAACCGCACCCCCGGCCCCAAATTTTCATTGTCCGATGGTGCCACATTTATGTGGCATGGATGTCTGGATTCTGGCTCCTGGATTCTGGATTCCGACAGAATTAAGCTTTCAGTATAAGGTATTTGCAGGGTAAGGAGGGGTGCCTCTTTGAACAGCATTGAGGACCTGCGCCGCGAACTTCTTTTCCTGGACGGCAAGGGTTACGGAGCTTATAAGTCGGTCCGGGGGACTTACGGCGGCGGCTGGTATCAGATTTATATCGACCACGTCCAGGCCGACCCCTTTGCTCCCCCAAGCCGGGCCAGGATCAGGGTGCCCGGAAAAACCGCCGGTTTTCTTCCGGAATTATACAAAACCGCGCCCAGTAAAATTGCTCTGCAGGATTTTCTGGCCAGGGCTTTTTACCGTCGGCTGCAGTCCTTTGACCCCGGGGATCGCACGGGCACCGGCAAAAGCGGGCTTTTGACCGTGGACCGCTGCGGCCAGGAAATACTTGAGCGGACGGCGGTGCTGGTGACCCCGGAATACGTTGAGGCGCGTTTCAGCGTAGGGCTGCCGGCCCGGGGGAGGACCATCGTGGGCCGGGAGGCCGCCAGGCTGCTGACCGAAGTGGTGCCCGGGGTGGTCCGGGATGCCCTTATTTATGAAAAAATTGGCCGGGAGGAACTGACCAGGCAGGTGGAGTTGGTTGAAGACCAGGAGTACCTGCGGGGGGCGCTGGCCCAAAGGGAACTGGTGGCCTTCGTGGGCAACGGGTCGATTTTACCCAGGGAAAGCGGTGTCAGCCAGCGTCCGCTGACCAGTCCCGGGGTGGTGGCCTTTCAGTCGCCGCCGGAGCTGCAGGTGGAATTCACCCTGCCCAACCGGGGCCGGGTGGCCGGGATGGGCATTCCCCCCGGTGTCACCCTGATTGTGGGAGGAGGCTACCACGGCAAATCCACCCTGCTCAGGGCACTGGAGAGGGGGGTTTACAACCACATCTCCGGGGATGGCCGGGAGATGGTGATTACCGTGGGGGACGCGGTGAAGATCCGGTCCGAGGACGGCAGAAGAGTGGAAAAGGTTGATATCAGCGGATTCATCAGCAACCTGCCCCTGGGCCGGGACACCCGCTGCTTTTGTACCGACAATGCCAGCGGCAGCACCTCCCAGGCCGCCAACATCATGGAGGCGCTGGAGAGCGGGGCGTCACTGCTGCTGTTGGACGAGGACACCAGCACCACCAACTTCATGATCAGAGACAGCCGGATGCAAAAGCTGGTGGCCAAGCGGCACGAGCCCATCACCCCTTTTATCGACCGGGTCAGGGAACTGGCCGGAGGGCTGGGGGTGTCCACCATCGTGGTGGTAGGGGGGGCCGGGGATTATCTGGGTGTGGCCGACCTGGTGATTATGATGCAGAACTACCAGGCCATCGAAGTTACCGGAGAGGCCCGCAAAATAGTTCAGTCCACCCCTGACCAGAGGGCGCTGGAAGCAGCCGGTCCTCTTGGCGGGGCTTCGCCCAGGGTTCCCCAGCCGGCCGGCGGGGGGAATTCCGAACGGGTCAGGGTCAAATCCCGGGGGCTTGATCAAATCAGCTTTGGCCGGGACGAGATCAACCTTAACTATGTGGACCAATTGGTGGACCCCAGCCAGACCAGGGCGGTGGCCGAAATAATCCGTTACGCCTTTGGCAGGTATGTGGACGGCAGCCTGCCGCTGTCCAGGGTGGTGGACAGTGTACTGAGTGATATAGAAGCAGAAGGGCTGGACGCAATCTCACCCTTTGCCGGGGGACAGCACCCCGGGGACCTGGCCAAGCCAAGGAAACAGGAGATCATGGCCGCCTTCAACCGCCTGCGCACCGTAAAAATGACTCAGTGTAAGTAACCATTGCGCAGCCGCCGAATTTACTATAAAATTTAAAAAAAGGCGACAAAGGGAGGCTGTGCCAATGTTTGTAAAAGATTGCATGACCACTAATCCCATAGTGATCTCACCAACCACCCCGGTATTGGAAGCCATCAGTATTCTGAAAAAAAATAAAATAAGACAGCTGCCGGTGGCTGATAAAAATCAGCTGGTGGGCCTGGTGACAAGGTATGAGCTGATGTCGGTCTCGCCCTCGCCGGCCTCAACCTTAAGCGTCTATGAAATGAACTACCTGATGTCAAAGATGCAGGTCAGGGAATGTATGATTAAAAAGCCGATTACGGTGGATCCCGGCACCACCATCGAAGATGCCGCCTTGATCATGCGGGACAACAAACTGGACGCCCTTCTCGTCACCGAGCAGGACAAGCTGGTGGGGATTATCACCGAATCCGACCTGTTTGAACAGTTGATTAAGATTTTCGGCCTGCGCAAAGCAGGGGCGAGGATAGTTATTGAGACCGAGGACAGAATAGGGGCACTGGCCGATATAATGGACGAAATACGGACTCTCGGCATAAACCTGGTGGGAATTGCCATAGCTGAGAAATCCGACCGCAAGGTCCAGATCATGCTCAGGGTGGGCACCGCAGATCCAACCGTCCTGGTGGAAAGAATAAAGGCAAAGGGATTCCCGGTGACCAGCCTGAGTTAAACAAAATTAGAGGGAGAAGACATGGAGAACCAATCATCCCAGCTAATGGCCCGCTACGTCAACATAGCCATTGACATTTCAGCCAGGATTGTCAGGGGGGAATACAGGGAGGGGCAGAAAGTATTCGGCCGGTCCACCCTGGCCGGGAAATACAACGTTTCCCCGGAAACCATCCGCCGGGCGCTGATGCTGCTCCAGGAGACCGGTATCGTGGATGTGTCCGCCGGAGTGGGAGTGGTGGTCAAGTCCCGGAAGGCGGCCGAGAGCTTTTTGGCCCAGAGCGGGCAGCGGCAGGTGCTGCGGGAGCTGCAGGAAAGGCTGCACGGCCTGCTGAAGGAAAGGCAGAAACTGGACGCAGAGATTGAAAAGATGATGAATGAGCTGCTGGACTACACCTTCAAGATGGCCGGCAGGTTCCAGAAGATAGAGGAGATTAAGGTTGCCCCATTCTCACCCCTGGTGGGCAAGTCCCTGATGGAGGCAGAATTCAGGGGAAAAACCGGCGCCACCGTGCTGGCCATTTACCGGGACGGGGAGGAAATAGTGTCACCCAGTGCAGACACCGCCATCCAGGCCGGAGACATACTGATCATGGTGGTTCACCCGGACATGAAGGAAGAGCTGCACCGGCTGGTGGACCCCCTTTAAAGGCAGGTATAGAAAGGCCAGTAACTGGTTAAGCTACCTGTAAAATCCGCCTTACAGGGGTGAGCCGGTGTGGGTTTCAAAGACTTTGAAAGCAAAGTCAAGGATGTTAAGGGCAAATTGGAAGAAGACCACCGCAAGGCGGTGGAACAAAGCATTACCCCTTTGACAGAACAAGTCGACACCGTTTCCGACTCCAAGTAGCCGGCACTAAAAGGCCCGCGGCCACAAAAGGTACGCGGGCCTTAAAATCAGGATGCTATTTCATCTTCTTAATGGCATCGCGGATTTCGGCCACCGAGGCCTCTTCCTCGATGGTGGACAGATCCCCCAGTTCTTTGTCCAGCCAGAGTGTTTTCATCACCCGGCGCATTATTTTACCGCTGCGGGTCTTGGGCAGGGTTCCCACAAACTGGATGTCCCGCATTACCACAATGGCCCCCATGGTCTTGCGGACGTGATCAATCAGTTCCTTTTTGAGTTGTTCTGAGGGATCATAGCCCTGTTTCAGCACCACAAATGCGCAGGCCACCTCTCCCCTGAGATCGTCGGGCACCCCGGACACCCCGGCCTCCACCACCGACGGGTGGGCGATTAAGGAGCTTTCAACCTCCACGGTGCCAATGCGGTGGGCGGCGATCTTGATTACCTCGTCGGACCGGCCGGCGAACCAGAAGTAGCCGTCCTCATCCACCGAGGCGGCGTCTCCGCAGTAGTATGACCCCCGGGTGGAGGGCAGGCGCTCCCAGTAATTATACAGGTAGCCCTCGGGGTCCCCCCAGAGGGCGGAAACCAGCCCCGGGAAGGGCCTTTTGATTACCACCACGCCCTTCTGGCCGGGGGGCAGGGGTTGTCCGTCCTTTTCGTCCACCACCTCGGCCACCACCCCCGGTACCGGTAAGTGGGCCGACCCAGGCTTGATGGGCAGTATGCCCAGCCCGTAGGGGTTGGCGAAAATGGGGCCCGAGGTTTCGGTCTGCCACATATGATCGATGACCGGGATCCTGTTTTTAAAAACGTCCTCCTGCAGCCATTTCCAGGCCGGTGGATTGAGCACTTCGCCGGCGCAGAAGATTCTTTCCACCGAACTTAAATCGTGCTTTTGGGCCTGATCAAGGCCCAGTCTTATCAGCCCCCTGACTCCGGTGGGGGACAGCCACAGGGCGGTGGCCCGGTTGCGTGAGGCTATTTCCCACCACATATCTTTCCGGGGGTAATCCGGGGTGCCCTCGTAAAGAACCGTGGTGCAGCCGGCCAGCAGAGGCCCGTAGACGTTGAAGCTGTGGCCCACGATCCAGCCGATGTCCGAGGTGCAGAACCAGACGTCATCTTCCCTCAACCCGTAAATCCACTTGCCCATGGAATAAACGTACATCTGGTAGCCGCCGTGCTTTTGCACGGTAACCTTGGGCTTGGCCGTGGTGCCCGAGGTGGGCAGCAGAAACAGGGGTTCATTGGACTCCATCAATTGGTAATCCGAACTCATGCTTTGTCCCCCGGCCAAAAACTCATCCCAGAAAATGTCCCGGCCCTCTTTCATGGCCGGCATTTTCCCGGTATTCTTTTTTAGCACCGCTACCTTTAAGACCAGGTCATCCGGGCACATGGCCAGGCCGTCGTCCACTATTTGTTTGAGGTCCACCGGTTTTCCGCGCCTGGATCCTTCATCCTGGGTCAGCACGTAGCGGGCGCCTGAAATTTTCAGCCGGTCGGCCACCGCATTGGCGGAGAAGCCCGCGAAGATCACCACGTGGATGGAGCCGATCCTGGCGCAGGCCAGCATGGAGGCCACCGACTCAATGCCGGTGGGCATATAGATGGCCACCCGGTCCCCCTTTTTCACGCCCATTCCCCTGAGGGCGGCTGAGTACTGCCTGACCAGGTCCAGCAGCTGTGCGTATGTTACTGTTCTGACCTCGCCGGTTTCGCCGGACTCGGATACAATGGCCGCCCGGCCCGCCCGGCCCCTTTTTATATTGTAGTCCAGGCAGTTATAGCAGATGTTGGTAAGACCCCCGGAGTACCACCGGAAGTTGGGATACTCCCAGCTAAATACCTGATCCCACTTTTTAAACCAGTGAATTTCGTGGGCAGCCTTAAGTGCGGCCTCCTCCCAGAAGCCTTCCGGGTCTTCCTGGGCCCATTGAATAAAACTTTTTACCTGGGGGGGAATCAGTCCGGTACCCATCTTTTCTGCAGACATAGGCGGAGGAACCTCCTTCGTAAATTGCAAAATTCACAATATTAATTATATTTCAGTTTGGCGGCCGGGTAAACAATCAAAATGCAACAAGCTGATTTTTGAGCCCCAGCGGCGGTATCCCGGTCATGAAGACAGGATCGGCAAAACTTAATGTTTGACACCATTTGATAATCAGCCTATAATAGTAAAAAATTAATATTTGCCTTCGGGGACGGGTGTAATTCCCTACCGGCGGTATGGCCTGGCTGCAGGCCGAGCCCGCGAGCCCTTGCAAGAAGGGTTGATCCGGTGAAAAGCCGGGGCCGACAGTTACAGAGCCCGCCAAAATTAAGCGGGTTCCAAAAGTCTGGATGGGAGAAGGTAGGTGCCAAAGCTCAATCTGCGCCGTCAGGCGTTTTGATTTAGGCTTGTCACGTGTGTTCCCCGGGGTGTCTTCATTGCCCCGGGTTTAATATTTTGGAGGAACTTTTTTAAACGCGGTAGTGTTTATAAAATTGTAGCGGGTGGTGCTGTTGGAAGACAGGGACTATATGCAAATGGCGCTGGAGCTGGCCGCCAGGGCCATGGGCCGGACCAGCCCCAACCCCATGGTGGGGGCCGTGCTGGTGCGGGACGGGACGGTGGTGGGCAGCGGGTTTCACGCCCGGGCCGGCACACCCCACGCCGAGGTGCTGGCCCTCAGGGAGGCTGGGGAAAAGTCCAGGGGATCAACCCTGTACGTAACCCTGGAGCCCTGCTGCCACCACGGCCGCACCGGCCCCTGCAGCGAGGCCGTAATTGAGGCCGGGGTAGCCAGGGTGGTGGCGGCCATGACCGACCCCAACCCCCTGGTGGCCGGAAAGGGGCTGTCCAGGCTTAAATCCGCCGGGCTTGAGGTGGCGGCCGGACTGATGCAGGACGAGGCCCGGAAGCTTAATGAGGTCTTTATCAAATTCATCACCACCGGTGAGCCCTTTGTGATTATGAAGGCAGCCATAAGCCTGGACGGCAAAATAGCCACCCATACCGGGGACTCCCGGTGGATTACCGGGCCTCAGGCCCGGGAGTACGGACACAGGCTGAGGGACAGGTATGACACCATCATGGTGGGGGTGAACACCGTGCTGGCCGATAATCCCTCACTGACCACCAGACTCCCGGAGGGGGGGCGGGACCCGGTCCGGCTGGTTCTGGACAGTATGGCCAGGACACCGCCGGAGTCCAGGCTAATCAATGGATCGTCGCCGGCCCCCGCCATCATCGTAACCGGCGGGAGGGCGCCCCGGGACAGGGTGGCCGGCCTTGAGCAGGCCGGGGCCGAGGTGGTGGCCCTGCCCGGGGAGGATGGAAGGGTGGACCTGAAGGCGTTGGCCAGGTATCTGGCCGAAAGGGAGATTACCAGCCTGCTGATCGAGGGGGGCGGCGAGGTCCACGCCTCGGCCCTGGCCTCAGGCATCGTGGACAAGGTGGCCTGGTTTATTGCCCCCATGCTCATCGGCGGCCGCCGGGCCCCGGGCCCCCTGGCCGGGGAAGGCCCGGAAAATATTTCCCAGGCCGTTCCCCTTGACCGGGTCAGCGTTTCCAGGCTGGGAAATGATCTGCTAATCGAAGGATACATTTCAAATCGGAGAGGTTAAACTATGTTTACCGGCTTGATCGAGGAGCTCGGCCTGGTCCGGGGAACGGCCCGGGGGGCCGATTCGGCCCGGATAGCCATAGGGGCCGGCAAAATACTGGAAGATATCAAACTGGGGGACAGCATAGCCGTCAACGGCGTCTGCCTGACGGCGGTGGAGTGCCGGCCCGGCTATTTTAAGGCCGACGTGATGGCCGAAACACTGGCTAAAACAAACCTGGGCGGTCTAAAGCCCGGAGACCGGGTCAACCTTGAGCGCGCCCTCAGGCTGGGGGACCGGCTGGGGGGGCACCTGGTCAGCGGCCACATTGACGGGGTGGGCGCTATCAGCCGCCTGGAGAGGCACGACATCGCCACCCTGGTAACGGTGGCCGCGCCCCCGGAAGTGATGCGCTATATAATTAAAAAAGGATCGGTGGCCATTGACGGCGCCAGCCTGACCGTGGTGGACTTTGGCCGGAATTCCTTCCAGGTCTCACTGATTCCCCACACCGCTCACATGACCACCCTGGGCTATAAAAAGACCGGGGACACGGTGAACCTGGAAGCAGACCTGGTGGGCAAGTACATAGAGCGTCTGATCACCGCCCGGGAGCCGGGCGGGCCGGCTAAAAGAGGCGGCGGGATCAGCCTGGAGATGTTGACCGATCATGGATTCTGACCTGGGAAGCGCGACAGTTTTTGATAGAAAGGGTGGAGAAGATGGCATTCAAGTTCAGCACCATCCAGGAGCTTCTGGAGGACATCCGCCAGGGTAAAATTGTCGTCATGGTGGACGATGAGGACCGTGAAAACGAGGGCGACCTGATCATGGCGGCCGAAAAGGCTACTCCGGAGGCGGTAAATTTTATGGCCACCCACGGCCGGGGGCTGGTCTGTCTGCCCATTACCGGCGACAGGCTGGACCAACTGGACCTGCCGGCCATGGTGACCCACAACACCGACCCCCACGGCACCGCCTTTACCATTTCGGTGGACCACAAGGACACCACCACCGGGATCTCGGCCCACGAGAGGGCTGCCACCGTCAGGGCCGTGCTGGACCCGGAGACCAGGCCTGAGGACCTTCGCCGCCCGGGGCACATATTCCCTTTGCGGGCCAAGGATGGAGGGGTGCTGCGCCGGGCCGGCCATACCGAGGCCGCCGTAGACCTGGCCAGGCTGGCCGGGCTTTATCCGGCCGGGGTGATCTGCGAGATCATGAAGGAAGACGGCACTATGGCCAGGGTCCCCGAACTGATTGAGTTCTGCCGCAGGCACGAGCTCAAAATGGGCACCATCGCCGAATTGATCAACTACCGCCGGAGGACCGAGAAACTGGTCAGGAGGGTGGACTCGGCCAAACTGCCCACCAAATACGGCCAGTTTGTCGCCGTGGCCTACGAAAGCCTGCTGGATGGCAAGGGACACCTGGCCCTGGTCAGGGGGGACCTGAAAAAAATTGACGCCCCGCTGGTCAGAGTGCACTCGGAGTGCCTTACCGGCGATGTCTTCGGATCCGAGAGGTGCGACTGCGGGGATCAGCTGGCGGCCGCCATGCAGATTATCGGCCGTGAGGGCGCCGGGGTGCTTCTCTATATGCGCCAGGAGGGCAGGGGTATCGGCCTGTTGAACAAAATCAGGGCCTACAACCTGCAGGACCAGGGCCGGGATACGGTGGAGGCCAACGAAGAGCTGGGCTTCCCGGCGGATCTCAGGGATTACGGCATTGGCGCCCAGATCCTGGTTGACCTGGGGCTTACCCGAATCCGGCTGATCACCAACAACCCCAGGAAGATAGCCGGACTTGAAGGGCACGGTCTGACGGTGGTGGGCCGGGTGCCCATTGAAATCTGCCCGGGGCAAAACAACAAATTTTACCTTGCCACCAAACAGCGAAAGCTGGGTCATCTTTTAAACATCGGTGAAAGATAGCGGAGGGAGAGAAAAGTCATGGTCAAAATCTTTGAGGGCCACCTGGTTGGGCAGGGGCTGCGCTTCGGCCTGGTGGTGGGCCGGTTTAACGAGTTTATCACCAATAAGCTGCTGACCGGGGCACTGGACGCACTGAAAAGGCATGGCGTAGAAGAAAAGGATATGGAGATTGCCTGGGTTCCGGGGGCCTTTGAGATACCCATGGTGGCCCGGAGGATGGTGTCGCTGCAGCGCTACGACGCGGTGATTTGCCTGGGGGCCGTGATCAGGGGGGCCACCCCGCACTTTGATTACGTGGCGGCCGAGGTCTCCAAGGGCATCGCCAAGGTAGGCCTTGACGCCGGCGTGCCTGTTATTTTCGGGGTAATCACCGCAGACACCATTGAGCAGGCCATCGAGAGGGCCGGCACCAAGGCCGGCAACAAAGGCTGGGACGCGGCGGTGACGGCTATAGAAATGGCGAATTTGATTAAGGGTATATCTTAAAAGACAAGGGTTAGGGATTAGGGTACATGCGGGAGGATGAACCGGTGTCACAAAACAAGACCATTCAAAGTCTGAACGAGGTAGAGCAGTTCAGGGTTTCGCCGGACCAGAGGCTTTTTTCGGCTGACAACAGGGAGATTATGGAAGGCTGGACCACCGATATTTATTTTATCAAAACCAGGGAAATATTAAGGGGCCTGGGTATGGCGGACAAGCCCGTGGTGGCCGAGGTCTTTGCCGGGAGGCACGGCATTATGGCCGGCACCCAGGAGGCTAAAAACCTGCTCTCCGGCGCCGGGGCCGAGGTCTGGGCGCTGCCGGAGGGACAACCCTTTGCGGCCAAAGAAGTGGTTATGCGGATAATTGGCCCCTACGACAGCTTTGGCATCTATGAAACAGCCCTGCTGGGCATACTGGCCAGTTCCAGCGGATGGGCCACCGCTGCCAGGGTGGTCAAAGAGGCTGCCGGGGAGCGCAGGGTAATCTGTTTCGGGGCCAGACACGTGCACCCGGCGGTGGCCCCGGTGATGGAGAGGGCGGCCATTGTGGGCGGGGTGGACGGCTGCAGCTGCATACTGGGGGCCAAGCTGGCAGGCATGGAGCCCAGCGGCACCATTCCCCACGCCGTCTTTCTGATTGTCGGGGACACCGTGGAGGTGGCCCAGGCCTACAAGCGTATGATGCCCGGGAATACGCCGGTGGTGGTGCTGGTTGACACCTTCAGGGACGAGGCCGAGGAGGCCCTGCGGGTGGCTGCGGCCCTGGACAGGGAACTGGCCGCTGTGCGCCTGGACACCGCCAGTGAGCGTGGCGGGGTGACCCCGGGGCTGGTCAGGGAGGTACGGGCGAGACTGGATCAGGCGGGCTACGGCCATGTGCGGATACTGGTCAGCGGCGGGGTTACCCCGGAAAGGATTGTGGAGTTGTCGGCCGCCGGGGCTGACTCCTTCGGGGTGGGCAGCTTCATCTCGGGGGCCTCGGCCATCGACATGACCATGGATCTCAAGGAGGTCGGGGGCAGGCCCATTGCCAAGCGCGGCCGGATACCGGGGGTTACCGCCTCGCCCAGACTGTCCAGGATTCTTTAATAAAAAATAAAGGGTGGGAAATTTTAAATGGCTTTGCTTAACCAGAGTTACCTGAGGCTGCAGGGCAGCTACCTTTTTTCCGAAATTGCGCGCAGGGTGAGCCAGTTTAAAAAGGACAACCCCGGGGCCGACATTATTCGCCTGGGCATAGGTGACGTTACCAGGCCGCTGCCCCCGGCGGTGGTGGAGGCCATGAAAAAAGCCGTTGAGGAGATGGGCCGGGAGGAGACCTTCCGCGGCTACGGACCGGAGCAGGGCTATGATTTTCTGATTGAAAAAATAATTGAAAACGACTTTCGCCCCGGAGGGGTGGAACTGTCCGGGGACGAGGTCTTTGTAAGCGACGGGGCCAAGTGTGACACCGGCAACTTTCAAGAGATTTTCAGCCTGGAAAACATCGTGGCGGTGACCGACCCGGTGTACCCGGTTTATGTCGATACCAACGTCATGGCCGGCAGGTCCGGGGAATTCAGCGGGGGGCGGTTTGAAAAAATTGTCTACCTTCCCTGCACCGAGGCCAACGGCATGAAGCCCGAGCTGCCCAAGGGCAGAGTGGACCTGATCTACCTGTGCTTCCCCAACAACCCCACCGGTGTCACCCTGTCCCGGGAGGAACTGAAAAAATGGGTGGACTACGCCAGGGAGAACCGGGCGGTAATACTCTTCGACGCAGCCTATGAGGCCTACATCCGGGAAGAAGGGGTTCCCCACAGCATCTATGAGGTTGAGGGCGCCCGGGAAGTGGCCGTTGAGTTCAGGAGTTTTTCCAAGACCGCCGGCTTTACCGGCACCAGGTGCGCCTACACGGTGGTGCCCAAGGAGGTCAATGCTTACGATTCATCGGGCCAAGCCCACCCGTTGAACTCCCTCTGGCTGAGGAGGCAGACCACCAAATTCAATGGTGTTTCCTACCCTGTTCAGGCTGCGGCGGCGGCAGTATTCACCCCGGAGGGCCAGAGGCAGGTAAGGGAATTGGTTGACTATTACATGGAAAACGCCAGGATCATCCGGGAAGGGCTGGAGAAGGCCGGCTACAAGGTCTTCGGAGGGGTCAACGCGCCTTACATCTGGCTTAAAACACCGGGCGGCCTGGGATCCTGGGACTTTTTCGACAAGCTGATGAAGCAGGCCAATGTTGTGGGCACCCCCGGGGCGGGCTTCGGGGCCAGCGGAGAGGGCTATCTCAGGCTGACCGCCTTTGGCAGCCGGGAGAATACTATACGCGCAGTCACCCGCATAGTTGAAAGGATGTAACCGGGCCGCACCAGAAAGTCCGCCTGCTGCGTTCCAGCTTCGGCTTGCTCGCTCCGACGTATCAAAATACGCCTCCGCTCGAAGCCTCGCTACGCCTTGCATCCGGAGCTTTCTGGACGGCCCTGGGCCTATCGGATAGCCCATTAAATAACAAGATTTGTGGCTAAAAAGTAAATAGCTGATCAGCATTATACTTTCTAGGAGCAACTTTACTTTGCCAGGTAGCGGTTGAGATTGTTGAAGAAATGGACGTGGCTTTCAAAGACCTTGCCCAGTGAGCTGACCTCTGCCGGTTCAATCCAGGTGAAGCCGCTCAGTTCTTCCCGGTTCAGAGTTATCTCGTAAGAAAGGGGCTTCACCGTCCACCAGTGCAGTACAAAATTTTTCAGGGTGGTGACGCTCTCCCAGACTTTTTGCAGTGGCAGCACGGCGATGCCCAGTTCCTCCATGGCTTCGCGCCTGACGGTCTGGGGCTGGGTCTCGCCGGGCTCCATTTTGCCCGTGGGAGGGCTCCAATATCCCTGGTACAGGTCCCCCGGAGGCCTTTGCACAAAGAGGTATTTTCCATCCTTTTCAATCAGTATGGCTACGGCATCCTTCAATACTGATTTCACTTCCTTAGTAATTAATAAGACGATATAAAAGAATAAAAAAACGGCCTCAAGCCGTTTTTTTCCTGTAATAGGTTTATATCGCCCTTTTAACCCTGCCGCTTCTCAGGCAGCGGGTGCAGACCAGAATTCTCCTGGGCGCGCCGTCCACTAAAGCCCTTACTCTTTGCAGGTTGGGCAACCAGGTTTTTTTGGTGCGAATGTGCGAGTGGCTCACCTGCATCCCGACCTGTACGCCTTTACCGCAAATGGCGCATACTCTAGCCAATGAAAACACCTCCTTTAAAACCACATCAATAATTTTACCAAAAAAATTACCGTGCTGCAAGTGACCTTTTAGCGGTTGTCTTATTTTCTATTTCTTGA
>Ga0209347_1005085_pt1 | contig 12902 bp, 6 predicted proteins | sample AutmiccommuBRH23_FD_187382 | JGI IMG/M metagenome (GOLD analysis project Ga0209347, IMG submission 187382) | Deep subsurface microbial communities from Mt. Terri, Switzerland - Autotrophic microbial communities BRH/23 (SPAdes) (version 2) | ecosystem: Environmental > Aquatic > Deep subsurface >... | reverse complement strand
AATCAAAACAGTCGAATCACAAATGAGACTCGCTTTTCAGAAACTCCGGAAAGCACTCAAAAACTTTAATTAGTTATTGCTTAATGGTAGCTCTCTAATTAAGTGTACTAATATTTAGAAAAAAGAAAAAAAAGGTATAAAGGACTTTTGTAGATGATTAAGAATGACGAAATGGATCGCCTCCTTCGATATTTGGCTAATCAATCCTCTTATGAGGAGATGAGAAATGTGCAATTATGGCTGGAGAAAGATCCCAAAAATAGATCACAGTTTGAAGAACTAAAAAAAATATGGCTTCTTACTCCCGATAATCTAAATTGGAATACCGATTCCGAATGGGCGAATTTTAAAAATAAAATTGAGGCACAACAGGAAATCAGTAACGAATCAGCTCCGCAATCCGCAGCCGAGAAATCTATCAATTCTTCCTATATCCCCGAATATAGACCAAGTTTACTAGAATCGCTTTCATTCTATTTCAGAAGATACTCATTTGCATTAACGATCGTTTTAATTGCACTTATTGCCGGTTACGCGGGATATAATTATTTCAATTCACCGGTCGGTAATTCTTCGGATAGTATCATTTGGAATGAGAAAATCACTCTTGCGGGAGAAAAAGCAGAAATATTACTCCCCGATAATTCCAAAGTTATTCTTAATTCCGAAAGCAAATTGAGATATCCCAATTCATTCTCCGGAAATTCAAGAGATATTTATCTCACAGGTGAGGCATATTTTGAAGTCCGCAATAGTAACGACAGGAAGTTCAATGTCCATTCAGCCGGATTCTCCACTACCGTACTCGGCACCAAATTTAATGTCTCCGCATTCCATGATGAAGAAATTATCTCCGTTTCACTTCTTGAAGGAAAAGTGAAAATCACACCCGAAAATGAAAATAGCAATGATACTAAAAACGCCCGCTCTTCTACTATTTTATCCCCTAATCAGCAATGGGTCTATAACTATAACAATAAACGATCAGAAATAAATTCGTTCAATCACGAAAAAGCTATCGGCTGGAAAGATAATATTATTGTTTTTGAAAACACTCCATTAATAGATGTATTCAAAAAATTAGAAAGAATTTACGGAGTGGAATTCCGAAGTGAAGGCAATTTCAAAAATAAAAATATTACAACCAAATTTAATGGCGATTCTATCTGGCTCGTTGCCGAAGTAATTAAAAAAACTACCGGATTGAACTATAAAACAATTACTAAAAACAATCTCCCCGGTACATTTATTTTTTATTGATGTTATCTAATGAGACTATTTCTAATATTTCTCTTTATCGCATTCGGAAATCTATTTTCCCAAAATCTTCTTGATCAAAAAATTGATATAGATATTCAAAATTCCTCGCTTCAGAATCTATTCAAGGAACTTGAATCCAAAACGGGTTTTATTTTCAGCTACGATAATTCCATCATTCCCGATAATGAAAAAATATCCCTGACCGAAAAAGATAGATCATTTATCGAAATATTAGAAACGATAACGAAAAAATATAAATTCTCTTTCTACCGGATAAACGATTATATAATAATCAATCGATCATCAAGCAATCAGGAAGCAGATAAACCGATAACCGGAACTATAACGGGAATTATATCCGATATATACACGGGGGAGCCGTTAATTGGAGCGAGCGTTTATTTCATCGATTCGGGAATCGGCTCGGCATCTGATCGCTTCGGAAAATTCAGAATTGCTCAAATCCCAAAAGGAAGATATACTCTCAAAGTATCGTTTATCGGTTATATCACACGCGAGCTCCAAATCGATTTTACCGATGAAAGAATTCAAGAACTATTTATTGAACTTTCTCCGGCTTCGGTACTCACCGAAACAATTATTGTAAGCGATCAGGCATTCGGACAAGTTTCTGCCATTAATCGCCAGCTAAAAGCAAATACAATTAAAAATGTTGTCTCCTCCGAAAAGATTTTAGAACTGCCCGATGCTAATGCCGCCGAAGCTGTCGGTCGCCTTCCCGGAATTTCTCTTATCCGAAGCGGCGGCGAAGGGAGTAAAGTGGTTATCCGAGGACTCGGACCCACTTATAATTCAATCTCTATCGCAGGAATAAAAATTCCATCTACCGATGCTTCCGATCGAAGTGTCGATCTAAGTATTATCCCTTCGGAGATACTCGCAGGTATCGAAATAATTAAATCGCTTACTCCAGATATCGATGCCGATGCACTAGGCGGAAATATCGATTTTCAACTTTCTAAAGCTCCTCATACCGGTTTCAAATCGCAACTAAGATTGCAAGGCGGATATAATAACCTCCGAGATGATTTCGGTAATTATGAAGCTACTTACACTTTTAGCGATCGATTCTTAAATAATAAACTCGGTCTTATTGTTGCCGGACATATAGAACGCAATCAAAGGGGATATGACAGTTTCAGAGCGTTATGGGAGATCCCTCGCGAGAAAAGAATCAATGAAAAATTTGCTCCGATGCGAGCCGCTCAAGTTGATCTCGCTTACACTCTCACCGATCGAAAAAAATATGGCTTTAATGCTCTACTCGATCTAAATATCCCGAATGGCTCTTTATATCTTACCTCTTTTTTTAGTTCCCGAAGCGATAAAAGTTCAGTCCAAAATGTAAATTATTATTTGAAGGATGTTACAATCGGCAGGCATCTCATTAGTTCCGAATCCGAAATCTCGATCGGCTCATTTTCGATTGGAGGTAAGCATCTCCTATTCGATTTAATTAATTTCGATTGGGGAGGTTCTCTCTCTAACTCTCGCTCGGCACTCCCATTTTCTAATTCCTATGGTTTTATTCAGCCCGATGCTTACTATTCGGAAAACCTGCCTCAGTTTCCTACTGCCGATGATATTATTAATGCTCCGGCACGCGATTTATCAGGATTTTATGCTAATTCATTTTACCGAACTTCCTCGATTACGAAAGACCATATCAATTCCTTTCAACTCAATTTTGAAGTCCCTTTTTCTTATTCCAAAAATCTTTCGGGCAAAATTAAGTTCGGCGCTAAGACCAATATCAATCAAAAAGAGAGGGATAATTCCTCCTTATATAGAAGTATGTATAACTATACGAATAAAAATTACGTCAAGTACCATAGCGGATATGGAAAACCGGGATTTAAGTTCGATTTCGTTCAATCCAACGGTGCGCCTTCGATCCTCAATTATCTCGATCTCTCTTTTAATGCCGGTAAATTCCTTAACGGTGAATATCTTTTCCCGATTGGGATCTCCGAATATGAACTTAACTACCTGATGAATAATTTTCTTATCGATTCTGCGATGGTCTCCCAAAGAACTGCCGATCTCTCCGACTATGACGTTAATGAAAAAATTTATGCAGGGTATCTTATGACTGAATTAAATTATGATAATTTAATCGAGATACTATCTGGTGTTCGTTACGAAAATACAAACGATCGTCTTTCGGGTAGAAAAGGTATTGTCCCGAATGAAATTACAGAATACGATTATGACCAAAATCCGGTAAGTTTATCATACGCAGATAGGAATTATTTTAATTGGTTTCCCGTAATTCATTTTCGCTTCCTGCCTTTAGATTGGTTCGATCTTCGTCTGGTTTACAGCAGATCGATTTCAAGACCGAGAATGGATTGGCTCCTTCCAAATACAGCAATTAACGGTTCTTCGTTCTCGGTGGAAACGGGTAATCCCGATCTTAATCCGCAGCTATCAGATAATTTTGATGCTTTTCTCTCTTTTTATTCCAACGAGATCGGACTTTTTACGATCGGCGGATTCTATAAGAATATTAAAAATCTGATCTATTATCGAACGGGACATAAAATCTTAAGTCCCGCTAAAGAAGGATTTCCCGATAATTGGAGAGGACTTACACTCAATTCGCCGGAAAATAATCCTTACATCACAAAACTATCCGGAATTGAATTCGAATGGCAGAGCAATCTATGGTGGCTCTCAAAACCATTTAATGGGATAGTTATTAATATAAACTATTCCAAAATCTGGTCTGAATCGCATTACCCGATTTCATATATTAAGAACACTACTTTACCAAAATTCCCTTATTTAAGTTCTGTGGTGATTGATACCGTTCGATCGGGAAAGATGCCCAATCAAGCCGATAATATTCTTAATATTTCTTTAGGATATGATTATTCCAAATTCTCGGGGAGAATTTCTTTAATCTATCAAGGACTTTCTCTTTATAGGATCGGAAGCAGGGAAGAATTGGATATTTTTACATCTCCGAGCACTCGAATCGATCTTTCGCTTAAATATCAATTGCTCGAATATTTAGGCATCTATTTCAATATTAATAATCTTCTTAATACTCCCGATAAAGCATATCAGCAGAGCGAAGATTTCCCTAATACACTTCAATACTTTGGTCGAATAGTAGATCTGGGCGTAGTATTAGAACTCTAAAACTCCCATTCCCGAGATTACTTTATTAATTACAAACCTATTTACAATATCTATTAACAAAATGTCCTTTTGCAGACACTGATTCATAATCTCCCCGCATACTCTTAAAATAAGATTTCTCCCTCCTTAAGGGTAATTTCCCTTAGGCTTGTAATACATCTTAGAATCGTGCATACTTTTTAAACAAGGTATTATAATGAAATTGAAGCATTTAATTTATGTCAGCGTTTTATTACTATTTGCTTTTAATAATTCGCTATTTGCATCCGGAATAATTAAAGGTACTATTACAGATTCGACAAGCGGCGAACCCCTTTACGGCGCATCCGTTTTTATTATGGGTACCGGATATGGAAGTGCCACCGGTTTCAAAGGGGAATATAAAATCGTCAATATCCCCGCAGGCACTTACACTCTCAAAGTCCAATATGTAGGCTACAAAACAATCCAAATCGATGTAACAGTCCTTGATAATAAAACCATGAATTTAGATTTCAGAATGTCCACCGCAGTAGTTCAAGGGCAGGAAGTTATTGTTACGGGACAGGCAGTAGGTCAAGCCGCGGCTATTAATCAGCAACTCACATCCAATACGATTAAAAATGTAGTTTCCTCCGAAAAAATTCTCGAATTACCGGACGCTAATGCGGCGGAATCGGTCGGCAGACTTCCCGGAATTTCCCTTATCCGCAGCGGCGGCGAAGGTAATAAAGTCGTTATTCGCGGTCTCTCTCCCGCGTATAATTCCATCGCTATCGGAGGTGTTAAAGTGCCTTCTACCGATGTAAGCGATAGAAGTGTGGACCTTAGCATGATCTCTTCGGAAATCCTCGCCGGTATCGAAGTTACAAAAGCTCTCACGGCGGATAAAGATGCCGATGCGTTCGGAGGTATTGTCGATTTCCGTCTTGCAACGGCAAGAAAAGGGGGATTTTATTCCAATGCCCGAGTTCAAGGCGGGTATAATGCTCTTAGAAGCGATTATGGTAATTTTAAAACAAGTTTTATTCTAAGCGATCGCTTCTTTGATGAAAAATTAGGAATTATCGTTACCTCGAACTTGGAAAGAACTCAAAGAGGCAATGACCGTTACACCGCTTCATGGTCTCTGCTTAGAGAAAGAAGAGAAGGAGAAGAATTCGCTCCGATGACTCCAACAAGTCTCGGTCTCCAATATCAAAATAATGATAGAAGAAGATATGGATTTAGCGCACTTATCGATTATCTGATACCTAAAGGTAGTCTCTCTCTTAATACATTTATCAGCAGAAGACAGGATAAGATTTCTACTCAAAGAATAAGTTATAACCTTAACGATGCTTCGATCGGGAGAACTTTAGATAATTCTCAATCGAGTGTTGAAATCCTTTCATCTGCTTTGGAGGGTTTGCATAATTTCGATTTTATCGATATTAATTGGTCGGTATCATTCTCTTCTTCAGAATCACTTACTCCATTTGCCAATTCATATTCATTTAGCCAAGCAGGTGCTTTTGATCTGAAAACATTGCCAAATAATCCAACTCCAAACGATGTTTTTGACGCATCTACTAAAGACCTTACATCCGCTTATTTTAATAAAATCGATAGAACAGGAAGAAGTTCCTCCGAAAATAGTGCGGCATATAAGATCGATTTTAAGCTCCCTTATTCTATACTCAATTTTGTGGGTTACTTGAAGTTTGGTGCAAAGTTCAACCATAATACCCGCGATAGAGTAAATAATTCTTCATTTAGAAGTATGTACACTTATTACAGCACTAAAACGGCTATCTATCATCCCGATTACGGTAAAGAAGGATTTGTATTCCAATTAGTACCCGGTACGGGCGGAAGAGCTTCTATTCTTAATTATATCGATCCGTTTTTCGATGCAGGTAATTTTATGAAAGGTGAATATCTTTTCGCTCAAGGTCTCAACGAATATAATCTCGACTATTTGATGAATAAATATATTGCCGATTCTTCGATGACTTTTCAGAGGAATGCTTCTCTGAATAATTATGAAGTAGAAGAAAATATCGGTGCTGCTTATGCAATGACTGAACTTAATTACGGTAATTTTATTACAATCCTACCGGGTATAAGAATGGAACGTACTTATGCTTATCTTACCGGAAGGAAGGGCGTGGTGCCTAATGACGTGGTGGAACTAGATTATCAGGATAATCCTGTTCATGATACTCTCGGAGTTGCTTCTTATCTAAATTGGTATCCGATGTTTCAAGTGAAAATTAATCCATTGCCTTGGGCGGATATCCGTTTAGCTTATACTCAATCGATCTCAAGACCACGACTTGAATGGATGCTTCCTAACGTAAAAATTGACGGTACGAGCAATACGGTTGATATCGGAAGACCCGACCTTAAACCGCAGATCTCTCATAATTTTGATGCCTATTTATCGCTTTACAGTAATAAAATTGGTCTCCTCTCGGGCGGTGGATTCTATAAAGATATTAAAGACCTGATCTATATGCGTAACGGTCATAAAATATTAGACGCCACTAAAGAAGGTTTTCCGGCTAATTGGAAAGGACTTATACTAAATTCACCCGAAAATAATCCTCGCAAAACAGAAGTTTACGGACTCGAATTTGAATGGCAGAGTAATCTCTTATGGCTTCCCGAACCTTTTAATTCACTCGTAATTAACGTAAACTATGCTCATGTTTGGTCTAAGACTTCATATCCTATTTCGTTTGTAAAAACAACTAAAATCCCTACTTATCCATTCCTGAAAACAACCGTAATAGATACTTCTCGCTCGGGTAAAATGCCAAATCAAGCCGATGATATCGCGAATTTCTCCATCGGATATGATATCGATAAGTTCTCAGGTCGTATCTCTCTTACATATCAAGGGAAATCTCTTACAGGTATCGCTGAAAGAGAAGAACTCGATAGTTATACTTCACCAATTACTCGTTTAGATTTATCGCTTAAATATCAGTTTACCGATAATTTCGGATTATTCTTTAATATGAATAATATTACTAATGATGCCGATCAATCGTATAAACAAAATGAAACTTTTATCGATAACACGCGTTATTATGGAATGACGGCAGATATCGGTATTATTGTCAAACTATAATCAATTTACAAATCCTTAATTTTATTAGGAGAATTAGTATTATGAAAAATAATTTTTACTTTTTATTAGTTCCGGTATTACTGGTTTTATTGCTGTCGAATAATAAAGTCTATTCCCAATCGTGGGACTATCTGGATATCGAACCGGGATATGAAACACTAAATCTTGCAATCGAAGGCGATACATTAAATGGTGCTCCTATCTCTATGAATCGTGTCTATCGTCTTCAAAGAGGCGGTATGTATCTTTATAACGGCAGCATTAAAAATAATTATGGTGCTACTCTTAGAATAGTGGCTAATGAAGGTACGGGCGCACTTCCATTAATTATTCCTGTTGCCGATCAAACCGGTGCTTCAAGAAGATTTTATCTCGGGAGCGGTGATGCTTATTTTGAAAATCTCGCTATATCAGGAGTCGATAATCTAGGTAACGTTGTTGCCGAAGGTAATATGTTCCGTCTGAATAAAGCAGGAATGAAACTTCATATCTCAGGATGCTATTTAGATTATGATCTCCAATCTTTTATCAGAATGAATGCTGCGGGTCAATCCGTTTTTGTTCTTAATTCTGTTCTCCGTAATAGCGTTAATCCTGTTAGTACAGGTAATGGACGATTTGTAGATACTCGCGGTCTTAATCAAGATACTATCTCTTTCAGAAATTCTACTTGCTATGTAACTTCTCAGAATCTTCTTAGAAGTACAGCAAGTCTAATTAATGTATTGATTTTTGACCACGTTACTTTCTGGGCAGGTAATGGCAATAATGGCGGGTATAACGGAACTGCAACCGGTTCAATTCTTAAAACAAACGGTATAATTCAGATTCCAAGGGCAGTTGATGCTCAAATTACAAATAATCTTTTTATCGATTGCGGTTTTGAAGATAGCAGAAGATATAAATCAAATCCTGAAGACACTATTAAAATGCCTCTTATACCGATCGATTCACTTAGAACAAACGATCCTGCTTTAGAAGGGGAACGTGATTGGATGATTAAGAATAACGTTTATGGCTGGTCTCCCGCTCTTAAAACTTGGTTTAGTTCCACAGATTCATCTTATACTCCCGTATTCCTGAATCAACATGCAGACCTTATGTTCTCCCTATATCCAAGAATGAAAGCATCTAATAACGTAGAAGAATATGTTAATTTTACCGATGCGCCTAATCCTGAAACATTAGCAGCATTCTCGATGCATAAAAGAGCTACCGGTAATTCGGACGTGGATAATCCTGTAATTACTGCCGATAAAAACGGTAAAAAATCTTTGGAAGAAGACCCAACCTCATTCGGTCCCGCTGCAAATGAATATAATTTTACCTATAATACAAATTCAGTTGCTTATACTATTGCAAATGGAAAACCGGCAGGCGACCTTAATCCTTGGGGCTTGGAATATATCCCTACTTCCATTAAAGAAGAATTTACTAATGAAATTCCTACGGATTTCTCTCTATCTCAAAATTATCCTAATCCATTTAATCCTACAACTAATATTCAATATTCCTTATCTTCCGATTCGAAAGTTACTCTTTCAATTTTTAATATGTTAGGTCAGGAAGTAGCAAGATTAATCGATAATAAAGATCATAGTGCAGGAAAATATACAGTTACTTGGAATGCAGCATCCGGCAGTAAATCTCTTGCAAGCGGTATCTATATTTATCAACTTAAAACTGATAAGATAACAATTTCAAACAAAATGATTCTTCTAAAATAATTTTGGCTTTTATTTAATGAATATTATTGAGATGGCAATAAATTATTGCCATCTCTCTATTTCCAAAATGAATATATCGGAAATGATTATGAAACAGATAAAATATCTCTTATTGATTTTATTAATAATAAACTTCGGAAGTCTATCGCTCTTAAATGCACAGAACGAGAAGGCATCTTTAGTAATTAAAGGCGGAATCTCTATCCCTACCGGCGTCTATTCCAATTCCATCGGCGAAAATGCTTCCATTTCCAGAAGAAGCGGATTCGATTTCGGTAATGATGTGGGTCTCGCCACCTTAGGTCCCGTTTTTAGTATTGAACTTACTAGTCCAATCACTAAAATTAAAGGACTCGGTTGGCTCTTCAGCGGAAGATTAATTATTAATCCTACTAATTCAGATGACCTTCAGAATTATTATCAAAATACATTAAAGAATACTACCCGCGATACTGCGGTCTTTAGTTTCGATATCGGCAATTGGGTGCATGTTCCCTTTATGACCGGGTTTAGTTATGGCTATAACCTATTCGATGATATTAATGTCTATGCTACTATTCAAGGCGGTATCGATATCTCGCAACAACCTTACAGGAAAGTGGATGCCTTTTTCACGAGATCAAAAACTACCGAAAATATAGAAGATACTAAGTTCGATGTCGCCGTAAGTTATGGACTTTCGGCATCACTTGAATTCGAGTTCTTCGAAAATTATAATCTTAGCTTCAATTATCTTAATCTCGGTGTCCCTTCATTCACCGGCAAGAGAACTCTAAATCCTAAATTCTTTAACGGTATATTTGATATTACTACAAATATTGCGGGCGATAAACGTCCCGTTAATATGTTTCTAATTTCATTCGGATATAAATTTAATATCTAATTCGGCTATTTCTGATTATTATGAAAAAATATAACTGCTCCTTTTTAATTATTGCTTTATTACTTATTTCTTCGGGATTAACTTATTCCCAGGGAAAAGTAGTAAGAACTATTTATGTATCTCAAGCTACCGGAACAGATGAAAATAATGGGGGCACCGATATTAATAATCCCGTTAAAACGATCTATTATGCCGAACGCATTGCACGTAATGCCGTTGTCGATACTATAAAAATTCTATTTAAGGGGGGAGAAGTATTTGATCAATTCACTTCTCACTCCAATTCCGCAATGACTAGTTACGATAAAGATAGAAACCAATTCGCTTTTGTCTGGGATACTAATCGTCATCTGATTTTATCGACTTACGGATCGGATGAAAAAGCTATTTGGTACTCGGGGAAATATACTCACGAAGGTGGTCCGCAAACTGCAATCGTAATTAATAAAACTTCTGCTTCGGTTAAGATCGAAAATATCCATTTCTTAAGATGGCAAATCTGTGCTGTGATGACTTATGATGCTAAAAATGTATCGATACTTAATAACAGAATTGAAGAGATCGGGACTCTATATTTCCCGGACGAAAAAACAAAAATGTCCGATGGCTCTTTGCTTTATGCCGCAGGGGCAATCTATCCTAAAAATTCATCTAACATTTTGATTAAAGGAAATTATCTAAAGAATCTTCATAATTCTTTTAATAATTTAAGTGAGCTGCATGCTTTCTATATGACTAGATTAGATAATTCCGAGATATGCAATAATATTATTATTAATGCAAGCGGTTCACCTTTGAAAGTAAGACGTTCGGGAGCCAATAATATTTATATCCATGATAATGAGTTCTATTACGTGAGTCCTTCCGAACAAATTAATTCTTCGCAACCCGGTTTTTTCCGATATAGCGGTGATGCAGGGGAGGGGTGCCCTTATGCTATCACAATTGAAAATAATAAGTTCCATTATCCTTATGTATGGTCGGGTAAGGAAAATTCTTCCACAGCAGTGGCACTTAAATATTCTATCAGTAATACCACCGTATGCGGCACTGATGCATGCGAAGATACCAATAACGTCAAATGGATTAATAATGATTTTAAGTTTAAATGGGAACCGGGACAATTGCCAACTTCTGTTTCCGACGAGAGTTCGGAAATAGTCTCTTCATTTAAGTTATTCCAAAATTATCCTAATCCATTCAACCCGTCAACTAAAATATCATACCGGATATCCGAAGCCGGACCGGTTACTCTAAAAGTTTTTGATCTTCTCGGAAGAGATATCGCCACTATCGTTTCGGAATTTAAATCGGCGGGATTATATCAAGCGGATTTTGACGCCTCTCATCTCTCGGCAGGTATCTATTTTTATCAATTAGTTACTCGCGGGCTAATTCAAACAAAGAAAATGCTCTTATTGAAATAATCTTTTAAGGAAATAAAATGAAAAAATATTCATCAGCTTTTTTTATTCTGATATTCTCTGTGTCGCTTATTTTTGCAGGTTCGGAGAAATCGATCTATAACATCGGCGATTATAAAATTGCAAATGACGGTAAAACAAATGTAACGAAAGAGATCCAAGCCGTAATCGATGAATGCACCGGCGCCGGTGGCGGTACTGTTTATTTTCCTGCCGGTACTTATATGATCGCTGCACTTCAATTAAAAGATAACGTCTATCTCGAACTCTCCGCCGGAGCTACTCTATTCGGCTCGCCGGTGATGGATGATTATAACCCTAAATATACTATCTATGCAATGAAAGCTAAAAATTTTGGTATTAAAGGGGAGGGAACAATCGATGGAAACGGCGAAGTATTCTGGAAAGGTAAAACGGGGGAATTAGTTCGTCCCAATCGGCTTTTATTTTTTGATGAATCTTCCTATATCCGAATTGAAGGAATAAAGATTTTTAATTCTCCAAATTGGAATATGGAACTGCAATTTTGCGATTTCGCTTGGATTGACGGAATCACGATGATCAGTCCACAAGATGCTCCTAATACTGATGGTATTGATCCTACATCTTCTACAAATATCTTTATAAGCAATTCCTATTTCGATCTTGGTGATGATGTGATCTGTCCCAAGTCACTTAAAGGGAGACCGACAGAAAATTTAGTCGTTACAAATTGCGTTATGAGAAGCGATGACTCCGCAATTAAATTGGGCACTCGCTCCGAAGCTCCTATCCGTAATTGCATCTTTAGTAATATTATCATAAAAGATACTCAATATGGATTAGCTTTCTTCGCTAAGGACGGAGGTACTTTCGAGAATATTAGATTCTCTAATATCTCAATCGAAACGGCACTTAAGGATGATAATTCAAACGATCGACCGAGCGGCAGTTATGCGATCTTTCTTGATATAGAAAAGCGAAAAGAGGAAGGTCCGATCAGTTATATAAAAAATGTTTATTTCAATGATATCACAATCAATAGCAATGACGGTCATATCCTCGTAGCAGGATGGCCTGAACAAAAAATTGAAAATCTATACTTCTCTAATATTAACTATAATCTCTATAATCATAGAACATTTGAAGGAAGCAAGAAACCGCGTGGAGTGAAATCGCTCAAGAATAAGGCAATAAATGATTATTCGGATATCCCGTCTAATTTTACATTCGCTTATGTGAAAAATCTTAATATCGATAATCTCGTTATCACAGATTACGATTCATCGGGTAAATATGAAAGACATATGATCTGGGGTAAGGATATTGAAGGTGTTCATATTAATCAATTTAAGAACTCTGTT
>Ga0209347_1005084_pt1 | contig 12903 bp, 9 predicted proteins | sample AutmiccommuBRH23_FD_187382 | JGI IMG/M metagenome (GOLD analysis project Ga0209347, IMG submission 187382) | Deep subsurface microbial communities from Mt. Terri, Switzerland - Autotrophic microbial communities BRH/23 (SPAdes) (version 2) | ecosystem: Environmental > Aquatic > Deep subsurface >... | reverse complement strand
GGCGCGAGACCGCATCATATTCATAGAGGCCCTGGTGGGCCTTGGTCGTCGATTTGACATGCCACTCGATGATCGGGGTACCGAGCGCCTCCGCGACTTCGAGCGCCAGAGCGGTCTTGCCGGTGCCGGGCTCGCCCTTGACGAGGAGGGGGCGAGCGAGGGTGATCGCCGCGTTGACGGCCACTTTGAGGTCGTCGGTGGCGACGTAGCGGCGGGTGCCGTCGAACTTCATCGGGGTCTGCTGGCTCCTTTTAAGGATTCGTCGAGATTAGGGGCACCAGCGTCGGCCGGGCAAGGCCGTCTAAGCGGGGCGCGGTGCCGCAAGCGGGCATCCATTTGTGCCGGGCGGGAGGACCGACTCGCACCGCCGGCGCAGGACCGGGCCACGACTGCACATCTATCTGGCACTTTTTTGTGTGGCGGCGTGGCCACTTAACATAAGTGGTAGAACTGCTTGACAGAAGGACGCACTCCCTCCAATAGGAGGCGCAATTCGAGCAGGTCGACTGTCGGTAGAGGGTGCGGACGCCGTCTCTTCAGATGCCTTACGGGGCGGAAAATGAGCAAGCGCAACGCCAAGAAGAAGCCTACCAAGACCAAAGCGCTCGCGGTGAGCCGCAAGGCGGCCTCATCCGTGACAAAGCGCACGGCTAGTGCTGCGACCAAGACCAAGAGCAGCACTCCAGCCAAGGCCAAGCCACAAGCTAAGCCTGCTCCAAAGAGGAAAACAGTGGGGAAAAAGATGGCGTCGCGTGCCAAGGCATCGTCGATTGTTTTGCCTCCTGACTATCGTCCTTCCGAGGACGAGCCCTTCATGAGCGACAAGCAGCGTCTCTACTTCCGCCAGAAGCTGCTGGCCTGGAAGGAAGAGATCATCCGTCAGACGAAAGAGACGCTGGCGGGGCTGCATGAGGAATCGATCCAGCATGCCGACCTTGCGGATCGGGCAACCTCCGAGACGGACCGGGCCTTGGAGCTACGTGCGCGCGATCGTCAGCGCAAGCTGATCGCCAAGATCGATGCCGCGCTCGCTCGTATTGAGGACGGCTCGTACGGGTATTGCGAGGAGACGGGCGAGCCGATCGGCTTGAAGCGTCTCGACGCACGTCCGATCGCGACGCTGTCGGTCGAGGCGCAGGAACGCCACGAGCGGCGCGAGCGCGTCTACCGCGAGGACTGATCCGCTTCAGTCGCGCATGAGGCCGGCCCCGCGATGGGCCGGTGTCAGCTCGGCTTGCCTTTGGGCATGCTCGCTTCGGGCGGAACATCTGCGTCGGACGGCTGCGGCATGCGCTCCTCCGCCAGCCGCAACAGGAAGCCGCGAAGCCCGTCGAGATCACGCAGCCGCACATCGTGCAGGGGGCCCGCAATCTCGATCCCATGCGCGCGCAGCGTCTTGACCACCGAAGCCCGCAACGCCGTCTCCACGGCACGGGCATTTGCGTCCTCCGCAACGGTGACGTCGACCGAGAATTCGAGCGCGCTGTCGGTCACGTTGTCGAAGGCGATCTCGGGCTCGGGCTCTGAGCGCACGCCGTTGGTGCGGTTCGACGCCTCTTTCAGCGCCGCGAGCACGGCGTCGGGATCGGACGAGATCACGGTGGAGATCTTCACCGTCACGCGGCCGGGTGCGAGCTGAGGGCCGGTTGCATGGCCGATCTGGACGGCGAAGTAGGGGATGTCGACGCCGGCCGCGCGCAAGCCCTTGATGATTGCCATGCGCACTTCGGTCTGCACCCGCAGCGACTGGTTGATGTCGGCGAGATAGACGCGAAGCGAATACTCCATCGCCTGATCGCCGAGGTTGTCGAGCACGATGATCGGCGCGGGATGGCGTAGGATGGAAGTGTTCTCCGCGGCCACCTGCTCCAGCACCTGGTAGGCGAGCTCGGGGTCGGCCGCGTAGGAGACGCGCACCGAGATGTTGAGGCGTCCAAGCTGATTGCGATGCGTGAGATTGGTCACCGTCTGGGAGACCATCTCGGCATTGGGAATGATCAGGCTTGCCCGGTCGAACGTCTCGATCTCGGTGGAGCGCACCGATATGCGGCGCACGTAGCCTTCGCCGTCCTTGATCGCGATCCAGTCCCCGACCTTGATCGGGCGCTCCACGAGCAGCACGAGGCCGGACACGAAGTTGTTGACGATGTTCTGCAGGCCGAAGCCGATGCCGACGGAGAGCGCGCCGGCGACGATTGCGAGGCTGGTGATGTCGAAGCCGGCGTAGGCGATGGCGACAAGGAAGGCCAGCGCGAAGCCGATATAACCTGTGCCCGTGTATACGGAATTGACGAGGCCCGGATCCCATCGGCTCTGCGACGTGGCGCGCGACTGCAGCCAACGCTGGAAGAGGCGTGTGAGGCTGACCAGCACGAAGAACAGGACGACGGCGAAGAAGATGCGCGCCAGCGAGATGCGCACGCCGTTGACCTCGAAACCGAAGATCGCCGTCCTGAGCCAGCCCAGGATGTCAGCCGTCGTCACGCCCCAGGCTAGCAGCACGAGTGGTGCCGCGATGGCGATCAGGATGACGTTCAGCGCCAAGCGCAGAAAGCGCGCGAAGCGCTCGCGGCCCGTCTCGCCGAACCGGAGGACGCGTTCGCTCACACGGCTCAGGAAGTTGGGTTCGTCGGTAGGAGCCGCATGGATGCCGCGGATTGCGATGTGCAGGAGCGCGACCAGCAAGAGTCCGCTGCCCGTCATCAGCGTCTGGCCGGCAATGAAGCGGCTCAGCGAAACGTAGCCCAACAGCGTCGTGGCGATGAGTGCGATGCCCAGAGCCGCGAGCAGCAGCTTCAGCCAGTAGGGACGCCAGCGCGAAACCGGGGCCCCGGGCGGGAGCGTCCAGGGTGCGAACGGGGTGCGCACGATCGCTGCAATGAACGTGACGTAGAGCACTGCGGCCAGGAACGCCAACACGACGCTGGCGGCGGCGGGGAGCGACAACAGGCTGATGACGCGGCGTCCGAGAAAATCGAGCGCATAGACCGCTACGATGCCTTGCACCGCGCGCGAGACGACGGCGGCGGCCGCATCCGACAGGTCGACGACGCGCCATGCCGGACGCTGCGGCTGCAGCGCGGCGCGCGCGAGCGAGGATACGAACTCGAACACCAGGAAGGAGAACAGCGCCGATTGCGCGAACCGCTCGACCTGCCAGTAGAGCAGGTTGCTCTGATCCAACCCGCCATAGAGAACGAGGGCGGCGACGACGGAGGGGACCGCGAACGCAATCATCACCCAAACAGCGGTTGCCGCCCGTTCGGGCAACGTTGGCCTGGCCGCTCTCGGCGCATCGAGATATGCGCGCAGCATGCGGTCCCTTACGGCGCGCAACACGACGAATACGAGGAATGCCGCCGCCAGCACGCCGGCGAGAGCCATCCAGTTCAGGACGGCGAGTGACCACCAGTTGTTGATGATGAAGGACGTGCGGTGCTGAGCGTCCGGCAGCTTGTCGGCGAATGCCTTCCAGACCTCGATCCGCAACGGTGAATCGGACTGCAGCAGCAGGAACCGGGTGAAGATGCCCTGACGCAGCTCCTGCACGCGGCCGATGAGCTGGCGCGCGCGAACCTCCACGAGATCCGCGGTCTTGATGGCGCCGTCGATCTGAGAGGCGATCTTGTTGAGGCGTGCGCGCTCCTCGACGACCTCGCGCGCTTCCGGCGGTTGGCCCTCGGCTGGCGGCTCGCCCAGCTTTGCGATCTGCGAGCGCACCTCCTCCAGCCGTGGCCGCAGCTTCTCCGACTGCGACTTGGCGTCGAAGCGAATGGTTTCGAGCTGGCCGCGGAACGTGGCAAGCTCGCGCTGCTCGCTCGGGGCCTGCTCGAGACGCTTTTCGGCGGCGTCGATGGCGCTGGAGAGGCTGGCGACGGGTTGGAGCAGCTCGTCGAGACTGGGAGCGGTTGCCTTCTGCTCGTGCTCGGGCGGCTGGTTGGCGTCGGTCGGCGCGGGCTCGGGCTTGGCCTGTGCTGGGGCGGCCTGACCCTCCGACTGGCCGGAGGCCGCATCCGGGGCCGCTTCCTTCGCCGGGGGCAGGCTGGTGTCGTCGGATTTGGTGGTCCCGTCGGGAGCGGCCGCGGGCGGCGCAGGAGCAGTGGGGGAGGGCGATGCGGCCGGCGTCTTGGCAGGCGAATTTTTCGCGGCGGGGGGAGAGGATGCGCCGCCGGCGAAAGAAGATGGTGGAAGCGCGGCTCCAGCCCATGCCAGCGCCAAGAAGGCGATCTGCAACGATCGACGGATCATGAATCTCCCCGCAACACTTCCGAAACGCTTGGTGTCCCGGCTTGCGACAGCGCGTTCAGCGGCGAAGGCCGTACGGATGCGACGGAGCGGGCCAGTACTTGAGGCGCCGACGGCATCCGAGGAACGCTATTTCCGGGTGGATTACCCCATTGCTTGCCAACAGCAAATGTCGGTCGAGAATGAGGCGCAAGACAGGTTAAGTTGACGCTGAGGCTATTGTGCCGACGGGCGTCCCCGGTTCATGTGATCTTAACCCTAATGATCGAACTGTTTACGGCATGAGCGGTGCTGCTTAACGGCCGTACCGTGGTGGGAGCGGGCTGAATTTGCTCCCATCGGTTCGGTGCCGGGTTTCATATCGCCGCCGGACAGTTGTTAGTAACGCGTATCAGAGTCATCCGCTATGCCGGCGTGCCCCCCCCCGACCACGCAGAATCAGCTAGCCTCCCCCCGCATGCGCAAGCACGACGCTATCGAGCTGCAGCCGAGCCCCTTCGACGCCATGGACTCGAACACAGGCCTCGGCAACGTGCTGCCGACGGTCGTGGCCGTCGCCGCAGGTGCCGCCGTCGTTCTCGGTGTTGTCACGAGCGGAGCCGGGATGCCCATCATCCTCGGGCTCGTCGGCCTGCTTGCAACCGTCGGTCTCTTCTTCACCTTTGCCGTGCTGGCGGGCTACGTCCGCTTCGGTCGCAAGCTGCCCATGGCGGAGCTGGTCTCGCAGGCCACCGATGCGCTCGACACGGGCATCATGATTGCGCGCCGCGACGGCGATGCGATCTACGCCAACCGCACCTTCGAGGACATGGTCGGGCGCACGAGTGAGAACCGGCTCGGCGCGCTGCAGGATCTCTTCACCGGAGAGGCCGATGCGAGCGCGGCACTGTTTCGACTGGTGCGCGCAGCCGAGCGCGGCGAGCCGCACGCGGAAGAATTCTCGCTGAAGAACGCGACCCCCGGTGCGCGAGCGCAAACCGTCATGTCGGTCACGGTGCAGCCGTTCGCGGCGCGCGGTGAGCGGCGCGGTCTGGTGCTGTGGCGCCTGCAAGACGTCACGGCCGATCGCGAGAGGGAGGCTGCGCGCATCGCGGGCGTTGAGATGCAGCTCGCCCAGTTTGACAGGGCGCCGATCGGGCTCGCCTCGGTGGCGGCCGGCGGCAAGCTGCTGCACATCAACGCCACGCTGGCCGACTGGATCGGGCGATCTGCACGCTCCATCGCGGACCAGCACATCACCTTTGCCGACATCACCACGCGCGATTGCGCCGGCCTCGTCTCGAGCCTGCTGCAGCGGAACGACGGCCAGAGTGCGAGCATCGACGTCGATCTCGTGCACGAGGATGGGCGCATCCTGCCGGTTCGGCTCGTCAGCAAGCCTGCGCCCGACGGCCGGGCGGTCACGGTGGCGGTGCTCAATCTCGCCGGCGAGAGCTCGGGCGATTTCGAAGGCGACGCCACGGGCGCGCGCTTTGCCCGCTTCTTCCAGTCGACGCCGTTCGGCATCGCGATCCTCGATCCGGAAGGACGCATCACCAACGCGAACGCCGCCTTCTGCCGCATGGTTCTCGAAGGTGCGAGCGGCATCGGCGTGACGGCGCCCGACGCGCTGTGCCGCTCGGCGACGCCTGAGATGCGCACCGCGGTGGAGGAGAGCCTGCAGCGCGTGCTGTCGGGGCGGGCGAGCCTGTCGCCGGTCGAGATCACGGTCGGCACCAACGGCGAGCACGTCAGCCGCGTCTACATGAGCCCGTTCGCCGCGGCCGGCAGCTCCAAGGAGGCGGCGATCCTCTACGTGGTCGACGCGACCGAGCAGAAGGCGCTGGAGGCGAAGTTCGCCCAGAGCCAGAAGATGGAGGTCGTGGGCAAGCTCGCCGGCGGAATCGCGCACGACTTCAACAACATGCTGACAGCGATCCTCGGCTTCTCCGACATGCTCTTGAGCATGCACCGACCCAAGGACCTTGCCTACAAGGACATCAAGAACATCCAGCAGAGCGCCAACCGGGCCGCCGAGCTGGTGCGCAAGCTGCTCGCCCTGGCACGTCAGCAGACGCTGCAAAACGAGATCGTCAACTTCGGCGAGGTGCTGACCGAGGAGTTCAACCTCCTGAAGCGGTACCTCGGCGAGAAGAGCGAGCTCAAGATCTCCAGCGAGCCCGACCTGTGGAACGTGCACACGGACAAGCAGGAGTTCATCCAGGCGCTGTTCAACCTCATCACCAACGCCAAGGACGCCATGCCCGACGGTGGCACCTTGACAATCCGCGCGCGCAACGTTCCCGAGCGCGAGACGCAACGGATGGGCATCAAGGAGTTCGTCGCCGGCGAGTACGTGCTGATCGAGGTCGGCGACACCGGTCACGGCATGAGCAAGGAGGTGATGGACAAGGTGTTCGAGCCGTTCTTCACCACCAAGGCCATCGGCAAGGGCACGGGCCTAGGCCTTGCCTCCGTTTACGGTATGGTCAAGCAGTCGGGCGGTTACATCTACCCCGACAGCGAGGAAGGCAAGGGCACGACGTTCCGCATCTACCTGCCGCGCTATCACGCCGAGAAGGACGATGAGCCGGTTGCCGCCAAGGAGAAGAAGAAGGAGACGCGCGCTGCCGATCTCACCGGCACCGGTCGCGTGCTGCTGGTCGAGGATGAGGAGGTGGTGCGCAACTTCGCGGCGCGCGCGCTGAAGCGTCAGGGCTACAAGGTGCTGGAGGCTTCGAGCGGCGTCGAGGCGCTGGAGGTCATGGAGAAGAACAAGGGCAAGATCGACATCGTCGTCTCCGACGTGGTCATGCCCGAGATGGATGGCCCGACGCTCTTGAAAGAGCTGCGCAAGAAGAACCCGGATCTGAAGATCATCTTCGTGTCGGGCTATCCCAACGACGCCTTCAAGTCGAGCCTGGGCGAGGAGGACTTCGCATTCCTGCCCAAGCCGTTCTCGCTGCCGCAGCTTGCCGCCAAGGTGAAAGAGGAGCTCGGGCGCTGAGCGCATGGCTCGAAGCGGCCGGGGCTTCGGCCCCGGTAGCTACAATTCGAGCTTAATCGCCAGCGTCAGCGCTAATTGCTTGGAAAGGCGACCGGGGCATTTTGTCAGCTCGCAGGAGGCATGGATGGGTGAGCCATCGGAATATTTTGCCGCGGCAGAGGAGCTGGCCGCACGCGAGGGCCGCTCGGACGAGCGTCGCTCGGTACGCAAGCACGCCATTCTGCACTCCCACGACCGCATGCAGACGGTTGTTATCCGCGACATCTCTACTGGCGGCATGAAGGTGCAGAATGCGTTCGGCCTGGCACCGGGCGACGATGTGCGCATCGAGCTTCTGACGCGCCGCGCTTTCGACGGGAAGGTGGCCTGGGCAGTGTCGCCCTATTGCGGCATCAAGTTCGTTGAGCCGCTTGCCGCCAACGATCCGCTCCTGACGCTGCTCACCCCCGCCTCCGACCGCGACTGAGCGCGCTCCCGCGCCGTTACAAATTGTTACGCGCGCGTTCCTCCCGGCAATATCGCTGCAAACATGGCTGCGCACTCTGCGCGACGGCACCCGAAGCTCGAGGCGATCTTTTCTGCGCCGGCTTCGGGCTGATGTGAGCACCCAAGCCATGGAGGTTGCGATGACGGGATCGTCGCGCATTTTGACTGCAAGTTTTCTGAGCCTCGGCGTCTTGAGCGCCGCGTCGGGATTGGCGCTCGCCGCGCCGGTCCCGGCCAAGAGCGTCATTGCCTCGGCGCCGTCCGCCCAGTCGCTGATCGAGCCCGTGCACTACCGCTGCTGGGTGCGACGTTGCGGCCCTTACCGTTGCGTCTGGGTCAACCGCTGCCGCCGCTACTGGTGGTAACGCGCAGCAGTTTCCTTCCCTCCGACTGCCCCGGAAGCGTCTTCCGGGGCTTTTTTGTTTCGCCGGCATTGAACCCCGCATTGCGATGGAGGAGGTTGTTGCTGGTCTTGGCGAACATGGGAACGCGCACGTGAGAGCGCTTGTTATTGTCGCTGCATTGCTCCTGGCCGCAGGCGCTGGCCCCGTACGTTTGGCGCTCGCCGAGGAACTGCCGGCAAAGCTCGCCACCGACGCGCCGCTGCGCACCGGTATGATCGCCATCCGCGATCTCGTTCGCATCAACCACTCGCTGGTGACGCACCGGCGCATGCCGCCCGATCACGCCGCGCGCTTTGCCCAGGCGATCAAGCTGCAGGCCGATACGATCCTGGCGACGAGCACGGTGCCGGCCGGCACGAAAGAGAAGCTGCGCGCGCTGCTGGATGAGATCACGGCTGGCGTCGAGGTGGTCGCCCATCCAGAGCGCGGCATTGCACCGATCGACGGCCTCATTCGTGTCGATGAGGCGCTCGCGCGCTACCCGCGTGAATTCGACCATCCAGGCTGGGCGCCGGTGCAGTCGCTCGAATGACTGGCTTCAGAACTTTCCGGTGAAGCCGACGACGGGGCCCTGCTCGAGCACGTCGTAGACGTAGCGACGGTTGCCGCTGCCGCTCTCGTAGTCGACCGAGAGCGCGCGATAGCCGAGGTAGCCGTCGAAAATGATGTCGCGATAGGTGCCGAGGTACCAGTTGTAGGTTGCCTTGACCTGCCATGTGAACTGGCTGCCGGCGCCGAAGCCGCCGACGTCGCCGCGCAGGATCATTTCCTCACCCGTAGCAGGCTTGTAGCGCAGCCGCGCGCCGATGAACGGATCGATCCAGTCGACCCCGCCGGAATCCGCGATCGCGTCGCTGCCCGAGACGATGAGGCCGTCGATGTTGGTTGTGCCCGCGAGTGCGACTTTCACTCTGAGCTGCTGGTGCCAATAGCGGCCCCCGGCCAGCATCTCCAGCACCGTGTCGGGATCGGCGCTGGCGCGCGAGCGCCACTTCAGGATCTCGTACATGCCGCCGGCTTCGATGGTCCAGAACTGGTAGTCGGCAGACAGCGCTGCGCCAATGGTGCCGCTGACATCCGCCGACACTCTGTCGGAGGCGACGAGCGAGCGGGAATTGCTGACGTCGCCGTAGATGACGTCGGCGAAGACCGTGACCGGGCCCTTCTTCGCCTGCATGTAGCTCATCCAGGCGAAGTCGAGGTGCTCGAGAATTTGCACAGGGTTGCTCGCGACCTTGAAGTGGCGTCCCCGAATGGTGGCGTTGCCCGACAGCCAGGGCAGCCAGCCATACGGCGTGAACTGGTACTCCCAGCCGCTGGAGGTCTCGACGGGAGCGGGCGGCGCGGCCATTTCGTCCATGCCGTCCGCATGCGCGAGGGTCGCAAACGCAGCCGCAGCGCAGGCTGCCCCTATCACAGCGCGCATGTGAAATCCCCCTCGAAATCGTCTCAAGTATCTGAGTACGGACGATGCCCGATTCGCCTAACAAGAGGCAGTGCGATCCCGGCCGCGATGCGCAGTTGAGGCGACAAGAATCGGTATTCAGTCAATGAACTCAGATCACGAGCGAAATCAGCAGCACCAGAAGGAGTGCGACCGGGTAGGCGATGCGCGCCCACCAGTCGAGGTCCTGGGCGAGCGTCACCTGATGGTTCCGCACGAGCATGGTGCTGACCACCGTCTGGATCAGCGCCACGAACACCATCAGCATCGACAGCAGGATGAACAGATCCATGCGCGTGACGTAGGACACCCGCGGCAACAGCACGTTGGTGGCGAAGAGGTAGGCCACCAGCGTCAGGAAGGCGGTCGCCGATACGCCGATGTTGGTCGCGATGTGCTGCGGGTCAATCCAACGCGGTATCCACGACATGATCACGATCAGGCACAACGGCAGCACGATCTTGATGAGAAAGAACATTGGCCGGCGCTTGACGTCGATGCTGAGGCGAAAACCAGCGACGGCCCCTTCGACCGTGGCGGAGGGAAAGGCCGCGGGCTCGGAGCTCCAGCCGATCACGCGAAAGTCGGGGACGGAGAAATGCTCCGCGACGCCGGCTGGAGCATCGCGTAGAGGAAGAAACGCGACCTCGTCGTTCGTCTCATTCGCGGAGACCAAGTGGATCGTCAGCTGCTGGGTGTCGAAGGGAAAGTCGTGCAGGTTGAGTGCCTGGGAAAAACGTGCCCAGGTGCGCTGCCGGTAGACGACTTTGCCATCGGGAGAGATTTCGACGAAGTCGGGATAGGAGTCCCACGCCATCTGCTGGTTGGCGACGGTCAGGCTGGGCGTCCAGACGTGCGAGATGTCTTCGAACACGGGTAGCGGTCCGTCGTGCTTCAGGTCGGGGCTGTGCCAGCGCGCTTCATAGTAGATACTGGCACCGAAGTTCTGGTCCGCTGAGCTGACGTCGTCGACGTCGATTACATAGACCTGCAGCCAGACCTTGGTCGGCCTGCCGTCGGGGGCGGGCCTCTTGAGGCGCCGGTGGCTCGTTGCCGTCAGTGGCGCAATGTTCTCGATTGTCGCCTCGACGGGTCCCAGCGGCTGGGACGGATTTTGAGCCCGCGCGCACTGCTGTGAGATGAGCAGCGCAACGGTAAGCAGCAACGATCTCAATAACGAACGGCGCATAATGGCCATCAGCGTAAGCGCTGAGGCTCAAACATTCCCTTTGCCGGAACGATGGCATTTAGCCCCATTCCCGCAGGTAATGGCGATCAAGGAGCGCTTAGCCGAAGATGTAGTCGATGATGTAGGTCCGCTGCTCTGCCGTCAGCCCTGGCGGCGGGCGCTTGAAGCGGGCCTTGCGGATGGCTTTGACGGCGGCCTGATCCATCGCCGTGTTGCCGCTCGATTGCAGCACGCGCACGTACATAAGCTCACCGTTCACGCCGATCTGGAAGGTGACGAGCACGCGGCCCCACAGCGCGACGGGCGGCGGGCGCGACTTCATCAACGAGGCGATGACGCTGTCGGTGAACGGATCGGATTTGCCCGACGCGCCTGAGCCGCGCACCTTCACGGCGCCGGAGGCGGCGGCGGCCTGCTGCTGACGGCGTTGCGGGCTTCGGTCGTAGTGCTGGTCGATCTTACGCTTGAGGTCGGCGGCGGCCGCATCGACGAGGCTGTCGAGATCGAGGAGCATCGGAGAATCCTCGGGCCGCGGTTGGTCGTTGTTCTCGTGCTTGGCCTCTTTCGTTTCCTCCGGCTCTTTCTCCTTTTCCGGCTGCTTCTCTGTCTCTTTCTCCGGCGCGTCCTTGGCTTCCTCTTGCACCTCTTCTTGCGGTTGCGGCAGCGCCTCAGTCTGCGGCACCGCAGGCATGGGCGGCATCTGCTGCTGGGGAGGCATCTCGTTGCCGTCCTGCCATTTGGTCGTCTTAGAGTTGCGATCCGGCTCGGGGACGATCTCCACCGACACGATGTTGCCGCCTTGGCCGCGCCGCTCCATCTCCTGCTGGCGCTGCAACTGATCGAGCGGTACCAACATGCCCGTCATCGACTGCGAGGCGATGAGCAACGCGTAGATGAGGGTGGCGCCCGCGGCCCCCGCCCAGAGCAGGCGCTCGTTCTGCTCGGCGGCCTTGCGGATGCGCTGGTCGGCGTCGAGGTTGCCGAACATAGTCGCGGCCTTGGCCAGCACCGACATCTTCTCGGCGTCGGACTTCTCCGCGTCGGTCTTGGTCCCGGAGAGGGCAGAGAGAATTTTCGGCGCGCGCTTTTTCTCCGGCGGCAGCTCCAGCGACGGCTCGGTGCGCGCGGCGGGATCGGATGAGGACTTCTTGGCGGCGCGAGAGGATGCGGTCTTGTTTACTGTCTTCTCCGCAGGCTTGTCGGACCTTGCCTGATCCTTGCCGGCCTTGTCGGCGGAGCTTGCCGCCTCGGACTTTTCTGCCTCGGCGCTTTCCGTGGTTTTGGCCGTGACGTCGCCCGGGCGCACTCCCTCGTGCTCGCGCGCGGTCGCGGGAGCCTCGTCGTTCGCAGCAGCTGGCTTTGCGGTCTCGTCGGCCATGGGACTAACGAATCGGCCCCCCTCAACCTGACTACCATAGCGCGCCGAGCGGCACTTCGGCGTCGGACAAATGGCGCCCATGCACATGGTATCGCAGCACAATCCCTGTGCAGTGAGCTGCGGACGCCTGTTTGAGGAACGCTCAAGCCGAGCAAATCCGGCGGCCGAGCTGTGTCCTATGGGCCGCAAACGTCGTCGTTTGTCCGCATCAGTGGGGGTTCAGGATGTTCTCCACAGTGGACAAATGAGAACAAATAGAGTACGCTCGAGTCGAAATTGAGAACATTCAGCGCATGCCATAAGGTAGACCAACATGATGACCAGGCCGGAATTCCGAGTGGTTGAAGGGGGTGCAATGGACAAGATGAAGGCGCTGGAGCATGCGCTGGGCCAGATCGAGAAGTTGCACGGCAAGGGCTCGGTGATGCGGCTCGGCGAGACCGACCGCACGATCGACGTGGAGGCGATCTCCACCGGATCGCTGGGTCTCGACATCGCGCTGGGCATCGGCGGTCTGCCCAAGGGGCGCATCGTCGAGATCTATGGCCCTGAGTCCTCCGGCAAGACCACGCTGGCGCTGCACGTGGTGGCCGAGGCACAGAAGAAGGGCGGCATCTGCGGCTTCGTCGACGCCGAGCACGCGCTCGATCCCGGTTACGCCAAGAAGCTGGGCGTGAAGGTCGGCGATCTGCTGATCTCGCAGCCCGACAGCGGCGAGCAGGCCCTGGAGATCGCCGACACGCTGGTGCGCTCGGGCGCGATCGACGTGCT
>Ga0209347_1005082_pt1 | contig 12908 bp, 13 predicted proteins | sample AutmiccommuBRH23_FD_187382 | JGI IMG/M metagenome (GOLD analysis project Ga0209347, IMG submission 187382) | Deep subsurface microbial communities from Mt. Terri, Switzerland - Autotrophic microbial communities BRH/23 (SPAdes) (version 2) | ecosystem: Environmental > Aquatic > Deep subsurface >... | reverse complement strand
CTGGCCTCCACCCCATCACCGGTGTCTTTGGCTATCCCCAATAGCTTAATTATATACTTAAGCTCCCTGGCGTAGGCAATATCTTCACTGGTAATCCCGGTAATGCCTTCCGCGAAAACATCGTTTAAAGTCACCCGGGTGTTGAAGGCTATGGAGGCCAGTATGGAGAGCTTTCGTGCCGCGTCAAAGCCATCCACATCGGCGCTGGGATCGGCCTCTGCATAGCCTCTTTGCTGGGCCTCCCGCAGCACTTCGTCAAAGCCTGATCCCTCGGCGGTCATTTTTGACAGCATGTAATTGGTGGTGCCGTTTATTATGCCTATCACTTCCTGCAGGCGGTTAGCCGCCAGGCAGTGTTTAAGCGGCCTGATTATAGGTATGCCGCCGCCCACGCTGCCCTCAAAAAGAAGATCAGTACGGTACTCTTCAGCAGCGCTGAACAGCTCTTTGCCGTGTATGGCCATCATGTCTTTGTTGGCCGTTACAATGCTTTTGCCTCTTTTTATCGCCTCTAAGACATAGTCCTTGGCCGGATGGGTGCCCCCTATTACTTCCACTAATATATCTATATCACTGTTTTCAATTACATCCCCTGGTTTTTCGGTCAGAAGTGACCTGTCGACGGCTATGTTTCTTTTCTTTGTAGAGTCCTTTACCAGTATTTTGGCCACCTCAATGTTGGCTCCCACCTTTTTGGCGATGCTTTCGGCATTGCCGGCCAGTATTCTTAAGGCGCCCGAACCAACCGTTCCAAGACCCAGGAATCCTATTTTTATAGTTTCCATTAATCTATCTCTCCCTTATGCTTATAGTTCCTGCAGGGAAACTGTTCTGACTCCGTCTATATTCCTTATTTCTTCCAAAACGGTATCGATGTCCCCGGTAAGGTTGGCTATATCCATCTTGATGCGGACCCCGGCCAGTCCCTCTACCGGCAGTTCCTGTCTAATGGTGATTATATTGCCCTGCAGGGAGGCTATCAGTGAAAGTACTGTGGAGAGTACGCCGGCCCGGTGCTCCAGGGTCAGGTTAATGGTAATCTCCCGGCCCTCAAAGTGGGAGTGGAATGAAAATACCCTGTCTCTGTACTTGTAAAACGCACTTCTGCTGAGCTTTACCCTGTCCACAGCCTCGTTGATGGTGACGGCCTCTCCCTTTTGAAGCATCTCTTTGGCCCGTACCGTTTTTAATATGGACTCGGGGAGTATGTCTTCCCGGACCAGAAAAAACTTCATATTATACACTTCCCTGCTCTGCTTATGCTCCCTGTCCATTCACGATGGATATTATTCCATCACTGGTAGACATTATATCATCATAAGCAGTTGTCTGGCAATAAAAAAATCGCCCTGTCGGGCGATTTTAGCTAGCAGCTGTCAGCAATCAGCAGTCAGTACCGATCGGGGACATTCCTCTGACCCCCAAAGCAATATTGATCGGGGACATTCCTGTCCACAAATTATTACCCCATCTTCAGCAGGTGTGTCCCCATTCCTTGATCGGTGTGTCCCCATTCCGCTAAATGATTATACAGATAAGTCCACCGCTTCCTTCGTTTACAATCCTCTGCAGTGTTTCCTGCAGCTTTACCTGGGCGTTTTCGGGCATTCTGTGCAGTTTGTTCTGTATCCCTTCCCTTACAAGATCGTGCAGCGACTTTCCAAATATTTCAGAATCCCATATCTTTTGCGGGTTTTCCTCAAACTCATTGAGCATATACCGGACCAGTTCCTCGCACTGCTTTTCCGTTCCTATTATAGGCGTAATCTCTGTGGTTATGTCGGCCCTTATGACGTGCAGGGAAGGGGCGCTGGCCTTCAGCTTCACACCGAAGCGGTTGCCCTGGCGGATAAGCTCAGGCTCTTCCAGGTTCATTTCATCAAGCCTGGGCGTAACCACCCCGTACCCGGTTTCCCTTACCTCCTGGAGAGCCACTGATACCTTGTCGTATTCCCGCTTGGCTATGGACAGGTCCCTTACCAGGCGGAACAGCTCGTGGTCTCCCTCCACTGAAAAACCTGTTTCTTCGCTAAGCACCCTGTAGAAAAGCTCGGGCCTGGAAGATATATCTATGGCTGCCACGCCTGTACCCATATCCATTTTATTGAGGGTAACGTTGGAGACAAAATCATAGTCCCCGAGGTTTTCCACTGCGGAGTTGATATCCCGGAGGCGCCTTACATGGCGAACTGTTTCCCTAACAGCCTCCTCGAATTTCTCCCTGAGCCAGTGCCTGCTCTCAAGCTCCTCAACCCAGTTGGGCAGTGAAATATTAACCTCATTGACCGGAAACTCATAAAGCACCTTTTCCAGTATGGCAAGAATGTCTTTCTGGGTCAGCTCGGCGCAGTTTACCGGTATTACCGGGACATCATATTTCTCGCTCAGTTCCTCGCTTAGTTCCTGGGCATCGGGTGAATCGGGGTCCCCGGTATTCATTATTATAATGAAAGGCCTTTTGATGTCCTTGAATTCGTCGATGACCCTTTCTTCCGCCTCGGTATAGTTCTCCCTGGGCAGGTCGGTAATGCTTCCGTCGGTGGTCACCACTATTCCCAAAGTGGAGTGTTCCGAAATAACCTTTCTGGTGCCCAGCTCGGCGGCCTCCTGGAATGGTATGGGCTCCTCATACCATGGGGTGGACACCATCCTCGGGCCATCCTCGTCCTCGTAGCCCAGGGCTCCGTCCACCTTGTAGCCAACACAGTCTACAAGACGCATTTTCACCTTCAGACCGCTGGACACATTTATTTCCACCGCCTCATTGGGAACGAATTTGGGCTCGGTGGTCATTATGGTCTTGCCGGCGCCGCTCTGGGGCAGCTCGTCCCTGGCTCTTTCCCTTTCATGCGCATTTTTGATGTTGGGTATAACCAGAAGCTCCATAAATTTCTTTATGAATGTTGACTTCCCGGTTCTTACCCCGCCGCCTATGCCCAGATACAGGTCGCCGCCTGTTCTTTCAGCGATATCCCTGAAGATGTCCAGTTTTTCCATAACACTCCCTCCTCTAAAAAAGTAAAAATATTTATATGAAGACTTAAAACTAATTGCATCCCCCCTAACCCTGCCAAAGGCTGGCCACCTGTGGCGGGTGTGTTGAGAGTGAAGTCCAAGTGTAGTTTTTTCCAGTGGCATACGTTAACAATATATATATATGAGAAGTTGGATGGAATATTACAGTTTGGACATTTTGGCCCGGCCTGGCAGGGTTTGCGTAGGTGTGAGAAAATTGTCTCAATTGTTATTTTGCAGGCAGGAAAACAGCCTTGGCACTAGAAAATAATAGGTTATAAAATATATATTTGATAATTGATTGGATAATGGAGGATATTTGTGAGAAAGAATAAACTGATATTTTTAATATCGCTTATTATATTTATGCTCCCTGTACCTGCTTATGCGCTGCAGTCCCCGGCACAGTCCGCAGCCATGTCCGGCATGGTGGTGCCGGCGGCTGACCTGGAGGGCCTGGCTGCTCCGGCGCTTCCGGTGGAAAAAAAGGAAGCTGTTGAGGTATCACGCTCAGCCGGCGGGCCGGACTATCAGAAATTATTAAATACCGCCATGTCCCTCCTGGGCAGTAAATACAGGTATGGGGGCAGCGGCCCCGATGTGTTTGACTGCTCCGGCTTCACCATGTACGTTTTCGGTACTGCCGGCTACAAACTCCCGCACTCGGCCGCAGATCAGGCCGGCTATGGGGTTCCTGTAAGCAAGGAGAATCTGAGGCCCGGCGATCTGGTGTTCTTCAGCTACTACAGCCAGCCCGGCATCAACCACGTTGGAATATATACAGGTGACAATAAATTCATACATGCCTCTTCTTCTGATAATAACGGTAAGACTGTTACCATAAGTGAGCTGAACAGCAAGTACTACGAGGACAATTATAAAGGCGCCAGAAGGCTGCTAAGATAAAAAAACCGCCTAGGGCGGTTTTTTTATCTAGCTATCAGCTATCAGCTGTCAGCCATCAGTAAACGAAGGCTTACTCCTGTTAGCTGTTTATTGGCAAGCAGGAGTCTTTTTGCTGACTGCTGATAGCTGACAGCTGACGGCTTGCCGCCCATAGGGCGGCTTATTCTTTGTCCAGGCCCTGATCGAGATATGAGCTGCAGAGGTGGGAGTACGCCATGGCACTGGCGGTAACCCAGTTCAGCGCCTCTCCGGATATTTCCTTCTTGGGCACAGCGGGGGCCCCGGCGGCCAGGTGCCTGGGAGGAATAGAAGCGCCTGTGGATACTACGCTCCCGGCGGCTATCATACATTGGTCGCCTATTACACAGTTATCCAGCAGAACAGCGTTCATGCCAACTACAGCTCCATCTCCCACTACAGCCGTGTGCAGCACCGCGCCATGGGCTATGGTGACATTGTCACCCACCCTGGTTTCTCCCCCAGGAGTCATGTGCATAACCACATTATCCTGAACACTGGAGTTTTTACCTATAGTAATTTTGCCAAAATCGCCCCGCAGCACAACCCCGTACCAGATGCTGGATCCCTCCCCCACTGTTACATCCCCTATTAAAACAGCGGTGGGCGCAATGAAGGCACCTTCAGCTATCCGGGGCTTCTTGCCCTGAAATTCAATAATTCTCATAAGCGTTCCCCCTTCTATTTCTATTAATAGATAAAAATTAAGCACTAAAAATTAATACCTATGTCCTCAATCTCATTCCTTTTTCCCCTGCCCATTAAGGCCGCCACCGCTTCCCGGGGGCTTCCCCCCTCGTAAAGCACCCTGTATATCTGGCCGGTTATGGGCATCTCTATACCCATGACACCAGAAAGCCTGTAGGCCGCCCTGGTGGTTCTGAATCCCTCCACCACCATGCGCACTGCCGCCAGGGCCTCTTCGGGGGTCTTTCCCTTACCAATTTCGATGCCGGCCCTTCTGTTTCTGCTGTGCATGCTGGTACAGGTAACTATCATGTCACCCAGTCCGGCCAGTCCCGCGAAGGTAAGGGGGCTGGCCCCGGAGGCCATACCCAGCCTGGTAATTTCGGCCAGGCCCCTGGTCATAAGGGCGGCCTTGGTATTGTCTCCGTAGCCAAGGCCATCGGAAATACCTGTTCCCAGGGCGATAATATTCTTTAAGGCGCCCCCCAGCTCCACACCGGTGACATCTGCATTTGTGTAGACCCTGAAATCCACAGACATCAGTATATCCTGGGCCTTCAGGGCGGACTCCTGGCTGCGGGAGGCAACCACCACGGCGGTGGGCATACCTGTGCTTACCTCCTCGGCGTGACTGGGGCCGGACAGAATGGAATAACTTCCTTTTTTCCCCCCGGATATTTCGGAATATATTTCAGACAGCCGCTGCAGTGTGTTTTCATCTATACCCTTGGCGGCGTTTATAAGCAGTGTGCCGGGTTGAAAATAATTTATTGCGGAAGTAATTATATCCCTGAAGGCATGGGATGGCACAGCAGATATGACTGCCTCCGACCGTTGGACAGCCTCCTCAAGATCAGCTCCGGCAGTCACTCCCGCCGGTATCTCAACTCCAGGGAGATACCGGCCATTTCTGCCGGTTTCATTTATCTCTAAAGCCTGCTCCCTGGTGCGGGACCAGAGATAAGGGCTGTATCCCTTCCTGGCCAGATGTACGGCCAGAGCCGTACCCCAGCTTCCGGAGCCCAGCACCGCTATTTTTAAAGCTGCCAAAATAAAACCTCCGCTTAATTTCTATTATGTGATATTAAACCCGGTCAGAAGCCAGAAGCCAAAAAGACAGAAAGATATGCATGCCTTATAAAAGGCACCACAGAGAAAATAAAACATCCTTTTTTGTATGTCATCCTTGCACGTCATTTTTAAACCACAGAGCACACAGAGGACACAGAGGTTTTTAGCCCTGCCTGAAAGTTTAATAAAATTTTTAATAAAAGATCTGGAGAACGATATACATAAAGTCGAATTTTAGAATTACGGCTACAGACCTGAAAGAGTGCCTGTTAGCTTTTTCTCTGTGTTCTCTGTGTGCTCTGTGGTTTTAAAAAAAGACAATCATATATTCAGCCTTTTTTAAAGGAGATTTTTGACTCGGTGCCCCGGGCCAGCCTTTTTATGTTGGGTATATGTTTTAGCACTGCGAACAGGCATAGAACACCGCCGAAAATATTATACAGAAGGCTGTAGTGGAGTAAAAACATGGATAGGGGCACCGACAGGGCTGCGCACACCGACCCCAGTGAGACGTAGCGGGAGACCAGCACTACTATCATAAAGACGGTAAAAGCTATTAAGAGTACCGGGGGAGCCAGGGCCAGCAGCACCCCGGCGCCGGTGGCTATTATTTTTCCGCCCCTAAAGCCCAGGAAAAGGGGAAAGGCATGTCCCACAAGGGCGGCAATCCCGGTGAGCATTTCCACACCCTCAATGCCGGCCTGGCGTCCGATATAAACCGCGGCGGCCCCCTTGGCGGCGTCCAGGGCCAAAACAGTCAGCCCGGCCCCCGGACCGATGGTTCGCCAGACATTGGTGGCCCCTATGTTGCCGCTGCCGTGCCGGCGAATGTCTATGCCCCTTATTTTGGCGATAATAAAGCCGAAGGGAATCGATCCAATCAGGTAGCTGGCGATTATATGTAAAAAAAACATTTGGTCCACCTGCCTACTCCTCTTTATTCTTCCTTTTCAGCAGGAAGCGGATAGGCGTTCCCTGGAAGCCGTAGGCCGACCGTATCTGGTTTTCCAGGTAGCGCATATAGGAAAAATGAGCCAGTTCCGGATCGTTAATAAAAAATACAAACTTGGGCGGCTTAACACCGCTTTGTGAGGCGTAGTAAATTTTAAGACGTCTTGTTTTGTGCGTGGGAGGTGGATTCTGCTGTACAGAGTCCCTTACCAGGTTGTTCAGTCCCGGAGTGGAGACCCTCATGCTGTAGTTTTCTGCGGCGCTGTCAACCGTCTGCAGTATTTTTAGCACTCTCTGCCCGGTAAGGGCAGATATAAACATCACCGGGGCATACTTCATAAAGCCCAGCTCTTCCCGGATATTCCTGGTATACACATCAGTGGTCCGGTCATCCTTTTCTACGAGATCCCATTTATTGACCACTATTACCGAGGCTTTTCCCTGCTCATGGGCGTAGCCGGCAATTTTTTTATCCTGCTCGGTAACCCCCTCCACCGCGTCAATGAGCATAAGTACAACATCGCTGCGGTCTATGGCCCTGAGAGCTCTGATTACACTGTACCTTTCGGTGGGCAGGTCGATACGGCTTTTTCTTCTTATGCCGGCAGTGTCTATCAGAAGATAGGAGCGCCCGTTGTGCTCAAAAAATGTATCGATGGCATCCCGGGTGGTTCCCGGTATATTGCTTACAATAACTCTTTCCTGCCCCAGCATTTTATTGACCAGGGAAGATTTACCCACATTGGGGCGACCAATCACAGCTATTTTGATTATATCCTTATCGCTATCATCCTCTTCGGCAGCAGGGAGGTGGCTCACCACCGCATCAAGCATATCGCCGGTATTGAGCCCCTCGGCCGCTGAAACCGGAATGGGGTCTCCCAGGCCCAGGCTGTAAAACTCCAGGTAGTCACTCCTGTTAAATTGTTCCACCTTGTTGGCCACCAGTATAACCGGCCGGTCCGACCTTCTGAGGAGACGGGCTATCTCCCCGTCATTAGAGGTCATGCCGGCCCGGGAGTCCACCACGAAAAGAATGACATCGGCCTCTTCGATGGCAAGCTCGGCCTGTTTTCGAACATTGCTGGTTATTTCATTGTCATCGTTAAAGTCAAGCCCCCCGGTGTCGATAAGGGTGAAGGACCGCCCGGACCACTCGGCGTCCTGGTACAGCCTGTCCCTGGTAATGCCTGGTATATTTTCCACAATGGCCAGCCTTTGGCCTACTATTCTGTTAAAAAGAGTGGATTTGCCCACATTGGGTCTTCCCACTATGGCAACTATAGGTTTTTGCATATCAGCCACCCGCTGCTTTTTTTATTATTTTAACCAATTCCGCCGGTCCATCGGCCAGCCGCACAGGAACCCCGGCAGCCTTTTCTATATCTGCGGGGGAAGTGCCGTCCAGCATTATTTCCTGGTCTTTTTTAAGCAGTGCTGACGGCATTATTACAAGGTCACTTTTACTAAGAGCTGCTTTGTGTCCAAGTATGTCCCGGCCGGTTAAAAGTCCGCTGACGGTAACAGTGTGCCCGAAGAAATGGTTTTTTACCGCCAGTGTCCCGGCATGTATATTTTCAATGCAGTTTAGATAGGAAATAACCGGCTCCAGAACCTTTTCGCCCAGTGCACCGGTAACCAGCAGCAGCCTTAAGGGCACCGCCGATTTTTCCGGGAGTCCTTTTTTGGCCCTGGACCATTCATCCATGAAAAGCCTGGTCAGGCCAACCCCGTTTTCAGTCTGGGGAAAGTCGGCGTAGCGGCTCCGGGGGGGTATTTTCTTTTCGGAAATAAAATAGAATTCGTCGCTGGCAAATACAAAGGGGTGGTTAAATGACTCAAGGCAGCCGTCCTGCCAGCCCTTAACCTTGTTTACTATTACTGAAGCCTCTGCACGGCTGAAGGTGCTCACCGGGTGAAGTCCTTCCCTGCTGCCGGTAAGGCCAACCGGAACAACCGCCAGCGACCGTACTCCGGGCCATAGAGCGGCAAGGTCCGACACTGTCCTGTCCAGCTCAGCCCCGTCGTTAATGTCGGGGCATATTACCGCCTGGGTGTGAATCTCTATGCCCCGGGCAGTGAGGTACTCAAGCTGACTGATTATTCTGCCCGCCCCCCGGCTGCCCATTATTTTTTGGCGCAGGCCGGGATTGGTGGTATGAACGGAAACATATAGTGGGCTAAGCCTTAACTGGGCTATCCTGTTTAAATCCTTATCGGAGAGGTTGGTAAGGGTGATAAAACTTCCCTGCAGGAAGGATAGCCGGTAGTCGTCATCCTTTATATACAGGCTGTCCCTCATGCCTTTGGGCATCTGGTCAACAAAACAAAAAAGACATTTGTTTGCGCAGGAGGTAATGGTCTCCAGCCCGGTACGGCTGAACTCCACACCAATATCCTGATCATTGTCCTTTTCAATATCGATTTCCCAGTGCTCCCCTCCGGGCTTTAATAGGCCAATATTGAGAAATTCATCGTGCGTATAAAAATAATAATCCAGCACATCCTTCACTGTGCGGCCGTTTATTGAGACTATAACATCCCCTTTTTCAATCTCCACCTCTTCAGCTATGCTGCCATCTAAAACGCGGCCCACAGTGATTCCTTTTCCCTTCACTTCCATATCCTTTCCACAGCTTTAAGGCCAGGGCTTTGCCCAGGTCGTTTAAGTTTAATTATCTGATATTTGGAAGTTGCCGTCAAGTTTGACGGCCTGTACCAGCTGAGGATATATTTTTTCAAGGCAGCTTTCTATCACCCTCCTGCCGGCGGGGCGGGTGATAGGCCATTTAAGAAGCATTTGGCCCAGTGACAGCAGTGTGCTTTTGTGAATGGGTATTTCAACCACATGGTAAGTTTTTTTTATGATACAGTTGATCTCCAGGAAGGTACTGGTGAGGTTTCCCAGCAGGTGACCGGAGGATGGGGCAGAAAATGCCATAACCCTTGTTCCGTCCGGTGTTTCCCCCAGGCAGCAGACAACGTCAACTATATTTTTATACAATTCCTTACTGCAGAACGTGTCCCACAGGGTACCCTTTTGGAAATTAAGGGGCAGCTTTCCCATATAGATAGATCCTGCAATAATAGAGATGGGAAAGTGGCAGCCGCTGCAAAAAATAACTGTTTTCAATTATTAAACCCTCAGGATGCAGCTGAAACAAGGCCCCCGCCCCCTGTGCAGGACCCTGTCGGCGTACTTTTCAGTGTTTTTTCCACCAAATGCAGTATTCCCCTGTATGAAATTAATGTTCCCCAGGCTGCCAGCGGTCTTCCTATAGCTACCAGCCCCAGCCTCCGGGATAGAATCCCACCGGCCCTCATGGTTATATTTACATGGGGTGATACATCAACAAGCAAATAGCTCTCTTTATTTATGCCGAAGGCTTCAGCCAAACAGCCGGTGGTATTGTAAAGCAGCCCGGGGCGACTGCGCCGCCCCACAATATATATTTCATTTCCTCCCCCATCCAGGCCCATTAAAATTATTCTGCCGCTGTCTTTAACCTGATTGTGGTCAAAAAGCTTCTGGCTTATCAGCTCTCTGTAACCGGGAGTTCTTTCTCTGGGCAGAAGTCCCAGGTGTATGTTGGCGGCGGTGACCGAGGAGTGCGCGCCGCCGTAGCAATGATATATGACCTTCAATTTACCGCCCCTTTAGTGCGATACTATTATATAAGTGTCGTTATCAAGGTAGTGGGCCATGGCATCCATGATGCGGGAAAGAGACCGGGCGATGCTCTCGCACTGCTTCTCGTCCCTCCCGATGAATATTGGGGCTCCCCCGGTTACCGCCGAAGGGTCCCTGGTGACCACGGCCAGTATCATTCTTCCCTCATTGCCTGCCATTATTTCTTACCGCCATCCTCCCTGCCCCGGTACTGAGAGGCTTACTTCTGGCGCTCTCCAGCACCGGGGTTCGTTTGACTGCCAGCAAAAGCGCATCCATATCTTTTATTACCGGCATTATATACAGGCCCACCTCCCCGGTGTCGACATTTTTGCGGGCCAGGGGGGTGAATTCAGGCGTGTCTATATCTTTTTTAGAGCCCAAAAGGAGTGCTGCGGTATGGGCTATGGCCATTCTCTGGCCCATATCGTTTATTACAGCCATGGCATTGAAATCCCTGGGGATAATCTTTACAGCCAGTCCTTCGCTAATTATTTTATCCCTTATTTCCGCCAGTCCTACATTCATTACATCGATTTCATCCACTTTGAGAAGGCTTTTGTCAAAATGTATTCTGGCGGGCACCACCTCGCAGATATCACCCAGGTTTTCCCCGGACATAAAGTACCGGACCAAAACAGCCAGCAGGACAGTCATCACAACGGCTCCTGGCAGCCTGTAGAAATAGCAGGCTATCGCCACCAGAAGAGCAGTGAACATGACCAGATAGTTCCTGGCCTCAAAGGTCCTGGCGATGCCCTCTATGTAATCGCTGCCCCTTTTCACCAGCTCTTGTCTGTCAAGGTTGTCCAGGGTTATTCTCTCAATGCCGCGTATCTCCCGAAACTGAGTTGCTGCCAGGGCAAGAAAAGTAACAGCTGTAAAATCAGGCTTCAGTATGGCCGGCACAGACACCGCGCCTATGGCGGAAGCTATGAATCCCAGCGAGAAGTGGGAAATCATACCGTGTGGGTAACCGGGATACTGGCGGTAGTCCATTCTTAAAAGCTGTATTCTGGAAAGTGTTCCCGCCAGGGTCCCGGCTATAATTGTCACAAGGTAATTTTCCATTAAAATCACCTTATTTTTTTAAGGTTATCACGGTCAACTTCGTTTTTGTCCGGGTCATACTCAGTATCAGTTTGATCAGTCTTTTTGACACCTTCTTTTTGAAAAATCTTTCTTACTCCCCTGACTGGGCCCATAAATCCGGTGAATTCACGTCCTATATATGATGAAAGCCTGCTCTTGGCCTGTTGCACACCCCCTGAGCTGATCAGCAGGAAGGCGCCCCCACCCAGTATACTCAGCCCCAGTATCCAGGCCAGGGCTTTCCAGGAGCCGCCGGAAGTGCCCGGCCCGACTTTGCCCGTGGGAGTGACCCCGGTGGTTATGCCCAGCACAGCAGGTATTGAGTCAGCAAAAAGAGCCACTCCGTTTTCTGCTTGCTTTTTTGAATTAACGTGCGTTCCGGCCTCAATCAATATGGAAGTCGGCATAAGGTCCTGGTTGTAGTTTCCCTGGCCTATAAAGATCTCTTTTACTATCTTGGGGTGAGTCTTATTGGAGTAGGCCATCATTTTTTTGGCAAAATCAAGGTTGGCGCTCATATTAGGATTCTGTCTGCCTATTACCAGGCGCAGCTGGGCCACGTCGGTGTTGGAAATAGTTTTCCTGTAGTAGCTGGCGTCCGGAATTCCGTCCCGGTGCACATCTATCATGGCCACCGGGTTGCTTTTCATAAGGTTTATGGCCGTCCTCCTGGAGCGGTAATAGGCGTTATTGTCATGGGGGTCGTGGGGAGTTTTGTCATAATTGACCTTTAAATTTTCATTCCTCAGCCTGTTTACAAGGTTCTGCCCCACCTGGTAGATGCCCCCTTTGAAGGGGATGGCCTCGGTGCCATCGGTGGGAACATATGACTCGTCACTGTGGGTATGGTAAATTCCCACCAGATTGTTTTTGCCGCCCACTGCGGCGGCCACCGGGACCTCCAGGTTGGAGAACAATTCCTGGTAGGCGAGGAACTGTTTGTCCACCTGCAGGAATTTGGCCGTGGCCTCTTTTCCGCTTACCCCGGTGACACGGAAATGTCTTCCGTCGGAGTCTATAATCTCGTCTCCCACGGATACATCCCGGGAAGTTTTCGATATTATATTGCCTTTGCCGTCTTTTATGTCAACAGCATAGCCTGGCTGGTGATCGCACTGTTCAGCGGCATTTTCAAAAAATTTTAGAGGGCTAAAGACGGGGTAGTGGAGTTTCTCCCGGTATATTAAGGCGACAGCCGACAGAGATAGGGCTACGACTGCGAGCCCAACGTACAGCTTTAGTCTTTTATTCATCCGTCATTCCTCCATCCTTTGCTTTACTTCTTTTGACCAAAAGATCCCGCATTCCTATATCGTCGCTGCCCCCGGCTGTGTCTGCATCCTTCTGGCTGCTGTTATCCCGGTCCATGCCAGGCTTTTTAAGGGCGCCGGCCAGGCTGGGGTCCTTGCCCTTTAGGGTTGGCCCACCGGCCATACGCTCCCTTATTTCCCCCACTGTTTCAGCCAACAGCACGGCCAGCACCCCGGAGATCACCACC
>Ga0209347_1005080_pt1 | contig 12912 bp, 10 predicted proteins | sample AutmiccommuBRH23_FD_187382 | JGI IMG/M metagenome (GOLD analysis project Ga0209347, IMG submission 187382) | Deep subsurface microbial communities from Mt. Terri, Switzerland - Autotrophic microbial communities BRH/23 (SPAdes) (version 2) | ecosystem: Environmental > Aquatic > Deep subsurface >... | reverse complement strand
TGTCTCTCCGTCCCTGTTGTCTTTCGCCGGGTCGTGAAGCCCGGCGCGGCCAGCATAGCCTAGTTTGGGCGGATTATTGAGGCGGGAAGGCCGCGACGGTTAGGGGGCGCCGAATTTGTAGGAGATGCCGGCGCGAACGATGTCGCTCTCCAGCCTGGTAGAGTAGTTCAAGACGGCCGTCTTGCCGGTGTCGATATGTGGCGCGAGACGTGCGCGCGCACGATGATGAAGGTCGACATGGGCCCGCCGCCGGAGACGCCGTTTCGCTGTACCGCGCAGTTGCGACGTCTGCCCAATCTCGCGATTGCCTCGATCGCCACGACGCCGAACCGTCTGACGCGTAGCCGCTCTCTCGTCGCGGACGGCAATGACGACCTTCTGTTCGTCGTTCCCCTCGAGGGCCACGTCGAGATCAGGCAGAGCGGTCGAGAAGCCGATCTGGCGCCGGGATCGGGATGGCTCATGTCGTGCGAGAATCCGAGCGCGACGACCGTCAAATCGTTCTCGCGCTTTGTCAGCCTCGCCATTCCCGCGGCCGTCCTTTCGCCGATGATCGGCGGCATCGATGCGAATTTGATGCCGGCCATTCCGGATCGGGCCGAGGCGATACGTCTTCTGATGGGCTATCTCGCTTGCCTGGACCAGGACATCGCGCTCTCTGCCCCTTCGGCGCGCCATTTGGTCGTGAGCCGTGCACGATCTGGTGGCGCTGGCGGTCGGCGCGACGCGCGACGTCACTGACGCCGCACGCGGTCGCGGCCTGCGCGCTGCCCGGTTGCAGGCCGCCAAGGCGCACATCATGGCGCACTTGAGCCAGCAGGATCTGTCGATGGAATCTGTTGCGCGCGATCAGAACGTGACGCCGCGTTATATCCGCAAGCTTTTCGAAACCGAGAACGCGAGCTTTTCCGAGTTCGTCCTGGCGCAGCGGCTCACGTCCGCTCATCGCATGCTCGGCGATCCAAGGCTTGCCACGCAGTCGATCAGCTCGATCGCCTTTGCGGCCGGCTTCGGAGACATCTCCTATTTCAACCGGACGTTCCGGCGTCACTTCGGTGCGACGCCGAGCGAGGTGCGCCAGAGTCTCGCCGCAAGCTGAGATGCGGTCCGGCAGCCGAGCTGCCGGACCGCTATCGCGTCAGTCGTCATAGCCCGGCATCAGCGCGCCGGTCGCGGGATGGACGTGGGTCTCGATGCGCACGCCGTTCTTGTCCGTCATCTCGACCTCGTAGGCGCCGTCGTCGGACTCGATCTCGGTGACCTTGTATCCGTCGCCTTCGAGCTTCTTGATAACGTCGGCGGTGGACATCCACTGGTCGGCCGGGACATTGAGGCGGCCGGTGTCGCGGGCCGCGGCAGGCAGGACCGCCGCCATGGACAGCGCAAGGGCGAGGGCTGGTGCAACGATGAAGTTTCGCATGACAATCTCCTGTCTTCGCGATTGGGGAACGTTAACCGCCGCAACCATGCGCCAACGGCCCTGATGCCCGCCTGACCCCGGTCGTCAGGGAATTGTCAGGGACTGCATCGGAGAATCCGCCCCATGCAACGAGCCGCATCCATGCTTGCTCTTCTGATCGTCCTCGCGGGCGGTGCGTCGGCCGACGACATCGACCACGAGCGCGCGCTCGAGCTCTTGCGCGAGGGACGCATCCGGCCGTTGTCCGAGGTGGTCGAGGCGGTCCGCCGCGAGGTCCCCGGCGAGCTGTTGAAGGTCGAGCTGGAGCTTGAGGACGGCGCCTACGTCTACGAGCTCAAGATCTTACGGCCGGAAGGCAGGGTTCAGGAGATCGAGGCCGACGCCGCCACTGGCAAGATCCTCGACATCGAGGGCGACGACTGATGCGCGTGCTCATCGTCGAGGACGATCAACGCATCGCCGACGACATCAAAACGGCTCTCTCCGCCGCCGGCTATTCGTGCGACTGGTCCGCCGACGGCGAGGATGCCTGGTTTCGCGGTGACACCGAGCCCTACGATCTCATCATCCTCGATCTCGGCTTGCCGAAGATGGACGGCCTGCAAGTTCTGAAGCGCTGGCGCGCCGCGGGCCGCCGCATTCCCGTCCTGATCCTTACCGCGCGCGGCGCCTGGCCCGAGCGCGTGGAAGGCATCGACGCCGGCGCCGACGATTATCTCAGCAAGCCTTTCCGCATGGAGGAGCTGCTGGCGCGGGCGCGCGCGCTGATCCGGCGCTCGTCCGGTCTGGCCGACGCCCTCATCGAGGCGGGCGGCATCTCCCTCGATACGCGCCAGATGCGCATTTTTTCCAGCGGTGTTCCGGTGCCGGTGTCCCCGCTCGAATACCGCCTCATCTCCTACCTCATGCATCACAAGGGTCGCGTCGTCCCCGCCGGCGAGATCATCGAGCACCTCTACGGCGATGACGACTCGCGCGATGCCAATGCGCTGGAAGCCCTCATCATGCGCTTGCGCAAGAAGCTCGGAGCTCACGCGATCGAAACCCGGCGCGGGTTCGGTTATCTCATCGCGGACGACGCATCATGAAGCTGGCCTCGCTGCGGCTGCGCTTGTTGCTCGCCGGCGGCGCCTTCGTGATCGTTGCCGTTGCCGTCGCAGCGCTGGGCCTGAGCATTCTGTACAAGAGCCACGTCGAGGACTGGATCGACGGCCAGCTCAACGCCCATCTCGATCAGCTCATCGCCGGCATCGATGCCGGGAGCGGCGGCGCCATCGCGATTGCCAAGCCGCCAGGCGATCCCCGCTTCGAGCGGCCGCTCTCCGGCTTCTACTGGCAAGTCGACGTCGAGCCGTCCGGGCCGATCTTTCGCTCCCGCTCGCTCTGGGACTACGAGATTGCCCTGCCGCAGGAAGGATCGCTCGGCGATACGCTCCACCATCATCTGGTCGCCGGTCCTGCCGGGCAGACGCTCTACATGCTGCAGCGCCGCGTGAAGCTACCCGAGCGTCTGGGCGGCAAGACCGTGCGCGCCGCCGTCGGACTGGACGATGCCGAGGTCCGCGCGTCGGTCTGGCGCTTCGCTGCCGTTCTCGTTCCCTCGCTTCTCATCCTCGGCGCGCTTTTGAGCGCTGCAGCCCTGATGCAGGTCGCCTACGGCCTGCGCCCGCTCGGCTTCATGCGGGCGCGGCTGTCGGCCATCGGCTCGGGCGCGACCCGGCGTCTCGGCACCGGCTTTCCCAAGGAGGTGCAGCCGCTGGCGCGCGAGATCGACGCGCTGCTCGATGCGCGCGACCGGCAGGTGGCGCAGGCGCGTGCTCGCGCGGCTGATCTCGCGCACGGGCTCAAGACGCCGCTGCAGGCGCTGGCCGGCGAGACGGAGCGCATGAGGGCCAAGGGCGAGACCGAGCTCGCCGCCGAGGTCGAGGAGATCGCGGGCGCCATGCAGCGCCACGTCGATCGCCATCTGGCGCGCGCGCGCTTGGCCGGAACCGATCCCAACGCAACCGCCAACGTTGGCGATGTCGTGCGCCGCATAGTGCGTGTGATGGAGCGCACCGCGAAGGGCGAGAGCCTGCACTGGCGGGTCGATGTGCCCGAAGGTCTCGTTGCGCGCATCGACGAGAGCGATCTCACCGAGGCGCTGGGCAACCTTGCCGAGAACGCGGTGCGCCACACCCGCATGCTGGTGGCCATCGCGGCCCGCCGCGCTCCTGGGACGATCGTCGTCACCATCTCCGATGACGGCCCCGGCATTCCACCCGAACTACAGCAGGTGGCGCTGCAACGCGGACGCCGTCTGGATGTTACCGGTCCCGGCGCCGGGCTCGGCCTCGCGATCGTCGGCGACATCGCCGAAGCGTGGGGTGCCACGCTGTCGTTCGACAAAAAAGAGGGCAACTTTGACGTTGCCCTCCGAATTCCTGCCGCGCCGATTGCGGTCTAGCTGGCCGAGCGCCCGTTGTAGCTCGCCCGCGGGCGCGTCTCCGGCAGATGCTGATAGAGCCAAGTCTCGGTCAGCGTCTCGTCGCCGAGCTGCAGGAAGCAGCGCATGTCGACCGGCTCCGTGCTCGTGGTGTGAATGTCGAACACCGCGCGCCAGTTGTCGGTGCCGACGATCTTGATCACGTAGGCGTTGTCGACCACGCCATTCGACAGTGTGACCACCGGTGTGATGTCGAAGCGCGGCGCCATCTTTGCGAGCGGCCCGCCGGCAAAGTCGATGACGAACTTGCGCTTTCGAGAATCGTTGGGGCTCGGCCGTCCCGGAACGCCGCCCGCGCCCGTGCGCGTCGCTATCACGCGCGCCAGGTCCTCCGGCGGATTGGGCTCGTCGTTGTGCCAATAGAGCCGGTAGGACATCGCCAGGTGATCGCCGCGCTTCATCGGCTGCTTGGGCACCCAGTAGGCGACGATGTTGTCGTGGATCTCGTCGCTGGTCGGAATCTCGACCAGCTGAACCGCGCCCTCGCCAAAGCCGCTCTTGGGCTCCACCCAGATGCCGGGACGCCGGTTATAAAAAGCGCCGTCGTCCTGGTAGGAGTCGAAATCGCGGTTGCGCTGCATCAGCCCGAAGCCCTTCGGGTTGGCATCGAGGAAGGAGTTGGTGCGCACCGTCGGCGGATTGATCAGCGGCCGCCAGATGTGCTCGCCGCTCCCCGTCCACATCGCCAGTCCGTCGCTGTCGTGAACCTCGGGACGCCAGTCGGTCGCTTCCCTTTTGTCGTTGGAGCCGAACCAGAACATGCTGGTGAGCGGCGCCAGGCCTAGCCGCTCCACATCGCGGCGCGCAAACAGCTCGGCCGAGATATCCATCACCGCGCCTCGCTCGTTCCTCGCATCGAAGCGATAGACGCCGGTAACGCTCGGGCCGTCGAGCAGCGCGTAGATGGTGATGACCTCGGTGCCGTCGGTGGGCTCCTCCAGCCAGAACTCGGTGAAGCGTGGGAACTCCTCGGGGAAGGGCATCGCGGTGTTGACGGCGATGCCGCGCGCCGATGCGCCGTACTGTTCGTCCTCACCCGAGCAACGGAAATAGCTGGCGCCCTGAAAGGCCATCCAGTCGGTTTCCTTGCGGTGGCCGTCCATGACGCGGAAGCCGGAAAAGCCCAGGTCCGGCGGAAGCGTCTTGTCGAGATCGGTGTCGGCGTAGTCGAAGTCCTGCGTCGAGTATTTCAGCTCGCGCGCGGTGCCGTTGCTCACCTGGTGAACGTTCACCGGCAGCATGTTGTATTCGTTGAGATGGAAGAAGCGCACCGGATACGCGCCGGGCCCCGTCGGCCAGAGCGCGCGCTCGGCGCGGAACTTGATCTTCTGCACGGTGTCGAAATCGACGCTGCGCAAGACGCTTTCGGCCTTCATGCTCGGCTCGATATACGGCGCCTGCGCCATCGCGAGTGCGCGATCTCGCAGCAGATCGTAGGAAAAGGGCTGGGCGACGCCGAACCGTGGATCCTCCGTAGCAGCGTGTGCGAATCGGAGATCGATGGCAGTCATTGCCACCGCCCACGGCACTCCGGCAGCGATGAACTGCCTACGGCTCATAGGAGACATAGCGAAACCTCTCGAGCTCAAGAGACGGGCCGCTTAATGTGCGGCGCCGACGGCCTAACGCCTGACACTGGCAGTCGTTGCACCAGCCCGGTGCATGCTCGCTTCATGACCCGTCGTTCGGGCCTTTCTGCGGCGCTTCGGGCGCCGGGTTATCGCGCACGTCTCAGCGGTGCGCTACTGGAATTTTGGGCATGATGATAGGCGTCGGGCCTGGGGCTGCGACCGCGCATGCGGCGGCCGGTTGCCGGTCCGGTCCGTAGCGTTGGAACGTCGATGAGTGGTCCGTCGAGGGCGAGCGATGCCCCCGATATCGCGGTCTCCATCGCCGGCTCGTCATCCGCATCGGCGGATGCCGCACCCGGCCATTCGAGACGGCGCCAGTACCAGCCTTGGGCGACCGTTATGCCCAGAGCCAGCAAAACCCCCACGACGATGCCCGGAGCACCGGCAACCGAGGCTCCTACGATCGTCCCGACGATGAGATTGATAAGCGGTATCAGCATCATCCCCGCGAGGATGACACTCGCAATCGCGTCCACCAGCATCGGCTTCCCCCATGACGCTGTGTTGTCTGCGTCGTTAAGGTGAACGTATTCGTTGGACGAGAACGTGGCTCAATTCGAGCGATTGCGAGGCAATGGACTCGATAACGTATTGTCCATAAACGGAATTAGCGTGGCTTGCTGGCATCACGTTACCGATTTGCCCGCCTCGATTCTGCCGACATAGACAACGTTCATTGTCGCGGCCGATTCCAAAGCCGGCCAGCAAGACGAGCCGGGCGCCCGTTGGAAGGGTGCCCGCCGTGATCGCTCATCGGCAAGTGCTTCTGGTTGATGTCGCGAACCACCGGCGGAAACTCCGGCGCCGCGTGGTGAGTACTTGGTTGCCGTAGTGTGACAGGGGGGGCCGACTGCTGCCGGGGGTGCCCGAATCAGAGCCTCGAAGTACTCATATAAGCCCCCGTGGGGCCTACGATATTGCCTATCTGAGTGGCAGTCTGTGCACGACGAATACACGTTAGAGCGCATAGGCTGCGTACAGACTCGTTGCAGTCCTGCACCACCGCACATCAAGTTGCCAAATGCGACGAGCATTGCGGATGCAAGTAACGTCGGGCTGCGTTGACATAGGTCCGCTCTTTCCCCTCATCTGATCTTTGTTCAATTTGTGCGCGGCTGCTGATTGCCCTTTGTTGCGCGTGGAACCCGTGGCCCGCCGGCCATGAATCCGCCAGGAGGGTTCCAATGCGCGTCCCCGTCGCATTTCGCCTGGGGCAGGTAGCCTTAGGTCTGCTCGCATCCGCGCCCCTGACGGCTGCGCGCGCGGACGACCTCTCGGTCGAGAACCAGCTGGAGTTCGAAGCTGCCATCGCGACTGCCACCCAGCCCGGCCGCAGCGACACCATCAACGTCAATGCCGCCAGGATCAGCTCGGGGCTGGGGCTTGTGCTGCCCGGCGCGGCCAACTCGCTGATCATCAATTTCATCGGCGATTCGGCCGGACCCAGCGTCTACAACCCCACATTTGACGTCGGCGTTGGCTCTGACGGCGACCTCGCCATTGGCCCCAACACGACAATCAACTTCAGCACCGACAACGGAATCGCGGGGTTTCGCGTCGGCGTCGCCGACGCCGGTGTGGACGGCGTCGGCCTCGTCGAGATGACGGGCGGCACCGTTCAGAGTCTGGCCACGGGCAGCGACTATCTGGCCGTCAATGTGGGCCGCGGCAGCGAGGGGTCCCACGGCACCTTCATCCAGAGCGGCGGTTTGCTCTCGATCCGGGGCGGCTCATTCAATCTCGGCGTCGAGGGGGCGACCGGCACCTACACGATGACCAACGACGCGGCGGTCAACTTCACCTCCGGCGCGACACTCACGCTAGGCCATGAAGGCGGCACCGGCACGCTCAACATCCATGACGACGCGCAGTTCATCATCGACACCAGCGGTGGCGGCACGTTCGGCGACGTCTACATCGGCGATCAGGGTGGCACCGGCGTGATCAACCAGGACGGCGCTGGATCGCGAGTCGTCTTCGGCACGCATACCCGCCTCGGAGGCGGGCGCGCGGCCGGCTCGGTAGGCGGCACCGGCACTTACAATCTATCTGCGGGCCAGCTCGACATCGAGGATCTGTTCGATATCGGCCTGCGACCCGATTCCGTCGGCACCTTCAATCAGACGGGCGGCATCGTGCTCCTGAGCGGCAACATGATTTTCGGTGCCGGCGAGGGAACATACAATCTTGACGGTGGCACACTGCAGGTCGACACGGCCAACCCGTTCTCGGCGGGCGCCGGGACATATCAATTCAACCTCGGTGGCGGCACGATCCAGGCGCTGACCGATTTTGCCACCTCGATCAATTTCAATCTCTCCGGCGGCACGTCTGTGATCGATACCTTCGACGGAGCCTCCGGGCATTCCGTGACGTTCTCCGGCATGCTGTCGGGCGAGGGAGCGCTGCAGAAGACCGGCGAGGGAACGCTCGTGCTCAACGCTGCCAATACCTACACCGGCGGAACGTGGATCAGCGGCGGCACGCTGCAGTTGGGCTCCTCTGGAAGCCTCGACGCCTCGGGTGTGCTGCAGGTCGACGCGGGCGCCACCTTTGACACCAACGACCACATTCAAGAGGTCGCAGCGCTGTCGGGAGTCGGAACGATCATCACCGGACCCTCTGGTCGGCTCGATGCGGGCTTCAACAACGAAGACACTGCGTTCTCTGGCACGATCGACGGCTCGTTCGTGAAGTTCGGCACGGGCACGATGTTTATCGACGGGGCAACATTCGACGGCTCCGCATTCATCGCCTTCGGCACGCTGGCGCAAACCAGCGGCACGACGTCCATCACCTACATGGGCGTCGGGGAGCAGCCCGGCAGCGACGGCACGCTTGCGGTCTCGGGAGGAACGCTCAACTTCGGCTCGGTGCTGCAGGTGGGCGATTTCGGCGGCGTTGGAACGGTCAATCAGACCGCGGGAACCGTCCGCCTGGCGCAGACGTGCGGAACGCCTGCGAGCTGTCCCGCCCTCAACATCGGCAACCAGGGTGGCACCGGCACCTACAACATCTCGGGCGGCACGCTGGAGCTCAACGGCGGTTTGCACAACATCGGCCGCAGTGACGGCAGCAATCCTGCGAGCCACGGCACGCTGAACATCAGTGGCGACGGCCTCGTCGTTCTGCAGCCCGATACCGGCTTCAGCAACGGCACGTTGGTGATCGGCAGCCGCGTGTCCACGTCGGACGCCGGAGGTCAGGGCGATGGAGTGATCCACCAGACCGGCGGCACCCTGCGGGTGGCAAACGATTCTACGCTCTTTCTCTCCGGCTACGGCGACGGCACCTACGATCTCCTGGGCGGCATCCTGCAGATCGGCGGCAACAGCCTGCGCACGCACTACGCCGGCTCGGGCAGCTACTCGTTCAATTTCGGTGGCGGCACGATCGAGATCTTCGGCACAGCGCTGGCGAGCGATGTGGATGCCGTCCTGCTGGCCGATACCGTCTCGACCATCGACACCAACGGCCTGGGAGCGACTTGGACCGGCATTCTGTCCGGCGACGGCGCGCTTAGGAAATCGGGCGGGGGCACGTTGGTGCTCAACGGGGCCAACAGCTACACCGGCGGGTCGTGGATCACCGGCGGCACTCTGCAGCTTGGCGCTACGGGCAGTCTGTCTCCGACCGGCGCCGTGCAGGTCGATGACGGCGCTGTTTTCGACGTCAACGACAACACGCAGACGATCGGCGCATTTGCCGGTGCAGGCAACGTCCTGCTGGGCTCAGGCGAACTCACCACCGACAGCGACTTGGACACCACCTACTCCGGCGAGATGTCCGGAACAGGAAGCTTCATCAAGGCGGGCAGCGGCATCCTGCAGATGACCGGCGACAGCACCTACACGGGCGACACGACGGTGAGGGGTGGTCAGCTTGCCCTCAACGGCACACTCACCTCCGACGTCACGGTCGAGGCCGGTGCCGGCCTCAGCGGTAATGGCACCATGGCGGGATTGTCGATTCTGGGCGGTGCCGCCATCGCGCCCGGTAACTCGATCGGCACCTTGCACGTCACCGGCAATGCCTCGTTCGCGTCCAACTCGACCTATCGGGTCGAGCTCAACTCGGCCGGCAATTCTGATCTGGTCGATATCGACGGAACGGCCACGATCGACGGCGGCCTTGTCCAGGTGATCCCCATCGGCGGCACCTACGCCTCGCTGACGACCTACACGATCCTGACCGCGGCAGGCGGACGGACCGGTGAATTCGACGATGTCACGAGCAGCCTCGCGTTCCTCGACCCCTCGCTCGAATACGACGCCAACAACGTCTACCTGAACATGCAGCGCAACAGCGTGAACTTTGACGAGGTCGCCAGAACCTTCAATCAGCGCTCCGTTGCGACGGCGCTCAACCAGTTGCCGCTGGCCAATCCGCTCGTCGCCGTCATTACCGGCCAGACGGCCGAGGGTGCGCGTCAGGCCTATGACGCGCTTTCCGGCGAGGTGTACGCGAGCACGTCGACCGCGCTTGCCAATCAATCCTTCTTCGTTCGCAATGCCATTCTGAGCCGGCTGCTGCAGGGCTCCTACTCGGGACCGTCCGGGCAGCAGACCGCAGCGCTTGGAGCGGGCGGTCCCACGGCGGTCGCGCTCAACGCCACACCTCCGATGGAAGGCCGCATGGCACTAGGTGCCTATGAGGGCGTCGAGGCTCCGCGCGTGATCCCGTCCTACGGCGAAGGCCTCGTGTTCTGGGCGCAGGGCTACGGCTCCTGGGGCCAGTACGATGGCAACGCCAACGCCGCCACCGTGACCTCGAGCCTCGGCGGCTTCGTCACCGGCGTCGACGCGGCGATCTCTCCGGCCTGGCGCGCGGGCCTCGCCACCGGCTACACGCGCACGGATCTGAGCGTCGGCGCTCGCTCGTCCTCCTCCGACGTCAACAGCTACCTGCTCGCAGGCTATGCCGGTGGCACGGTCGGCGACTTCGCGTTGCGCGGCGGCGCGGCCTGGACCTGGAATGCGATCGATGCCACCCGCAACGTCGTCTTCCCCGGATTCTTCGAGACCGAGACGGCAAGCTACAACGGCAATGTCGGACAGATCTTTGCCGAGCTCGCCTATCCGCTTCTCTTCGCCGACAGCTCGATCGAGCCGTTCGGCGGTCTCGCGTGGGTGCATATCGGCACCGACAGCTTCACCGAAGCGGGCGGAAGCGCGGCCTTGAGCGTTGCCTCCAGCAGCGACAACGTCGGCTTCTCCACGCTGGGTCTGCGTGCCGCCAACAGCATGCCCGTCAACGGCATGCTGGTGACGCCGCGCGCCTCCTTCGCCTGGCAGTACGCCTTCGGCGATACGACGCCGGATCTGGCGCTCGCCTTTGCCAGCACGAGCGCGAATTTCGGCATCCTCGGCGTGCCGCTGGCGCGCAACAGCGCACTGATCGAGGCCGGCGTCGACATGGAGCTCAGACCGCAGACACGCTTCGGCATCTCCTACGTCGGCCAGCTCGCAAGCGACCTGCAGGACAACGGCGTGCAGGCCACGCTCGACTGGCGCTTCTAGGCGCCTGCGCCAGGCTCACAAACGAAACGGGCGCCTCTGTTGAGAAGCGCCCGTCTGCATGTTCGATTGTCGATCGCGGTCTAGCTCAGCTCGCGGATCCGGAACTTCAAGCCGCCCTTCGGCGTCAGCGTCACCGTGGCGTTGATGCCGGCCGGCTCGGGGCCGACGTACTCGGGGCGGAACCGGCGCAACAGCAGCGACAGCGCCAGCGTGTTCTCGACCTGGCTCATGGCGCCGCCGATGCAGGAGCGCTTGCCGCCGCCGAACGGCAGGTAGGAATACTTGACCTGCTTCTTGGCCGCGCCAGCCATCCAGCGCTCGGGGCGGAACTCCTCCGGCTCTTCCCAGAACTTCGGATTGTGATGGGCGCCGTAGGAGAAGATGACCACACGATCGCCCGGATGGATCTGCTTGCCGCCGATCTCGTCTTCCTCGGTGGCGACGCGGATGAGGCCCCACACCGGCGGATAGATGCGCATGGTCTCCTGGATCACGGCGCGCGTATAGGCGAGAGCCGAGTAGTCGGCAGCGGTCGGCTCGCGGTCGCCGTAGACCTCCTCACCTTCGCGGCGGATGCGCTCGGCTGCTTCCGGGTTGCGCGCGGTCTCGTAGAGAGCCCAGGCCAGCGTCAGCGCCGTGGTCTCGGTGCCGGCCCACAGGTACTGCTTGATCTCGTCGATCGCCTGCTGCTGGTCGAATTCCGGCATGGTGGGATCGGCGACGGCATCCTCGATCATCTTCAGAAGCGTGCGCTCGCGCTCCTCGCGCGGATCGGCAGCGATGACGGCGGGAGGCACGCTCGCCCAAGCCTGCATGGCCTTGGCGGCATCCTGCTCGGTCATCTCGATAATCTCGCCTGCCTGCTTCTTGAGGCGGATCTCCTTGTGATTCATCACGTCGGTGTAGGTCTTCACGCACTTAAAGACGAAGTGCGGATTGAAGGGCATGTCGCGATCGAACAGCGCCTTGCAGATCATGTCGGCGGCGAGCGTCCATGTCTGCTCGACCATCTCCACCTCGTCGCCCGACTTCGCGAGGTTCGCCCAGATGTCCATCTTGGTGCGGATGGCGGCGAGGAAGTAGGGGATGTACTCGGCAAACATGTCGGGGTGGAACGCCGGCTGCTGGGGCATGCGGATCTTCTGCCAGAGCGCGCCGTCGTTGGTGATCATCGACTTGCCGAAGATCGGCTTCAGGCCGTCGAAATACTTGATGTAGGAGTCGGCCTTTTTGACCAGGACGTACTTGAAGTCCTCGGGCTCAGTCAGCAGCACGATGCGCTGATTGGCGAGGTTGATGGGGATCACCGGCCCGTAGCGCTCCGCCATGTGCATGAGGATGCGCATCGGGTTGTCGACGCCGCCCTTGAGAAGGGGGCTCAACTTGAACCAGATGCTCGATTCCTCACCCAGCCCTTGGGCGTAGTTAGGCGCGTCAACAGGTTCGGTTTGCTTAGCCGTCGCGGTCATGTGGTCGTCTCCCGGCATGAAGGCCGATCAAACGCACTTCGTATGCCAAATCCAGCCAACGGGATGTAAACTTCGGAACGGACGAGAGGCCGCAGCCGAACGACAATCGCGGCCGGGCGTGGTCCCCCTTGAGTGCCGAAGCAGTATCACCCCGTCGTCGCAAAAGTCCATGTAGCCACGGGTTTCCGCTTCATTTTGGCGCGACTACGTTTGATTTGGATCACTCCCCGGAGAGGGCCCCCAGAGGGGGCCAAAACAAAGCTTTGTCTTGGTTAATGGGGGCTTTAGGTCCGGCGACCCGCCCGCTCGAGACGGCGATTTGGCCGGATGCGAACATGGCCAGCGCGTGGGGATAGAGGAGATGCTCGGCCGCCAGCACGCGGGCGGC
>Ga0209347_1005079_pt1 | contig 12913 bp, 9 predicted proteins | sample AutmiccommuBRH23_FD_187382 | JGI IMG/M metagenome (GOLD analysis project Ga0209347, IMG submission 187382) | Deep subsurface microbial communities from Mt. Terri, Switzerland - Autotrophic microbial communities BRH/23 (SPAdes) (version 2) | ecosystem: Environmental > Aquatic > Deep subsurface >... | reverse complement strand
AATAAGGTTAATAAGGTCAGGAAGGAGGGGTTGCCGTTGTTGGTTTTCTACTGAGGTTATTTATCTGAAATAAGGTTTTCGGCCCGAACAAACAGTTGCATCCCAGTTCCCTATGGCCCTCATTGCGAAAACCGCCTTTTTTTCAGCAAGAAAAGTATAAACAAAAAGCACTGAAGCCTTTAAAAGCAAAGCCGTTTAAAATCTTAATCGCTAAACATTGGATAAATCCAACGGAAATTGGATTGCACTCATCCCGCCCCCTTTTCAATCTGTGGAATCTGAGGCAATCAATTTCTCTTTTCTTCATTCGTGTAAATTCGTGAAATTCGTGGTTAAGATTCACCTGACCTGTGAATCTGAGGCAACGTCATATCATTTTTCTTGCTCCCTGCCTGCCTGCCTGCCTGCCTACCGGCAGGTAGACCGGCAGGCAGGTTTGCCCTATGATCAAACCTGCTTCGCACCCATTCGTATAATTCGCCTGAATTCGTGCAATTTTAATATTAACAACATGTCAAAGAACGTCAGTTACCATGTCTTTTAAAACATGGCAACTACTGGCATACCAGCAAATACCGGACAAAAGGTAAAGAATGAAACCAATGACTACTCCTGATACCGGTTGTCATACAGAAGAACTGGCAGTCAGCCTGACAATGGTTTCATGGGTTTCACCAGGATGTAAAATTGACAGTAGCTGAATAAAAAGAGTTTTGCAGAATTCATCTGTTTCAGGAGGAACATCCTATTCATGTGCTGTTAATCCACCACCTCCTCCTCATCCCGCTGCGTCGGGACAAGTTCAGGAGGAGAAATTAGGGAAGTTTATGCCAGCAGTAAATTGTAATTAATTTGATTGAAACAACTGCTACGAATTTTCCCCTCCTTCCGCAAGGAGGGGTGGCATGCGATAGCATGACGGGGTGGTTTCCCTCCTTCCGCAAGGAGGGGTGGCATGCGAATAGCATGACGGGGTGGTTTCCCTCTACCCAAAAGAATCGACCCTCTGGTGAAAGATGTTTCCATTAACGCAAATTCTCCAAACTGGAAATAATCGACGGAATTGATGGTGTTGCCCCTGAAAATCCCCAGTTCCATTCCACCGGCAACTAAATCCTTCAACATTATTTTACCGAAAGTATTAACACGCTGTATTGATTTTTCCATGGACTTTGAAAATTAGGCCACCTTCCCCATTCCTGCTTTCCTCCGTGGATATATTCTCCGGTAAAGGGATTGAACCATGTAGCTTCCAGCAAACCATTTTCAGGTTCAGGTACCACCACAGCAATCTGATGATTTTCCGGCGGAACCAGGTAGAGATACAAATTTTCCCCGTTTGTAAGCGCATATCCGCTTGACGATAGATTATCAATTCCACGTATGCTATTGGTGGTAAGCTTTTGTTTGGCGGGCATGAGGTTGTTGTAGTCATACCTTGAAAACAGGTCATTCATGTGTTTGTAGTAATCAAAGCGTGGCTTCCGGGCAACATCGGCTGACTCAAACGGATCATAGATGACAATGTTCCAGGCTGCATTCTGCCAGTAATAGGTGGAATAAAGACCGGCAAATGCAACCTGGTAGTTCCGTACCAGACATACTTCCGGATCGGTGTAGTTCCCCTGGTACGACAGGTAGGGACCTTCTTCATAGCCTCCGTGTTCTATATTCATTACAGGTTTACCGTTGTGAAGCAACAACGCCTCCAGGCTGTATGAATACAAATCGGACCGCCAGTTTTGAATTGAAATAAAATCAACCCTTTCAGGCTCCCGGGAACAATATTCATAATCGTGGACAGTGATTAGCCGTTTACAGGCATCCGCTCTTCTGATCCGTTCAATACGTTCATTGATATATGGAATATCACACCGTCCATAATCAAGCGCCTCTTTCGATACATCCCAGATGATATTGGAATAGCCCTGGTAACGGGTAATCACATAATCGAAAAACAGGTTATCGCCCTTTGAATACATCGGGGGCCAGTTTACATCTTTGTTCCACACGTAAATCATCATGTGTGCATCAATCCCATTCTTGTGCAAAAGGCCAATAACACGGTCGAGGTGCTTAAAAAAATCAACATTCAATGCTGAAAAATCAGGATTTTCATTTGTCCCTTTAAAGGGAGATACAGCCGGTTTTTTGAAATTATACTTTTCAGGCACATTTTCATCAACCTTCCATTTTACATCATAAGCATAGAGGTTCATGACCACCTGGTTAAACCCGTTCTTGCGGATCGCATCCACCATTTTCCTTGTGTTTGGAATGTCTGCCGGATTATTCAGATCAAGAGCAAACAGCCAGTCCACTTCAAAAGCCAGGGCAAAACAGGAGGTGCCATCATGATATGCAAATTTTTGAGGCGACCTGGGATCTATTATTACCGGCCCATGCACTGCAGGATTTGAATTTTCCAATGCTTCAACAACACCTGTTTTACCGGATAATCCCGGCACAGAAGAAAATGTCTGATATGACCAATTACCTATGGCCATTGGAGAAAACCGGATGACAAATTCACTGTTGCCATTATAGAACCCCTTCAAGGTTAGCCGACTGTTATCAGGAGCCGTGAAGACAGCTCCAAATGATAAATCAAACGGACTTTCAATATTTTTTACCTGATGCGTAAAAGCAATATCAATGGCTGAATAAAGTTCAACCTGTTTACGCTTTGCTGTGGCTTGTATACGCTCCTGACCCGTTCCGGTATAGACAAGAATTCCTGCAAAAAGCATAACCAGGATCTGTTTGATTCCCTTCATACTAAGATTTCAAAATTTGAATGGCTGCACACACCAGTATTTCATCATTCTCCCCTGTCAATGCTCCGGCAACTGCAATGCCTCCCACGATCATACCATCTATCTCAATGGGATATCCACCTTTTAATGCAGCATAATCCACAGTATTGGTAAGGCTCAGCATAGGCGTTCGTCCTGCAAGGATTACATCTTCCAGCTTTATTGTAGGCCTTCCAAAACCTACTGCAGAACTTGCCTTATTGATTGCGATTTTAGGAGCATTGGGCATGGTTCCATCCCAGCGCTCCACATAAACCAGGTTACATCCGTCATCAACAATGGCAACTGCACCCGGTAAATTTCTTTTCATGGCTTCACACCTGGCGGCATCTGCCATTTTTCTGGCTCCCTCCAGATTAATCCTTCCACTCTTTATATACATTCCCGACATACTCAATAAATTAATTTATAAGTTTCAAACCTGCAAAAAAACTTCTCCCCGCGCCGGGTTAAGGATTAACAGGTTTACATTTTCTCTGCTGTTGAAAACCTTTCTTCTTTATCAATACTTACAGGAAATAGAACTACAATCTGTATATTTCATCTTTCACCAGCCTCATTAATTCCATTGATTTCTCCTGCCGCATCAGGTCAAAATACTTTTTCCTGTCGAGCTGCCCGGCGAGGTTCCATAACGCTTCTGAGATAGAGCCATGGATATTAAAAAACTCAAAGATGTCAAATATACGCGGAGAGGCATCAGTCGTGAAATATTTATCATAGTGGTATTCCCGTGCATAGAACATAAATTCCGCATAGTGCAGAAAATTACGTGATCCGCCGATTAGGTCCCAGTCAAATTTCCAGTCATTATCATTTGTATGCAGATAATAATCCACATTATTCTGCACACATAGTGCTATTGCCTGAGCGGGATTTTCATGAGCCAGCAATGAATGACCAAAATCGAGGGTAATGCCCATTGCAGGATTGTTTACCTGTTTCAGCAGGAGCAGTGTTTTGGCGCATGAATCAAGATGGCAATGAACCCTTGTTTCATTGTATTTGTATTCAATGAACAGTGGAATTTCCGGCAGGTAGTCAGCTGCTTCTGCAATACTGTCAACCATATTTTTCCAAGCATCCCTGTAATTCACCTGGAACAGGTTATCGTAGCCATCGGCCAGCGGACAGCAGGTCACCAAAGGGGCACCGACCTTTTTTGCGTAATCCTTGGCCCCTTTTATAATGCCAATAGCTTTATCTCGAACGCTTTTATCCGGCCTTGACAATGAACCCGGCACAAGTGCAACATCCTTCTTTATATTTGCATTGATGGATGCAAATTCCAGCCCCAGTTCATCCATCCATGTTTTTGTCTCATCAGGATCACCTGTTTCATATGGGTACACCATCTCCACTCCTGTTACGCCTGTGATCTTTTTCGTCAGCTCCAGCCGCTCTCTGGTTGTAGTTGGAGTGTGGTATTCAGAAAAACGGTCCTGGGTTTTACCCAAAAATGAAATAATAATGCTCTGTTTCATTCTTAAATATTTTTTTAATGGCCGGATGACCATCCGCATGATGAATTTTCATCCATTGATTTGTTTAAACGAATCATGCCCGTTTTCCTGTTGTATAAGTTATTGCAAAAATCTGAATCCTCATACTTGTAAAATTAGTAAGGCAAAATGCTCATTTCACATCTAGGTACCGGTAGAACCTAATCCTCTGTAATTTTAGTTTCACGTACAATTTCAGGATTTGTAAATCCATCGAGTCCATCGCGTACAGTTGTCGAAAAAGAATACATGACTGCACCCTCCGGGCCTGCCTGGAACCAATGCTTTTCCCCGGGCTGAAAAATAAGCTGGTCGCCCGGCTTCAGAATGATCTCATGCCGCAGCCGGTAAACATCCTGCTTCCCCGGAGGGATAAAGCCTTCCCTCATATTGTCCTCCCCTTCCACATAAAACCGGAGGTTTCCCCAAAGAGCCCTGATGATTTCCTGCTTTCCAGGATCATTCCCCACAGGCGGATGCCAGTGCTCCGGTTCAGTCTGGTTTGGTAAAAGCACCAATATCTTCCCGGCAATACGGTCGGTTTCAAAGAACGTTAGAACCTGGATACCTTCATTATATATGTCGCTCAGGCCGAAATCTGCCACAGCAATTTTTTCCCCTTCGGAAGAAGTTATAACAATGCCGGCCCTTTCAATCAGCTCAAGAGCCTTTTGCTGCACTTCAGCATATTGTTTTCGTGTTATCATCGTCGTTCATTATTGCGTATGAGAAAAGTATAATCAGCTTCATTCTAATATTCTTCGATTGATTTTTCAGGTTTAATCCTTGTCCATAAATATACTGCAACCAGGTTCAGGGCTGCCCCCACAAAGAAGAAGGGTAATACAGAGCCCGACCAGTCTTTCAGATACGGGAAAGCTAGTGCAGTAATAAAAGATCCAAGATTTCCTGCCATGTTCATTGTTCCGGAAACTGCACCTGAGTTTTCCTTACCTGTATCATTACAAACCGACCAGGAAGGGCTCAATGTCATATCAGCACCAAAAGTGGCCAGCGACAGAAAAACCACAGCATAAAACGGGGTTGTCATATATACGCTTACAAGCAATCCGCCTGCTGCCAGTATAAACCCAACAATGCCTGTAAATTTGCGTGAAAAATTAATATTAACATGTTTGTAAAAAAAATCGACCATCCATCCTGATGTCCAGTTGCCAAGGGCACCAAATATCAAGGGAAAAGCAGAATAAAAACCTGCCTGGGCTGGGCTTAAGCTATAGGTCGATTGTATGTGCGGAAACATCCAGCTGAGTGCAAAAAAGAATGTAAAATTACTGGCAAAGTACTGAATCATCAGCAACCACATATTTTTTGAACCAAACAGCACTGACATCGGAATGATCTTCTTTTCTGTATTTACAGCCTGCTGCTGCCGGTTTTTAAGAATAAATTCCTTTTCTTCATTGCTGATGGTTGAATGATCGGACGGATCATCACGAAACCACCAGTACCAGATCACAGCCCATATAAAACCAATCAGGCTCAGGTACACAAACCCCATCCGCCATCCGGCTGCGTGCAGCAGCCAGGGCATAAACAACATGGAAACAGCAGCTCCCACACGCCCTCCTGAAAAATTTATACCGTTTACAATGCCCCTTTCTTTAACAGGAATCCATGAAAAAACAGCCCTTGACATAGCCGGGAAAGCCCCTGCTTCGCCGGCACCAAAAAGAAACCGGACAACCAGCATCGATATGAAATTCCACGCTGCTCCCGACAAGGCAGCAAATACCGACCAAAGTGTGACAACCGCTGTCAGAATTTTGCGCGGCCCGTACTTATCGGCCATAATTCCGGTTGGCGTCTGAAATAAGGCATACCCCAGGGCAAATATCGACAGAACCCATCCCATCTGGGCATCGCTAAATGATAATGATTCAGAAACTGGTTCCTTGGCAACTGATATAAAAATCCTGTCTATTAAAACATTCATAGCAAGTATGAAAGTTCCCGCGACCATTTTGTATCTTACCGGAAAGATAAGTTTTTTGTTCATTTTAGGTTATATCCGATAGGTATTTCATTTAATCATGCAATATACTGCATCCTGGAGAACTTTATAAACAAGAATGCTTCCGGCTGATTTTATTCTACAAGTTTATTCTCAAAATAAATATGCTGCCCGGGCTTCCAGGGTTTTGAAAACAGATCGGTGTCCCCGTCACCATCTACGTCGCCTGCAACAAATTCATGGACTTCATAACCGCTCAGAATCAAATGCTCTTTCCATTGAGAGCCGTCGCCCGAAATATTTTCCCAGATGAACAGTTTACGGGTTCCAGGTGTAAGGGGCCCGCCACCTGATGCAATGTCCATATACCCGTTGCCATTGAAATCAGCAATGGCAAGAGAATGAAAATCCTGGCCTGTTGAATCTGCAGAAACCGGGTGAAAAAGAAACTCTTTTGCGTTGTCAATATTCTCCCACCAAAAGACCCGTCCATTCTTAGTATCCCCTTCTGCCTGCACAATATCGGGCATACCGTCATTGTTCATGTCGATCACCCAGGTTTTCAAAGCCAGTCCAAACCTGTCGGGGCGACTTCCTCCCGGTGGTACAAGTTTGTGCTCCTTCCAGGTTTTACCATCACCATTCACATTTTCAAACCAGACATCTCCGCGCACTATGTCCATGTACCCGTTGTTATTTAAATCTCCGAAACCGCGTGGAGCCGCACCTCCGTGTATACCATCCCCTATTTTGTGATAATCCCAGTTTTCCATGTAATTCTCAGGAATCCTGTACCAGGCAGTAACATTATGCTCCTTATCGTTTGAAACTGCCAAAACATCCTCAATGCCATCTCCGTCGATATCCACCATTACATTATCGTGGGTGCCAATCATATTTTTACGGTGCAGGATAAATTCCTCCGTTTCAGGATGACCGGTATTCCCGAACCATGAATCTCCTACCACAAAATCTGTCAATCCGTCCCGGTTAACATCATGTGGAACTCCGCCTACATCGGTCCGCGCACCTGTGCCGATTTTTCTTAATTTCCATTCCAAAGGTGAAATGTATTCCATCCAGTACATGGTTCCCCGCTGTCCGTAAATGAAATCCAGTTTTCCATCCTTGTTAAGATCCACAAGGGCAGTGGCCCCCATGTTTTCGCCGTATTCACCGAAACTGCCTATTTTATGGATTAGAAATGCTGGATTTTGTCCCACAACAGAGATGTGTAAAAAGAAGGCACATGCTATCAGTCCGGTTACTTTATTCATGTATGTTAAACGTTAAATGGTTATTACAATTAAAGAAAGCAAAATTCTTTGATTTTGTGCACAAAATTTTTATTTCAAACTGGTGCCGGGAGAACTGGGTGCCGGTTAACCGGTGCTGGGTATTGGTTGCTTGGTTCTTGTTTTCTGTTGCCGGGACCTGTTTTCATCGTTAACTTCAAACTAGAACCTAACGCCCCGGAACCTTTCCTTCGTAACTAGCACCCAGAACCTGGTACACAGAACCTAATTTGCTGCCTGGCACCGGGGACACTTCTTCTTAAACCAGAACCTGGCAACTGGCAACTAGCAACTAGAGACCGGCTACTACACTCCCATCCTGTCAATATCAACAGGAAGATTCGTTTTCCAGGCTCCGCCGGTAAAATCAGGCACATCAATTGAATTTGAACGATTGGCAACCGACCATTCACTCAGAGGGGCCATCACGCTCCATAAAGCAGCATCATAAACATCCTGATCCAGGGGAATTCCATTCCGAAGACAATCGATCAGCCTCCAGTCCATAATAAAATCCATTCCACCATGACCACCCACTTTTTTTGCCATTTCACCTATCAGTTTCACCATGCGGGGTGTATATTTTTCCTCAACAGCTTTCACCTCTTCTTCATTGAACCATTCATGGCCCTTTGAAAACCTTCCCGGGAGCGGATACTGCTGCGCAATTCCTTCTGTACCGCTGATCAGGTGAATCCTTGATTTTGGCCTTGTGGTTTTTATATCGTGTTGAATAAGGATGGTTTTACCCTTAATGGTTTTCACCAGCGTAGAATTCATGTTTCCCCCGTAGGTGCCTGTAGCAAATTCACGGTAGAAATCATCCTGTCCTGCCAGTTCTGCTGCTTTTCTTCCAAAATCAAAATCGTTACCCGACATGGATGTCAGATACTCCATTTTGTCGCCCCTGTTTATATTCAAAATCTGACACACCGGACCCAGCCCGTGAGTGGGGTAAAGGCTGCCGTTCCTTGACTGGTTTTCCTTGAGCCGCCACATGTCCGAATAGTAATCCTTATCAAAATTATGCCATTTCAAATCGTGGATATAGGCACCCTCTGCATGAATCACTTCTCCAAAGAAGCCCTGCCGTGCCATATTCAATGTCAGCAACTCAAAGAATCCATAACATACATTCTCCAGCATCATGCAATACCTGCGGGTTCTTTCTGAAGTTTCTACCAGTTGCCATGCTTCTTCTATAGTAACAGCTGCCGGTATTTCTGTCGCTGCATGTTTATTATTTTCCATGGCATAAACAGCCATAGGAGTATGCAACCGCCAGGGGGTACAGATATAAATAAGATCGATGCCGGAATCTTCACACATCCCTTTCCATGCCTCCTCACTGCCACCATATTCCTTTGCCGGCGGTAAACCTTTTTTTTTCAGGAACTCCCGTGACCGGGCTATTCTGTCGGGGTACTTATCCGACAAGGCAACAACTTCAATCCCTTCAATATAAGGCAGCCGTTCCAGTGCCATTGTTCCACGTACACCAAGTCCAATGATGCCAATCCTGACCGTATCCAGCCTGGGAGCAACATAGCCACACATATTGAACTGCTGTGAATGTTTGTGTCCGGCAGCTTTTCTGATGGAGTCCATGTTGCCTGTCAGGGTTTCTGCTCCAGTTAGCCTGCATGAGGATAAACCACCTGCGACCATTCCCGTTCCTGCAAGACCTGCAACCTGGAAAAATTTTCGTCTGTTGGTTTTCATTGCTTTTATAACTTGTTAAAATTTGAAATAATTGATTGAACCGTGCTTCGAAACGATTCATCATTCGATTCTATCAATTCAAGGTTGTTCTGATTCAAATATTTTTTTGCTCCTTCCAGATCCGTTTCTCCCAGTTGGTTTACCGGGTCAATCCAGAGATGCTTTTTGGAAGAGGTTAACTTTACAATGTCAGGAATATCAAAATCTTTCAGAGCACCCGGAAGCCAGAAGTATCCCCACACCTTGTTGTAATACCTGTTTTCAATGAGCGGCATGTATGATGGCAATGTACCGATTGTAACAATCCCTTTTATCCGTTCATCGAAAACAGCCGCAGTAACTGCCCATAAACCTCCGGTACCCTGCCCCACCGCAACAATCGCCCGGTCCTTTAAATCCTTGCGCGACATCAGAAAACAGATCCCCTGAATGATGTCAACCGTTCTCATTCCAAGGGTCGATTTACCAAATTCGGCGCTTTGAATGGCCAGATCGTCATGGATTCGCAGCATTGGGGTGTAGCCGGTATATTGATTGGAAGAAAACGAAGGAGTGGGACTGGTTTCACCTGTTCCCCTTACATCAACAGCAAAAACCACATATCCCTCCCTGGCAAGCATAAACGGAATATTTGAATTCATATCATTTACCGGCTTCCCGTTTTCTGATACATAAAAGAAAACAGGACTGCCCGGACTGATCCTTTCCGGCTTAATCAGGAGCGACGGAATGGTGATACCTGCTTCACTTTCATAGGTTAATTTTTCAATGGTCAATCCATCCACCTGCCGCTTATCGTATATCTTAACCTCAGGGTTCATCTGAACATCCTTTAAATCGAGGCCAATCCGCCCGGCCACCTTTTCCCTGAGCTTAACCGGGTCAGATTCCGGTTTATATATTGCAGCTGAACGCCTGGCATTTAAAGTCTGCCCTGTCTCACTGCCAAGAGACACCAGCGTGTTTCCACTTTCCGTGCACCACAGGTCCGCTTCCTTTTCCACCTTCAGGTTTAAAGCCTCAGCCTTGCCTTCTGTTTCCTTATCGAACCATTTATTTAGCCATTCGTATGCTGATTCCCTGTTGGAACGGTTCATGGAATGGGGCCCGGGAACCATATCAAGCTCAGCAGAATTTCTCCCGACCCTGAACCCTTCATAGAAGATCTGCATATCGTCCAGGTACTCCCTGTGCCGGGGTTCTTCCCCCGATTCATTGCCGACAATGATCCTCAACGGCCGGGGAGGTATCAGACTGTAAATTTCCTTATCGGTTAATCTTTTCCCTGTCAGGTAAGTATTTTCCATGGGGCCACCCGGATGGGAAGCAGCACAGACTTTAATCCGTTCATCAACAGCCGTAATCAGCATGGCCATCTGCCCGCCGCCGGAGCAGCCAACTGCAGCAAGTTTGTTCTGATCCACCTCAGGCCGCGACACCAGGTAATCAACTGCCCTGATCCCATCCCATGTACGCAACCCCGACAAGGTCCAGTTCGCCAAAAATGCGGGCCTGCCCACATACCAGTGCTGGTCAACCCCCAGATGAACCAGCCATCCGTTTTGCTGGTCGATATATTCCGATCGTTCTCCTTGTCCTATGGGGTCAAATACCAGTACAACATATCCTTTCAGTACCAGCCCCAGCCCTGACATATGGTATGCATCCCTTGATTTACCTGCATCGCTGTGGCCAAGTGGAAACACAACCCCCGGAACAGGGAAACTGCGCCCTTTGGGTACATACAGATTGGCTGTCACAAAAAATCCGGGCTGGCTTTCAAAGATTACTTTTTCTATGGTGTACTGCTCATATTCCAGTTTACCGGTGATTTTAGGATTGAGCGGTGTCTTTTCAGGAAATTCCCCAAAAAAGGTGCTTAATTTTCCCCTGATTTCATCCTGCCGTGCCTTCCACTTTTCAATACCATCATCCTGCCATTTTTCTTCAATCGCTTCCTCTTCCGCTGAATGACTCATTGCTGAAAGAACCTGCATTCTTTGCCTTTCGGCATCTTGTATCTTTCCCCTTACATAATCAAAAAATATTCTCCTTCCTTTCTGAACCTCGTCATTTGTTTCAAAAATTTTAAGAGTATATGGCTTTTCAAGTTGTAACAGCGGTCCTTCATAAGCACCTGCAGGAGTAAAAACTACCTTTTCAACCCTGCACCTGTCTTCCCCCGTACCGGAAAATTCAAGCGACACCCGGCTCCATTGCTGTACATCTATATTTTCAAATGTTCTTTCTTTGAAGGAATGGGAACCACCATACTGAACAGCACCTGCCTTCCGGCCATTTATCAAAATGGTTAAAATAGCACCCGGCATTTTTGCCTCTACATATGAAATGGTGATGTTATACCTGGCAGAGGGCTCAAAAAAGGTAATTTCTGCCCGCCCCTCATTGGAACCTTCCTTTAACTGGGTTACCCTTCTCCGGCTGTAGGAACCGGTTATCAGTTCTTCCCAAAAATTAATGTCCCCCACTTCTACCCCTTCCATCAATTCAAGCTCCTCATACACTATGGATTTCCCCGGGTAAGCTGCGTTTCCTGCGCCATGATTCCCTGCGGCTGTTTGAATTACCGGAAAGAGCAACAGGAACAATACGATGCAATGGTTATAATTTTTCATTTTTATTATCCGTATGGTACCTGCCCTTCTTAAGCAAACCCATATTCGCAACATCAATTTGCTTAATTCCCAAATCAAAAGCGGGTGAATTGCTTTTCAAACGAAACCCTGCCTCATCAAAACCTTCAAACAGCGGATCTGCCAGAATTGAATTCAGATCCAGGCCATTAGCTTTCACTTCTTCATGTTTATTTACATTATCCTGGCTGCTCCCCGCATCAAAATAAAGGTTGCTATCCACCTCCAGATCGCTGTAGCTTGTTAAATGAGCCAGGGGGTAGTAGATCGACACACCAAAAAATGGTTCTGTTTCACCTTCCGACTGGTAACATATATTGTTTTTGATGACCGAACCTTTTATGACAGGGCCAACAGGTGATACATTGATGAAATACTGTTTAGGGTATTTCAGCCCATGGAACCACTGCGACCACTGCCAGTTGATGATATAATTGTTGGTAACGGTGCATGGGTGCTTGATTTTTATACCCTCGTTTGTGAACTTGTAAATGATATTCTCTGTGATCGTCACATCTTTTGCCTGGTCATCTGCCCGGATGATTCCATGAAGAAATACAGCCGTATTATTATGAAGGTAATTCCGGCGGGCTATGTTTCCGAGTCCTGTACCGGAAAAATAGATCCCGTTTCCATCATCAATTGTCTGGTCAATATGGTGGAGTTCGTTGTATTCCACCACATTTTCGCTTGCAAACAGGTACTTCTCTATCATCTCGTCCCACACATCTGCATAGGGTTCAAAGCGGTACCAGTCGGGACGGTCCACATCGTAATTGCCAATCTTCCGGTGGTCAACTGTACCGGTCAGTTCCCTCAGTCCCTTCATCCTCGGGTTTAAAAACTGCGGGCGCGGACCACTGATCACGATCCCGGTGTATGGGGTATCGTAAATCAGGTTATGGGCGATCCGGTTGCCGCCGCTCTGCCAGATAAAAATGGCGGGTGA
>Ga0209347_1005078_pt1 | contig 12914 bp, 9 predicted proteins | sample AutmiccommuBRH23_FD_187382 | JGI IMG/M metagenome (GOLD analysis project Ga0209347, IMG submission 187382) | Deep subsurface microbial communities from Mt. Terri, Switzerland - Autotrophic microbial communities BRH/23 (SPAdes) (version 2) | ecosystem: Environmental > Aquatic > Deep subsurface >... | reverse complement strand
AAAATACTTTTACGCCCGCCACCATAGCCAACCATATAGTGATAAATTACTCCACCGGTCATAACAACTTTATCCGCTTCCGCCACAGTCCTACTAACTGAAACTTCAGTACCGCGGCTGGTCTTACCGAGATAAACCATATTATCTTTATCCCGCGAATCATGATTGACGATCTTAACTCGTTTATAGATTTCTTCACCGCAAAGCTCCTTGAACTCAGCTTCTGTATTCTTACGGTGTCCACCGATGGCAATGATAATAGTTACATCTTTATCTGCAACTCCCCCGGCATTTAGCTCTTCCAGCATGACGGGCAATACCTGATGCATTTTCTGCCACCCTCGAGTAATATCACTAACCAATACAACCACCTTATCGCCTTCTTTGACTACCTCTCGCAAAGGCGGTGAAGCTATAGGATGATTTAAGGCTTGTCGCGCAGCCGCTTGGACATTGTCAATGGCTGGATAAGAAACCCCTTGAATAACTTCTTGGACCTGCTTTTCTGGAAGAGTAAACTGGACGGAACCTTTACCATATTTTAATTCAAAACTAACGTCACCCATTAGGTAACCCCCCTTTTGTAAACAATATTCCTCTAAACAATTAATGCTAAAGTGTCGGGCCAATTCTATTAATTGCAAAGTCCCTTTGACCAAAAAGCTCTGCTTTCGTCTGCTTACCATTAATTACTTGCAGATATTCCTCGTAAATCTTATTACCAATACTTTCCTTAGTGGCATTTCCCTGCAAAATTTCTCCGGCATTAATATCAATATTATCCGCCATGGTTAGAGCTGTATTGAAATTACCGGTAACTTTAATTACGGGCGCTATGGGACAGCCGGTAGGTGTTCCCTGTCCAGTAGTAAAAACAACCAATTGGGCTCCACCGGCAACCATTCCTGTTACTGATTCCACATCATGACCCGGCGTATCCATTACTACTAATCCTTTTTGAGTAGGAGCACAAGCATAGTCTACGACTTCATTAATTTTAGTACTGCCAGCCTTATAAATACAACCTAAAGATTTTTCCTCTATTGTTGTAAGTCCACCAGCAATGTTACCAGGGGTTGGCTGACCTCCTCTAATATCTTCACCTAAAGCCATAGCTCCTTGTTCTGCCCGCTGGGTAATATGGTAGATTCCTTGTCCTATGGCCTCAGTTTTACTTCTTTCCGCTAACAGGTGTTCAGCACCTACCAGTTCCATTGTCTCCGATAAGATAACGGTGCCGCCAGCTTCTACAACCAAATCCGAGGCGTAACCACAAGCCGGATTGGCGGCCAGACCGGAGGTAGTATCAGAACCCCCGCATTCAGTAGCTACAACAATTTCTGACCATGCTATCTCTTCTCTCTCTTGGATAGCAGCAGTGGCTGCCATTTTCGCAGCAAGTTCCGCACCGCAGGCAACCGCCTTTAAAGTTCCACCGCATTGTTGAATGGTAATACTTTCGACGGTCTTTTTAGTTTTAGTAATGACCTCAGCTATAATATCTGGCTGTACCGTCTCACAACCCAAACCAACTACCAATGCACAAGCCACGTTAGGATTGGCACCAAATCCGCCAAGAACTCTGGCAGTCTGATCTTTATCAATCCCCAGTTGAGCACATCCGTGCGGATGAGTTAATGGGATAGCACCAGGAACCTGGGCTGCAATCATTTCTACGGTTCTATTGGCGCATACTACTGAAGAAATAATAAGAATATGATTTCTAACCCCTACCCTACCATCAGGCCGCCTGTACCCTTTTAACTGCATATTTAAAACCCCCACGAAATTAGTCTTTGTGAATGTCTCCACGACCCCGCTTGCTATCCGTATTATGGACATGCACATGTTGTCCCTGTTTTACATCTTTATTTGTTGTACCAATGACTTGGCCATATTTTAGTACTTCGCTGTTAGCGGCGATATCCCTAAGAGCCACTTTGTGGCCAAAAGGTATCTTTTCTAGTAATTTAAGACTTATTATCTTATCTGCTACCTGGACCTCAATAGTATCACCCTGGACTAGGTCTAGAACTGCAGTAGCTACACTATCATTCTTGTTCATCACCATCAGCTTTGCCGACATATACAGCACCCCTAACTTATTTACAAAGCACATTGTTAATCCTTTTGTTCATATGAACGGGCCAGAAGTTCAACCGGGTGAACAACCGTATTATTTAACCCTGCACGCCGCATTCCGTAACCTAATTGTATTCTACAGGCCGGACAGCTGGTTGCCAAAATATCAGCTCCGGTATTTTTTATATTTTCAATCTTTTTATCTAAAATCTTCATAGATACATCATAGTGGTTGATATTGTAGGTTCCAGCACCGCCACAACAACGGTCGGCATCATTGCATTCTCTAAATTCGACGCCTTCTACAGCCAGGAGTATTTCCCTGGGCTGCTTGGAAACCTTTTGATGCCTTACCAAATGGCACGGGTCATGATAAGTGACAGTTTGCGAGACCTTATTTTGTCCCGGCTTTATTTTAACGACATCTATCAAGAATGCATTAATATCCATAATTTTTGCCGCGAATTCTTTACCCTTTAATTCCAGGGAATCACCTGAAAGCATTTCCCCGTATTCCTTAAGAACAGAACCACAGGTGGCACAATCAGTGATTATATAATCAACTTCTGCATCTTGAAACGCCTCAATATTTTTCTTCGCCAGTTTGGCTGCGGTTTCCCAATCACCGTAAACATGGTGGGGCGCACCACAGCAGTTTACATCGGAAGGGATAACAATATCCCAATCATTATTTTGCAATACCATTATAGCTGCTTCCACTACTTCAGGAAACATAAAGTTATCCATACAGCTCAAAAAGAAACCTACTTTTTTTGGTGCACCAGTATCAAACGTCATTTCCTTCATCTTTTGGACAAAAGTACGCTGAGGAATAGTTGGGAGTATTTCTTCTTTCTTCTTCAACTGTTCCGGAAGCAACTTGTTTAAACGGGTGCCTCTAGCCAGGCCTAATGATTTCAGGGCCATGTTAAAATTGCCTTTTTTACTCAGTATTTGTTCAAGCATTATTCTGTGAAGGAAAGGCAAGCCTTTAACATCCACATATTTATGTCTGGCACCTATTACTATTTGATCCGTATTTACCTTTGCCGGACAATTATCAACACATATTCTACAACCTACACATAAGTCAATATAGTCGCGCATTTTATCCGTTAAATCCAATTTTCCTTCCAACGCTTCACGAATTAACCGCAGCCGACCTCTGGCCACAGCCATTTCCCGTTCCATCACCTCAAAAACCGGACATACGGCTTGGCATGCACCACATCTGATGCAGTGCTTTATTTCATCATGATATGCTTCAAGTTTTTTCATTTATTTGCTCCGTCTCCTGGAGAAATATTTTCCCAGGATTGAGAATATTATTGGGGTCAACAGCCTTTTTTAGCTGCCGCATCAACTGAAGGCCTTCCTGACCTACTTCTAGTTCCATGTATTTTTGCTTTGCCAAGCCGATACCATGCTCACCACTTAAGGTTCCACCTAAACGCAGCGTCTCTTTGAATATTTCATCAATTGCTTTTTCAACCCGTTTCATTTCTTCCAGGTCGTTTTCATCAGTGCAAATAATCGGATGTAGATTACCATCACCGGTGTGACCCAATACCGGTATGGAAAGAGAATACTTCTTCGCCACATCCTTAATAAACTTAACCATTTCCGGCAATTTACTACGAGGCACTGTGGCATCTTCAGTAATTGGAGTTACTGCACTTAATGCCATACAGCCGAATGCCGCTTTCCTACCTTCCCATAATTTCGCTGCTTCCTCCTCAGTACGCGCTACTCTTACGTCAGTAGCGCCTTCCTCCCGGGCAACCTTCTCAATTTTCTTCATTTGGCGTTCAACCTCATGTTCACTGCCATCAACCTCAATGAGAATAGCAGCAGCAGCGTCCGTCGGCAGCCCTACCGGCTTAGATTCCTCTATCAAACACATGGTCTCTTGATCCATCATTTCTAAGGTGACTGGGATGATCTTATTTTTTACAATGCTAGATATAGTTCTTGCCCCGTCCATCAGGTCATCAAACACAGCCAGCATTGTTTTTTTCGCCTCCGGTAAAGGAAGCAGACGGAATGTTACTGCGACAATAACACCTAAAGTCCCCTCAGAACCGGTAAAAAACTTAGTTAAGTCATAACCGGTAACATTTTTGATAGTTTTTCCGCCAATGTCCAGTATGGTACCATCAGCCAGCACTACTTTCATACCAAGAACAAAATCCCTGGTCACTCCATATTTGAAGCCTTTGGGGCCTCCAGCATTTTGGGCAACATTGCCCCCCATGGTAGACATTTTAGCACTTTGCGGATCAGGAGGATAAAATAACCCCTTGGCTTCAACCGCCTGTTGAAACTTTTCTGTATTTACCCCCGCCTCAACTGTGGCCACCAAGTTATCGCCATCAATTTCTATTATTTTATTTAATCGATGCATGGCCAAGACAATACCGCCTTTAATGGGTATGCTAGCCCCACAAAGGTTTGTACCTCCACCCCTGGCAGCAACCGGTATACCATGTTTATTAGCCACTTTTAATACCAAGGAAATTTCCTCCGCACTACCCGGTATAACCACCACTTCCGGTAAGTTACAATAGCTGGTCGCATCATAGGAGTAGCATATTAAGTCTTCCTTATCAGTTAATATATTCTCTTGTCCGATAATTTGACGCAACTCATTAATAATATTTTCTTGCACTAATCTTGTCCCTCCTCAGGCTAATCCCAGGGCAACACTATTAAGTTCCATTTATGCTGCATTCCTTAATAGCTAATAAATTATACGCATTTATTTCTGATAATACAGCCTATCTTTTAAATACGGCACCGGACATTGCCGACTTAACTTGTTTTGCATAACGATCCAGATAACTGCCTTTAGGTACATTAGGTTCAGGTTTCTGCCAGATACTTCTCCTCCGTTGTAATTCCTCTTCACTTACTTCTAAGGTGATTTCACCGGCTGGAATATCTATATTTATTATATCGCCATCTTCTATTAATGCTATAGGGCCTCCATCAGCAGCCTCAGGCGACACATGCCCAATAGCCGCACCTGAAGTCCCGCCGGAAAATCTACCATCAGTTACCAATGCAACTTCTTCATCCAACCCCATTCCAACTATCGCAGCGGTAGGTGTCAACATTTCTCTCATCCCCGGGCCGCCGGTCGGCCCTTCATACCTAACCACTACCACATCACCCGGCTTAATTTTCCCGCCATAAATTGCTTCCACTGCAGGCTCTTCTTGATCAAAGATGCGGGCAGGACCTCTGTGTTTTAGCATCTCTTTTTTAACAGCAGCAACCTTACATACTGAGCCTTCAGGGGCCAGACTGCCATATAATAGCTGCAATCCGCCTGTCTGAGAATAAGGATTATCCATTGGCCTAATTATGTCTTCATTGATTACGACCGCACCTGCTACATTTTCTTTTACTTTGGCGGCGGTTACAGTCAAGCATTCTTCGTGCAGCAAACCATTATCACACAATTGCTTCATCACGGCAGCTATACCCCCGGCTAGATGTACATCTGCAGGCGGGTGGCCGCCTGCTGCAGGCTTCATTTTAACTAAGTGAGGAACTTTCTTAGCCATGTCTGCAAATGTATTAATGTCAAACTCAATATCTGCCTCGTGAGCTAATGCGGTGAGGTGAAGTACGGTATTAGTAGAACCGCCAATAGCCAAATCTACGGTTATGGCGTTCTCAATAGCATCTTTTGTAATAATATCCTTTGGCTTAATATCTTTCTTATAAAGTTCCATTATTTTCATACCGGTTTGTTTGGCCAAGGCCTTCCTCCGTCCTGTTGCCGCAGGAGTTGTACTGCCAGGCAGCACCATTCCCAGGGCCTCGGCAAGAAAATTCATTGAATTCGCTGTCCCCAACATATTGCAGGCACCACACCCAGGCAGGGCCTCTTTTTCCATTTCACCCAATTCTTCAAGTGTCATATTGCCCTTGGCCACATCCCCTTGGGCGGCCATCAAGTCATTATAGCAACAGACTTCTCCGTTTACATATCCATTAGCCATGGGGCCGCCGCTGACCATAATAGTAGGTATATTAAGTCTCACCGCTGCCATCAGCATGCCAGGAGTAATCTTATCGCAATTTGTAATTAACACCATAGCGTCATAAGAATGAGCATTCATCATAACTTCTATCGAATCCGCTATCAGTTCCCTGCTAGCCAGCGGATAATGCATGCCGTAGTTGCCTTGAGCAATGCCATCACAAACTGCAATGGTGGAAAACTCAATAGGCGTCCCCCCTGCCGACAGCACTCCCTCTCTGACGGCTTTAGCAATGTCGTCCAAATGAATGTGACCAGGCATAGTCTCATTCTGCGTATTAACTATGGCTACCAGCGGCTTGTCCAAATCCTCCGGCAGCATCCCCATTGAGTAATATAAAGCTCTATGGGTAGCTCTTTCCAACCCCTTTGTTGTCGCATGACTTTTCATTAATACTCGCCCCCTTTTTATTGGTTAAAATAGTAAAATCCTAAGACCACCTGCCAATATATCACGATAATCTCCCCAAAACATCACGCCTCATTAAAAATTCAGAAAAACTGATTAATTAGGTATTCTCAGTTAATACTGAAACGCCTTGAAGAATTCTTGACAAGTATCTTAGGATTTTTGTCTATCTTCCCCGCAAACCTGACTGGGAGGAATATTATACTGTTTCTTAAAGACACTACTGAAATAATTAGAGTCATGGTAGCCGACCTTTTCAGCAACCTGAGCGACATTGAATTTTCCAGATAGCAATAATTTGTATGCTTTTTCCATACGCACCTCAACTAAATAGCTGGCAAAACCCCTACCTGTATGTTTTTTGAAGGCACGACTAAAGTAACTAGGGCTGAGATATAACTTACCGGCAACTTTTTCCAAATTCAAATCCGAATGACAATTTTGATTAATATACTCTACAGCATACTTTATAGACTGTTTCGTTGGGGATTCACCTGAACCGACAATTTTGTCGTTTAATTCCGTTAGAAATTGTTTTAATCCTTCTTCCAATTGGTCTATTGCTTCTACCCCTTCAATGCTCTTGGTGATTTTTTCCCGAAACGTTTCCGACTGTTCATCATTAATTAAATCCTGAGAAACCTCTCCCAAAAGCAAGGTAACCAGGTCGGCCGCAAAGGTAACCACCTGTTCTGGTGGACAATAAAGGTTTTCCATCCCCACCAACGCTTTCTTTAACACTTGGAAAGCTTCATTAACCTGGCGCCCCAACATTAAATTTAAGATTTCCTTCTGCAGCACCATCAGTTTGGGGAAACTATAACCTTTCTCTCCCATATCTCTGCTGGAGATAAAACCTTTTTGCAGCCAAAACCTTGCCGTATTGCTAATCTTATTAGCCTCAATAAAAGCATGGGTAATATTATCGTAGCGTGATATGGTTGTCATCCCGCCACTAATTGATATCTCTCGCTCAAACTCCCATTTGCCTACTAATTTATCTATCTCTTTGACTTTAGCTTTATTACAAAGAATTACAAATTTATAATCAGGTAAAACCGTATATAATCCAAAACCAATTTCACTATCCAATTCTTGCACCAACTCTTCAGCTAGGCTCTCCTTAAATTCTTTATTCCAAAATGATCCTATAACCACTTCGGAAAAGTCCAGGTTATCTAAAGAAAGCATTTGGACAACACTGTCCAACATCTGACTATCTCTATCGAAAACCATATCGTAAACTACCTGCTCCCTTAACGCCGGTTTCAGCTCTTCCATTTGCTCATCTACCTGAATAGCCTTCTTCCTCTCTATCTCAGCTTCAAGAACAGCACCTAATCCCTTTTGCAGCACACTGGACAGCTGCTCAGGGCTGATTGGCTTTAACAGATAGTCTTCCACTCCGATTCTAATGCCTTTTCTGGCATAGTCAAACTGTTCATGGGCTGTCAGGAGGTAAATTTTTATATGAGGGTAGTCTTGTTTAATTTGTTCGGCTGCAGCCAATCCGTCTTTAACAGGCATGCAGACATCTATAATCAAAAAGTCCGGCTTGTATCTATGGGCTAAATCTATGGCCTCTTCACCATTTTGACCCTCCGCACAAATATATAAGGGCAGTTTAAAATCATTTATTACATAACGCAGGTATTTTAACACAGCAGGTTCATCATCTACTATTACTACTTTATACATTTCCATACCACCCTTATTTAGACTCACTCCAAGGCAGTTTTATGACTGCTTTGGTTCCCCTTTCCGGTAATGGTACCAATTCCAATTCAAAACTCGGACCGTAATAATATTCCAAACGTTTAAAAATATTCTTTAAGCCTATTCCTTTCATTGCAGGCAAACTAAAGTCGTTGGCCAATGTCTTAATGAAATCCGCCAACGATGCATCCACCCCGCAGCCATTATCAATCACTTCCAGCACTACATAATCTTTTTGAATATCTCCTCTAATAAACAGCTTACCCTGCATGAAGATATCCTTAAAACCATGAACAATGGCATTCTCCACCAATATCATCAAAGTCATAAATGGTATTTTTACCTGCTTCACCTCATCGGAAACTTCAATTTCTGTGGTGAATTTCTCGGGAAATCTCGTTTGTTGAATTAATAGGTAGTCATTTATATGGGTCAGTTCTTCTTCAATAGTTATTAGGGTCTCCGCCTTACCCAGGCTGCGCCTCAACATATTGGATAAAGCAAAAGTTAAATCCGAGGCTGTATCTGCTCCTTCCATGAGGGAAGCCTGCGCGATAGTATTTAAGGTGTTAAATAAAAAATGGGGATTAACCTGGGATTCTAAAAACTTTAATCTTGCTTCATTAAGTGAGTTCTGCAACTCTGCCTGCCTTTGCTTTTCCCGTGCAAGACTCAGTTTATATTCGTTAATCTGTTTTCCGCGAAATGATTGAATTAGCATTTGCACTAAGGTTGTGCTAAAAAGAGATAGGGTCTCTGATACAGATTTTAAATGATTTCGGTTCAATATATCTACCTGCTCATAAGTTTTAACGGCAAAAGTTTGATCCCGCTCCGGGATACTCTGGGTTACAAGACTTGCCCCTTGTTCTTCAGGCACTGCCATTTTACCATAGCCACAGGCCAAGTACCCCAGTACCCGATCATTATCAATTATTGGAGAGTATATGGAATATAGACCAAACTTGCAATGAAAAATTTTTTGATTTTCTACCTTTTTTCTATGAGAGCCAATGCATAAGGGACAGTCCCCAAATTGATGTTTGCAGCACAAAAGACAAAATTCAGGGAAGGTACTGGATTCCTTCAATATATTTCCAGAAGCGTCAATAAGGACTACTGGCAAATTAACGTTGTTGGAAAATTTTACAACAATAGCATCTAGATTAACTAAATCTGCTATACTACGAAGATCTATATCTTCCATATTAGCCATTTCAGGTAAAGATTTAGGCGGCACTGCATTGATAACGCTGAGAAAGACCGCAGTTGTCTCTGTCCTGTTGGTAATGGTGTGGTCAGCAGCATTGGGAATATGCCCCAGCTCACCCTTTTTCAAAACAAATTCCTTCCCATCACAAATATGGGTTGTTTCGCCCTGCAAGCCCAACATAACTTCTTCATACCCCACATGGGGATGGGACGGCTGGGTTTGCCCCGGGTAATACATAGCTACCGAGACAGTACTGTTGCAATTTTGCGCCTCTCCCGGTTCCAGCCAAATAGTTCTTCCCCAGGGAAAGGCATGCTCATTAGCAATCTTTGCACCGAGAATTTCTTCAGCATTTTTTCGCAATTCCATAGAATCACCAAAACCTTCTCTTCTGATTTCCCTTATATCTTTCGCTTTCTGTTCATAATTCCCTTTAATCATTTTTTCCCATACTTTTGAAGTCGCAATGACAAACAAGGGGTTGAAATTAAACATGGATTTCAACCCCTAACGCCTTTTTCCCAATATGATTGTCTGTTTCATTTTACAGAAATAACCTTTACGGTTTTATGATGGCCCCTTCTGCAGCGGAACCAGCCAGTTTAGAATAGATAGCCAGGTATCCCCTGGTAAACTTGGGTTTAGGCCGCTCCCAATTAGTTAGCCTCTGCTGTATTTCCCCATCAGATACATGCAGGTGGAGACTTCCTTCAATCACATCAATACTAATTTTATCCCCATCTTTAACAATAGCTATCGGTCCGCCTTCAGCTGCCTCAGGGGATACGTGACCAACAAAACAGCCATTATTAGTTCCGGAAAAGCGGCCGTCGGTAACCAAGGCAGTTTTTTTCGCAAGCCCCAAACCATAAAGATACTTCATTGCCTTATACATTTCCCGCATGCCCGGACCGCCTTTAGGCCCTTCATAGCGAATGACAACAATGTCTCCGGCTTTAATTTTGCTCCCCAGAATTGCTTCTTCTGCTTCCTCTTCTGAATTAAACACTTTCGCCGTTCCCGTAAAACTCTGCAGACTCGGATCAATAGCTCCGGGTTTGCTGATACCACTGTTCGGCGCCAAATTACCCCGTAATACGGACACACCACCGGTAAAACCGAAAGGTTTCTCCAAAGAACTGATTATCTCCGTATTATGCGGAAACTTATACTGGTAATTACTGATATTCTCCGCTAAAGTGCTGCCGCTACATGTCAGTGCGTCCACCTTTAGAAGCGGCTGCATTTCCTCTAACACTTTAGGAATACCGCCTGCCATCCAAAAATCCTCCATATCCCATTTGGCCGCAGGATTGACCTTGGCTACTTGAGGTGTTTCTCTGCTTAACTTATCAAACATATCTAAAACGTCCGCTTCTAACTCCGCCTCGTAGGCAATAGCCGTTAAGTGCAGCACTGCGTTGGTGGAACCACTGATACCTAAGCAAACCCTAATGGCATTTTCCAGGGAATTTTCCGTAATAATATCCCTAGCTGTAATACCATCTTTTATCATTTGGCAAACAGCTATACCCGTATCTTGAGCAATACGCAAACGGTCCGGGTGGGGTGCGGGAGCCAATGCACCGCCGGGCAAAGTCATACCCATGGCTTCTGATAAACAGCACATGGTATTAGCTGTTCCCAGAAAGGCACATGATCCGCATGAAGGGCAACAGCCTTCCTCCAGCAGCGCATATTCCTGTTGGTTTATTGCCCCAGCTTTCAGCATACCCAATCCTTCGGAGACAGAAGTGAGGTCTGACTTTCTGCCGCCAAATTCCATACCGCCAAGCATCGGTCCGCTGGGCACTAAGATTGCCGGAATGTCCAGCCGAGCTGCAGCCATCAGCATAGCGGGGACAATTTTATCACAAGATCCCAATAACACTATGGCATCCAATTGATGAGCCTCAACCATTGTTTCTATGTCATTGGCAATTAATTCTCGGGAAGGAAGAATATAATGCATGCCTTTGTGCCCTTGAGCAGTACCATCACATGCAGCAATAACACCAAACTCGACAGCTGTACAGCCGCCGCGATAGATACCTCTTTTTACATATTCGCTTATTTCCCTCAGGTTAAAATGTCCAGGCACAAGAGTGTTCCAAGAATTCACAATCCCCACAATTGGACGACTAAGATCATCATCAGAATAGCCCATGGATTTAAAAACCGACCTGTTGAACGAATAGTCAGGACGCCTAAGGATCTTTTCACTTCGCATATTATCACCTCTTTATTTATTCCTAAATAATATAAGCCGGTTCCTCATAATAGGAACCAGGCCATCTAAACAGATTATTGTTTTTTACTTAACTCATAGGCTACATCCACTATCATATCTTCCTGTCCGCCTACAGTTTTGCGCCTGCCCAGTTCAATCAAGATATCTCTGGTATCTACGCCAAATTTTTCGGAAGCACGAAGAGCATGCAGCAAGAAGCTGCCATAAACCCCTGCATATCCAATACTGAGAGAGTTCTTATCAATTACCTGGGGCCGTTTCATTTTAGGAACAACTATATCATCAGCTACATCCATGATTTTATAAAGGTCCACACCGGTCTCATAACCTAATTTATCCAGCACCGCTACCAACACTTCTGTCTGGGCATTGCCAGCACCGGCACCCAGGCCCTTACAACAGCCATCCACCATATCCGCACCGGCTTCTATTGCTGCCAGTGTGTTGGCCATAGCCAAGCTTAAGTTATTATGGGCATGGTGGCCAACAGGGATGGATATAGCTTCCTTAGCGGCTTTAATCCTAGTAGCCACCCCTTCCGGCGCCAGTGCACCTGCAGAATCAGTGACATAGACCTTATCAGCACCATAGCTTTCATACAATTTAGCCTGCTCTGCAATCTTTTCCGGCGTTCCCATGTGAGACATCATTAGGAAGCCTATGGCTTCCATTCCCAGTTCTTTTGCCAGTTTAATATGCTGCTCACCGATATCAGCTTCTGTCACATGGGTGGCAATTCTTGCTACTTTAACATTATACTTAGCTGCCATTTCCAATTCTTTCATGGTGCCAATACCAGGCAGCAATAAAACATCCAGCTTAGCATTCTTTAAAACACCGGATACCGCTGCCAAATACTCTTCATCTGTCGCCGCGGCAAAACCGTACTGAAATGATGCCCCAGCCAATCCATCGCCATGGCCGATTTCAATTGTATCAATCCCGGCTTGATCTAAGCCTTGAGCTATTTCCACCATGTCATCCGGTGTAAACTGATGGCTAACTGCATGCATACCGTCTCTCAACGTTGAATCCACTATTCTAATAAACTTTTTCATTTAGCCTACCCCCTGTTCCGCTTCGTTTATCAGCTTCTGGGCAATTTTCTCTCCAACAGCTTTAGCCGCTGAAGTCATTATATCCAAGTTCCCTGAATACTTGGGCAAGTAATGCCCGGCTCCTTCCACCTCAA
>Ga0209347_1005077_pt1 | contig 12916 bp, 11 predicted proteins | sample AutmiccommuBRH23_FD_187382 | JGI IMG/M metagenome (GOLD analysis project Ga0209347, IMG submission 187382) | Deep subsurface microbial communities from Mt. Terri, Switzerland - Autotrophic microbial communities BRH/23 (SPAdes) (version 2) | ecosystem: Environmental > Aquatic > Deep subsurface >... | reverse complement strand
ATTAATGGCACTACAGTTACTACTTCAACACTGTGCTCACGTATCAGACAACAAGCCTTTTTTGCTTCAAATCCCCTGGTAATAATCATTTTCTTCCCCAATGAAACGAACAAAAATAACAACGCCATGCCATAACCGTGATAAATAGGAGTAGCAATATAAGCGGTATTATAATTTACTAGTTTTAATCTAGTAATTAAAGCTAAGAGGGGGTCTAAGAAATTAAATAAAGATGGTTTATGAACTGCTGTTTTAGGATTCCCTGTGGTTCCGCCTGTTAGTATCATAATTTTACCAGATGATGAGCGTTTGAAATTTAATTCATTTGAACTTATATCAAGCAGGTTATCTATCGCCGGTAAGTTATCATGATAAGTCAGAAGCTTACCTTTATTATAAGGTGATTGTTCAAGGAAAGAACTCCATTCAAAATCGTAGATAAGAAAGTCAAAATCATAGCGTTCCAATAGGCTATTAAATTGACTCTCGCTCATTTCCGTATTAAGAAAATATATATCTGTCCCCAATTGTGAAACAGCAAAAATAGCTTTAACCAAAGAAACATGGTTATTACACAAAAAGCCAACCTTCTGACCCGTATTAAGCTGATGATTTTCTTGCAAAGCAACAGCAAGCTTTTCTGATTGGGATAATAGTTGTTTATAACTTAATGTTTCATGATCATCCACCAATGCAATTTCATCAGCATAGGTACTTTCCGTAAAATATAACAGGGCCATTAGATTTATTCCATATTTGTAGATAGCAGCAATTAATCTATACAATCCTAATGGGGAAAGTAATTTCACTATGTATAAAACATATATAAGCTTAAATATTTTCAATGCCATTTCTCCCTTTTTCTTAGCATACGCGGAATTGATAGTTCCCATATTCCTCTGAAAATAATTGATGCTAATTGCCCAAAAATCAACCACCATGGCTTATACTTTTGTCTTTGGGTATACATTGATTTACAAATGATTTTGGCAACATGACTCGGGTACATGGCAGGCAGTTTTTGATAAGCCGGTGTGGGCTGAATCATTGGTGTTTTTACTAATGGGGGATATATTGATGTGGTTACTATACCCAGGGCGTTCAACTCAGGGGATACAGACCGAAACCAGGTGTCAAAGGCGGCCTTTGATGCCTGATAAGCAGCCCCATAGGGGATGGGTATTAGCAAAGCATTTACTGTAGATATGTTGATAATATGCCCTTGATTTTCTTTAAGAAGTGGAATGACTGACAACAGCAATTGAACGGGTGCAAAATAATTAATCGCCATAGTGCGAGTAAAATCGTGATATCGGTCTAATGAATCATTAATGGAACGCACAATTGATATACCTGCATTGCTTACTACTATATCCAAGCCCTCAGTCATTTGATGAATAAATGTTAATAAGCCCTCCATCTCTTCCTTATTTCTCAAGTCTGCCCGGAAAATGCTTACTTTGGCAGCTTTCTTTTCTATTTCACTTTTCATTGTTAAAAGCTTTTCCTCTGATCTAGCCACTAAAATCAAATGAATATTTATATCTGCCAGTAGATAAGCTACTTTCTCTCCTATTCCAGAACTAGCACCAGTTATAAGAACAATCTTTCCTTTTAGTTTGCGTCTAAGCTTCTTTTCGTTCAAAAAAGTAGGTGGAAATAATAACTTTTCCAAAAATCTGTATTTATGCATAACTACCTCCATTTCTCTATCGCATTTTTTCATGACAGATAGAGGTCTACCCAGCTCTTAACCTCCAAAAACGGGTACCTTTCAAAAACACCAAAGTGTTCAAGTTTCTTGACCTTTAGCCTAATCAAGGCAGGAGAAGATATGCCACAGAAAAACTTAGTGATATTTAACACTGAGCAATAGTTTCCGGCAATATCCAAAAATTCTCTAGACATTTCACGGAAGCTGAAGGTGCTAAGAGGCGGCAATTCAATCGTGTGTTGAATGACAGCTGAGCCAGATTGGCACCATGAACAGTGTCCGCAGTGCTCCTTTTCAATATCTTCGCCAAAATAACGGGCGAGCCTTTTGCTGATGCACGAGTCACTTTCAAAGAAATTGACCAGGTTATGTATTCTTTGTATTTCTTGTTTTTCTTTTGCCTGAAAAAGACCTACTATTTTTTTACCTACCACCTCGACATTAAAATCGGCTTTTAGAATGTCATAGGCTTCTATAGCCTGTTTGGATTGCAGTTCTAGCCAGCCTTTCTCGGAAAAATATTCAAGAGCAGCAATGACCCGTTGTCGCTCAACCCGGTCATAGTCGCTGATAATACCTTGCATATCAACATATGTCCAGACCCTTTTGGTGTGGCAATTATTGAAAATCTTTATAATAAAATCTCTTCTTTCCCCTTGAAATTTGTTTATGATAGAGGAAGAATCTAACTGATATTTAAACGTATATTCCTGAAAACGAGTAAGCTTAGGGCGGATGATACCTTCCATTTCTAGGTAAACCAGCAAAGTTTTCAGCGGCAGCAGCCTGATATTCAGTTCAAAAGAAAGTGCGGTTAATTTAGTTTCCCATACCGGTTCATTATGCTGTTGTATTTTGTGGAGCAGTTTGTCAACTGCTTCCTTTTCCGGAGTATCACCATAGATAAAATTCTCCAACAGGCTGATGCTATCCCTGTTGGCCAATACTTCGCAAAACGACTGCTTACCGTCTCTGCCGGAGCGTCCAATTTCTTGACTATAGTTCTCAAAGGACTTTGGTAGGTCATAATGAATTACCCTACGAATATCGTTTTTGTCTATTCCCATGCCAAAAGCGATAGTGGCTGCGATACAATCTATCTTTCCGGCCAGAAATTCATTTTGAATCTGCTCCCGTTCCTCATTAGCCATTCCCGCATGATAGGGAAAAGCGTTAATCCCGTTATCACGAAGGAAATCAGAAACATGCTCTGCTGTTTTTTGTAGTGTAACATAGACTATGGTCGGAGCTTTTGGAGCTTCGTCAATTCGTTGGCGCAAATGTTCTAGTTTTTCGGATTCCGGGGTCGCTGACACCTGTAAAAATAGGTTATCTCGATAAAAGCCCGTAACCATCACGTTTTCTTTGGGCACCTGGAACTTGCCGCACATATCATTCCGCACCTCTTCTGTTGCTGTAGCGGTTAATAGTAACACTTGGGGAATAGCAAATTCTTTTTGGTAAACAGGTAATTTCAAATAGTCAGGACGAAAATTGTGCCCCCATTCCGAGATACAATGGGCTTCATCAACTACTAAAAGGGAAATGTCCATTCTCTGAAGCTGGGCTCGAAAACGCTCATTCTTGAAACGCTCCACAGCAATCATCAATATCTTCAATTCTCCATTCCTTGCTCTTTCGAGAATGTGGTCGTGTTCCTCTTTACTGAGAGTGGAATCAAGACGGGCGGCAGGAATATTGTGCTCAGACAGAAAATCAATTTGATCTTTCATAAGCGCCAATAAAGGAGAAACCACTAGGGTCATATGGGGCAATAACATGGCCGGAAGCTGATAACACAGTGATTTTCCGGCTCCAGTTGGGAAAATCGCAACTGCAGACTGTCTGTCCACCAGTCTAGAAATAACTTCCCTCTGTCCAGTTTTAAATCTATTAAATCCAAAATACCTTTGCAATTCTTTTTCAATCATCCCGACTACGTTCCTCCGTTCTATTTTAATACTCTAATAGGATTATTTTTGCTCAGTTATACTCTTTATTGTCCATATTTTTCTTCTCTCCTGCTAAAGTGTCGCTAATTATTGTAAGCATTAAAGAAAGCCAGCCAAGGCCACGAAAACGCCGCGACTAGCTTTTTCTTCAAAATAAAATTCTCACGTTACCGTTGAGTTATTCTTTCACTCCCGTATAAATAAGGACTGCGTCTCTCAGAAATTCCGCTACTCCAGGTTGTTCCTTATCATAATAAGCTTTGAATCTTTCGTCATCTACATACATCTGAGCGACTCCCGCATGGGCTTCCTTGGTGTAGCTAGGCCAAGTAAAACTTAACCACCGGCGATGTAGATCCGCTGCTTTTTGGGCCAATTCACCTGCCGGGTTCCCGGTTTGAATGGCTGCATGAAGAGTATCCATAATCTCTTTCTCCAGTCTGGTAAATTCATCAAACTCTTCCTGAGTCATATTCATCATTTTATTGTTGGACTTATTAACAGTCTTGTCACCGTATTTTTCACGTATCTCCTTACCATACTTCTTTTCATTGTCCTCAATCAGCTTCTTCTTAAAGCCATTAAATTTTTCTTTATCAGCCATTTTAGTTCTCCCTTCTTTTTCCGCAATTGTTTTGTTAACATTAGCAATTAACAAATCCAATTGCTGTCTTTTTTCAAGAAGCTTCTCATGGTGTTCCTTGAGTGCTGTTACCGCATCAAAGGAAGGTGCAGTTACTATATCCCTTATAATCTCTAAGCTCACGCCCAGTTCTCTGTAAAAGAGTATCTGCTGCAACCTATCAACCTCGCGTTGACCATAAATACGATACCCTGATGAGTTAATTCTTGCCGGCTTAAGAATCCCTATTTCATCATAGTACCTCAATGTCCGTGTGCTAACACCTGCCATCCGGGCTAACTTCTGTACCGTATATTCCATGTTCTTACCTCCTGATATGATCACTATATACCTTTACGCTGCGTTAAGGTCAATAGATATTTATAATAATTTTTAAATTTCGTCTATGGTTTCCTCGGATTCCATGCAGAGGATGTCGCCCCTACTATAAAAAGCTGACCTTAGGCCAGCTTTTATTACTCTTAAAAAGAATCATCCATATGTTCGGGGTAAGTCAATGTTATTCTTTCAACCTTAGTATCCGGTTTAATCTCGTCAATTAATTGGGACTGGCCTTCCCCCATATCAAAAACAAAATACAAAGCAGCGGCTCCTTCAACTTTAAAAAGACCGTAAAGAGTACCGCCGTGAATGCTCTCCGGTTCAATATATTGGGGCCGATAGGTCTCAAAAACTTTCTCTGCCGTATCTCCTACCTTGACTCCCAAATTTGTTTGGGCCTGAGGTGCTGTGGCAATAATCTCCAACACCTGTTCAGATTCTGAGCCAATAAAAATGGTATAATCCTCACCATAGTTCCATCTATAAACCTGTTCCGGGAAATGTCCCGTTTCACCACTGGGGGCGATCTCTTGATAGTTATCACCCAATGCCGCTATAACCTCTGTTCTGTTATCTCCTAGATGAACCTCGGAAATGGCCGGTCTGATATTTTGAGTTGTCTTTTTTGTTTCTTTCCCTTTGTAAATTTCGGTATAGCCGATATTCCCCTGCTCATCCCAAAACTCCACTTCATAAACCGTGTCCTTGGCCTTCCAGATATATTCGCTTCCCTCTTCTCCCACAGTGTAAGTTTCCATAGAGCTCCAGTTTTCCCCATAGTTGCTTGGTTGATTTGTATAAACTAGAGACAAGCCGTCCGGACTCCAAACCGGAATGGCGGTGCTTTTTATTTGATAATCCTCCTCAGCTAGAGTATCGGCTTTTACAATGCTACTTGTAAATTCTTCTCCTTGTTTTTCACTGATTAAAAAGTACTGGCTGTCAAACGACCAGGTGAAACCATCAACCTCCTGGGAAATGTCTCTCACAAACTTGGCCTCTTCTTCGCCAACTTTCCAAAGATAGGTCTTAACCGGTGCATTATCCTCAATGTCACCTGCTTCAAGATACAATACCTGTTTATCGTCGGTTGACCAGGTTATTTGTGATACCTCTGTACTAGAAGTTAATACGTCTTGTATTTTTTCTTGAGTATAATCGTTCTGTTCGTTTCCTACTTTTTCAGGAGCAGCAGTACACCCTGTTATGGTCACTAACAAACTGAGTAACAATACTGCTATGAGCGATTTTTTATGCATTTGATACCACCTATTCTAATCGATTTATTCATTTGTCTGGAAATTCCCCCTGCTCTAGTGAGGTCCATTGGCCAAGGGTAGAAACCATGCAAACAGCGAATACTTAACAAGAAAATTACTGCTGTTAAAAATGGTATTTTCATGTCAATGCCTCCTGAGGTTAATGGAATTACCATTTATAGACGCAAACAACTTCTCTTAGGTTCCATTATGCCAACGGTACAGAAAGTAAGTTTAGTTGGGATCGTGACCATTCTTAGTGTCCAGTACATAATTTTGGTGCTTTTTGAGGTCAATTCCTCTGCACTCTACCACTAATCTTGTGCCGGTTTCCTCATAAATAGTATCAAGCACATGAGCATTTTCACTAAAATATGAAATAATCTGTCCCTGATCGTAGGGAATAAATAATTGGCAGTTAACATAGTCCTTAAATATTTGCTCTTTAACTATTTCCGTCAGTTCACTAACGCCTTTTTTTTGCTTTGCAGACAGATAAACAACCTGGTCATTAATCTTTGGTACGGCAACGTCTGTTAAATCAACTTTATTATAAGCATATATCATCGGTATGCCCTCAATACCCATTTCCTTCAAGGTCTGATCTGTAACTTTCTCGTGCTGCCGGTAATTAAGATCTGAATAATCTACAACCTGAATCAGCAAATCTGCTTCTGCTGCTTCTTCCAATGTGGAGCGAAATGCTTTTATAAGGTGATGCGGTAACTTACTGACAAATCCTACTGTATCCGTTAGCAAGAAAGATTTGTTGTCCGGCAGTTGTATATTTCTAACCGAAGTCTCTAATGTAGCAAATAGCATATCCTTTTCCAACACTTGTTTATTAGACGCTGGATTGAACAATTCCACCATAGCATTCATAATGGTTGATTTCCCTGAATTTGTATATCCAACTAGAGAAACCACCGGAATTTCTTTCTTTTTGCGCTGCTTTCTTTGATTTTGACGCCGGGAGACAATGCTTTCCAGTTCTTTCCGGAGGGCACTGATCCTTTCTTCAATCCTTCTACGATCTAACTCCAGCTTTTTCTCTCCTGCCCCTCGGGTTTTAGTACCAACACCCCCAGTCTGGCGCGATAACGTTTCACCAAAACCGATTAACCGTGGGAGCATGTACTGCAGTTGAGCTACTTCTACTTGAAGCTGCGCCTCCTTCGTTTTAGCCCGCTGGGCGAAAATATCCAATATTAAAATTGTTCGATCTATTACTCTGCAATCTAAACCTGCTTCAAGATTGCGAATTTGAGAAGGAGATAACTCGTCATTAAAAATAACCAAATCTCCCTCCTTTTCGGCGATTAATGCCTGTACTTCTTTAAGTTTTCCCTTTCCAATGTAATGTGACCTGTTAAAATGCTTTAAGTTCTGAGTGACTTGTGCAACTACTTCGATATCACATGCATCAGCTAAATTAAGCAATTCCTCCATTGAACTTGTAAAGTCCGGCTGATTGTTAAGGTTAACGCCTACTAATATTGCTTTTTGTCTTTGTTCCATTAATATTCCTCCATTTGGTTAAGTATAAAATCTTCCAATAATGACCTAAAGTTGATTTTATTTGTGTTCCCAAGCATTAAAAACACAGGCTGCTGCCTGTGCTCTGAGTAAACGGAATATGTATTGAGAAAAGCGAAGGGGAATGTCAATTCCCCCAGTTGTTTGCTTGTTTTTATTCCTCTTTACCTTGCCATAGCACTAGACTTCTGGCATTGTTATCAATTCTTTCGACGATTAGTTCCCGTAAGGATTAGAAATAATAATAATCCAATCCCCGGTAAAGAAAATACCATTAAAGATCCAATTGCAACGAACATTTCTCCAGTGGCAAAGCGTGTGATTACTCCTGTAAACATTGAAAACAACAACAATCCTATTGATAATGCATAGAGTGCAGCACGAATTTTATTCATTGCATATTTGTTATGAGTTTCTCTTGTTAAAATACTGTAAGTGATTAAAGCTCCACCTGCAACAATAAATATTCCGCTACCTACTATACTTACTGCTTCTTCCTCCATATAATACAACATTGTCACCGTAAGAATTCCAAATAATACCAGCAGCACTCCGGCAATGATTCCAGCTGTTGAAATGCGTGCCGTCATTGTAGTATAAACCGATTGTTTCGCTGTATCCTGTCCCAGTTGGCGCATATCATCTACCAATCCGCTCAGATCTCCCATTGAAATGACTGCCTCTTGAAACGCCTGCTCATCCTCCATACCTCGAGATTTGTAATCTGCAATCTTCTCTTTCATGTTAGTGGACAGCTCTTCTTTTAGGTCAAATAGCTGTTGACTAGTTCCAACTCCGGAAAATAAATCATCAATGTAGGTGTTTACTTTAGCCTCAATGAAACCTTTACTTTTTGTCATGATCTAAGCCTCCTTTGATTAATTTATTTAAAACTTCTTTTGCAAAATCCCAATCTTTTTTGTTCTGTTCATAATGTTCTTTTCCGTCATCAGTTATACGATAATATTTGCGTCTACCACCTTGGGTTTCATCACCCCAATAGGAAAGAATGTAACCATCTTTTTCTAACCGGCGAAATGCTGTGTACAATGTTGCTTCCTTTAACTCATACTTATCCTCACTTAACTCAATTATTCTCTTGTATATCTCGTACCCATAGCTATCACCTTGACGAAGTATGTTTAAGATAATCGTGTCGGTATTGCCACGGATAAGATTGGTGGAAATTGTGGCGCTCACTTACCCTCACCTCCCCAATTACATTTTAAGACATATTACTCTGTCTGTCAAGGTACTATTTCTAAAAAAACCCTCCTCGAATCATCTTCTCGAAGAGGCCTTTAAACTCAAATTGGTCTATTTTAATAGAATTCTATACCTTTTTTAGACAATTTTTCTTTCCAAATCATCTCTAACAAAGCTAAATCCTCGGTATACTCGGTTTTTGATTCATCCTTATCATATTTGAGATTTTCAAGAATCTCGATTGTAAAGCTTGCTTCGCCGTACTCATTCCATTCTTTTTGAAGCTCTTTCTGATAAAGCCTCCTCCTGCTTTCAAACAGAAGGAAGGCTTTTTTTAGTGACTATTATTACTTTTATGAAAACTGGCATGCTGGCTATCAATTGGCTTTCTTTCTCCTGCTGTTACGGAAGAGACAGTAAATCGACTAGAGACTATTACTAGGAAGTTACTATTCTAGTGTATACCATGTGGAGGTAAGTGGAGGTAAATTCTCTGTTCAAAGATTAATCCGAATAGAACAGCCAACGATAATCTTAACGGGGATCAAAACCGTTCAGAATGAATTTTTTCTTCTAGTAGGTCTTTATCATCATAAGACTTCTTCTCTTCACCAGGATAGCCTACAGCAACAATACACTCAACATGATAAGTTTCTGGTATTCCAAGTGCCTTCTTAATGTAATCTTCCGTCTTTTCCTGTTTGCTGGTAAATCGTTCCCTTATTTGAATCCAGCATGAACCTAATCCTAAAGAATGGGCGGTTAACTGCATGATAATAGCAGCAATAGAACAATCCTCAATCCATACATCGCAAACCTCTGGATCTGCTGCAACAACGATTGCCAAAGGGGCAGCCCCTAAAAACTTAGCGCTAGATTCTCGGCACTGAGAAAGAGTCTGAAGCATCTCCTTGTCCGTCACTACCACAAATTCCCAAGGCCTACGTCTTCTAGAAGAAGGAGCTAATAAAGCTGCTTTTAGGATGGTATCCACTTTTTCTTTTTCTATTGCCTTGTTTTTGTACTTACGAATACTTCTCCTTGTCCTTAATAAATCCAACATTTCTTTATCATTCCTTTCCATTAAATCTTTGGATATAGATGTTCAGTATTTTAATACCTTTTAGCAGCGGACCAGTATAGCTTTTAAAGTCCGGAAAACGCCTAAATAGCAATACTTTCTAAATATTCATCATAGGTTAAATTTAAGTCTACCATATTAGTTGGTGTAAGTTCAATAATACGGTTGGCAATGGTTTGTACTAGCTGACGGTCATGGGAGGTAAAGAGTACATTACTGCTATAATCACACAAGCCATTATTTAAGGCAGTAATCGCTTCTAAATCTAAATGATTGGTGGGTTGGTCTAAGAGCAGTACATTGGCATGACAAAGCATGATTTTAGCTAGCATGCAGCGCACCCGCTCGCCACCCGAAAGTACTTTGAGCTGTTTGAGGGCTTCTTCCCCGGAAAATAGCATTTTACCTAAGAAGCCTCTGACGTATGAATCAGCTTTGTCGGGTGAATATTGTCTCAACCAATCCAGAATATTTAGTTCCTGATCTTGGAAATACGGGGAGCTATCCTTGGGGAAATAAGCTTTGGTGACAGTAACACCCCATTTATAGTGGCCACTATCAGGCTCTAATTCACCACTCAAAATCTTTAGGAGGGTTGTGTATGCAGCATCGTTAGTGCCAACAAAAGCGATTTTATCTCCTTTGTACACAGTAAAGCTCACTTTATCGAGAACTTTTTCTCCGTCGATGGTTTTACTTAAATCAACCACCGTAAGAATATCGTTACCAACTTCCCTCTCAGGCTTAAAGGACACAAAAGGATACTTACGATTGGATGGTTTGATATCATCTAAATCTATTTTCTCTAACATCTTTTTACGTGAAGTAGCCTGCTTGGACTTGGATGCATTGGCACTAAAACGATTAATAAACTCTTGGAGCTGTTTTGCTTTTTCTTCTTTTTTCTTGTTCTGGTCTCGTAACATTTGTAGTGCTAATTGACTAGATTCATACCAAAAATCGTAGTTTCCTACATAGAGCTTAATCGAACCATAGTCCACATCGGTCATGTGAGTACAAATATTATTCACAAATTGCCGGTCATGCGTCACAACGATAACAATTCCTTCAAAGGCAATTAAAAATTCTTCTAGCCAAGTGATGGCTCGAATATCTAAATGGTTAGTGGGTTCATCTAGAATAAGAATACCAGGGTTACCAAAGATTGCCTGTGTTAAAAGCACCTTCACCTTTTCTGCCCCTTGCAACTCAGACATTACTTTACCGTGAAGTTCCGTCCCAATTCCTAATCCTTGTAGCATAGTAGAAGCTTCTGATTCGGCTTCCCAGCCATTCATCTTACTAAATTCGTCTTCCAAATCGGCCACTTTCATGCCATCTTCATCATTAAAATCAGCCTTACTATAAAGCTTCTCTTTCTCTATAATAATTTCATATAGGCGTTGATTGCCCATGATCACAGTATCTAACACCGTACATTTATCGTATTGATAATGATCTTGTTTTAAAATAGACATCCTTAAACCGCGTGAAATCACAACTTCACCGGTATCTGGCTCAATTTCACCAGAAAGTATCTTTAGAAATGTACTTTTTCCTGCTCCATTTGCACCAATAACTCCATAGCAATTACCCGGAGTAAACTTTAAGTTCACGTCTTCGAAGAGCTTACGTTCCCCGTATCTTAGTCCTACATTAGTTACAGTTATCACATTGTCCCGCCTTTATTTTTATATTCACATATTTTTATATTGTATCATAAACGAGCCAAATTTACACGGGTATGAGTAAAATTAACTTTACATGTATAGAGGATTCTAGGCCCCCGAATATAGGCTCCGTGGTTTACTCTCTGCCTGGGTGGGCCTTTCCTTTATTCTTAGGATTCTGTATAATATGGTATTAAGGTTATTATTAATGGGAGGTTCAAATGATATCACCAGAATGGCTAGCGAGTATTTTAGAAAACTTAGGATATTGGGCTATTATTATTAGTCTCATTCTAAGTATTATAGTTGCCATCTTGGGAGTATTACCTTCAATTTTTATCACTGGCGCTAATGTCTTGGTTTTTGGTTTCTATTACGGCTTAATGATTTCTTGGTTAGGAGAGATACTGGGAGCGGGAATATCCTTTATTCTCTATCGTTGGGGAATTAAAAAGCCAATCGAAAAACTAGTCGATAATTACCCAATTATTAAAAGAGTTACTGAAGCAAAAGGATTAAGAGCGTGGCTCCTAATATTTGAGGCAAGATTAGTACCATTTGTACCCTCAGGCTTAGTAACCTTAGCGGGGGCAATAAGCAACATAAATTTCCTCCCTTTTATTTCAGCCACAGCTTTTGGGAAATTTCCATCTATTCTACTGGAAGTATTAATTAGCCACGGACTGATTGTTATTAATAAGGGCTGGCTGACTGTCATTATCGTTATTCTTATGTTTTTAACGCTAATATTTTTTAAAAAATTTCCAATCCCTAAAAGTACTGAATGATAAGTGCCCACCTTAAACTCTGTGTAATATCTCTTAATCTGCATGCCCTATAGCCTTTAGAATGTCCTATTTTGATATATTCAAATCTTTTGGCAGGAATTACAGAAAGTATCTCCAATTAACAAATTATCGAAGTCTTTAAAGATTTGCATTAAACTCAAATTGAGAAAGTGAAGACACTGAAAAACCAACACATCTGAGGAGTGAATCAAATGGATTATTTAAATTATTTATTGATGGGGCTTTTTATTTTCCTTCTCGTCCAACGCCTATTACCAGCAAGGGGTGTACGACAAATTTCTACAACAGATTTAAAAAAAGAACTAAAAGATAAAAATAAACAATTAATAGATGTTCGAACTCCTGGAGAGTTTGCGGCAAATCATATTCGGGGATTTAAGAATATACCGTTAAATAAAATATCACGAAAAGCCAGTGACCTACTAAAGGAAAAAGAGGTAGTACTTATCTGTCAGAGTGGGACAAGAAGTAACAAAGCTAGTAAAATCTTTAAGAAACTAGGCTTTAAACAAATTACTAATGTTAAAGGTGGCATGAAAGCTTGGTGATCTTTTGTTTTGGCATATTAGTAGACCCCCTAAAGTGGTAGGGGGTCGTTGAAATAAAGGAGAACGTAATTTATTTTGTGTAAATGGTTAAACTTACCATTAAAGGAGATGACCATTTATGCAAGATCAAAAAAGCTTTGCCAAAGAGTTGGCAAAGGGCTGCCGTACTGTTGAAGA
>Ga0209347_1005076_pt1 | contig 12916 bp, 10 predicted proteins | sample AutmiccommuBRH23_FD_187382 | JGI IMG/M metagenome (GOLD analysis project Ga0209347, IMG submission 187382) | Deep subsurface microbial communities from Mt. Terri, Switzerland - Autotrophic microbial communities BRH/23 (SPAdes) (version 2) | ecosystem: Environmental > Aquatic > Deep subsurface >... | reverse complement strand
TAACGCAGTGGTTTGGGGCAGGCGTGAAGCGCAGCGGAACGACTGTCCCAGCCGTAGGCGAACAACACCACCTTGTTATGGTTTTTTGCTTAAACACAGCTCTGCCTCCAGCTCTAGGATGCGCTTTAGAAGTAATAGCGTGTAATTTTGGTAGTCCTCAGCAAGGGTTTTGGCATCATTTTCGTAACCAGAGGCGACACGAAAACTGGCGGCAGGGTATTTGTCTTTTAGTAGTAGAACCCTGTCATATGCTGAAAGCAGATCGTTAAGAACGGGGTCGGGGATTTTTCCCTCAAACTGTGCCCTGAAAATATTTTTACTTGGAAATGGGATGATATTTGCCATGAGTAAGCCTACAGAAGAACCGGAATTGATTGAGGTAAAGCCACCAGATGATGAAAAGCTGTGGGAGATTTTTGTAAGGATTGTTGAGGATATTGCAAAACGATTACCTCATAAACCATAACAGTGTGTTAATGAGGCCACTGGCCTCATAATAATTATTAGAAGGCGGCCTTTTAATTTTTCACCAGAAACTCGGACAGATTCCAACACATTGGAAAATAATAGATATATTTCGCAAAGAGCTGAATCAGCACGAATTAAAGGCGATCGGCCTGTTCTGCCGCGACGCACAGGTACCGGGAACATAGGAGTAAAAGATATTGAAGAAGATATGGTATTCATAGCTATTCCCTGCTCAATCTCTCGATTCGTTCATATCCGTTGCAGTCGGGCTTTCCGTCCTAATGGCTCGCTGGCTGCTAGCATTGACAATTAAAGCCAGCCAACTATTGGCATGATCGCAAGCATACGCTTCAGACCAGTAGGTTGGAACCCCCACTGCCAACGACGGTCAGCAGGGTATCAAGCAGTATGGGTGCTTAGGTAATCGAGCTTTCTTGCCGTTTTGGGCTGGGGTCAGATCAACATAACAAACATAACTCCCGCAAGCGGTAGTCACCTGGCTTTCCCTTATCTGACCCCTTGACCTGGCGCTTTATAAAAAAAAGCTCGCTATTTATCAACGATGCACACAATGCCGATATCCTCTTGACGGCACCATCGTTCATTGTGGCCACCCATGGTTACTGAAAGCTGTTCGACTGTGTAATGTTCACTAGCAAAAATAAATACTTCTCCAGGTTGCCGTTCCGCGTCAAGAACCTTTTCTTTCGCTTTACAGTCACTGCTGACACGAGCCACAAATCCCGAGTTGAATGGCACGGCATGCAGTGCCGTGAAATACTGCAGGAAATTTGCATCGGAGTTGCTAGCGCCGCAGCCGTAAGTCGGCAGCAGGTAAACGCTACTGGCTTGGCCTATTCGCTCGTTCCACAGATCGTGATCATAAGCAAATACCGGTTCACGATTAGCGGATTCAACAAGGTACTCCCGATGGTTAAGAGTGTCGGCGTATTGAAGTGCCAGCAATGCAAGAAGTGCGACTCTGAATCGAGGATCTGATTGTGTTAAGAAAAACCTTAAAACAATCAGTAATAAAACATAGCCTACTGGCCAAAAGAAACGCCCAGAGCCACGAAATATCTGTGTTAACGGTTCGATCAGCCTAGGCAGCGGATAATGCAGAACTACATGGTTGGCAAGGTATATCTTGTTTGACAGTGAGTAAATAATCAGCCCCGTCAACAAAAGAGCCATAATCCAGTGCGCTTTCAAAAATTCCAAAGTTTTACCTGGCCGCCCCAGAGTTATTCCGCACAGAGCCAATATGAGTCCGAGCCCCAGATAGTTGTGCCCATCAATCTGCATGCCTGTAGCGTCAAGCACTATTCCCTCCGTGGGCAGGAATCTGCTAGTAGCCAAGTGTGTGCCGAGCCAAGGGGAGAGCAGGTTCATCGATGAATCTGTATAGCCATTCTCGGCAGGAGGGAGGCCAGTGCCGGCGAGATAACCAAAACTGTAAAGTGTCAGCAGTAGCAATGGTAGAGGCAATATGCACCAGGTTACGACAAAGAGCATGGTGCGCAGATTCCATTCACGCCAGGCAACTGACAGCAAAGTAGTCGCATAAAGTGCGTAAAGCATTGCCAGTAAGTAAGGATGTATACCTGCAACAAATAACAACAACCCCGTGCTACCCAAGCCGAAAGCTACTAGCGTCATTTGTCGTCTATGGACTCGGCAATACAGCACAAGAGCCACCAGCAGGGTGAATTGGGCTAACAAGGCACCATGGGGAAGACGGATCATTAACGACGGCATCATAACGGCAAAAAGTGTACCTGCCAGTAGTGCCACCGGGTTCCTCTTAGCGATAACGGAAGCCCCCCAGGCACCTGCCAGCCCTTGGGCCACATAACACACAAAAACCCAAAGGCCCATGTAGTGGCTGCCTTGCGGAAGCAGGGGATAAATGGGTTTGGCCAGTATTGCCATCAGGGGAATGCTGTCAGTAAATGCAACTGATACTCCGTCGGGAGCATTCAAAAGGGTCGTATGCAGGAGAGGGAAGCGCCATTCATCATTGGCAAACGCCCAGAACCCACTGATGTGTTGGGTTGGGTCTGTGTAGGTGTTGAACCAAAAACCCGAGTTACCCAGCAAAAATGCCAAGGGGAACACGTGAAGCGTGTAGATTACGGACAACAAAAATGCTGCTGAGTAATAAGGGCACCGCTTGAGCGGGTAATCCAGCCAGGATAACAAGCTGTGAAAGTTGAGACTCATAGGGCAATTTACACTGGCAGGTTGGGTTGAAGTTATTGAAGTAGCAATGCCAAGCCGATAATGATGAGAACCAGCCCGGCAACTTTGCCAATCGTAATGGCTTCTCCGAGCAAAAAATATCCAACAAGATAGATCAACACGAAAGTGCAAGCGGCCATGAAGGGTGCGGCAGTAGAGAGCTGGTTTACAGCATAGATACGCACAGTCATAAGAAAACTGAAACCGTACAGCAGAATTGCACTGATCAGCCAAGGGGATAGTATCTGATGCAACAGTGATTTGAATTCAGTCTGTTGTCCTGCCAGTTTGATAGATAACTGTGCTGCGACATTCAGTAAAATGGCGAAGGCTATAAGTCCGGGCTGCTGCATGGTTTTTTGCGCTTGGTTGGTTTAAGGACATAAACTGGGCGGGCTTTTATTTCCTGATAAATTCTGCCGATGTAATGGCCAATGATACCGAGGCTGGTCATGACGGCACCGCCCAGCACAATGAGCAGCAGATTGACAGTGGTGAAGCCAGCTTCGGACATCCCCGCCAGTTTCTGCCAGAGAGTAATAAGAGCCAGCACTATGCCTGTTCCAAGCGTCAGCGACCCCAGCCATGTGACTATCAGCAAGGGTATAGTGGAAAAGGTGGTGATGTTATTAGTCGCGTAACGGATTAGTTTCACTTTTGACCAGCGGCTGGTAGAACCCAGACGTTCTTCCACTTCAAAGGGAAGCGTTTCGCTCTCAATTCCCAGCCAATTCACCAGACCACGGAAAAAACGATATCGTTCAGGCAGGGCCAGGTAGACGTCAACAATCTGGCGATCAAGCAATTTGAAGTCCGAGTGCCCCCTGATATCAAAACCTGACAGTATGCGGTAGAGCCAATAGAAACCCTTTGCAAACCAGCGATCCAGCCATGAAGGATCATTGCGTTCCTGTTTGACGGCTTCGACTATGTATGCCCCCTCCTCCCAAGCTCGGATCATCGCGGGGATCAATCGTGGGGGATGCTGTAAATCAGCGTCCAGCACCACTACAGCATCGCCTTTGGCTAGTTCGAGTCCGGCGTATATGGCGGCTTCTTTGCCGAAGTTCCGTGTCAGGGAAATAAGTTGCACACGGCTATCCTGCTCCGCCAGTTTTTCAATCTCTCTGCAACTGTTATCTTCTGAGCCATCATCTATCGCAAGCAGTTCCAGATCGTGGCCAGCATGACTGGCGGCATCGACGATCAGCTTCAAGTTATCGGCAACTCGGAACCCTTCGTTATAGACAGGTATTACCAGACTGATGAGCATTCCCGGTTTACTCCTTTTTCCTATTAACCTTACTTGGCTCCGCCGGGCTGGGCGATAGTCCGCCTGTAGAATATTCCTCAGACGCATCGATAGCCGAGTCTAATCGTGCTCAGCCAGTGTCGTTGGCGCTCCTGCAGTACAGTGCGAACTTTGGACTGGTTGCAAGGGCTTGGTGTAGTCCCTCAAAAATGTTTATCGCCCCGGTGTCTGGCAAAAATATCACCACATCGCTGACATCATCAAAATCGAGCCAATGGGGTCAGACTCGATAAGCTGATCCTTTATCTGGCCGCAAGTGTATCTTCCAGTTCAACAAAGAGAACCACCCGCTTAAAGTGATAATACTTCCGATCACCCCAAGCTGACTTTTGCGTACGACGTCAGACTAAATAAATCACCTACCCGCAGTAATCTGCCCCAACAAAGCCTGCAACTGCCGATTAACCGCAGTGCCACTCTGACTCAGCGACAATCCGCGCCGTACCAGCTGCTCGGCAACTTCATTGCGATAAAGGGCGAGCTGGGCGCTGGCCATCAGCAGGTAGACTTCGGGGTTGCGGGGGTCGATGCGCTGGGCGCGCTCTGCGATACCCAGCGCCGCGTCGTAATGGCCGCCGCTGTGCTGGCGCCAGCCCTGAGCCAGCAGGGATGAGGCCGGGGACTGGGCGCTTTGCTCCTGCACCTCGTCGGGCTGGATGGCGCCGGGCACGCGCCGCGGTGGCGCTGGCGGTTGTACCTTTGGCTCCGGTGGTGGCTGGCTTATGGGCGGCAAGGGTTCGGAGCGGGTGGTGGGCGCCGGGCTCATGGGTGCACAGCCCACCAGCACCAGCAGCCCGATGGCCAACGCAAAACCCGTGCTGTAATTCTTCATGCTTTTAACCGCCCTTGTCTTGACCACGCTTGTCTGAACCTCCCTTGTCTTAACCGCCTTTGTCTGAACCAAACAGATCCTTGAACCAGTCGATCACTTCCCGCCCCGGTTGCTGGAAGCAGGAACCCCGCGCCTGCGGCTCGCTGCCCTTGATGTAGGGTAGGTAGCGGGCGCCGCTGCAGCCCTCGCGGCTGAGGCTCTGATTGTCGGGCTCTACCCAGTAGTATTCAACGCCGTCCGGCTTCATGAAGGGCGCCGAGCCAACGTTGAGCCCGGCCATGGTGTCGGACCAGACCTGCAGTGCACCGGTGCCGCCGGTGAGGGGCATCTTGCCGTTGTCATCGCGGCCAATCCACACCACTCCCACATAGTTATCGGCAAACCCGGCGAACCAGCTGTCGCGCTGGTCATTGGTGGTGCCGGTCTTGCCCGCCAGGGTGACGGATTGCGGCACCTTGCGGTAGGCCGTCTTGCCGGTGCCCTCGCGCATCACCACCTGCATGGCGTAGTGCAGCAGGTGCATGACTTCGGGGCTGAAGCGCTGCTCAGTGGCAAAGGGGTAGCGCTTGAGGGGTTCGTTGTCCGCCGTGTAGACCGCGTTGATGGTGCGCAGCGGTGAATAAAAGCCCTCTGCCGCGATGGTGTGGTACATCTCGGTGACCTGGTAGGGCGACATATCCACCGCGCCCAGCAGCAGGGAGGGCACTTCGGTCACATCATCCGGGTAACCGAGACGGCGCAGGGTATCCGCTACCCGATTGAGGCCGATGTCGAGCCCGAGGCGGGCGGTGGCCTGGTTGTAGGAATGCCCCAGCGCCTGATACAGCGGCACCAGGCCATGGCTTTCGCGCTCGTAGTTGCGCGGCTCCCACATTTTGCCGCCCGACTTGATGGACAGCGGCGCATCGTCTATCAGGGTGCCGAGGGTGTAGCGGTCGTGCTGCTCAAGGGCCGCCAGGTATACCGCCGGCTTGATGGTGGAACCCACCTGGCGGCGGGCATCCACGGCACGGTTAAAGCCGACAAAGCCCGCCTTTCTGCCACCCACAACCGCCAGCAACTCGGCGGTGCCGGTGCGCGCCACCAGCGAGGCTGCCTGCAGCTGGTTGGCAGGCAGCTTGTAGCCCTTTTCCAGGGAGGCCAGCACCGAGGTCACACTCTGCTGCACCTGGTGCTGCACTTGGGGATCGAGGTAGGTAAAAATGCGCAACCCGGCGCTCTGCAAATCCTGCTGGCGATAATCCTTGGCGAGCTGATCCTTCACCAGTTGCAGGTAATCCGGGTAGGGATTGGAGGAGGTGCCGGGCTGAGAGGCGATATCCAGATGCTTTTGCTTGGCGGCCTGGGCCGCGGCCTGGGTGACCAGCCCCTGCTCTGCCATCAGGTCGATCACCAGGTTGCGGCGCGCTTTGGCGCGCTCGGGGTTGCGCCACGGATCATAGTAGGAGGCGCCCTTGACCATGCCGATCATCAGCGCGATCTGGTGCAGCTCCAGCTCGCGCAGCGGCTGGCGGAACAGGTGCTGGCTGGCCATGCCGAAACCGTGGATGGCACGCTTGCCCGCCTGCCCCAGGTAGACTTCGTTGAGATAGGCTTCAAGGATCTGCTGCTTGCTGTAATGCAGCTCCAGCAGTACCGCCATCACCGCCTCCACCCCTTTGCGCAGCAGGTTGCGGTCATCGTTGAGGTAGAAGTTTTTCACCAGCTGCTGGGTGATGGTGCTGCCCCCCTGCACCGTGGCTCCCGCCTTGATATTGGAGACCAGGGCCCGCAGGATGGCCTTGGGTGACACCCCCATGTGCAGGTAGAAGTTGCGATCTTCCACGGCGACCAGCCCTTCCGTCAGGGAGGCGGGGACATCTTCGAGGCGTACCAGCACCCGGTCTTCACTGTGTTCGGGATAGATGCCGCCGATCAGCACCGGCTCCAGCCGCACCAGTTCACCCCTGCCGCTGCCGATCACCGAGTTGACGCGCCCGCCACTGAAGGTCAGCGTCACCGCGCGCGCCGCTTCATCGGCATCCCAGAAGCGGAAGGGCCGGGTGTAGAGGTCCATGCGCTGGCCGTTGACACTGTACTGGCCGGGGCCGGCAACCCGCGCTACCGAGCGGTAGCCGAGCTGGTCCAGCTCCCAGCGCAGCTGCTCCGGGCGCATGGGCAGGCCTTCGAAAATCTCCAGGGAGCGGCTGTATACGTGGGCGGGCAGCGACCATTTGGCGCCTTCGAACTTGCTGCGCACAAAGGTATCGAGCAGCACCACGCCCACCGCACCGACCACAATGACCACCAGCAAGACGGGGATCAGCAACCGGCGCAAAAAGGATGGTGAGGATTTTCGGGATCTGGATTTTCGGGAGGGGGGGCGTTTGGCCAAGGGGCGGTCCTGTCTTTACGGGTTGTACCTGGCGGGCATTGTCCACTGCCCGGCAACGTCTTACAACTGTTGCTCCCTTTCTGCTCCCTTTCTCTTGGCGGGCGATCAAGGGATAATGGCCGCCACATCAAAAGACAGAGGCTGGAGAATGGCACGAAGCTATCACGTAGTAGGCATGGGCGCTGCCCTGGTGGATACCGAGATTGAAGTCAGCGATCAGGATCTCGCCGCTCTCGGGGTTGAAAAGGGGCTCATGACCCTGGTGGACGAAGCGCGTCAGTCAGCCCTGGTGCAACATCTGGAACACCACCTCACCGCCTCGCGGCGCGCCAGTGGCGGCTCGGCGGCCAACACCATTATTGCCGTCAGCGCCCTCGGCGGCGACGCCTTCTTTTGTGGCCGGGTGGCCGATGATGACAATGGCCGCTTCTATCTCGACGACCTCGCCGCTGCCGGGGTTAGCTACCAGAACCCCGAGCAACTCCCGGCGGGCACCACCGGCAAATGCCTGGTGCTGATCACCCCCGATGCGGAACGCTCCATGAACACCTACCTGGGCATCAGCGAGAGCCTGTCGCAAGAGGATTTGTCCCTCGATGCCATTGCCAGCGCCGAATATCTGTATATCGAGGGCTACCTCGCCACCTCCGACACGGGCCGCGACGCCGCAGTGGCAGCGCGCCAACACGCCAGCGAGCACGGCACCCGCATTGCCGTGAGCCTGTCCGACCCCGGCATCGTCGCCCACTTTCGCAGCCAGCTGAAGGAGATCATCGGCAGTAAGGTGGACCTGCTGTTCTGCAACCGCGAGGAAGCCCTGGAGTGGACGCAGATGGACGACCTGCGCGACGCCAGCGAGGAACTGGCCAACTGGGCCGAGCAGTATGTCATCACCCTCGGCAAGGACGGCGCCCTGGTGTTCGATGGCAGCGAGATGCACAAAATTGCCGCCCGCTCCATCACCGCCGTCGACAGCAACGGCGCTGGCGACATGTTTGCCGGTGCCTTTCTGTACGGCATCACCCACGGCATGGATCACAGCACGGCAGGACTACTGGCCTGTACTGCGGCTGCCGCGGTGGTGGGCCAGTACGGCCCGCGCCTGCCCCTGCAGCAGTACTCGGGGATTCTCGCGGCTTTTGCCGACAAATAGGCTTAGAGGATAGTACTCAGCGGCACCGGTGTGGCGATCAGGAAACCCTGCACATAGTCCACACCGATGTCCTCCAGCATCGCCAGCTGGGCAGGGTTCTCGACGCACTCGGCAATGGTTTTCAGCCCCATGATATGGGCCAGGTGGTTGATGGTGCTGACCATGGAATACTCCACCTCGCTCACCTCCATCTTGCGCACAAAACTGCCATCGATTTTCAGGTAGTCAACCGGCAACTGCTTGAGATAGCCGAAGGAAGACAGCCCGCTGCCAAAATCGTCGAGGGCAAAGGCACAGCCGAACGCGTTGAGGGCGCTGATAAACTTCAACGCGCCATCAAAATGGCGCACTGCTGCGGTTTCGGTGATCTCGAACTGGATCAATCCGGGTTCGAGATTGGCATGGGTAAAGCGGTTGATCACATAGTCGCGGAATTTTTCATCAGACAGGGTATTGCCCGAGAGGTTGACTGAAAATGCGTAGTGGATGCGTTTTTCTGCCGGCATGGCCTCAAGGGTGCTGAAGATTTTCTCGAACACCCAGCGGTCGATATCGTCGATCAGGCCGGAGGATTCCGCAGCGGGGATGAATTTCCCCGGCGCAACAATGTTACCTGCCGAATCCACCATGCGCACCAGCGCTTCATAGTGCTTGACCTCTTCACTGCCGCCGACGGGAACAATGGGCTGGCAATAGATCACAAAGCGACTTTCATCCAGGGCATCACTGATGCGCGCCGTCCAGTGGGAAAGGCTGGAGCGCTCGCCACCACTGTTATCCAGCGAGTGAAAGTGAATCTTGTTGCGACCGGCTTCCTTGGCGATGGCGCAGGCGGTACTTGCCGACAGCAGGATTTCAATCTCCGAGGTGCTGTCGCGGTTGATGCTTTGCACACCGATACTGGCCCCCACCTTGAGGCGCCGCTCGCCCCAGGCGACAGAGAATTCGGTAATGATGCGCAGGATAGCTTCCACCTCCTTGCGCACCCGGGAGGGCTCCCGATCCCACAGCAAGAGGGCAAATTCATCGTTGCCGACCCGCGCCACCACATCGTTGTCGCCGACCTCATGGTTCATCATGCGGGCAAACTGGCGCAGCAGCTCATCCCCGGCGGCATGGCCGCAGGTTTCGTTGATCACGGAAAAATTGTACAGATCGATGTAGAGGAACACGTGGGTGCTGTCGTCCACATGGGCGCTGTCGATTGCACGCACAATTTCGTTTTCGATCTGGCGGCGATTGGCCAACTGGGTGAGCGGATCGTGGGTTTCATGCCAGTTGAGCCGGGTGGATACGCGGCGCGATTCGCTCACCGCTCGCATCACAATCACGCAGCCGGTGATGCGGTTGCCGCGATCGCGCACCGGCGTGGCGGTGACAAACACCGGCAGCGGCGCGCCGCCTGATACCACCAGGCGGACATTGTCGCCAAGGCTGACGTTGCGCTCGCGGGCAATAGCGAGGGAAAAGGGATACACCCAGTTGTCATCGCCATCCTTGAGGCGCAGCAGGTCATCGATAAAGGTCTGGTTGAGGCGCCGGTGGCCCAGCCCCAACAATTCCGTGGCTACCGGGTTGCTGTTTTCGAGGTGGCCGCGACGGTCCACCAGCAGCACGGCGTCGGTGACCTGACTGTAGATGGCGCTGAGGTGTTCGCGCTGGCGAAAAAGCGCTTCCTGAATGCCGACATTGCGGGTCATGTCGCGGCACAGGAGCGTCACATTGCCGCTGTTGTCGCCACTGTCGAACAACTGCACATCGAGCTGGAGAATGCTGCCATCGGCGGCCACGATCTCAAGATAATTATCGGGGTTGCGATTTTGGCGGGCCTCGAACTGGGCCCGGAATCCCGCGCCACCCTCGTCGCTGGCAAAATCGGGAAACAGGATGCGCACCGGTTTGTCGTGCAGATTGACTTCGCTGTAGCCCAGCAACGCTGCCAGCACGGGGTTAATCCGCTGGATAAAGCCGTGGCGATCTACAGTGAGGATACCGAAGCGATCACTCTCAAGGGCGACGGTGAATGCATCTCCTTGCTGGCGATCAGTGTTTGTCGGCTTTTTCACCGCCCTGGCCGGGCGCTCTTCAGCTGTGGCCAGCTCCAGCAGACACCACTGTTTACCGTCCACCTGGCAGGGGCGGCATTGCAGGCGCTGGAGGGAAATATTGTCATCGCCCCCGGCCATGGCCTCACCCACCTGGCGCAGAGCGGCAAAATCCGAGGTGCGAGTCCAGCCCAGTGCTATTCCATCGTTGCGGACCCGCGCCAGATGATCGGCAAGACCGCTGGTGCGCAGGCGGGGAAACAGCTGCAACAGGCTTTCACCGCGCGCCTCATCGTTGCGCATGCCGGTCCAGTTGGCGACCCAGTCATTCCAGTAATGAACTCTGTCTCCGTCGCCAATGACGATAATGCCCTGGGACAGGCCATCCACCAGCGCCAGCAGCACTTCTGCGGGGAATGCAGTCTCGGTATCTACCACCATTGCCATGGTCTGCCAGAAAGATTCAAGATTTCCTCGCGATTGTTATCCCGCCGAAATCCCTGGCAATGTTTGTGGCTGCCTGCGCAACCTGGCTCCGGTTAGCTCTTGGCCCCGGTTAACTCCTGGCCTCGGTGAATTCTCGACCCCGGTCAGCCCTGGGCCAGCAATTCACGCAAATCAATAATCGCGGCATTCGCCCGGCTGATATACGAAGCCATGGTCAGTGAGTGGTTGGCCACCAGGCCAAAGCCGGTGCCATTGAGAATCACCGGGCTGAAGAGCGGAGCCTGGGTCGCTTCCAGCTCACGGATAATCTGCTGGAGACTGACCTTGGCATTCTTCTTTTCCAGCACCGAGTCAAAATCCTGCTCCAGGGCTCGCAAGAAGATAATCAGCGCCCAGGTCGTGCCGCGCGCCTCGTAGTACACATCGTCCAGCTCGGTCCAGGGGGTTTTGACCATCTCATCGCCAGAGTCACTGCTGTCCTGCTGGTCGCCTGCGGCTGTTGTTGCATCCATATTGAGGCGGCGCTGGCCCACGCTGGCGGCAAGACGCTGGGAGAGGCTGCCCAGCCGGGTGTCCACCGTCGACAGCCAGAAACGCAGGTTGTCGGCGCGGGCATAGAACTGGGCACTCTTTTGATCCTTGTCGGTGAGGCGGGCCAAATAGGATTTGAGGAACACAATGGCCTGGCGGTATTCGCTTTCGGTGGCCGGCAGCATCCAGCTGTCGTTATCGACATTGAAGCGCGGCTCGGCCAGGGAGAGGTCGTCATCTTCCTGGGATTGCGACTGGGAGCGGCTGAAGCGGTCGCGCATGGCCTTGGACAGATCCCGCACCTGGATCAATACCCCGTATTCCCAGTTGGGGATGTTGTCGAGCCATACACCAGGGGGAAAGCGGTCGTTGGAGAGATAGCCGCCCCGCTTGTCGAGCAGGGTTTCGGCCACGCCAATCAGCGCTGCCGTGGTCTGTACGCCGGTGACAGTACTGCCGCCTGCGTGCTCGGCCACCAGCGCATCCATATCAAGCAGGTCCGGCTCGCTGCTCCAGTACCAGCCGGTTATCACCAGGACAAGCAGAATAACCCCAGCCACTATTGCCAGCATCAGGGCAAGGGGACGATTGGCAAGTCTGCCGGGATTGGCTGCTGTGCTCATGGTTACTCCTGATCTTTAAGGTTGACCTGATAGTTAGTGCTGATCCGGCGCTGTGTTGCCAGGATCGCTACTAGCGTATTTTTCTGACATCAAACAGTGCGTCGAGCTCACCGCAATCACCAAAATCCAGGGTGACCGGCACCTGCTCTCCGGCCTGGTACGGGGCCTTGGTGCCAAACACCATCAGGTGATAGCCGCCGGGACTGAGGGTGACTGACTGCCCCGCCGGGATCGTCAGTGAAGGTACCTGCCTCATCCGCATCACACCATCCTGATGGCTGTGCTCGTGAATTTCCAGGCGCTCCGCTGTGGCGGACTGTGCTGACGCGAGGACACAGTCACTGGCACCCTCGTTGACCACCGTAAAAAATCCGGCCGTTCTGCTCTGACCCGGAATGCTTTCCCGCAAGTAGGGATCAGAAATGGTAATGGCAGAGCCATCCGCCAATGCGGTCAAAACCGACCCGCTCAGGGCCACTATCAAGATCGTCAACAATCGCATGCTTTCATTCCTCAACTCGTTTCACTATAGCATGGAACCCAAACAGCCTTCAGCGCCCGTGCCCTAACTCCAGCAGATTGCGCCGCTTGGTCTGGCGGGATTGCGCCCTTACAATGGCGTCAACCATACCTGCCATCCCCCGGAGCGCTGGCTTGAAAAATCTGCCAACCTGGCTTGCCATTTTCCTCCTCATCCTGACCTCACAGGTCGCGGCCCAGTCGTCCGGCACTGCGGCATCGAGCCTCACCAGTCGCTCCGCTCTGCCCGGAGCAGCCGTTGAGTTTCTCCCTGTGGAAGAAGCCTACCAGCTGACACCGCGTATCAGTGACCTGCGCCTGCTGCTGGAGTGGCAGATTGCACCGGGCTACTACCTGTATCGGGATCAGTT
>Ga0209347_1005075_pt1 | contig 12917 bp, 12 predicted proteins | sample AutmiccommuBRH23_FD_187382 | JGI IMG/M metagenome (GOLD analysis project Ga0209347, IMG submission 187382) | Deep subsurface microbial communities from Mt. Terri, Switzerland - Autotrophic microbial communities BRH/23 (SPAdes) (version 2) | ecosystem: Environmental > Aquatic > Deep subsurface >... | reverse complement strand
CGACTACAGCGCCACCACGCCGGTTCGTCCGGAGGTGGTAGAGGCTATGTGCGGATACCTGAAAGAGAACTTTGGCAACCCCACCAGCCTGCACTATTTTGGCCGGCAGGTCAGGAAGGGCGTGGAGGAAGCCAGGGAGAAAGTGGCCGGGGCCATTGGAGCTACCCCCAACGAGATTGTTTTTACCAGCGGGGGAACCGAGTCCGATAATATGGCCATTCACGGGGTGGCCCATTCCAACAAAAACAAAGGAAACCACATCATCACATCGGCGGTGGAGCACCACGCAGTGCTGAATACTGTCAAGGCTATGGGTAAGGAAGGTTTTACCGTAACCACATTGCCGGTGGACAAGTACGGCATGGTCAGTGTTGAAGATGTTGCAGCCGCTATAACCGATAAGACTATACTTATTACAATTATGCACGCCAACAACGAGGTGGGCACCATAATGCCCATTAAGGAAATAGGGAAGTTGGCCCACTCCAGGGGAGTGATATTCCATACCGACGCTGTTCAGAGCTTTGGTAAAATACCGGTGGATGTCAATGACCTGGGGGTTGACCTTCTCACCATATCGGGACACAAGATATACGGCCCCAAAGGAATAGGGGCGCTTTATATACGCAAGGGCACCCGCTGGCGCCAAACCCTCTTTCACGGAGGAGCCCAGGAACGCCTGCGCCGGGCAGGCACTGAAAATGTGCCGGGCATTATAGCCCTTGGCGAAGCTGCTCATCTGGCCACGGTCAATCTGGAAAGAGAAAACGAATATCTGCGGGGGCTGAGGGATAGGTTAATCAGGGAAGTAACCACCAAGATTGGCCGTGTTAAACTGACCGGTCACCCCACCATGAGACTGCCCAACCACGCCAGCTTCACCTTTGAGTTTATTGAGGGAGAATCCATGCTGCTGAGTCTGGACATGAAGGGTGTGGCTGCTTCCAGCGGTTCGGCCTGTACTTCGGGCTCCCTGGAGCCCTCCCATGTGCTGCTATCCATGGGAATTCCCCACGAGGTGGCTCACGGGTCCATAAGATTGACACTGGGAATTGATAACCAGCCCGAAGATATTAGCTATTTTATGGAAATAATGCCTCCCATAGTGGAAAGGCTGAGGGCAATGTCACCTCTGGATCAGGAAACAGAATTCAGCACGAACTCAGACTGCGTCTCCTGCAAGGTTAGCAACACCTGCAGCAGGGTGTAGTATTTCTATGCCGAAATTCTTTCCCGTCGGAATCCAGAATGCAAAAGTCTAAAGCCAGAATAGGACGGCATAGGTTCTGAATTAGAGATTAAAAGGAGGCCGGTGAAAGTGTATACTGACAAAGTAATGGATCATTTTGAGAACCCCAGGAATGTTGGGGAAATCGCTGATGCGGACGGTGTGGGCCAGGTGGGCAACCCCACTTGCGGTGATATTATGAAAATATACCTTAAAGTAAATGATGATAATGTTATTGAAGATGTAAGGTTCAAAACCTTCGGCTGCGGGGCTGCCATCGCCACCAGCAGCATGGTTACCGAGATGGTAAAGGGAAAGACTCTGGACGAGGCCATGAAGATAAGCAATAAAATGGTGGCCGAGGCACTGGGAGGCCTTCCACCCAAAAAGATGCACTGCTCCAACCTGGCTGCCGACGCTCTGCAGGCGGCCATAGAGGATTATAAATCGAAGCAGAAGTGAGTGTGAGTAGTAGGTGGTAATTGGTAATAGGTAGTAGGTAGTAGGTAGTAGGTAGCATTAGCTATACAGCTATAAACTGACAACCTATAACCTATAACTAATAACTAATAACCATAAAATATTGAAAAAACACAGTGGGTGGGAAAATTGAAGTTGGGCAAAAAGGTTATTGTTGCAATGAGCGGCGGGGTGGACAGTTCGGTTACCGCCGCCCTTTTGCTTGAGCAGGGTTACGAGGTTATCGGGGTGACCATGCAGATTTGGGACCCCGGTATTACCGAGGTGGAAGGAGATCATGTGGGCTGCTGCTCTCTTTCGGCTGTTGAAGATGCCAGGGGGGTGGCTAACCGGCTGGATATTCCCTATTATGTCATGAATTTTCGGCAGACCTTTGAAAGAAAAGTGATAGACTATTTTGTCAGGGAATATCTTGAGGGAAAAACACCAAACCCGTGTATAGCCTGCAACAGATACGTAAAGTTTGAGTCACTGCTGCAAAAGACGGTGGCCCTGGGGGCCGATTATGTTGCCACCGGGCACTATGCCAGGCTATATCTGGACCAGGGGCTGGGCAGGTACATGATCAAAAGGGCGGCGGACAGTAAAAAGGACCAGACCTACGTGCTGTTTAACATGACCCAGGACCAGATTTCCCGAACCCTGATGCCCCTGGGGGACTATACCAAGGATGAGGTTCGCCGGATGGCTGCCCAAAGGGGATTGCCCACAGCAGAAAAAAAAGAGAGCCAGGAAATCTGCTTTGTAACCGATGACGATTACACAAATTTTATTTCAGAAAGGGCAGGGGCCGGGGTTAAGTCCGGTCCTTTCCTGGACCTGAAGGGAAATGTTCTGGGAACCCACCGGGGGATTCCTTATTACACCATAGGTCAGCGCAGGGGATTGGGTATCGCGGCGGGGCACAGGGTTTATGTGGTGGATATAGACCCGGTCCGTAACGCGGTGGTGCTGGGCCGTGAAGATGATCTGCTGGCTTCGGGTCTGGTGGCCCTGGACAATAATTTTATATCTGTGGAAAAACCGGAGGAGCCGCTTCGGGTGGAGGCTCAGATACGATATAACGGCAGGCCTGATCCTGCTGTGATCACTCCTCTGGATGGGGGGGCCGTAAGGGTGGATTTTGATAATCCCCAGCGGGCAGTCACGCCGGGACAGGCGGTGGTGTACTATCAGGGAGATTTGCTGGTGGGCGGGGGCACCATAGAAAGGGTTATTAAGCTATAAGCCATTACCTAATGCTTGTCGCCAATTTCCAATGAGGCATATTTACATTTAAATAAAACAATATAGAAGTCGAAGAAATAAGGAAAATAGCTATGGCCGCAATATTGTAGCGGCTCATAATTTGGTTTATATACGGTCAACCATCCTTCCGGATAACCCTCCTATATAGGTTTAAGCTGGTTATAATCTTACCAATATTCCACGATAATAACTATGATCGGTGGTTGTGAATGGATTTTTTTACTGCCATCCGGTTATAATACATACCATAGATCTTTCTTTTGGAGGGATATCTTTGATTTGTCCCGTGTGCGGAGGAAAGGCCACCGGGAAGGTGGGCATGGACCAGTTTTATTGTTGGGACTGTTGTGTGGAATACAGGCTAAATAAGGAGGGGGTCCAGATTTTTGAGGTAGCCGAAGACGGAAGCCTAATGGCCTTTGACCCCCATAATGAGGTTCTTCTTTAAACTTTAATACCTTTATTATGAATGGAGGTGTTTTTGCAATGAGAAATTTCGTCAAGGGTATGCTGGCCGGAACCCTGTTGGGCGCCCTGGCAGGTTCCTTTATAAAGCCCAGCCGGAAAATGGAATTGAACGATTTCATGCATATGGCGGAGGAATCCCAACTGGGAAAAAGGACTGGAAAAATAATAAAGGGTATGTCAAAATCAATGGACAGGATGGTTAGATAATAGTAATCAGTAATCAGCTATTAAACTAAAAGTGAGGATTCTCCTCACTTTTATTCTTAAAGGGGTATGAAAGTCTTGCCAAGAAGTGGGGAGGGTTTAGAATTCCCTGGTGGAATAAAAGAGATAATTACAAGAAGGCTTTTATCGGTCTTCTCATCATTCTTTTTCTGTATTCTTTGTTTATAGTCAGGGGAATCGTGCTTTCATTCCTGCTGTCAGGTGTTCTTGTATACCTTTTCAATCCTCTGGTGGACAGGCTGGAGAGGCGGGGTTCCAGCCGGACTGCGGCCATTCTCCTGGTGTACGCCGCCACGGCCATTATAACCCTGGCCACGGCCATGTATGGCTTTCCAAGGGCGGTGGGACAGCTTAACAATCTTGTGGTGGCCATTCCGGCATACACAGCCCAGGCTCAGTTAATAAGCAGTGAAATTGACGACAGATACGACAGGGCGGGGCTGCCTCCGGAGATGAGAAAGATAATTGACGACCGCATTAATTGGGTGGAGCAGAGGATGCTATCGCTGGTAAACAGGGTAATTTCCGGTATCATGGCTGTGTTTGGCCAGATTCTGGGTATAATGCTGGCACCGGTGCTGGCCTTTTACCTGTTGCGGGATTTTTGCCGGTTCAAGGAAGACCTTTTTTCACTGGTACCCTTCAAATGGCAGAATGACGTCGTTATACTGGCAGGGGAAATAAACAGGGTGCTGGACAGCTATATCAGGGGATACTTTTTGGTATGCCTTATTGTGGGAACCCTGACGGGTTTGGCCATGTTTCTTCTGGGTGTTGAATTCGCCCTGATACTGGGTATTTTTGCAGGGCTCACCGAACTGATCCCTTATTTTGGGCCTTTCATAGGGGCACTGCCGGCAGTGTTTCTGGCTCTTTTGAAGTCAAAATGGCTGGCTCTGAAGGTAATACTGGCATTTTTTATAATTCAGCAGCTTGAAGGAAGTATTATTTCGCCCAAAATATTGGGGGACAGGGTTGGCCTCCATCCGCTGGCGGTAATACTGGCCCTATTGGTGGCCGGGGAGGCATTGGGACTGCCCGGGATGTTGCTGGCCATTCCGTCGGCGGCAATATTTAGAATACTTTTGGCCTTTACCTGGCGTAAGCTCGGAATCAATTAGAAGGAGGACGAGTAGAACCCTTCTTGACACTGCAGCCGGGTATTTGTATAATAATACCGCATAAAATAATATATGGTAAATTAAGGAAGTAATATGTCTGGGGTGAATTTATATTGAAAAGGATGACTGGTAGCCAATTAAGGGAAATTTTTCTTAAGTTTTTTGAGGGTAAAGGGCATAAAATACTGCCCAGTGCCTCGCTAATACCTGCCAATGATCCCAGCCTGCTTTGGACTGCGGCAGGAATGGTTCCCTTCAAACCCTATTTTACCGGGGCGGCCAAACCGGAAATAAAGCGGGTTACCACCTGCCAGAAGTGTCTACGCACCCCGGATATTGAGTCTGTAGGTCGGACAGCCAGACATCATACTTTTTTTGAGATGCTGGGCAACTTTTCCTTTGGTGATTATTTTAAAAAAGAGGCAATACCCTGGGCCTGGGAATTTGTAACAGGAGTGCTGGGTATCCCGGCTGAAAGGCTATGGATCACCATTTACCTGGACGACGATGAGGCCTTTGAGATTTGGCGAGGGGATGTAGGGGTAAGGGAGGACCGCATAGTTCGGCTGGGTAAGGACACTAATTTCTGGGAAATAGGGGTAGGTCCCTGTGGCCCTTGCTCGGAAATATATTTTGACCTGGGTGAAGCCAGGGGCTGCGGCAGTAAAGAGTGCGGCGTGGGCTGCGACTGTGATCGCTACCTGGAAATATGGAATCTAGTGTTTATTCAGTATTTCAGGGATGAAAAAGGGGAGTACACCCCTCTGGAAAACAAAGGAATAGATACCGGAATGGGTCTGGAAAGAACCACCTCGGTGGTTCAGGAGGTTGCCACCAACTTTGACAGCGACATTTTCAGGGAGATAATGGATTTCACCGCTGGTGAAATAGGTGTGGTTTACGGTAGGGAAAAGGAAGTCGACCTTGCCCTGAAGGTCATTGCCGACCACTGCCGGGCAGTTACCTTCGCTGTGTCCGATGGTGCTTTGCCATCCAATGAGGGAAGAGGGTATGTGATCAGGAGGCTTATCCGCAGGGCCGTTCGCTTCGGGCGTACTCTGGGAGTGGACAAACCCTTCCTCCACAGTGTGTCTGCCGCTGTGATAAGGCAGATGTCCGGTGCTTATTCTCAGTTAAAGGAAAAAAAGAGCCATATAATCAATGTTGTGCGTACCGAAGAGGAGAGGTTCGGAGAAACACTGGTACAGGGCACTGAGATGCTGAACAAAATGATCCGTGAGGCCAAGTCTTCGGGAAGGATTGATATCAGTGGCCCTGATGCCTTTAAGCTTTATGATACCTATGGTTTTCCACTGGAGCTGACGGTGGAAATGGCCCATGAACAGGGTCTTGGTGTGAATGAGGACGGATTTACCCAATCCATGGATCAGCAACGTCAAAGGGCCCGCAGCGCCCGTCAGGAAACCGAATACATATCGGAGAAGGATTCTTTGTACAGATCCATCAGGGATGACGTGGGCGAGACCGGTTTTATTGGATACACCGGGCTTGAGTCAAAATCCAGAGTGCTTTTTCTGGTTAAAGACGGGCAGAAGGTTGAGAAGGCTGGGGCAGGAGATCAGGTGGAATTTATTCTGGATGTCACCCCTTGTTATGCCGAGTCCGGCGGGCAGGTTACCGATCATGCAAAGATAACCACCCCCCATATGGAATTGGATGTTTATGACGTCGTCAAGCCTGTGGAGGGTGTCTATGTACACCGGGGCAAGGTTTTAAGCGGTCTAATCATGACCAGTGATGAGGTTAACGTCAGGGTGGACAGTGAAAGGCGTGGGTCTGTGGCAAGGAACCACTCGGCCACCCATCTGCTGCACAAAGCGCTGAAAGAGGTTCTGGGGGGTCATGTGAACCAGGCCGGGTCTCTGGTGGAGCCGGACCGGCTGCGCTTTGACTTTACACACTATACAGCCGTTTCCCGGGAGGATTTGCGTAGAATTGAAGACCTGGTAAACCAGGCGGTTTTATGGAATCTTCCGGTGGAGTCCACCGAAAAATCCCTGGATGAGGCAAAGGCCATGGGAGCTGCCGCTCTTTTCGGGGAGAAATATGGAAGCGTGGTCCGGGTGGTCAGTATGGGTGACTTCAGCCTGGAGCTTTGCGGCGGGACCCATATCAATTCGACGGCCGAAATTGGTTTATTTAAACTGCTGGGAGAGAGTTCGGTGGGAGCGGGCCTTCGGAGGGTGGAGGCAGTTACTGGTGAAGGCGCCCTGAAATATATCAACTCCAGGGAGGAACAACTCCTGGAAGTGGCCCGTATAGCCAAGGCAATGCCTCACGAGGTGGTGCAGAGGGTTGAGTCCATGGCCAGGGAGCTGAAAGACCTGGAAGGGGAGGCCGAGGGGCTGAGGGCAAAGTTAGCTCGCTACGAGGTGTCAAGCCTGCTGGAAAAGGCCAGGGAGGTAAAAGGAGTCAAATTTCTGTCGGCCAGGGTTTCAGCCCCGGACATGGACAGCCTGAGGGCGATGGCCGACCTGATCAGAGACCGCCTGGGTTCGGCCATGGTGGTTCTGGGTAGCACTGCCGGTGAAAGGGTTAACCTTGTGGCTGCGGTAACCCCGGATCTTGTTCCGCGGGGACTTCACGCAGGCAAAATGGTGAAGGAGATAGCTTCGGTGGTCGGTGGCGGGGGTGGCGGAAAGGCTGAAATGGCTCAGGCCGGCGGTAAAGATCCCTCCCGGTTGCAGGAGGCCCTGGACAAGGCTTATGATGTGGCTTCAGGTCAGATTAGGGAATGAATCTAAATTGCCGCACTGACTAAAAAAGCTTTTATATTGTATTAAAGGAAAAGTTTAATGGAAGAACGAATATAGATCTCAAATGGGGTTATATTCTTATGATAAGGGGGGCTTGTATCGTGACAAGGGGCCAGGACCACATGGAAGAAACAATGATGTTCAAAGTGCAGGCAGAAGATCTGAACCAGGCCAAAGATATACTGCTGGCGGTCTATTCGGCACTGAAGCAAAAGGGTTACAATCCTATCAACCAGCTCGTGGGCTACCTGCTGTCCGGTGACCCCGCCTATATCACCAGTTATAACAATGCCAGGAGTCTGGTGAGGAGACTGGAAAGGGACGAGTTGCTAGAGGAACTGCTAAAATGCTACTTGGAAAACAAACCCTGTGAATGAACAGGGTTTGTTTTAGCTATAAGCTGTAAGTTATTAGTAATAGGTAATAGGTAATAGGTAATAGGTAATAAGTAATAAGTAGATGGTAATAGGTAATAGCCAGTAGGTGTAGCCGTATAGCCATAACTTATAACCTATAACCTACAACCAAAAAGCTTAAAGCTTTTTGACAAGGAGAGGAACTTTGGAGTATCGACTTCTGGGAGGAACCGGGATCAGGGTGTCCCGGCTTTGTTTCGGGTCACTGACGATGGGGCCTCTGCAGGCTAACCTGCCTGTCCGGGAGGGAGCCGGTATTATAAGGCATGCCCTTGACGCCGGGGTTAATTTCATAGATACCGCCCAGCTTTACAATAATTACCAGTATATAAGGGAGGGCATTGCCGGACGTGCCGCAGATGTTGTAATAGCCACCAAGTCTTACGATTACGCAGGGAAAGATATAAGACATAGCCTGGAAGAGGCCCTCCGTAAGCTGAGAAGGGATTATATAGATATATACCTCCTTCATGAGCAGGAGTCAGAGCTTACCATCAGGGGGCACTGGGAGGCCGTGGAAGAGCTGATTAAGGCCAGGGAGAAGGGAATGGTAAGAGCCCTGGGAATATCAACCCACTCGGTCCGGGGTGTGAGAGCGGCGGCAGCCATTCCCCAGTTTGACGTCATACACCCGCTGGTTAATATAAAGGGGATAGGCATAGCGGACGGTACTCCGTTGGAAATGCAGGAGGCCATAGCCCATGCCTTTAAGTGTGGTAAAGGGCTTTACGGTATGAAAGCCCTGGGAGGCGGAAACCTTATTAATGAAAGGCAGGAGGCTCTGGCATTCGCCCTTGCAATACCCGGCCTGTCTTCGGTGGCTGTTGGGATGCAAAGTACATCCGAGGTTGAGTACAACTGTTCTGTTTTCGGGGGCCGGCGGGTAACCCCTGAGCTGGAAAAGGCGGTCTCCGTCCAGAATCGCAGGCTTCACATTGAGGAGTGGTGTACGGCCTGCGGCAAATGTGTAGAGATGTGCGTCCCGGGGGCGCTCCAGGTAAGCGGCGGGACGTTGATGGTAGACCGGTCCCGGTGCCGCCTTTGCGGATACTGTGCCGCCACCTGCCAGGATATGTGTATAAAAATAATATGATAACTGATTTGCGGTGATAGTATGAGAGTACTTTGTTTAGACCTGGGAGAAAAGACAATTGGTGTAGCCGTAAGTGATCCCATGGGATGGACGGCTCAGGCCGTCGAGGTTATACACCGGAACGGCAATCTCAAGTCGGAAATTGGGAGACTGCAGGAATTAATTAAAGAATACGGGGTAGAATTAATACTGTTGGGTTTGCCCAAGAACATGAATGGGACGGTGGGGGATCAGGGGCAAAAAGCAATGGCCTATGCCGCCAAGATAGAGGAAAGGCTGGGTATCCCGGTAAAACTGTGGGATGAAAGGCTTTCTACCGTAGCGGCAGGCAGGGCGCTGCTGGAGGCTGACATGAGCAGAGCAAAAAGAAAAAAAGTTATCGATAAGGTGGCCGCCGCTGTTATTTTACAGGGTTATCTTGATTCCAGGACAAATAGCTCACTGGATCATTAGATTGCTCCCTCCCTTGACAACAGGCTTATTAAAGGATAAAATATCCTCAACTTTTTAAAGAGAGGTGACCCTAAATGAGTGACCATGAACATGGTAACGGATGTGACTGCGGCGAACATGAACACGACGAAATAATTACCTTGATTGACGAAAACGGAGAGGAAAAGGATTTTACCGTTATAGATATACTGGAAATGGACGGTTCCGAATACGCTATCCTGCTTCCCGTCGATGAGGAATCCGATGAGGCAATCATACTGAAGTTCGCGGAAGATGAAGAGGGCAACGAAATACTGGTAGACATTGAAGATGATGAGGAATGGGAAAAAGTGGCCGATGCCTGGGAAGAAATGATGGCCCAGGAAGAGTCATAAAATATCCCGTTACTAAGGTAAATGGCCGGTAGATGGAAATCATGCTTGTTTCCTTGCCGGCTTTTTGTCGTTAAAGATATGTTTTTGAGGTGACATTATAACTATTAAGTCGGGGGAAAGTTATTTTGTCAAAAAGCCGGATTCTAAAAATTATAATTATTACTCTGGCACTGACCTGCCTTGGGGCATTAGTCTTTTCCGGTGTTTCCATGGCCATGGGTAGCCAGACCATAATACGGGGCGTTAATGTTCTGAATGCTGATTTGTCGGGACTTTCCGAAAAAATGGCCGAAGAAAGGCTTTTGCTTCTGGAAAAAGAAACCATTCAGGGAACGCCGCTGGTTATCCGATATGGTGACAGGACCTGGCAGGTGCAGCCTGGCAATATAGGACTGACCATTGATACTGAAAGAGTAGTGGCCCAGGCAATGGGTGTAGGCCGGGGGGGTTCGCTGATTGACCGCTGGAGACAATGGCGCAAAGCGGGGAAAGAGGGCGTCAGCATTCCTCCCTATGTGAAAATTGATAAGTTGAGGCTGGAAAAGGAAATGGACCGCATTGCCTCGGAAATATCTACACCTCCCGGGGATGCTGAAATAAAAATAAATCCTGATGAAACAGTGGAGGTTGTTCCATCCCGGGATGGTATAAGTGTGGACAGTGCAAAGGCCTGCCGGGACATAGGGCTGTTGTTTGAGAAGGGAAGGCTTAATACTGATGTTAGAATATCACTAATTAGCACAAGCCCCTCAAAGACCACCGAAGAAATTGAACGCATGGGAATAGATGGCCTGCTCGCCTCCTACACCACCACCTTTGACACCGGTGACGTTGACCGTTCCTATAATATTAAAATGGCGGGATCTGTTCTGGACGGCCTTTTCATACCGCCCCGAGAAATATTTTCTTTTAACAATGTGGTGGGGCCACGCAGTTCCGAGGCAGGCTACAAGATAGCAAAGATAATTTTTAACAACGAATTTATTGAGGGGCCTGGAGGGGGCGTTTGCCAGGTTAGTTCCACACTATATAACGCTGTGCTGCTGGCCAATCTGGAAATATTGGAGAGGAGCAACCACTCTCTGCCGGTGTATTACGTGCAGCCGGGCAGAGATGCCACAGTTGCTGAAAACTATATTGACTTGAAATTTAAAAACTCCTTGCCCGGTTATATATACCTTAAAACCCTTTTCAGCCCGGGCAGAATTACCGTTAAAATATACGGGGATGTAAAAAACAGGAAAGAGGTGGTTATCAGAACAAAAGAAGTGGAAATATTACCCTTTAAAGAAGTTTACGATCAGGACAATACGCTGGGAATGGGAGAAGTGAGGCTAAAAAGAAAGGGAATCACAGGATCCCGGGTGGTGGCCGAGAGAGTTCTGATAGAAAACGGGCTGACCAGTGTCGAGAACCTACCCGACAGCCTCTATCGCCCCGTGGATCAGATCGTTACATTCGGGCCCGGTGTTCAGCCGCCTCTTCCGATAAAACTACCTGAGTCTGGCGCTAATCCGGATACCGAGGCAAGTCCGGACAGTATGAAAAAAGAAAACTCGCCATAAAGACGAGTTTTCCCGGCCATAAGTCAGAGCCTTACGCAAAGCGTCATTTAGACAATCTCCGGGCCCCTAAGAACCCCGGCAGAAACCGCCAGGCCTTATGCGCTTCGAACGCATCATTTGGCGGCCTGATATTAATATGTCCCGAAAAAAAGAATTCATTCTTTTTATTTAATCAGAATCAATTTAGTAATATAATTTCTAAAACGGACGTGATGTGAAATTTATTATGAAAAATAATAGTTTGCCGATAAGGCGCTTTTTTTCGTATTCAATAATAATAGTTTTGATTTTGATTTCCTACCTGGCGGTGCAGTATTGGAAAGCCCTATTGTTACCGGTGGAACCCTTAAGCGGGGCTGGTGAGGTAAGCGTGAGCATACCTGAAAACACCAGTTGCGGCGCGATAAGTAAAATGCTCTATGAGAAAGGCCTGGTCAGGGGACCGGCGGTGGTGTCCATTTATGCAAGGCTGCAGAAGGTAGACCAGAGTCTTAAACCAGGACGGTATCTTTTAAGCAGGGGGCAGTCGGTGCCTGAAATGGTAAAATTCCTGGGAACAGGGCCTCCGGACTTAATTGTAATTACAGTACCTGAGGGCTACAATCTTTCACAGCTGGCTGCACTTCTGGAGCAAAAGGGAATTACTGACGGGAGGGAATTCAAGTCCTCACTGGACAGGTATCAAAAAAACAATGGACTTATTAAAAAGATACCTCCCGGCAGGGGGCTGGAAGGATACCTTTTCCCCGACACCTATCACATTGGCAGTAGTACCAGTGGTGAACAGGTAATTGGAATGATGCTGGAAAGATTTGAGTCGGAGATAAAAACTCTGGATTATGAGAGAAAGGCGCAGGAAAAAAACCTGACATTGCATCAGGCCGTGACCATAGCCTCAATGATCGAAGGAGAGGCTGCTGTTAGCGGGGAGAGGCCTCTGATAGCCGGGGTAATTCATAACAGGCTACGCCTGGGCATGCCCCTGCAGATAGACGCCACCGTTAAATATGCCCTGGGGGGGCAATCCAAAAAGATTTATTACAAGGACCTGGAGGTGGATTCTCCATACAATACTTATAAGGTTTCCGGACTGCCCCCGGGCCCCATTAATTCACCCGGGCAGGCTTCGCTGAAGGCTGCTCTGGAACCTGCCCAAACCGATTATTTGTATTATGTCGCCAAGCCTGATGGAACCCACGCATTCGCCGCAAGCCTTGAGGGACATAATAATAACAGGAAGATGTATCAGGATTGATTAATGGTAAGTAGTAAATGGTGAATAGTAATTAGTAAGTAGTAAGTAGTAATTAGTAAGTAGTAAGTAGTAATTAGTAATTAGTAAGTAGTAATTAGTAGGTATTAGGTAATATGGGCATAAAATAACCTATAACCTATAACCTATAACCTATAACCTATAACCTATAACCTATAACCTATAACCTATAACCTATAACCTATAACCTATAACC
>Ga0209347_1005070_pt1 | contig 12921 bp, 18 predicted proteins | sample AutmiccommuBRH23_FD_187382 | JGI IMG/M metagenome (GOLD analysis project Ga0209347, IMG submission 187382) | Deep subsurface microbial communities from Mt. Terri, Switzerland - Autotrophic microbial communities BRH/23 (SPAdes) (version 2) | ecosystem: Environmental > Aquatic > Deep subsurface >... | reverse complement strand
CCAGCAGGGGCCTCTCAACAGTTGGGTGTTTATTTATGTCCGCGGCCGCGTGAAGGATCTGCTCAAAGAGAAAGGGACAAGAACTGTAAGCCTGGAAGCCATTGAAGAAGCATTTGCACCAGTGGACTTCCACGAGGATGAAGGAATCTTGCCGCCGGAACATAGGGAATACCGGCGGAAACAAAATCGTGTTGAGTGAGGATAAATATATTCCTGGTTTTATATAATCCCAAGGCGAATGGCCGTCTTGGGATTTTTTATTTCACAAATACAAGCCTTTCGCCTCTTAGCTCCTCTTTTATGGCTTTAACCAGGTCCTCCGATATCAGCGAGCTGCTTTTGATCCAGCAGATTTTACCTTGCAGGCGTCGCAAGACTTTTATCTTCAGGCCGGATACCTGAGTCCTGATAAGCGCAGCCGGGAAATTTTTGCTGCCACGGGACAGATACACTTCCGTAATCGATTTGTACTTTTCGACCCGCAGAACAAAGAATTGCAGGTTTTTACCCGATTTATACATCGGAATTTCAATCTGAACCCATTGGGAACGCTGCATGATTCCCATGACGCCATCAGCCCTTAAATCAACGGTCATCCTATCATCGTAGACAGATCCAATAGTCCCATTGACCACACCGTGTCTTTGCATTCTCCACTTTTTGAAAGTCTCTTCTTCGCGCAATACTTGAACGTTGCGGACAAAAAGGCCCCTGCAATGGGCGATGATGTCATCGTGGAGCATTTCGAATGTAAATTCAGGATAGATAAAATCGTTATATACCGCATTGGGTTTGAAAAGCTCCGCCTCCTCAAGCAGCATATTTGACGGAACATGAAATGTCGGCTGGACGGTCTGAAAATGAAGATTCACCTCGCATTCTTCCACGTTGAAATATGCGCATACGGCTTCCTGGATCGACATTTCCATGACTCGCATAACACCACTTGTCGTCAGGTCCGACATGGTCGATGCGCGATGCAACATTGTAATAAGAGGATGTACCAACCGATGTTCTCCGATCCGGGAAAAAAATTTCCAGACTTTCTATATTAGAATGTAGAGGCATTCTAAAAAAAATATTACGAGGAGAACAGAAACGATGACAGACAAAGAATCCCAGCCGAGAAAAGGGGGACAACCAAGGAAATCATGGACAGAAATGGCCGCCGAAAGAAACGCCAGGGTCATTTTATGCCATGCTCCCGATACCTACATGTTAACCGACTTGACACGGGCTGCAGATCGGGCTATTCGCTATTTACGAGATCAGGCTTTTACCTTCCTTCCTTTTGAAGTGGCAAAATCCTTGTTTGACGAGTACAATAAAAGCGTGCTCTCCCTTTATCAAGCCGTTGCCAAAATCAGCCAGGAAGTGAACGTAAATTACCGGCCTTCGCCATCCCTGGTAAAATGGCTTGAAACCCAGGGTATAACGCATTCCACTGACGAAACATCAGGCGGCGGCCCGAAAGCAAAGTAGTTTCGCAAAAGAAAAGTTCGTTGCTCTTTGACGAGCTTTCACATTTTTAACGACCATACCTGTATGGTTTGTATCTGGTTCCTTCGGGAATCGGACAAGTGGCCCCTGGCGGGAAATTTCCGCATGAGGCCATATCGAGCAAAAGCGCGGGGCCGCTGCTTCATTCCCAATCGCATGATCCGACCATTTCACGATGCGATGAAACAGCCGGCTGTTATTCGGAAACGCTCCCGGGTTTTCAGACATTTCTGGACCAAAAACAACCGCGGCTTTAGTGAAGGGGACACGAGGTAAAATTACGGGAGAACTGTTTTTTCTCCCGAGCGAATAGAAAAAGGCCGAAATTCAGGCAGTTTAGATCTTTCCCCGCAAGCCCGGACATTTCCGTTGCGGGGATATGTGTTTTCAACAGGCATTTCTGCTGCAAAAACACGCCGTGGGTATTTCCGCCACGGAAGATCAAGACCGCTAAAGATCTTCGGTTTTTTTATTGTGCAATCCCGAATCTGTTTGATGCTTGAGACTTGATCGAAGGTCCGGACATTTCCGCTTCGATCCAGATCAAAAAAATCAGCCAGGCTCGGGATTTTTGTTTTTTAAAACCACCAAATACAAGAAAGGAGAAGCAAGAGATGTTGAACAGAGTCGAATTGATCGGCAGGTTGGGACGAGATCCCGAAACACGGTATACCCAGGATGGCCAGGCGATTGTCAATTTTTCGATGGCAACATCCATGGAGTGGAGGGACAAGTCCAGCGGAGAGAAGAAGACCAAGGTTGAATGGCACCGCGTGGTGGTTTTCGGCAAACTCGGCGAAATCTGCGGACAATACCTGTCCAAAGGCAAGCTGGTTTATATCGAAGGACGCCTTCAGACGCGATCCTGGCAACAGGATGGGATCACCCGTTACGCAACGGAAATCATTGCTTCCGATATGAAAATGCTTGATCGGAAACAGACCGGAGCCGAACGGGATGACGCTCAGTCGGAACCGATGCCCGAACCCGGACAAATTGATGATGACATTCCGTTTTAAGGCTTAAAGTCCTGTAACTTCCTCGATCGGGTCCACCATTGGTGAATCCGAAAAAGGGATTTCAGCCGACGATAGCAACTGGGAGAAGCATTTTCGCTTGCTCCCTTTTTTGTTTCGTTTTCGCCCTTATTCGGGGTCGCCATTGGCTCCCCGAACGGGACTATAATCTCCTTTTCAAGGGGATCGCCATTGGTGGCCCCCAAATTTCAAAAGGAGATTTCCGATGAACGTCAACAAAAGCAAAATGGTGAAACTTCTCCGGTACGTTAACGGGGCCTGGCGGGTTGTGGACTACGGCGTTGCATCAAAAGTCGCGGTTTATACAGCCATGGGTTTTGTTGTCCAATATAACACCCAGGAAACCAAGACGTTGCCACAGGAGAAGACAATGTCCTTTGATGATCGTAACTGCCCTTGCGGTGGGAAAAAGAAAACCGGGACAATGCTGTGCCAGGAATGTGAAAAAGCCTTCTCGGATTTACCGGAAATGACCACATTCCGCGATGAACACATCAGCATGGAACATAGAAGGGCTGCCGCTATTAAATTGTTAGCGGCGTCTCGCGGACGGACAAAACCAACATGGGCTAAGCATGTACAAAATCTATGTCAGTGATCAGACCCCTGTTATTGAGCATGAGAATCGAGAAGAAGCACTTCGTCTGTTCAGGGAACAATTTCCCGGGCGGCAAGGTGTAATTGAAAACTTGGATGGGTCTTGCTCTTTTGTTGGCAAAGCCCCTGTTGAACTCGGAATATAACAAGTACTCCCCTGACTCGGGGTTGCCATTGGCTCCCCAAACGGGTGAGAAATCTCCTTTCAAGGGGATGCCAATGGCTGCTCCCCAAAACTGAAAGGATGAAAAATGCAAACGATGGCAAACTTCACCAGGCATTATCCCCGCTTCAGTGAAATCATGTATTGGCGTGACCAGGGATATATCCTCGACCCCACGCCCCGGATTCCTTCCCTTGATGAAAGCTGGAAGGAACCCGAAATCGCAGGGATTTTGAATGATGAGATTCAGAAAGCGAAAACCATGGGCTGTGCGGCAATCCTGATCGGTGGTCTTTCCAACGTGATGGCCTATGCATGGTTTATTGCCGCGACTTTCGGGTTTGAGGTTATCCAGGCCAAAGGGAAACGCTCAGAAGATGGAGGATTCATTATTGTCAACCATACAAGGCTGCTGGCTCCGGCTCATGTGGCAAGGAGGTTGATATCATGACCGACACCATAGATGAGATCTTCGGCCCGGTTCTCTTCGCCTACACCCGAAAAATGGCTATAGAAGACGGATGTCAGTCTCTTTTGACCGGCGAACATGCGGAAATCGCACGCCAAGCCGGCTGGAAATACCCGGTTTACATCACAAGCGGTGTGAAGGAATTGATTGAACAGGCTGTTGCATCCAGGCTCAATAACTACAACGGCGTTCTCTGGGACATTGTCTTTATGGCCCGTTTCGGAAAAGACCTTTCCGAGGACACCCGGATCTTTACCGTGATCATCAATGGCGTCGGGAGGAAGCGGGATCATCAGTTTTGCGTCCAGGTCGGTCCCACCGACTTTGACGATCCAGCCCCGGCGCTAACAATCATGACGCCAATTGAAATGTAAGTGGAGAGGACTTGTTATGTCGGAACAAATATCCGGGATGGCAATTTTTTCGCGCGCCAGGAAACAAGAAATCGCAGACGGCCGCCAGATCAAGCTCGATGGCGAATTCGCCGAAATTGCCGGTCAGGTCGGATTGAAATATCCTGTTTACCTGACTGTCGGCGTATCACATTTAATCGGGCAGGCAGTTGAATCAAAGCAGTTCGCGTCTGTCAACGACGTGCTGCGGTATTTCCTCTGGTCGGCGTATTTAAGCGTGGACCCGGAATTCCTGCAACCTTGCAACGTGACATTCTCCCGGCAAAAGCACACCTTGTACCTCCAGGTCAGCGCCACGGATTCTGATGATCCAACCCCGGCGCTGACAATCATGTTAGCCAACGAAACATAGCCCCCCAATAACCGGGGTCGCCATTGGTGATCCCGTCCAGGGAGAGATCTCCTTTTAAGGGGACGCCATCGGTGCCCCCAAATAATAAAAGGAAATCAATATGGCCAATATTCCGGATAAATTCTGGGAAGATCTGAGGTCAGGACGATTCGCTTCAATGGTTATGGAATCCGCGAAAGGAGGATCTGTCTCAAACTCCGAAGAGGTTTTCAACGTAATGAAGCCCCTGATGGCGGGACATCCCGACGTTGAAGTCGTCTACGGGATCTTCCTGAATCCCAGAAACAAGATCCTGGCAATTGAAAAGTTATCTTCCGGGACAATTACTTGCTCATCTCTCTATCCCCGGGAAATCGTAAAACAGATGATCAAGTTCAGATCATCGGCACTGATCCTGGCTCATAACCATCCGTCCGGAGATACTGAACCGTCACAAGCTGATATCCAGGTAACAGGGCATGCGTTTGTTGCGCTGGCAAGCATTGGTGCGGAGCTTCACGATCATATCATTGTGGGCCAAAGCTACCTGAGCCTTGCCGATAAAGGATATATCAAACATTTCAAGGAAGAATACGGCAGGTTGGTCCACGGCGTCGGCTGATGGACGATTCCTGAAAGTTCTTCCGAATGAACAGGATCAGAGAAGGGAGCTTATAAGCGAACGCTTATGCTCCCTTTTTTATTCAAGAAAAAAGATAAGGAGAAAAACGATGACCATGACGCAGCCCGTAATCAATATGTTTGGTGATTCACTCAGCGAGATCGCCATGATCGCCAAACTGACAACAGCCAGATGGGGCGGCCAGAAAGTCGATAAGAAAGTCTCGGCCAAGGTCAACACCGAAATGCAGGCGGCAAAAGACGCCGGCAAATACGTCAAGGTCCTGGCGACAAAGAGGGATCTTGCCATGGTGAACCACTGGTACAGGAAGGCATGCACTTTTCACGAAAAAAACACACTTCCGTGGAATCGCACCGCGGAAGGCATTCTTCCGACGGCCAATTTTTACAGGTACGAAAATGATTTCCGGGAAATCCGGGCATCTTTCCTGGATGCCGTGGAAGAACTCATTTTCCGGTTACCGGAGATCAAAAGAGCCGCCCAGATCCGACTCGGAGACATGTTTTATGAGGAAGAATTCCCCTCCCGGGATGATCTTCGGGAAAGATTCAACCTCTCAGTGGAATTCCTACCGATCCCCGACCCTTCGGATTTCCGGTTGAATATCGGTGCCGAAAAGTTGGCGAAATTAAGGGGAAAGTACGTCCAGAACGTCGAAGGCACTGTTGAAAAGGCAATGCTGGAACTTTGGCAGCGCCTTTATGGGCAAGTTCAGCGGATAGCCGAAACCCTGAGCAATCCGGAGCAGAAATTCCAGGCTACGATGCTCGAAAATGCAATGGAGATCGTTGACCTGCTTCCCCGCCTCAACCTTCGCCAGGACAATTCCCTGGAACTCATGCGGGTGAAAGTGGAAAAGCAGTTGCTGGTTTACGAGGCGGAAGAACTGCGAGGCAATATGTCCGCCCGCATGGAAACCGCCGGAGCCGCCAGGGACATCGCTGCTGAAATGGAAGCCTTGAAGCCGCAGTTGCGGGCAATTGAATTTTAAGAATCAAGACCTGAAACCGGGGTCATCAATGGTGATCCCGACGGAGAGAAATCTTCTTTTCAAGGGGATTGCCATTGATGGAGCCCCGACATTGAAAGGAAGATTACAATGAAAGCAAAAGAAGAGATCCAGTCTGCCATAAGAGCGGGGTACGCCTTCTTTTTTTGCCAGACCTGGGAAGTGGCAAAAGCGGCAGCCGAAATCATGGGAATCGTCCGAGAAATAGAAGGCTATATTCCCACGATTTGGGACTTTGCGGCCAACCCTGACCCGGATGGAGCAATCCAGGCTTTTGATGAGGCCCCGGCAAGGACCGTTTTAATTGCAAAAAACCTTAACTGGTTCATGGCTGATCCGGTCGAGGGTCTCAACAAGCAAATGATATCGTTGTTCCAATCCCGGGTGGGCACTTATTCCAGCGCCCAGGGGCGGAAGGTGCTGATCATTGTTTCCGATTCGGATTTTGCGGAAGCGATACCCCGTCCCTTGCAGAAAGATTTCCTGACCACCCGCTTCGAGCCGCCTGATTTGGCCGAAATCAAGAAACAATATGATTTCATCATCGCGTCGGTGAAAGCCGGCCGGCCGGATTTCCAGCCCCCGGATGAACAGACCGAAAAAGATATTCTTCTGTCTTGCCGGGGCATGACGGTACGCGAAATCCAAAACGCCCTCGCCTACTCCCTTGTCCAGGACAAGGGAGTTCTTAATCCGAGGACCGTTGCCGGCATCCGCGCAAAAGGGATCGAGAAGACCGCCGGTATCAAAATCGGCAAATCGAACGCCGGATTCGACAGCCTCAAGGGATATGAAAATATCAAGACATTTGCCCGGGAAACCGTCCGGCACCCCCTGGCAAAAGGAATTTTGCTCCTGGGGCCTCCCGGGACCGGGAAGACGGCTTTCTGCCGGTGTCTTGCGTATGAATCCGGGCTTCAGTTGTTCGAAATGGAAATGGCAGAGATGTTCGGATCGCTTGTCGGTGAAACGGAAAAGCAAATCCGGGCCGCAATCGACGTCCTTTCCGCCAATGCGCCCGCAATCGTGCTCATTGACGAACTGGAAAAAGCGCTGGCCGGAATGAAAAGCGCTGGCGCAAATGACGGCGGAACGACAAAACGGGCGATGGCGCAGTTTCTCAAATTCCTTTCCGAGGACAGACCGGAAGGGCTTTATATCGTCGCAACCTGCAACGATATCTTGAGCCTTCCTCCGGAATGGGTTCGCGCGGAACGTTGGGACTGCATCTTTTTCATCGACCTGCCAAACGATGAAGAACAAGCGATGGTCCTCGATTTGTACCGGGGACTGTTCAATGTGGAAGGGGCGCCCCGGAACATGTCCGGATGGTCGGGCGCGGAAATCAAATCCGCCTGCCGGATCGCCGCCATGATGGGCCAGCCGCTTGAAGAAGTCGAACGGTTCATCGTCCCTATCGCAAAGACAATGGCAACGGAAATCGACCGGCTCCGAAAATGGGCGAACGGCCGAACTATCCCGGCATCAACCCGGGTTGCGCCTGCGTCCGTGGAGGATGCACGTGCAATCCAGCTGAATTGAGGGAAGAAACGTCCGCTACCCATAAGGTCTGGATTTGCGTTGAGCGAATCGACGAGGAAAATGATGAATACGAGGAGATCGAGGAAATCCTGGTAGCCGAGTTCGAAAATAGAGATGCTGCCGTCGGATTTGCCTCCGAGCTTGAGAACAGAGCTGAAACAATCATGAGATAAGGAAATTGCATATATGGAAAAGCAAACATTCATCGTATACGACGGGACGGAAACGATCCTGCGATCCTGGGCAAAGGATTTGATGACACTGCTCATCTTGGCGGCTTGCGTCTATATCAGCCAAGGCAGCAAATGGTGGACAATTGTCGTCACTGTCATGGTGCTGATCTTCCTTGCCGGCAATATCCCCTCCAGGCGGCGGCGCGTTTTTCATAGCAGGGCCGAGCTTATCGGATGGGCAATTGACCGGAAAGGAGAATAACCATGGCATGTTGGACCGTAGACACCGTCTCTGTTGAATTTCAGGCCAAATACAAGGATCTCATCGAAGCGGCCATCCGCAGCCTGGGATTCCAATACTACGTTGATGAAGACACCATTTTTATAGAAGACCGGATCGCCATTGATCTGACGACCCAAACCGCAAAAGTGGCCGATAATGATTTTACCGCCCTGAACCAGCTCAAGCAGGCCTATTCAAGGACCGTCATCGAAACGGTCTCCAAAAAGAAACGCTGGAGCATTCAGGCTGTCGGGCAAAACAAGTTGCGGGCAAGGAGGTATTGATATGAAAACCGACATTACCATGGAGATCCTTGAAGATGGAACGGTATCGATCAAGACCTCCGATATCGCTGACACGCACCATGTTTCGGCCGACCAGCTCCTGGAAGAGATCGAGGAGATGCTCGGTGGAAAGGTAAATCGGCAACGCAGGGAACATCCCCTCATGAAGAACAAACAGGTTCTTCGTGGCGGCAAAATCGTCAAAGTCGGCGGATAATAGGGCAATACAATCAAATTTAAGAAAGGGAGACTGTAAGCACTTGAATACACTCCCTTTTTTTTATTCCGAGGAAAGGAGCTGCACAATGAACGATAGAATTTACGTCCATCTGTATCATGGCCGGAAATCCCCGGACGAGCAACTCGATGACTGGGGAGCCGAGGGACCGACCTTCGGACCTTATGAATCGGTCCAGATAACCTACCGGGACCATGTGAAGATGCACTCCGGCCGGTTTGGCGGGGACTTCCATGATCTCATGTGGACCCAGGACCTGATCTATTATGACGGCATCTGGTACGCCGATATGAACATCTTCCTCCCGGACGATCCCGAAAGCCTGCCGAATTTCCAGGAATATTCCCCTAAAAAGGCAAAGGCGCGGAGTTGATCGGAAGGACAAGCCCGTCCGGATCGAAGGTCCCCACGTAACCGGAGATCCGGACGGGCGTGCCATGAAAAGCCGAAAAGATCGGACGGAGCTGACAAATACAGGAGAATATCTTTATGGCAAGATTAGAATCCCAAGCAAAGATGGGGTTTTACCCCACACCAGTTGAAGTGGTCCGACAGATCATGGCCATGCTGGAAATCCCTTCAGATGCCCGGTTGCTCGATACCTGCTGCGGCGAAGGGGAGGCCTTGAATGTTTTGGCCGAAGGATTAAAGGTCGAAACATACGGTGTCGAGCTGGACAAGTCCCGATTCAAGGCGGCAAAAACACGATTGGATCATGTTCTTTGGGCGGACGCGCTCTATGAATTCATCTGTTCCAAGGAATACTTCAGCCTCCTCTTCCTAAACCCTCCCTATGACACGGGCGACACGGAAGGGGATCGGACACGAATCGAGGTCCAGTTCCTGAAACGGCATTGGCCTTATCTGATCAATGGCGGGGTGCTGGTTTATATCATCCCCTGGGCCTCATTGAAACAAGCGGTCCCGATCCTGGCGAAACATTGCCGGGGACTGACGATCCTGAAATTCCCGGAGGAATACTTCCGGCCATTTAACCAGATCGTTGTGGTCTGCACCAAGGGACGGCCCAAACAATCAGAAATCGACGCGAATAATGCCCTTTTTCAGAATGCGGTCGATGCCTTTTTCAGTGATGACACGGATCGCCTGCTCACAACGGAAGATGCAGCCGATTTCCCTCATGCGCTTCCATTGCCGGCACCATCGGAACTGACATTCCGTTCCGTCCGGCTCGACCCCGAGCAATGCCTGGAACGGCTCAAGAAATCATCGGTCTGGAACCGAGTGCACCATCAGCTGTTCCCGGCAGATCTGGCCAAAGGCATTCAACCCCTGACATCTCTGCGCGAGGGACATCTCGCCATGTTGCTGGCTTCCGGCATCATGAACGGAGAAGTGGTCGGCAGTGACGGCCGCAGGCTGGTCGTCAAAGGATCTGTTGTGAAAGGCGTGACCATCACCACAGAGGAAATCGAAGACGGAACAAAGATCCTGCACACGGATCGCTACGATATCACGGTCCGGGCCATTTGCTTTGACCCCCCTGAAATCATCACAATTCAATAGGAGGCGAAAATGGGATGGCTTGGAGGAGATCCGAACACCTGTACCCGGTGCGGCGAGGTCCAACCGGGCAAGGTGAAACAACGGTATTCGTTCGGTTTTTATGCCGGCCGGTTATGTCCTGAGTGTTGCAGGGGTTTTCGGGATCATTGCGGAATCGACAGGCCGCAGGGAGAATCATGGGACCTGGATGAGCATTTTCTGGAGGAGGAAGTATGGACTATGTAGACGTTTACCAAGCGGGATTGAGGTGTTATGCGGATGCGTCCATCAGGGATGAGTCCGGACATTTGTTCCTCGTATCCATTTTCGGCCGGCCGAGTCTGGTCAAGGCAATTGCGGCGGGTTTCATCAGCGGCCGCGGCATGACATTCGGAGGCGTCACAGTAATCAGGCCTTCCACGACATTGCAAGTTGTCACTCAAAACCTCGATGAAGGTCTGGCGCATAAACTGATATTCGCCCCGGATCTTTTTACCGGCGCCAATGCCCGAATACTGATTGGAGAGGACCGGAAAGCGGCTTTCCGGCTGCTTGATTCCGCTGTGTCAACACCGCTCAAGGAAGATTGGTCCGATTTTCTTTGGGATGCCGTCTTCGACCCGTCGCGCCTGATCGGGTTCGGCCAGATCAACGGGAAGGATTTAAGCGATGTCTATCTGGTGAGCGTCAACAAAACGACGGAAGAGGTAGATGCCCTGATCCTTGAAGAAATCCAATCAGGCAGACTTCAGTAACAGAAAAACATCAAATTGTAATTTCACCCCGGCAAGGGGACGGTTCATCTGTCCCCCCGGGGGATAGGTGTTTTCTGTCCTCTTGCCGCTTTTTAGGAGAGGACGGAAATGGAAATGACATTAAGAGCGTTTCTGGCCAATTACGGCCAGGTGTTAAAGGAAAAGGTCGTCAGCAGCTTCAGGCCGCTCTTTAATCCCAATGCAATGGATTTGTGGGATAAAGCAGCGGAAACGAAGCTCGAAGAATTGAAACGCAAATGCCTTCCCGCCCAAAAGCGGGCCGTGCTTGCCCTCGCCAAAGGGTTTTTCGTCCGGAAAAAGCGCGGTCTCATTCTCTGCGCGGAAATGTCTGCCGGTAAGACCCAGCAGGCTGTCGCCGTTGCCCACCTGATACCGAAGCGAAATTACCGGGTACTTGTCATGTGCCCCCCGCACCTGGTCCGGAAGTGGATACGCGAGATTTCAATCATCCTGCCGAAATGCAGGGTGATCAATCTCAACGGCAAGGGGCTGACGGAACTGAAAAAACTAAGGCATGCCAAAAAGCCGGTCTGCCCGGAATTCTACGTGATCGGCAGGGAGCGGGCCAAAGGGCATCATCGATGGCGCAAGGGAGCGTTTCGCCAGAAATACATGCGCCGGAACCAGTGCCCGAAATGCGGCGAAGAAGTAAGCCTCGTGCTGCTTGAGTCCAGGCCTCAATGTCCGAAATGCCGCGAACCGCTTTACGCGGCCGATAACAATGGCATCCGGCGTTATGCCCCGGCCGAATACATAAAGAAATATCTTCGCAATGTATTCGATCTGTGTGTGATCGACGAGGTGCATGAACTCAAGGGCGGCGCAACGGCCCAGGGTCAGGCCCTGGCGAATATCGCCTGCGCCGGCAAACGGACGCTGGCTTTAACAGGAACCTTACTCGGCGGCTATGCGACCAATCTGTTTTACATCTTCTGGCGGTTGATACCCCTGAAAATGAAGGAAAAAAGACAGATCTTCCGTTCTCCGAAAACCTTTGCGGAGGCCTACGGCATTGTTCAGAGGACCTATTTCAAGCACAAGAACGACTCCGAGTATTCTGTGGAATCGATCGGCAGGAGCCGCGGCGGAAGAGTCCCCGTAAGCGAAAAACCGGGAGTCTCTCCCCTGCTGCTGATCGACTTCCTGTTGGAGCATACGGTCTTTCTGCGTTTGTCCGATGTGGCGACCGCCCTGCCCTCTTATGATGAAAAGGTGATCGAAGTCGCCATGTCCCCGGATCAGGAGACCGCTTATAAGGAGTTTGAAACCGATCTGACCCGGGAAGTGCGAATGGCATTGAGACAAAAGGACAGCTCGCTTCTCGGGGCGCTGGTAAATTCCCTGCTGGCCTACCCGGACGGTGCAAGGCGCGGGGAAATTGTTCTGCATCCGCGCACCAAAGCCATGGTTGCCGAAGGACCTGCCGTCAATGAGCCGCTACTTCCCAAAGAAGAAGAGCTGCTCGAAATTCTTTCTTCCGAGATTGCGGAAGGCCGGCGCTGCCTGGTCTACCTGGAGCATACCGGCACCCGTGATCTGATCCCCGATTTGATGATAAGGATCAGGGAAAAAGGATTGAAGCCGTTTGCCCTGAGAAGCACCACGGTAGGCACCGAGGAACGTGAGGAATGGGTCCAGACGCAATTGAAAAAGGGCGGGTTTAACGTGATGATTACAAACCCGAACCTGGTCAAGACCGGACTCGATCTGATCGAGTTCCCGACGATCATTTTTTTCCAGTCCGGATACTCGATTTTCACGCTACGGCAGGCGAGCCGGCGATCCTGGCGGATCGGCCAGAAACTGCCCGTGAGGGTATTTTACCTGGCTTACGGGGAAACAATGCAGTCAATAGCCCTGTCGCTCATCGCGACCAAAATGGAGACCGCCCTGGCCGTTGAAGGCGACCTGTCCGACCGGGGGCTGACCGCCCTTGCGGAAGGGGCCAATTCGATGA
>Ga0209347_1005069_pt1 | contig 12922 bp, 10 predicted proteins | sample AutmiccommuBRH23_FD_187382 | JGI IMG/M metagenome (GOLD analysis project Ga0209347, IMG submission 187382) | Deep subsurface microbial communities from Mt. Terri, Switzerland - Autotrophic microbial communities BRH/23 (SPAdes) (version 2) | ecosystem: Environmental > Aquatic > Deep subsurface >... | reverse complement strand
GCGGCGGTGATGCGGACGCGTTGCCCGCACGCGGTGCCCTCGGGACGATGTTGCGCCAGCACGTCGAGGCGGGACGCGTACAGATTCTCACGGGCGTACGGATCGGCGCCGTCGAAACGCAGAGCGACTCGGTCGTCGTCCGCGACGTGACAGGCAACGAAGTGGCGGAAGTCGATCAGATCGTCGTCGCCACGGGCGCGCGGCCCGACCTCGAGATGCTGCGCGAGCTCCGCCTCGACCTCGACCCTGCACTCGAATGCCCGCGCGTGCTCGGGCCGCTGATCGACCCGAATGAGCACAGTTGCGGATCGGTACGTCCACACGGCGCCTTCGAGCTCGAGCAGCCGGAGAAGGGCTTGTTCATCGTCGGCATGAAGAGCTAGGGCCGCGCGCCGACGTTTCTTCTCGCCACCGGCTACGAACAGGTCCGGTCGGTGGCGGCGTACCTCGCGGAGGACTTCGCGTCTGCCCGCGAGGTGATGCTCGATCTGCCCGAGACGGGCGTCTGCAACGTGACCTTCGGAACCAACAGCTCTTCCGCAGGATGCTGCGGAACGGAACCACGAAAGGAGAACGACATGACTGAAGACAACGTGAACGAGGGTGCAGGCGCGGCTTGCTGTGGAGGTCCCGCACCAAAACCGTCCGAGGCGTGCTGCGTCCGTGATGCGGACGCGAAGGCCGAAGGGCAGTCGGGCTGTGGATGCGGCACGACGCTGGTGGAGGAGAACGCACCGGCCGCAGTCGCCGCGGCCGCATGCTGCGGATAACGACGGTGCAGAGTCGCCCGACCGTGCTGGCCTCGGCAGTGCTCGCGCTCGCACTGTTGGGCGACTCGCTTCTGTATGCGGCGTTGCCGGTGAGCGCCACAACCTTCGGAGTCTCGGTCGGTTGGGTCGGTGTGCTGTTGTCCGCAAACCGCATCACGCGTCTCTTCGTCTATCCGTTGCTGCCGCGCGCGGCCGGGACCGCAGGATTGCGGGGGCTTACGATCGGCGGCGCCACTCTCGGCGCGATGTCGACTCTGTGGTTCGCGATCGCATCCGGGCCTCTTCCGCTTCTCGCGGCGCGGATCGTCTGGGGAGCGGTGTTCGGCGCTCTGTCGCTCGCGGCGCTCGCCTATGCGGTCGAAACGGCCGAGGGCTCGGGCGCACGTGTCGGACTCTCCCTCTCGTTGCGCGAGCTCGGCCCGATTGCGTCTCTGACGGCCGGCATGCTGCTCGTGACGAGGACGGGCCTGCGGCCGGCGCTGCTCGTCCTGGGGGCGATCTCGCTTCTGGCCATCCCGCTTGCGCTCGCGCTGCCGCCATCTGACAGACGCTCCGGCGCGCACGCCGAGCGATGTGCGCCCGCAGGCGTAACTCGACACGAACTTCTCAGCGGCACGGTCGGCTTCGTCGCCGACGGTCTCTTTCCCGCCACGATCGCCGTGCTGCTGATCGAGCCTTTGCGTGCCTCGACGGCGGTGCTCGCTGCCGGCACCATCCTGGCGTTCAAGCGGGCGGGCGTCTTCATTCTCGGGCCGATTCTTGGACGCCTCGCCGATCGCGCCGGCGCGGCGGCGACGAGCCGGCTCGGACTCGCGATCGGAGCGACTGGAACCATCCTCATCTCGAAAGGCTACGTCGTCGGAGGTGCGATCGTTCTCATCTGCGGCACCGCGGCGACCTCTGTGTCGATTCCGCTGCTGGCGAGTGATGACAACCCGAAGAAGCGCCTGGCGGCTCTCGCGCGACTCGGGCTCGCGCGAGACGTCGGCGCGGCAGCAGGGCCGCTCGTGGCACTGCCGCTTCTCGAAGCGATCGGAGGTTCGCTGCTCTATGCAGCCGCTGCGGCAGCGCTGTTCGCGGCCGTACTCGGCGTGGGAGAGCGCTCGTCGGAACTGTCCCCGGATCATTCACGCTCAGAGGAAAACGCGTGAATACTCCGGCGCCGGCGCGACCTCGTCCCGGAGGTCTGCGTGCTGTGGCGAGAAAAGCGGGGACACGAATCGCGACATGTTGCATCCTGACGCGATGAACGTCTCTTCGTGCCTCCGGATCGCACTCGCCGCCATCCTGCTGGTCGTGGCTTCCCTCGCTGCAGCGCAGGAACCACCTCCGAAACCGGCTGGGAAAACGATCGTGATCGTGCGGCATGGTCATTACGTTTCCGACGCGAACGACTCCTCGCCGGGACCCGGCCTGTCACCGCTCGGCATCGCGCAGGCACGGCTCGTCGCTGCGAGGCTCGGAGGGATGGCGCCGTTCGATGCCATCGTCGCGAGTCCGATGACGCGCGCGCACGAGACGGCGAACGTCATCGCGGAGTCGCTCTCCGGCGTCCCGTTCGAGACTGATTCGAGACTCGAGGAATGCACTCCGGCGACGCGGCGGAAAGAGATCATGGAGCGGGAGACGCCGGAGAAAATGTCGGCCTGCGCGGCGCAACTCGATGCGCTCTTCGCCGCGCGCTTCGTTCCGGCGTCCGGCACGCCAAAGCGCGAACTGCTCGTCTGCCACGGAAACGTGACCCGCTATCTCGTCACCCGCGCCCTGAACGTCGACACCGCCGCCTGGCTCGAGATGTCGGTCGGCCACGCGAGCATCACGCAGATCCTCGTCGAGCCGGATGGCACGTTCAAGATCAACTCGGTCGGCGACATCGGCCACATCCCGCCGAATCTCCAGACCGGTGCGACCGGAATGACCGACAGGACGCTCACCACTCCGAAGTAGAACGCCCCCCGACTTGCGACCAATGATGGGCCGTGTTTAACTGCACCGCGCGGCGTTGGATGCCTGCCGCGCACGAACCAACCTCTACCTTGTTTACTTTGAGAATGCGGACCGTTGCCGTGATCGTGCTGGTGCTCCTTGGCGCACCGGTGGCGATGCATGTAGTCATGCACGACCTGCATGACCACCACGACGAGCGCGCGATTCCGCACGAAACAGAGAACGGCCACGGTGATCACGAGCACCCGCTCGTCTCTTCGTCCGCGCCCCAGGTGCCGAGTGGAACACGCGTCTCGCTTCCGCTTGTAGCCGTCCCTGCCGCGATGCCACTGACCTGGACCTCCATTGCCCGTGCAAAGCGAAACGTCGTGGCTTTCGGGGCGTTGCGTACCGACACGGATGTCGGTGTCCAGTCCCTCCTCTCGACCTTCCTGATCTGAGTCACTCCTCGCGCGCGCGTATTCGCCCACCGCGTTTCTGCGACAGGAGTGTCTCTTGCGTTTTCAACGATTCCTCACCATCGGTGTGGTCGTCTTCGGGACGATCGCACACGCACAATCGATCCCCGATCCACTCACGGAAGACGATGCCGTCCGCATCGCTCGAGCCTCGGGTGCAGTCCTCGCGCTCAGCGCTGCGCAACTCGACCTCGCGCGCAGCGAGGTCGAACGGGAGCGCCGCTGGCCGAACCCGACGCTCGATTACACGCGCGAGAGCGCCGGGGACACCGAACAGTTCCTCACGCTTTCGCAAGCGTTCGACTTTTCCGGGAGACGATCGCTGAGACGACGCTCCGCCGAGTTGCGCGTCGCTGCGACACAGCATGAGGTCACGGGACAGCAGCTCGACCTCGCGCGTATCGTCCGGTCGGAATTCAGCCGTGCGGCTCACCAGCAGGAACTCGTCCGGGCTCTGACCGGCTGGACGCAGCGCATCGGCGCTGCGTCAGAGATGGCAGCACGCCTCCAGGCCGGCGGCGAAGTCTCCGGCTACGACCGGCGGCGACTCGAACGCGAAAAGATCGGCGCAGAGGCGCGTCTTGCAGCCGAACGTGGCGCACTGGTCGCGTCCCAACGCAGACTCGCCGCACTTCTCGGCGCGGAACAGCTGGACGGAATCACGCTCCAAAGCCCGGCTGCATTGACCATTCCGGATGACACCGAGATCGCCGCGCGCATCGAGCAGAGACCGGAGATCGCGGCTCTCGCAAAGAGAATCGAGGCGGCGACACTCGATCGGCAGGTCGCACAGCGCTGGCGCGTCCCGCTCCTCGACCTCACCGCCGGGATGAAGAACACGCCAACCGACAGCGGAGCCATCCTCGGGGCCGGCGTTGCCCTGCCGCTCTTCAATCGCAACCACGACGAGTTGCTGCGTGCGAAGGCGGAGGTTGCGATACTGACAGCGCAGCGTGAAATCGCGTTCAGCCGCGCTCGTGGCGAAGCGACCGGCCTGGCGGCGGAAGCCCGCGCACTGCGCGGCGCAGCCCGTCTCTTTCGCGAGCAGGCGCTTCCCACATCCGCACGCCTGACCGCTACGGCTGAAGCAGCCTATCGCGCCGGTGAGCTCGGCATCCTCGAGCTTCTGGACGCATACCGCACCGCACTCGATGCGGAGATCGAAGCCGCGCAGCTCGAGCAACGCGCACGCGAAGTGGAGGGCGACGTCACTCGCGCGCTCGGAGGAATCAATCGATGAAAGCCATCAGACACGCAATCGCCCTTCTGCTCGTCGTCACCGCAATCGGCTGTGGCGAGCACTCGCATGAAGAGCAGGCAGAAGCTCCGGAGCGCGAGGCGCTCTCGTACACGCATTTCACCAATCGCACGGAGTTGTTCGTCGAGTTCGACGCACTTGCGAAAGGTGCCGAGTCACCCTTCGCCGCGCACGTGACGCGCCTGTCCGACTTCAGACCGCTCGCGACCGGAAGCGTCACGGCAATTCTCAGTGGCGGCGGCGCACCCGACGAACGGTTCGTCTCGAACGCCCCGAGCGTTCCGGGAATCTTCCGGCCGGTTGCGAAGCCGCTGCACGCAGGTGCGCGGCGTCTCGTCTTCGAGGTCGACTTCGACGGCGCAGTTTCCCGTCACGACCTCGGAATGGTGACCGTCTTCGAGTCGGAGCAGGCCGCAATCGCCGCGGCTCCGAAAGAAGAGGAAGAACCCGGCGGCATCGTCTACCTCAAGGAACAGCAGTGGAAGACCGAGTTCGCAACAGCGCCGGTCACCGAAGGCGAGATCCGCGGATCTGTCGCTGCGAATGGTGTACTTCGCCCACGCCCGGATGGTGAAGCCAGGGTCGGTGCGCCGGCCGGAGGACGGTTCCTTGCTCGCGGCACCTACCCGCAGATCGGGATGGCCGTCTCGCGCAATCACGTGCTCGGTGTCATCGCGCCGCGAGTGCCGGCCGACGTCGATCCGGCTTCGCTGAACCTCGACGTCCAGCGCGCGCAACTCGCAGCGCAGCAGGCTGCGGCCGAGCGCCAGCGGCTCGAAGAGCTCTTCGCGCAGGAAGCGGTGCCGGAGCGCAGGGTGATCGACGCACGCCGCCAGGAGCAGGCCGCACAGGCCGACCTGCAAGCTGCCCGAAGCCGCCTCGCCCAGTATCGCGGAACGCAGAGCGCTACCGGTGGCGGCGCGACGGGAACATTCGAGGTGCGATCGCCTGTGAGCGGGACGATCGTCGCCGTGACCGTCGCACCTGGCGAGTTCGTCGAAGAAGGCCACGCTCTGTTTCACGTGGTCGATCTCTCTCGTCTCTGGCTCGAGCTGCAGATTCCCGAGGGACTGATCGGGCAGGTGCAGGACGCCGATGGCGCGTGGTTCCAGCCCGAAGGCTTCCCCGCCGCGTTCGAGGTCAGCCCGCGCACAGGCAGCCGGCTCGTGACGTCCGGCGGCGTCGTGAACCCGCAGACACGCACGATCCCTCTCATCTTCGAAGTACCGAACGCGAATCGTCAGCTGCGCGCCGGGATGTACGTGCGGGCGCAGGTCTTCACCGGGACGACGCAGCGCGGCATCGTGATCCCGCTCTCGTCGGTCGTCGATGAAGACGGACAACCCGTCGCTTACGTCGAGCTCGAAGGTGAACTCTTCGAGCGACGGCCGCTGAAGCTCGGCACGCGCCAGGGCGATCGCGTGCAGGTCCTCGAGGGATTGAAAGCCGGGGATCGCGTCGTGACACAAGGTGCGTACAACATTCGCCTGCAGGCCGCATCGGGTGCCGTGCCTGCGCACGGGCATGCGCACTAGGAGAGCGGCCGATGATTGACCGTATCATCCATTGGTCTCTCCGGAATCGCCTGATCGTCCTCACCACCGCGGCGTTGCTGCTGGTCTGGGGAACGTATGAAGCGGTGAAGATGCCGGTCGACGTGTTTCCCGATCTCACCGCGCCGACGGTCACCGTCGTGGCCGAGGCGCACGGCATGGCGCCGCAGGAAGTCGAAACGCAGATCACATTCCCCGTAGAGACGGCGCTCAACGGCGCATCCGGCGTCCGCCGTGTCCGCTCGTCGACAGGTGTCGGCATCGCGGTGATCTGGGTCGAGTTCGAATGGGGCACGGACATCTATCAGGCGCGCCAGGTGGTCGCCGAAAAACTGCAGCTCGCGCAATCGACGCTGCCTCCTGACGTACCGCCGCCGGCCCTCGCTCCCGTCTCCTCGATCATGGGCGAGATCATGTTCATTGCCCTCACGTCGGATCGGCACACACCGATGGAGCTGAAGACGGCAGCCGACTGGAGCGTCCGTCGACGGCTGCTCGCAGTGCCCGGCGTTTCGCAGGTCGTTCCGACCGGCGGCGAGACGAAGCAGTATCAGGTGATCGTCCGTCCCGACCGGCTCGCCGCGTTCGGCGTCGGCGTGGACGACGTCGTTCGGGCGCTGCGCGAAAGCAACGAGAACACGTCCGCCGGCTTCTACAAGGAGGGTGGTCAGGAGTATCTGATCCACGGCGTGGGCCGCATCCAGACGCCGGCCGACATCGCAGCCACCGTCATCGTGGAGCGCGGCGGCCAGCCGATCCTGGTCGGCGACGTAGCGACCGTGCAGATCGGCGCCGCTCTCAAACGCGGTGAAGGCTCGCACAATGCGAAACCCGCCGTCATTCTCGGCCTGCAGAAGCAACCGACCGCGAATACGCTCGAGCTGACGAAACGGCTCGATGCTGCGATGGCTGACATCCAGAAGTCGCTGCCGGCCGGGATGAAGATCAACAGTCACATCTTCCGGCAGTCGGACTTCATCGATGTCGCCATCCACAACGTCGTAGCCGCACTCCGCGACGGCGCCATCCTCGTCATCGCCATCGTCTTCGTCTTTCTCATGAGCGCACGCGCAACGGGGATCACCGTGCTGGCGATTCCGCTGTCGCTTGTGACCGCGATCCTCGCCATGAAACTCTTCGGCGTCACCATCAACACAATGACGCTCGGCGGCATGGCCATCGCTGTCGGCGCGCTCGTCGACGACGCGATCATCGACGTCGAGAACGTCGTTCGACGGCTCAGAGAAAGCAGAGCGCAGAAAGCAGAACGCAGAACTCCTGTTGCGAGCGATCTGCAGGTGATCTACGAAGCGAGTCGCGAGATTCGCGGGTCGATCGTCTTCGCGACTGCCATCATCGTCCTGGTGTTCCTGCCGCTGTTCTTTCTCACCGGAATCGAGGGCCGGCTCCTGCAGCCACTCGGCTTCGCCTACATCATCTCGCTCGCTGCGTCGCTGGTCGTTGCTCTCACCGTGACACCGGCGCTCTGCTCGGTTCTCCTTCCCCACTCGAAAACGATCGATCGCGACGAGGAAAGCCGACTCGTCGTATGGCTCAAGCGACGGTACGCATCGCTTCTCGACCGCGCACTGGCCCACTGGTATCGCATCACCGCAGCGGCCTTCATCCTTCTGGTCGTGGCGGGCGTAGCACTCGCCTTCGCGGGCCGCGCCTTCCTTCCCGATTTCAATGAAGGAACGCTCACGATCAACGTAGTGACACTCCCGGGTACCTCGCTCGAGAGCTCCGACCGTCTCGGCCGGATGGTCGAAGAGATTCTCCTCGGAGAACCCGAAGTCGTGGCGACCGCACGACGCACCGGACGTGCGGAGCTCGACGAGCACGCGCAGGACGTCAACGCTTCCGAGATGGAGGTGAGTCTGCAGATGAAGGATCGCAGCAAGGAGGAGTTCCTCGCCGATCTGCGTCGCAAGCTCTCCGCGGTCCCGGGAACGAACATCACCATCGGACAGCCGATCTCGCACCGCATCGATCACATGCTCTCTGGCACGCGCGCCAACATAGCCGTCAAGATCTTCGGTGAAGACCTCGCTACCTTGCGCCGGCTCGGCGAAGAGGTGCGCACCGTCATGACCGCGGTCGAGGGTACGGCTGACGTGTCGCTCGAGCAGCAGCCCGACATCCCGTTTCTCACCATCAAGTTCGATCGCGGCGCGATTGCACGGTACGGTCTGCAGATCACCGACGTCGCGGAAGCGATCGAGATCGCATTCGCGGGACACGAGGTCTCGCGCATCCTCGAAGGCCGGGCCGCGTTCGACCTGGTGGTTCGCTACGAGGCCGCTGCGGCGAGCGACCTCGACTCGATCCGCGCCACGAGGATCGCCACGCCGTCAGGGGCGCAGATTCCTCTCTCGTCACTCGCCGAGATCCGCAAGGATCGCGGCCCGAACACAATCAGTCGCGAAAACGTCGAGCGCAAAACGGTCGTGATGTCGAACGTCGCAGGTCGCGACCTCTCGAGCGTCGTCGAGGACATCCGCGATCAGGTCGCAAGCACGGTGAAGCTGCCGCCGGGCTATCACATCGAGTACGGCGGGCAGTTCGAAAGCGCAGCCGAAGCTTCGCGCCGCCTCCTGCTGCTCGGGTTCGTGGTGATCGCGGGTATTCTGCTCCTGTTGTTCGTCGCTCTCCGATCGCTCCGCGACGCGTTCCTCGTCATGGTCAACCTGCCACTGGCACTCATCGGCGGCGTCGCCGGCGTCTACATCTCGGGCGGGATCCTCTCCGTCGCGTCGATCATCGGCTTCATCACGCTGTTCGGCATCGCCACTCGAAACGGCCTGATGCTCATCTCGCACATTCACCACCTGATGACTCGCGAAGATGTGGGAGACATCCGTGAAGCCGTGCGTCGCGGTGCGCTCGAACGCCTGTCGCCCATCCTCATGACGGCGCTTTCTGCCGGTCTCGCGCTGATTCCTCTTGCACTCGCCATCGGGAAGCCGGGCAGCGAGATTCAGACGCCGATGGCGATCGTCATTCTTTGCGGTCTTCTGACCTCGACCGCGCTGAACATGTTCGTCGTGCCGGCGCTCTATCTTCGCTTTGGAAGCCGCGCGGCGGAACTGCAGGAAGCCGCGTGATGCACAAGACGACGTTTTCGATTCCGAAGATGGACTGCACGGCCGAGGAACGGCTGGTGCGGACGGCGCTCGGCGGCAGAGAGGAAGTCGTCAATCTGATCTTCGACCTGCCAAAGCGCGAGCTGACGGTCGTTCACACGGGAAGCGAAGATGCGATCACCGAGGCTCTGACGCCTCTGAACTTTGGCGCGCGCGTCCTCGCGACCACGACGGCCTCGGAGCTCGATGCAGTCCCACCTCCGACTGCGGCAGATGAAGCACGAGCGCTCAAGTGGGTTCTCGCGATCAACGCCTTCATGTTCGTCGCCGAGATGCTCGGCGCCGTGTATGCGCAGTCGTCGGCTCTCTTCGCCGATTCGCTCGACATGTTCGCCGATGCCGCCGTCTACGGCCTCGCCCTGTTCGGCGTCCATCGCGCACGGGCATCGCAGGTGCGGGCCGCGCACATCGCCGGAGGCCTGCAGCTTCTTCTGGGGTTGTCGGCGCTCGCGGAAGTCGTGCGACGCCTCCTTTACGGCAGTGAGCCGAGGGCCGCGCTCATCGTCGTCGTTGCGGCCGCAGCGCTCGCGGCAAATGTGACGTCGATGTGGCTGTTGTCGCGGCACCGGTCCGGCGGCGCTCACATGCAGGCGAGCTGGATCTTCACCACCACCGACGTCCTGGCGAACCTCGGCGTGATCGTCGCAGCGGTGCTCGTCCGTCTGACCGGATCCAACATTCCCGACCTCGTCGTGGCGACGATCATTGCTCTCGTCGTGCTGAACGCCGCGTTTCGGATTCTGCGTCTGCGTTGAAAGGTGAATGGTGATGAGTGAAGAGTGAAAGGGTTGGCGAATCGAAGCCGGCCCTGCGTCGTGACCTGGGACTGCTCGATGCGGTCGGCGTCGGGCTGGGCGCGATCGTCGGAGCGGGGATCTTCGTGGTCACCGGCGTCGCTGCCGGCGTCGCCGGGCCGGCGTTTCTCGTCGGTCTGCTGATCGCCGGAATCGCGGCAACGGCGAACGCTCTCTCGTCCGCACAACTCGCGGCGGAGTACCCGCAATCGGGGGGCACGTACGAGTACGGCTATAGGCTGCTGCGTCCGTGGGCCGGATTCGCTGCGGGATGGATGTTCCTCGTCAGCAAGATCTCCGCGGCCGCGACGGTCGGGCTCGGGCTCGGCGCGTATCTCGAAGGCATCCTGCCCGAGTTGCAGCCTCGCGTCGTCGCGGTCGTCGCGATCGTTGCGTTCACGCTGCTCAATTACTTCGGGATCCGCCGGTCGAGCCTCGCAAACCTCGTCATCGTGACGATCTCGATCGGATCGCTCGTGCTGTTCGCGTTCGCGAGTGCGCCTGCGTTCGATGCGGCCAACCTGCGTCCCTTCGCGCCGCAGGGACTGCGCGGCATCCTCGAATCGGCTGCGATCCTCTTCTTCGCCTACACCGGTTACGCGCGCATCGCGACGCTCGGGGAAGAGGTGCGCGAGCCGCGGAAGACGATTCCTCGCGCCGTCGTGATCACGATCGTTTCGGCGATCGTGATCTACAGTCTCGTCGCACTCGTGGCCGTCGGGACGGCGGGCGCAGCCGGACTCGCATCGACGTCGGCGCCGCTCCTCGCTGCGGCCGCCGAAAGCGGACACGCGTGGCTGCTGCCGGCGCTCTCGATCGGCGGCCTGGCGGCGATGCTCGGCGTCATCCTCTCGCAGATCCTCGGCCTCTCCCGGATGGTCTTCGCGATGGCACGACGCGGCGACCTTCCGCGCTCTCTCGCACACATCCACGCGAAGCACGACGTTCCCGACCGCGCGATTCTCATCGTCGGCGCCATTGCTGCGATCGTGGCGGCGACAGGTACGCTGCGCGGGGTCGCCACCGCCGCCTCCTTCGCGATCCTCATTTACTACGGCATCACGAACCTCGCGGCGCTCCGTTTACCAGCACGCGCGAAGCTCTATCCCGACCTCGTGCCGATGGCGGGCCTCGCCTTGTGCGTTGTCCTCGCCGCGTCACTCGCGCTGCGCACCATCCTGATCGGCAGCGCGATCCTCGCGATCGGAATGCTCTTCCGCATGGTGGCGGGACGCAGACGCGACCTCACCTGACGCTTGACCGGAGGCGGCGATGGATGCTGGCGCGCATGAGCATCCTGACTGAGCGGGCGCGACATCTTACAGCGGCTACGGCAGCGACAAGCCGTTGAGATCCAGCAGACCGCATCGCTCGGCCTCGACTACACGCTGTCGAAGAGCTTCACGATCGGTTTCCGCTACCTCTATGACGGCTACAGCGTCGAGGACTGGATGCAGGAGCCGACGGGTGGATGGGTCGACCCGGTCAGTGAATACTTCATCCGGGACTCCACTCTCGACAACCGCTGGGGCAATCGTCTCGCGCGTCTCGGTGGATACCTCTCACCTTCCTACAGTGCGAACGTCGGATTCGTGACGCTCGCCTATCGCTGGTAACGCAGCACCCCTCACAAGCTGCCGGCGCGGTGATCTTCACCGCGCCGGTTTTTTTTGTGTTGGTTTCTGCGTATTGATTCACGGACGGCATCGCTGCCGCGCCTCGCGGACGCATCTACGTGACTCGCATCACCGGTGCTGACGCCGGCACACCCGAGATTGGAGCGGCGGAGGCGATCATGTGCCGCGAACGCCGTCTGCGCTCCCTGCTGTCCTGTCTCACTCTCGTCCTTTCTCTTCTCCTCGCTCACGACCTGGTGGCAGCAGAGAAGAGACGAGCCGTCGGCAATCCCGGACAACTGATGCTGGCGGCACCGGAGCTCCGGCCCGCGGTCGTTTCCGGCGTCGAGCTCTCGATCGGCATTCCCCATCACTACACCGGTTCGGGCCACCTGGTCTTCTCGCTCGAGCAGCCTGTCAGCGGAATGGTCATCGACGCGGAGAGCGGAACGCTGCGCTGGACTCCACCCGGCGGAGCCGAGGGAACTTCGGTCGATGTTCGGGTCCGTGCGACGGATGGCATCAGCCACGCGCAACTCGACTTCAGCATCCCGGTTGCCCGCACGATTCCTCTGGCGGCCTCGGTATCGGGAGCGACCCTCACCATCACCGCGCCGGGCACGCTCAAAGGCCTGGCATTCACGATTCCTCCGTCGGCAGGGCTGGCCACAGAGCTCCTCAGCGTCGGACACATCGCGTCCGGCGATGCGCCGGCTCTTCCGGAACGTTTCGAAAGAATCAGCGACTTCTTGCGCGCAACGTCCGTGCGATCGGCGATCGACCCGATCACCGTGACATTGCCGGCCAGCATGGTGCCCCCCGGCCGGGCACCGGAGGATCTCCGGCTGCTGGTCTACACCCAGTCGCTGACCGGCGCGGAAGGACACGAGTGGCTCGCAGTCGCTTCTCATCTCGATGTGCGGCCCGACGGCTCCGTCACGCTGACCCTCGGTGAGCTCGGCGCGCTTGCGTGCATCGCCGTCGAAAACGAACCGGCAGCACCCGTTCAGACGGCAGCCAGCTCGAAAGGGTCCGATGCTGCCTCGGTGCTCTGTTCACCGTTTCGCCTTTCCAACGGGAGAACCGATCCGCGACGGGTGGTCTGCACCATCGCGGGCCCGCCCGCTTCAACCGTCGTGGTGCGGGACATCGGGAGAGCGAGTGCGTGGCGGCCACCAGCGACGGCCGAGGAGATCGCGCAATGGGTCGCAGCAGCACGGGCTTCGGCGACGGATGTCGGTCTTCTCTTCCGTGACTCGATCGACGTCGTCATCGAACCGATGCCTCGGCCAACCTGGCTCGGCTTTGCGTCTTCCGTCGACAGTTACGGCACGATCCATCTCTCCTCGGCCTCACTGCCGAGAGCGGTCATGCAGTCGA
>Ga0209347_1005068_pt1 | contig 12922 bp, 10 predicted proteins | sample AutmiccommuBRH23_FD_187382 | JGI IMG/M metagenome (GOLD analysis project Ga0209347, IMG submission 187382) | Deep subsurface microbial communities from Mt. Terri, Switzerland - Autotrophic microbial communities BRH/23 (SPAdes) (version 2) | ecosystem: Environmental > Aquatic > Deep subsurface >... | reverse complement strand
CACAAAAAATTCAGACAAATAAGGAATTGACCATTTCTGTTTCAGAAAAAAACAATCAGCCTATTGATTCTGCCCAATTTTTAATAGATGATAAAAAAATAAAAAGTGACCTAACATCTGCAACCCTTAAAATTAATGATTATAAACTTGGAAAGCATGTGATCACCGCCATTATTTTTCACGAAAATAAAACGACGAAGATTTCTGAAATCATTTATTTTTTGGCTGATGCAGCTCCGGAAATTTATACCTATAAAATTATAAACACTTTTCCGCACGACAAAGACGCTTATACCCAAGGATTGGAATTTTACAACGGATTTTTATATGAAGGAACCGGCAGGAAAGGAAGTTCTTCCATTAGGAAAGTTGAGTTGAAAACCGGAAAAGTTTTGCAGCAAAAAGATTTAGACGCACAATATTTTGGAGAAGGAATCACTATTTTCAACAATAAATTGTACCAGCTCACCTGGCAAAGCGGTATTGGTTTTGTATATGATTTAAACACTTTTGAGCAAGAAAAAACATTTAAATATACTAAAAGCCAGGAAGGCTGGGGATTGACCCATAACGGAGAAAAACTGATTAAAACCGACGGAACAGAACTTATTTGGTTTTTGAATCCGGAAACCCTTGTTGAGGAAAGATATATTGAAGTTTACACCAACGAGCGCAAAGTGGAAAAACTGAACGAACTGGAATTTGTAAACGGATTAATTTACGCAAATATTTGGCAACAAAACAGTATATTAATAGTGAATCCAAACTCAGGTAAAGTGGAAGGCGTTGCCAATTTAAATGGTTTAAAAACCCTTATTGATAAAGAACAAAAATTAGATGATGCCGATGAAGTGCTCAACGGAATCGCCTTCGACAAAGAAAATAACCGCCTATTTGTGACCGGAAAACACTGGGGTAAATTGTACGAGATTGAATTGCTGAAAAAATAAGGCGCTGAAAATTATTTTTTTACCTTTACAAAAACAACCCGAATGCGTTATTCTGTAACTTTATTATGCGCTTTAACATTGCTGGTCTTTTTTTCGTGCAGAAAAGATTTTTCAGCGGAGTTAAGTTCGGGCAACCTTTCATTTTCAAAAGACACGGTGTATTTGGATACCGTTTTTACCAATATTGGCTCAAGCACCTACAATTTAAAGGTCTATAATAAAAGCAATAAAAATATCTCCATTCCGTCCATTGCCCTCGGCAAAGGCGACGGTTCGTTTTACAGGTTGAATGTTGACGGAACTCCGGGCAAAGTTTTTGAAAATGTGGAAATTTTGGCCAAAGACAGTCTGTTTATTTTTATTGAAACCACCATCGATTACAGCCAGGTTTCAAACCCGATTTATACTGATGAAATTGTTTTCGACCATGGCATTAATTTACAGGAAGTAACATTGGTGACTTTGGTGAAAGATGCCCATTTTTTGTTTCCTTCAAAAGATGCAAATGGTTTTATTGAGACAATTTCTATTGGAAAAACAACTGATGGCGAAGAATTAAAAGTTAATGGATTTTATCTTGAGGAAAACACCACTTTCACCAACCAAAAACCCTATGTAATTTATGGGTATTGCGCTGTTCCGCCATCCAAAACATTGACCATTGAAGCGGGTGTAAAAATTTATTTTCACGCAAATTCAGGATTGATTGTCAGTAAAAATGCCACATTAACCATCAATGGCGAATTAAACAATAAAGTTTTTATGGAAGGCGACCGGCTTGAACCGCAATTCAGCAATATTCCCGGACAATGGGGCGTAATTTGGCTTCGTGCAGGAAGCAAAAACAACAGCATAAAAAACACCATCATCAAAAATGCTTCCACAGGAATTATTTCTGATTCAATCGGCAATAACACGGCGCCTACTTTAATCATTAAAAACAGCCAGATTTACAACAGTTCCAATTTTGGAATTTTAGGACGAGAAACCAATATTTACGGAGAAAATTTGGTGATTAACAACAGTGGACAATCGTCTTTGGCCTGCACCATTGGCGGAACTTACAATTTTGTTCATTCAACCTTTGCAAATTATTGGAACAACAGTTTTAGGCAATACCCAAGCGTTTTAATCAATAATTTTTTCACTTACAATAAAAACAACGCGCAAGTTGTTGAAAAACGGAATTTACACGCAGCTAATTTCACCAATTGCATTATTGATGGAAACAGCAATATTGAATTGGTGATTGAAAAAGCCGAAGGCACTGTTTTCAATTATTCCTTTAAAAATAACCTGATCCGATTTAAAGATCCTAATGATCCAATTCACTATATTGACAATATTTTTAACGGAAATCCGCATTTTAAATCACCAGTAAAAAACGAATTAATGATAGGCCAAAATTCAGAAGCCATCAAAAAAGGAAATGAACAAGGAAGGATTTTAGCACCCAACGATATTTTAGGAGTCACAAGAAGCATGCCTGCTGATATTGGCGCTTATCAAAACGTTATATTCTAACAACAAAATTATTGCTTATAAATTACACCTTCTTTCATCACAAAAGTCACATTTTCCATAGTATGTATGTTTTGGGTTGGATCGTCATCGACTGCAATAATATCAGCTAATTTTCCTATATCAATACTTCCAATTTTATCATCCATATTTAAAATTTTAGCAGGTGTCATTGTTGCAGATTGAATTGTTTCAATTGCAGGCATACCTGCTTCCGCCATATAACCAAATTCTTTCCCATTTTTACCATGGTCAAAAACCCCCGCGTCGGTTCCAAAAGCAATTCCAACTCCTTTTTTATAAGCCTTTGCAAAAGTATTTTGAATTTTTGGGCCAATTTCCAATGCTTTTGGAACTACAATCTCAGGGTAAAATCCTTTGACTTTCGCTTTATCAGACACTTCTTTTCCTGCGGTAATTGTTGGCACCAAATAGGCATTATATTTAATCATTAAATCCATTGTCTCTTCAGACATTAAAGTGCCGTGTTCTATGGCTTTAACGCCTCCTAAAATTGCGCGTCTCATTCCTTCATCTCCGTGTGCGTGCGTTGCAACGTGCATTCCATAATCTTTCGCAGTTTCAGTTATTGCCGTAATTTCTTCCACAGTAAATTGTGGGTTTTGACCACTTTTGGCCACACTAAGCACACCGCCAGTTGCCGTAATTTTTATTAAGTCGGCACCATTTTTATATCTTTGGCGCACTGCTTTTTTAGCATCCTCCACACTATTTACAACACCTTCTTTAGGTCCTGGGTCACCCATTAACTTTCTGTTGCTCCCATTAGTAGGATCGGCATGGCCACCTGTTGTTGCCAAAGATTTTTCTGCTGCAAAAATTCTTGGCCCCATAATTTTTCCTGAGTTAATTGCATTGCGAAGAGAAATATTAACACCTGTTCCTCCCAAGTCTCTAACAGTGGTAAAACCCGCTAACAAAGTTATTTCTGCAAATTTTACTGAATTAAATGCAATATCGGCCTCATTCAAGGTGTATTCATCTATATACCTAGAAGGACTCATTTCAAACTCTAAATGCACATGCATATCAATAAGACCGGGCATCACCGTTTTTTGTTTTAAATTTATTGTTATATCTTTTTGGTTATCAGACAAAATATATCCTTTTTGAACATCTATAATTTTATTTCCTGAAATAATTATAGTCATTTGTGTAGCAATTTTTCCAGATTTAGTGTCAATTAATTTTCCGCAGTGTAAATATGTATTTTGTGAAAAAAGTGATGTTGCCATAAAAAACAGAAAAATAAAAATGGTTGATTTTTTCATAAGTAGAAAGATTAAAATGGTTTAGTTTTACCAAATATATCAAAATAATGATTAGTTTGGTTTTTTGATGAAAATTCAAGATATGAAAAACGTAATAATTACAGGAACAAGTCGCGGAATTGGTTTTGAACTGGCGCAATTGTTCGCCAAAAATAATTTTCAGGTGTTGGCTTTGTCTAGAAATACAACCTCATTGGGAAATCTAAAGCTGAAAAATATCACCACCATTTCTGTGGATTTATCAGATGAAAAAGATCTAAAAAAAGTGACGGATTTTGTTGGTAAAAACTGGAAACAAGTTGATATTTTGATCAATAATGCCGGAAAATTAATCAACAAACCCTTTGGAAATTTAACTTCAGAAGATTTTTTAGAAGTCTATAAAGTCAATGTTTTTGCAGTTGTCGAACTAACGCGATTGCTCATTCCATTTTTAGCAAAAGGAAGTCACGTGGTAAATATCAGCAGTATTGGCGGCATTCAGGGAAGTATGAAATTTCCCGGATTGGCAGCTTACAGTTCATCAAAAGGCGCTCTATTGACATTGACCGAAGTGTTGGCGGAAGAATATAAGGAACAACAAATCTCCTTTAACGCATTGGCCCTTGGAGCGGTGCAAACCGAAATGCTTGAAGAGGCGTTTCCTGGCTATAAAGCATCTGTTTCCGCTGAAGAAATGGCCGATTATATTTATAATTTTGCCATAACAGGAAATAAATTTTATAATGGAAAAATTTTGCAGGTTTCTTCAACAACGCCTTAATATTCAATGAAAATACTTTCAAAATACATTCCTGAAGCTTCGGTTGGATTGGTTGAAGAAATTTTGACAAATCATCCTATTCACATCAAAATTGTGAATAACAGAGCCACAAAACACGGCGATTTTAAAAGAAAACTCAACGGCGATTTTCAAATAACTTTAAATAACACGTTAAATCAATATCAGTTTTTATTTACGCTAATTCACGAGTTGGCGCATTGGGTGACTTTTAAAAAGCACAAAAGGGTAAAGCCCCATGGCAAGGAATGGAAACAAAATTTTCAGCATTTGATGTTGCCTTTTTTGCAGCCGACTATTTATCCTTCGCACCTGCTTCCCCATTTGGCGAATTACCTTAAAAATCCGAAAGCGAGCACTGGAGCCGACGTTAATTTAACGCGCGAAATGAATATCTACAATGAAAAGTCGGGAAAGCGTTTTGTCTTTGAGCTCGAAATCGGAAGCTTTTTTAGTTTCAACAACAAAGCTTTTAAAAAAGGGGCCAAAAGAAGAACACGGTTTGAATGCATTGAAATGGCAAGCAAAAAAGTGTATTTATTTAACCCAAATGCTGAAGTGGAAGCCCTTACTGCACATTAAAAAAGGTCATTGCCAACAAAAACAAAGGATAATTCGTATTTTTGACCTATAAATTTATTGAGATGGATAAGAATTATTATGCAGTCATAATGGCTGGCGGCGTTGGTTCCCGATTTTGGCCTATGAGCACCGAGCAGTTTCCAAAACAATTTCACGATATGCTGGGAACCGGAAGCACCCTAATCCAAAAAACTGTCGGCCGATTTGAAAAAATAATTCCTTCGGAAAATATTTTAATCGCCACCAACAAAAAATATGAAAATTTGGTTTTTGGGCAGTTGCCAAAAATTTCATCGAAACAATTGCTGTTAGAACCTGTAATGCGTAACACGGCACCTTGTATTTTATACAGTGCATTTAAAATTTACAATGAAAACCCGGATGGCATTATGGTGGTTGCACCATCTGATCATTGGATTGAGGACGAAAAAGAATTTTTAAAAAATATTAAAACCGCCTTCGATTTCTGCGCAGAAAATGATGCATTAGTAACGCTTGGCATTCAACCAACAAATCCTAATACAGGTTACGGCTATATTCAGTTTGAAAATTCAGAAAATGAACTGAAAAAAGTTAAAAAATTTACCGAAAAACCCAATTTGGAAAAGGCGGAACAGTTTATAAAAAGTGGTGATTACCTTTGGAATGCCGGCATATTTGTTTGGAGCGTTAAAAGCATTTTGAACGCTTTTAAAACATATTTACCTGAAATGTACGCATTATTCTCAAATGGAGAAAATAATTACAATACCGTTTTAGAAACCCAATTTATTGAATCAAATTATGCGTTTTCTGAAAATATTTCCATTGATTTTGGCATTATGGAAAAAGCAAACAACGTATTTGTGTTGCCGGTAAATTTTGCTTGGAACGATTTGGGAACCTGGAGCTCTTTATATCATGAATTAAAAAAAGATTCGGACCAAAATGCCACTTTGGGCGGAAACGTGATTTATATAGATTCTGCAAACAATATCGTACAAACACAATCCAAAAAACGGGTTGTGATACAAGGATTAAATGATTATATTGTGATTGAAAAAGATGATGTGATTCTTATTTGCCCAAAAAACAAAGAACAAGAGATAAAACAAATCACTTCAGCGGTAAAAACCGAATTTGGAGAAAATTTTGTTTAAAAAAATGTAATAATGGAAGACGCTAAAGACATTAAGCCAATCGAAAAGAAAAAAATAAAAGAAGCTTGGGAGGAAGTAAAACAATTTTTATTTGAATTATTGAATATCAATCACGATACGGATAAGGAAGCTACCATTACAGATATTAAAGAAAATATTTCTATGAAAGGCCATACCGCCTGGGTATTGATTTTTTCCATTTTAATAGCTTCCATCGGATTAAATATCAGTTCCCCTGCCGTTGTTATTGGCGCGATGCTAATTTCCCCTTTATTGGGTCCGATTTTGGGAGTCGGATTGTCCATTGGCACCAATGATATAGACACCTTAAAAAAATCGTTAATCAATTTAGGAGTAATGATCGTGTTAAGTTTGTCAACCTCCTTCCTTTTCTTTCTGATTCCAATATTCAGAAATGAAACCCCTGAACTTTTGGCAAGAACATCGCCAGATGTTCGCGATGTGTTTATTGCCATAGCCGGTGGTTTGGCTTTAATTATTGCCATAAGCAGAAGAACAAAACAAACCAATACCATTGCCGGTGTTGCCATTGCCACCGCTTTAATGCCGCCACTTTGCACGGCAGGATACGGACTCGCAATTGGAAATTTAAGTTATTTTGGTGGCGCTATGTTCTTATTTAGCATTAACACCATTTTTATTGCTTTGGCCACTTTTGTGATTGTGAAATTTTTGAAATTCCCCATGTTTAAATATCTCGATTCCGCCAAAAGAAAACAAATAGCTCACGTAGCTTCCTTTGTTGCATTTTTAGTATTTGCGGGAAGTATCTATCTGTTTTTTAACCTGTTCAAAATAAATCAGTTTAAACAATCGGCGGAAAATTTGATTGCCGACCTAAAAAAGAGCGGTATCAGCATTATCGATGAAAAAGACGAAGATCTTAACTACAAAGACAAAACGGTAAAAATTTATGTTTATGGTAAAAAGCTTTCGACGGAAGAAATAACTTATTGGACTTCAAGACTTCCTAAATATGGGCTTAATAACACCAAATTAATCGTTGAACAAGGCGTTGATTCAGATTTGATAAACGAAGTTCAAAATCTGACAGAATTGTATTCGCAAAATCAAAAATTAATTTCCACAAGAGATGAATCCTTAAAAGAAAAAGAAGATAAAATTAAACTTTTAGAAGCTGAATTGAACAAATTTTACGCGCATAATGTTCCTTTTGTGCAAATTAGCAAGGAAGCCATCATCAATTACCCCGGCTTAAAACAATTGAGTTATTCCACGCAGTTTAGAACCAATTTCAAAAAAGTAGATACAATTACTGCTTTTAACGCCGAATGGTATGCTGCAGTAAAAAACAAACGTAAAGAAGAGCTTAGATTTAAAAAATGGCTTAAAACGCGTTTGAATTTAGATACGCTTATTGTTAATAATCGCTAAAAATCGAGAATAATTCCAAATCTTGGCAGTACAGTCCCTGAAGTGTTTTTTACACTTTCCAATACATATTTGGAACTGTTATTGGAATCAATTATTTTATTTCCGTTAGAGTCTAAAGTCGGAATTAAATAAGGCTGCTCAATCGCTTCGCCAGCTAACGCGTTTTGCACATCCACATAAAAATTGAGGGAAAACTTTTTCCAAAACCACGTTTTATCTATCCGAAGATCCAATTGGGTAAAGGTTTTAAATCGTTCGGTATTTAATTGGCTGAAATCTAAAATTCCCTGATTTGATACATCATAATTTGCAATTTCTGATGATGCATCTATATCGTATGGTGTATAAGGGCGTCCGCCAACCAATCTAAATTTACCACCAATTTCCCAATTTCTTTTCAGCTTTTTCCCTGCTGTTAAGGTTAACAAATGCTTGTTGTCCCAAGTTGAAGGAATATAATTGTTTAAATTGTCTTTAAATTCACTCACCACAAAAGTGTAGGATAAAATCCCGTACAATCCGGCAAAAGATTTTTTTTGCGCGAATAATTCAAATCCATAAGCCCTTCCTTCGGATGTTGAAGTAACTTCTTCATTGCCTACAACACCAAAATCGGCTCCCAAATTTGCCAAACTGATTTGATTTCTGATGGAAAACGGATAATTTTTGTACGTTTTATAAAAACCTTCCACGCTCATTTTTGAACTATTGTTTGGCGTAAATTCAAATCCGCTTACCCAATGATTTGCTTGCAAATATTTTAATCCGTTGTTTTTATTCACCAAGTTATTTTCGTTATCTCTATATCCCAAAATTGTATAGGTTGGAAGCTGGGAATAAATCCCTGCCGAAGCATTGACGGTGAGTTTATTTGTGAGTTCGTAAGCCAAAGAAAATCTTGGTGAAAAATGATTGAGCGGATTTTGCATTTCTTTGTTATAATCTGTGCCATCTAAGCGAAAACCTAAGGAAGCACCCAATTTGGAATTGAAATATTTTTTTGATACTTGTCCAAATGCAGCGTATTTAAACATCGCCAATTCCGAAGAAAAATTGACTTCAGAAACGCCTTCTGAATTGGCTGTTTTTTGAAATGTTTCATTGAAGTATTTGGCTTGTTCCAAACCAAATCCGATTGATAATTTATAATTATTGGTTGTAGTTGACGTGTTTTCAAACCGAAACTTATTTTCAGTTTCTTTTGAAGTATAGTCAAGCAATAAATCGGAAGCGTTTGTTGTGTTGTTAAAATACTTTTTAGCGTTGTTGCTTAGCTCGTTTCTGCTTACCACAACCTGTTGCATAGAATTGCCGGCATAATGCTTGTAAGAGGCTCCAACTGTATAATTCCATTGTTCCTGTACCGGAACAATACTTAAAATATAACGATTTCTTTTGATGGTTTCTTCATCGGTAACATTTTTATTGACACTTTCATTTAAACGAAACTTATCAATGGCTCCAAGTCCAATTAAACTAATTTCGCTGTTGGCAGACAATTGGTGTTTTACTTTTAGTTGAAAATCATTATAAGTTGGCAAAAAAGGCAGTTTTATTAATTTAAACAAGTACTGCAAATACGATTGGCGAACCGATGCTATAAACGTGGTTTTATCGTTAATTGGGCCGTCTAATGTTATCCCGGCATCCGAAGTTCCCAAGGTTGCCCTCGTATTTAATTTTTCTGGATTCCCGTCTTTCTGGGTAAACTCAATCACAGAGCTCAAGGCATTTCCTCTGTTAGATTGAAAAGCACTCGTTGAAAAATCAACATTTCGAATTAAATCGGCATTGATAATTCCGACCGGTCCGCCTGTGGATCCTTGTGTTTGAAAATGATTGATTACAGGAACTTCTATGCCATCCAAATAAAATTTATTTTCAACAGGCGATCCTCCTCTAATAATGATATCATTTCTGAAACCTGGATTTGAAGCAACTCCGGGAAGCGATTGAATCACTTTTAGAATATCCCTATTCCCGCCTGGATTTCTTTCAATTTCGGCAATTCCAAGAGATTGGCGAGATAGCGGACTTTCAATTGATTTTTTAAATAATTTAGCTTGCACAAGCACTTCTTCCAATTGCTCGTTATCTTGTTTCAATTCAATAAAAATATAGGGCGTTTTTTCATTGGTCACCAAATAATCCTCAGACAAAGCAGTTAAATATCCTAAAAAAGACGCTTGCACTTTCACATACCCCAACGGAACATTTTTTATAATAAAAGCACCATTTTCATCTGAAATTGCACCAACATCTGTTCCAACCACAAGAACGTTTACAAAAGGCATTTGACCTCTTGTTTGTATATCTATCACTTTTCCTTTAATAGTTCCCGTATTCTGAGAAAACCCTATTGTTAGGCTTAATAAAAAAATGGAAAGCGCAATCTTTTTTATCATAACGTAATTGTTCAATTTTATGCAAAGATATTCTTTTGTTTAATAATATCAATGTTTTGTTAAACATTTTATTGACAAAAATTAGAAAAGCCCCAAACAAATTTGTTTGGGGCTTTTGTGGTGAGAGAAGGATTCGAACCTTCGAAGCTTGCGCAGCAGATTTACAGTCTGCCCTCGTTGGCCACTTGAGTATCTCACCAAGATTTTAAATAAAAAGCTCCCCTATTGTGAGAAGCTTTTTGTGACCGGGCTGGGGCTCGAACCCAGGACCACCTCCTTAAAAGGGAGGTGCTCTACCAACTGAGCTACCAGGTCAAATTCTTTCTTTTTAGCGGGTGCAAATATAACGGTATATTTAATAAAAACAAACTTCTTAACTACTTTGTTTCTTTTAAATATGCCTCTCGTACTTTCTTAAAAAGATTAGAAGAATATACGAAATTTACAACCGCTTCATTTTCAGTTATAAAAATCTCTTTATTGGATCCTTCCCATTCTTTTACACCATCTTTTAATAAAATAATTTTTTCACCAATTTCCATCACAGAATTCATATCGTGTGAGTTTATCACCGTAATTATTTGATATTCCTCTGTAATTTCTTTGATTAAATTATCAATAACGGTAGCCGTGTTTGGATCTAAACCCGAATTTGGTTCATCGCAAAACAAGTATTTCGGATTCATTACAATGGCACGGGCAATGGAAACACGCTTTTGCATTCCGCCCGACAACTCGGCAGGGAATTTTTTGTTGGCATTTTCCAAATTCACCCTTTTCAATACAAAATTCACACGATCCATCCTTTCAGAAAAAGATTGATCAGCAAACATTTTAAGGGGAAACATAATATTTTCTTCCACTGTTAAGGAATCATATAATGCGCCTCCCTGAAAAACCATGCCGATTTCTTGTCTTAACAGCCTTTGCTCTTTAATGTCAAGTTCTTTATGTTTTCTTCCATCAAAACAAATAATGCCGCTATCTGGAACATGTAATCCTACCAAACACTTCAAAAAAACAGTTTTCCCTGATCCGCTCTGGCCAATAATCATACTCGTCACTCCTTTTTCAAAAGTGGTAGAAACACCTTTTAAAACAGGTATGCCTTTAAATTCTTTATATAAATCAGTAACTTCAATCATTTAAGCTAATAGCATTTGGGTTAAAAAATAATTTAATAAAATGATGACAACACTGGTCCAAACAACCGCTTGTGTGCTAGCCCTTCCCACTTCCAAAGAACCACCTTTCACATAATAGCCATGGTAAGCCGGAATGGTTGCAATCACAAATGCAAACACCACTGTTTTAATCAAAGCATATTGAATGTAATAAGGATCAAAATCAAGTCTAATTCCGTATAAGTAATCATCACTGGAAAATAAATTTGTCAGCGTACCGGCCACATATCCGCCAAATACACCCAAAAACATGGCCAATGAAATTAACAAGGGATAAAAAAACATGGTTGCAATAATTTTTGGCAACACCAAATAATTTAATGAATTGATTCCCATAACTTCCAATGCATCAATTTGCTCAGTAACACGCATTGTCCCAATACTTGAAGAGATATAAGAACCCACTTTTCCTGCCAAAATTACGCTCATAAAAGTAGGCGCGAATTCTAAAATCATAGATCGCATGGTTGCAAAACCAATTAAATATTTAGGAATAAACGGGCTGTCTACATTCAAAGCTGTTTGAATGGCAACCACACCACCCACAAAAAATGAAATAAATGCTATAATTCCCAACGATTTTAATCCTAAATCTTCAACCTCCCTAAACAACATTTCTCTAAAAACCGACCATTTTTGAGGTTTTTTAAAAACTTGCCGAAGCATCATAAAATACTTCCCTACATGCTTAAAATATTTCATTAAATTTATTTTTGGCTAAATTATTAAAATAATACTACCTAGAATCCCTTTTTATAAGTTAAATTCATCGCATCGACTAAAATTTATGATTTTAAATTTGTTAAAAATTTAAATAATATTAAACCCATATATAAAAGTATTGTTAGACAATTTCGGTTCTATACTTTGCACTAATAAAAATCTGAAAATACCGTAATTTCACTTTTGATAGCTAAATTTTTGTGCCAATTGAAATTAAAAATCCTCCAAAATATAAGGAGGATTAATTAAATTTTAAAATGATAAAAGATGTGTTCTATAAACGATCATTATCCGTTTTCCAGTTTGTAATTGCCTTTTTAATGTCATTTTCCGAAAGATTTTCCAATAAGGCTTTATCAACCAATACTGGGAATTCATCATCGGACGCAAAACGCAATCCAATAAATTGTCTGATTGTTAGCTTATTGCTGATTGGTTTACCCGTTAAAATAAAGTACCTTAACTTTTCTTCAGCACGAATTGCCCTATCCTGCGCTTTTAAAGCGAAAGAACGAATGAAATAAAACATAAATAATAAAATAAAGGCAAGCAAAACCAATAATGAAGCCGAGTATAAATTGTCTTCAGATGATTTCCATAAATTTCTGGTTGCGCCACCTAAAAAAGCCAGAATGGCCAAAAGGATTACCACGTGATATCCAATCACAAATTTGCTGTGATTCTTATAATTTTGTTGTTTCATATCTAAATTGATTGGTTAATTACAACAAAATAAGGTTAAATAATTCAGAAATAGATCATTCCAGATAAAAAAAATAAAAATTGATCAAAAAAAAACCTCCAACAATAAAGTTGAAGGTTTTCAAAAGAAAGGCGGTGACATACTCTCCCACCTAGTGGCAGTACCATCTGCGCTGATAGGCTTAACTTCTCTGTTCGGTATGGGAAGAGGTGAGCCCTATCGCTAT
>Ga0209347_1005067_pt1 | contig 12927 bp, 12 predicted proteins | sample AutmiccommuBRH23_FD_187382 | JGI IMG/M metagenome (GOLD analysis project Ga0209347, IMG submission 187382) | Deep subsurface microbial communities from Mt. Terri, Switzerland - Autotrophic microbial communities BRH/23 (SPAdes) (version 2) | ecosystem: Environmental > Aquatic > Deep subsurface >... | reverse complement strand
AATTTCGAGGATTTCACGTGCGATCGGGTCTGAATCGGATATTTCCTTGAAACGGATGATATAACCGAAATCGGTGATTTCCCCGCTGGCATTCGTGGCGTAAATCCCTTTTTCAAACACGGGGTTCCGCATCAACTTTGAACGGAAAACAGAAAAGTCTTCCAGTGACTTCGGGAGACGTCGCTCACCGCTGGCGTTTGTTTCAATCAGCTTAACTGTGGATAATGTGTCGTCCTCCCCGGTAACATCCTCGATTCCAAGCGGGGAGACAATATCATCGATCATCTCCTGCTGTTTCAACTTGTCGGCCGTGAGGACAGCATCCCGCAGGCGTCGTTTATCCCGTTCATTCAGAAACCCGGGAGCAATTCCCGCGGCGTGAAGTTTCCGGGCGATAAGCCGCTGGAAGACCTGATCATCCTCAAACTGATCCAGCACCCCCGCCGCCGGCAGGTCAGCGGTTGACAGGATCCAGTCGAGACGCTCCAACCGGCCTTTTTCAATATTTTCTTTATAATTCTCATACGCTTCGAGGTCTTTAAGGAGAGCGTCCATTTCCGTAAACGTCCCGGCATGCCAGATCTGATCGTCGGAAATCGACAGAATGACGAACGTGTCCACATCTCCGTAAACCGCTTTTACCTTATTGTAATAGAGGTATTCCGGATCCGTTTCCGGGAGAAACTTGGAAATAGAGGTATCGAACTTGAGGTTGGGGATGCCCAGGCTGAGGCCGATGGTAATAACCAGGAAAAATGCGATCGTCCAGGCGGGTCGTTTCAGGACGAATTGAATATAGCGGTCCATGCCCATATCTCCAATGCGTGCGGTTTGATTGTCGCTTGCCCGACTGACGTGTCAGTCATTTTTTTATAAAAGTAAAACCGAAATTCAAAAAAAACCAAGACAATTTTTGATCCGGAAGAGGGATTGCTCGGCCGGCCATGAACAATGATGACTGATTCGTCAGTCATCGTCCGCGCAAAAATAAAATCGTCATCAGACGATTTTATAATCCCGTTGGGGCAGGGCCGATGGATCATAGCCGGTAGTCAGCTTTACCTGACATAAGCGATTGGATTTTGCAACAAAAAAAATACTACGGCTATTTATTAAAATTAATGCTGAAAGTGGTTCACTGGATGTAATTTTGGGGAGAAGGCGAGTGGCGCGCTCGGCAGGAATCGAACCTGCGACTTTCAGCTCCGGAGGCTGACGCTCTATCCCCTGAGCTACGAGCGCGCACGTCAGAGAACCATAGAGTATCCGCAGGTCCAAGTCAAGGGGTAAAAGGATAAATTGTCATGTCTATGCCGCACGTTTCGGGGCGATGGCTTCAAGCGCCGCCTTGGCTTCGCCAACTACGTACAGAGATCCCGCGATGCAAATCAGGTTTTCAGGAGAGGTGACGTTGATCGCTCGCAAGACCGCTTCGCCCACATTTTCAATAATTTCATATGTTTTCAGATAGGGAAGGGCAGCCACAACAAGTTTATCAGCCGGGAGACTCCGATCAATTTCAGGGCGGGTGAAGATCACTTTACCCGCAAGAGGAACCAGGGCACGGAGCATCGCCGGATAGGGTTTGTCATCCAGAATTCCAATCACCAGGGTGGTCGGCCGGCCCGCGGAATACTCGGAAAGAAATTCAGCCAGGCGACGCGCGGCGTCCAGGTTATGGGCGCCATCGATGATGACGCAAGGAGACGTTGGTAGAATCTCCAGCCGTCCCGGCCAGTGGACATTGGCCAGGCCGGATTGTATGGCCTCAAAAGTGATCGCTGGGTACCGCCGCATCAGCACCTCGCATGCGGCGAGAACCAGAGCGGTATTGTCTACCTGGTGCGTGCCGGGGAGGACCGATTGCATCGGATTCCACCGGTTCTCCAGTCCGAAATAGGAAAATGCTTTGGAAATCCCGTTGCTGTTCCTATGGCGGCGGACATGGAAGTGTTCCCCCATCCGGTAGAACGGTGCGTTGTGTTCCCGGGAGATCCGCCGCAGGACTTCGACGGCCGCTTTCTGCCTGGCCCCGGTAATCACAGGGGTGTTCTTCTTGATGATCCCACCTTTTTCAGCGGCGATCAGGGCAATGGTATCCCCCAGGTAAAACCGGTGCTCAATGGAGATGTTCGAAATAATCGTGATTTCCGGTGCGAGGATATTGGTGGCGTCCAGTCGGCCTCCCATTCCGGTTTCGATCACCGCCCAGTCGACCTCGGACCTGCCGAAGGCGTGGAGCGCCATGGCGGTCGTATACTCGAAAAAGGTCGGCTCCCGGTCTCCCCGATAAACCGATTTAACGGCTTGATAAGCCTCTACAACTCCGTCATCCGACAGTGGGTCACCGTTTATGCGGATCCGTTCGTTGAAGCGGACAAGATGAGGGGAGGTGTAGAGTCCCACGCGGTATCCGGCGGCCTGGAGAATAGCGGACAAGGCCGAGGCGATCGACCCTTTTCCGTTTGTCCCTGCCACGTGAATGCACCGAAGTTTCGCCTGCGGATTGCCGAGGCCGTTCAGGATATCACGGATGACATCGAGCCCCAGTTTGATCCCGAATCGATGAAGCCCGAACATCTCCTTCAAGCAGTTGTCGTAAGTCATTGTCTCTGTTTTTCGTTGTAAAAGCACATAAAAAAACCCGGCAGCATATGATAACTGCCGGGTTCCATAACCGGAATCTATTAGAATTTGCGGTAACGCGTTTTTTTCTTGGCTTCCGCAATCCGCTGGCGCCGCATGGCTTCACGCTTTTTCCTGCGCCGGTATTCGCTTGGTTTTTCATAATTCTTCTTCAACCGTAACCGTTTGAACAGGCCGTCATTCTGAATCTTTTTCTTCAGAATCCGCATTGCCTTTTCGAGATCATTGTCGTCGACTCTGACCGTAATTTCCTTCAAACAATTCGCCCCCTTTACAATGAATTTGCGTCCAGTGGTATCAATTAATAAAGTATTTTCAAGGATTGTCAAGATTTTGCTTCGATCACCGATTACAGGTTGAGCTTGGTAACCAGGTCGGCGGCAACTTCCTTGACGCTGTTCTTGCCGTCTAACGGGACGTATCGCATCGAGGAATCATTGCTGGCGATGTTCCTGAAATAATAAGCGGCCGCGAGGGTGCCGTTTGAAGGATCGTAATAGATCGCATGCCGTTTATCGATGGCCGATTCGTCCTGATCGTCTGAACGGGTTTGGAGATCTCCGCCGCATACCCGGCATTTGTCGCCATTCGGCTTGATCGCGTCGATGAAGATGTTGTTGGGATGGTTGTTATCGTTAACACAGAGCCGGCGTCCCATGATCCGGTTTTTGGCAATTTCCCGGTCGAGCTCGATCTCCACGACGATGTCGAGTTTCAGGCCGGCCTGATTGAGCGCTTCGTTCAATTTGACGGCCTGGTTCTTATTGCGCGGGAAACCGTCCAGGAGCCAGCCATTCTTAGCGTCAGCGGCTTGCAGGCGATCCAGGATCATGGGAATCGTAATGTCGTCCGGGACCAGCTCGCCTTTGTCGATATACGATTTGGCCTGCTTTCCGAGCTCGGTACCGCCCTTGATGTTTTCCCGGAAAATCGCTCCCGACTCGATGTGGGGCAATTTGTATTTGTCCTTCAGGATTGCCCCTTGGGTTCCCTTGCCGCTTCCGTTCGGTCCAAAGAATAAAATGTTCATTTCCGTTCTCCTTAATCCATCGGGTTTCGTATGGGTGAAAACGATATCGTCGGCATTTCCTTGAAAAATTAGCTTATTTATAAGAATGATCGGGGATTGTCAAGAATGGTTTTGACGGTCAAGGATTTTTTTGACGACGGAAAAGGCTTCGGCGCGGCTGCGGATTCGCCCGGCGAGTCGCCGTGTTTCAATGCATGCGAGGAGTTCGGCGATCAGTGGGGAAGGGGGGAGGCCGAACCGGCCAACCAAATCATGGCCGGTGATCAGCGCCGGATTTTGCAGTGCAGGGAGAAATTCTGTCAGATATTTATCGAGCATCATCGAGACAAAACTGGGGAAACCGTAAACGCCCTCGTCAGGGTCCGCTGCAACCGACAACAACAGGAGATCGGGTGTCACGGGAGCGGTCTTCATGAAAAACCGGGTAACCGCCATCCCTTTCAACCGGTTTCTGTTTTTGGCGGCAAACAGGATAAACGGGCGCCCGCTGTTCCGGATCAGGATATCAGTATAACGCTTCTCCTGATTGGACATCTTCATCCGGTTACTGATATCGAGCGCCATATCGGCGGCGACAGTTCCGATCCCGAGGAACCGCTTTCTTTCCCTAATCTGCCGTTTCGGGACGAATGGTTCTCCGATCCTGTGGAGAAGCGCCGCATATTTGAGCAATGGGGCATAGTTGTCGACATGGAGCAACTCGCGGTTTTCACGGTTGGAAAGAAGCGACGGCTGGTTTTGTTCTAAAAGGCGTTCAATCTTTTCAAGATCACCGAGGCTGCGGGTGAAAAGATCGTTCGCACGGGTGTCAGCGGAGACTCCCCTGAGAGAGACAAGTTCGGGAAAAATTGCGCACAGGAGACCGGAGCGGCTCATTTCCAGAATATACGGATAACATCCCGGTGTATTCGAGAGTTTCAGCCACTCCTCCCGGACCCGTTCACCCGAAACGTCCCCGATGGCGCCCGCTGTTTCCCCGATGGCGGCCATCGTTTCCGGTTCGATTGCAAAACCAAGAATGGCCGCTATCCGGAAGGCGCGCAGCAGACGCAGGGGATCGTCTGAAAAGGCGTTCCCCGAAACCATGTGGATGATTTTTTTTTGAAGGTCCTGCCAGCCGTTGAGTGGATCGAGGATTTCCCCTCGTTCCACATTGACCGCCATGGCATTGATTGTAAAATCCCGTTTTCGCAGATCGTCCTCTATGCATCGGCCCCGGGCCGCGGTCACATCATACTGAAGGTCGGGGGTGACGACCCGAAAAACCTGTTTTCCGGGTTTCCCGATGCAGATCGCCCGCCCGCCGGCGGCGAGGGCGATCTGCCGGGCCACCCGTTCCGGGGATTCGAAAACGGCAATATCATAATCCCGGGGGGAGAGCCCGAGTATGGCATCCCGGACGGTCCCGCCGACAATATAAATGCCGGGTCGTTTCGGTATAAAATTTAGGTTGAAATGCAACACGTTTTCGGCTAAAGGAAATTTTTCCATTGATCTTCACCGGCCACGGTTTTCTTTCGAATTTTCAATCCGGGCCTTCATCGTTTCTCGCCACCACGCAATTTAAACCATATTGTCCGTCATGAACACTAAAAAAGAACCCGATCAGGCGGAGCAGGGTCCGCTCAAGCTGGCCGTTACCGGCGGGGTGGGCTCCGGCAAATCAGTGGTCTGTGAACGCCTTAAGGCCTTGGGACTGCCGGTTTACAGTGCCGATGAACTGGCGAGGGAAGCGGTAATGCCAGGTACCGGCGCGTATATGAAAATCGTCGCCCGGTTTGGCAAGGGCGTCCTGATGCCGGACAGCACCCTGGATCGGGCGGCGCTTAGAAAAATCATTACCCGGGATCCGGAAGCCAAAAAAGCACTGGAAGAATACATTCATCCCGAGGTGATCCATCGAATGGCGGAAAAGTTCGAAGCCGCCCGGCAGGCCGGTGAACCGGTGGTCGGTGTCGAGGTGCCGCTCCTGTTTGAGGCGGGACTGCAGGATTTTTTCGATTACATCGTGACGGTATGTGTGGAGCGGCAGCGCCGGGTAGAGCGGATCATGTCCCGGGACCAGGTTACTTCCGGGGATGCCGAGGCGTTGATGCGGATTCAGATGTCTGACGAGGAAAAATGCAAGCACTCCCATTTCGTGATCGACAATAACGGTTCCCTGGACGATGTCCACGAGGCGGTCGACCGGCTCCATGCCGATTTGATATCGCGGAGCAAAAAAAAGCGTGAAATTGGTTGACACATGGGCATATTGGTAATATTGTTCATTATTAAAGCGTACCTGCCTCGTAGACACTACTTGCGCTTTTTTCCTTCTGTGCAAACACCATGAATCCAGGCCTCTTATTACCTTAATTGAATAATTAAAGTCGTTTTTCATTTCCATTCATATTGCAAGTCATTTGGTCACCCCACGGAAATTGTCCTATGCCGCGGGAGAGACAATCGAATCGTATTCGGAGCAGAGGGCCTCAAAACCTTTATAACCAGCATCTCAGTACAAGTGGGGTAATTGAGTTAAATGAACATCGTTGAATTGAAAGATAAAAAAATCAGTGATCTGACCCGGATGGCGAAAAAATTTAACATCGAAAACGCCGGGCGAATGCGGAAACAGGATTTGATTTTTTCCCTTCTTCAGGCCCATATTGAGCAGAACGGCCTGATTTACGGTGAGGGGACCCTTGAAATCCTCCCGGATGGGTTCGGGTTCCTGCGGTCGCATGACTGCAATTATCTGCCGGGGCCGGATGATATCTATGTGTCGCCTTCCCAGATCCGCCGCTTCAATCTCAAGACCGGGGATACGGTTTCCGGGCAAATCCGTCAGCCCAAGGAGTCTGAACGGTATTTCGCGCTCCTGAAAGTCGAGGCAATCAATTTCGAGGAACCGGAAATCGCCAGGGAGAAGATCCTCTTCGACAACCTGACCCCCCTGTTCCCGGAAAAGAAAATCAAGCTGGAATTGGAGCACGATAATTTTTCCACCCGGATCATGGATATGATGACCCCCATCGGCTTCGGCCAGCGCGGTCTGATCGTATCTCCACCCCGAACCGGTAAAACCGTTCTTTTGAAGAATATCGCCAACAGCATCATTGGCAATCATAAAAATGTCATTCCTTTCGTAGTCCTCATCGACGAACGGCCGGAAGAAGTCACCGACATGCAGCGCTCGGTCAACGCCGAAGTGGTCAGTTCCACCTTCGATGAACCGGCCGAACGCCACGTGCAGGTGGCCGAGATGGTGATCGAAAAAGCCAAGCGGCTGGTTGAACACAAGAAACATGTGGTTATTCTTCTCGACAGCATCACCCGGTTGGCCCGGGCCTATAACGCCACCATTCCCTCTAGCGGCAAGCTCCTGTCCGGCGGGGTGGATGCCAACGCGCTGCATCGGCCGAAGCGGTTTTTCGGCGCGGCCCGGAACATCGAGGAAGGCGGAAGCCTGACCATTATGGCAACGGCGTTGATCGATACGGGCAGCCGGATGGACGAGGTTATTTTCGAGGAATTCAAGGGTACCGGCAACATGGAACTGCATTTGGACCGGAAACTGTCCGATCGGCGCATGTACCCGGCCATCGATATCAACCGGTCGGGAACCCGGAAGGAAGAACTCCTCATGGATGCCGAAACTCTCAACCGGGTCTGGATCCTCCGGAAGCTCCTTTCCCCGTTGAATCCTATTGACAGCATGGAATTTTTGCTGGATAAGATGAGGGGCACAAAAACCAACAAAGAATTTATGGATTCGATGAATTCTTAATATTAACACGTAACTTCATGAGAAGGGGTATTTGAAATGAAAAATGACATTCATCCCAAATATAAAGAGACGAATATCCGCTGTGCATGCGGCAACGAGGTCACGATCGGCTCGACCAAATCGGATATCACTGTTGAAATATGTTCCAAATGCCATCCATTCTACACCGGAAAACAGAAACTGGTCGACTCGGCCGGACGGATCGAACGCTTTCGCCGGAAATACGCCAAATTCCAGGATCAGAACGACCAAGCGAAAGAATGATCTGAATTACCGCCATACCTATATTATAGCAGATATCCTTGACTATACCGGCCACTGGCGCCCGACGGGCGCCCGGCCGGCTTTTTTTATGCGGACGGTTTAATCCATGGCCATAATGGAACGTTTGGAAGGAATCGAACAACGGTATCTGGAACTGGAGCAGTTGCTCAGTGATTCCGCCGTTGTTTCCGACCGGGAACGCTACCCGAAGGTTGTGCGCGAGCATTCCGAACTGGGCAAAATCGTCACGGTCTACAGGGCATACCGCCAGACAGTCAATGACCTCGCCGAAAGCCGGGAACTGTTGTCAGACAGGGATCCCGAAATAAAGGAACTCGCCCGGAGGGAAATCGATCACCTGACCGGGAAACAAGATGATCTCGAGGCGGAGTTTCGGAAACTCCTTATTCCAAGAGACCCCCTTGACGCCAAGAATGTTCTGCTCGAAATCCGCGCTGGAACCGGCGGGGAGGAAGCAGGTCTTTTTGCCGGCGATCTTTTCCGCATGTACAGCCGGTATGCGGAAACCCGGGGGTGGAAAATGGAAATGATGTCCGCAAGCTGGACCGATTCCGGCGGTTTCAAGGAAGTGATCGCCATGGTCAAGGGCGACGGCGCCTACAGCCGCCTTAAATATGAAAGCGGCACCCACCGGGTCCAGCGTGTTCCGGCAACCGAAGCCCAGGGGCGGATCCACACCTCGGCCGTTACGGTGGCGGTACTTCCCGAAGCGGAAGAGGTCGAGGTCCAGATCGACCCCAATGATATAAAGGTTGACGTATTCCGCTCATCCGGTCCGGGGGGGCAATCGGTGAATACGACCGATTCCGCCGTTCGCCTCACCCATCTCCCATCAGGTCTGGTCGTGACCTGTCAGGATGAAAAGTCCCAGCACAAAAACAAGGCAAAAGCGTTAAACGTTCTTCGCGCCAGACTCTATGATCTTCAACTCCGGGAACAGAATGATCGCATTTCCCAGGATCGAAAAAGCCAGGTCGGGAGCGGTGACCGCAGCGAGCGGATCAGGACCTACAACTTCCCCCAGGGGCGGGTTACGGATCACCGGATCGGATTGACCCTCTATAAACTTGACCAGGTGCTGCAGGGAGATCTCACCGAGATCATTGACGAACTGGCCACATATTATCAGACCCAGGCGATGGAGAATGCCGAATCAGAATTCGCCGAAAGCGCTCCGATGGACCATTCTTGATGTCCTCAAGTGGACAACGGAACATTTTAAATCCCACGATGTCGACAGTCCCCGTCTCACGGCCGAACTTCTTCTGGCGGAGGCCCTTGGTCTCGGCCGGATAGATCTCTACCTTCGTTTCGATCAGCCCCTTTCCGATTCCGAGCGGGACCGCTTCCGGGAACTGGTCCGCCGTCGCATCCGGAAGGAGCCGGTCGCCTATATTCTGGGAAAAAAAGAGTTCTGGGGAATCGAATTCGATGTGACGCCGGATGTCCTGATCCCCCGGCCGGACACGGAAATTCTGGTGCAGGCCGCCCTGGACCGACTGCCGGAGGTTGCGGGTGAGCCCGTACGGGTGATCGACTTGGGAACCGGATCCGGAGCAATTATCGTGGCACTCGCCGCAACCCGGCCCGGTCCCCTTTATTTCGCCAGTGACATCTCCTTCCCCGCGTTGAAGGTCGCCGCCCGAAACGCCGCCATTGCGGGAGTCTCCGAGCGGATTCGGTTTTATGCCGGCGACTGGTTTGCGCCTGTAACGGTTGGTCCCCTTTTCCGGATGATTGTATCCAATCCGCCCTATATTCCCACCCGTGAGATTTCTCTGCTGGCCCCTGAAATTCATTCCCACGAGCCAATCGGTGCGCTGGATGGGGGCCCGGACGGGTTGAGTGATATCAGCCGCCTTTTCAAGGAAGCTCCCGCCCGTCTCCTGCCGGGTGGTTTTCTGATGCTTGAGATCGGATATGACCAGAAAGATGCGGTTATCCGATTGGCCGGACAATCGCGAGCGTTCGACCACGTCGGCTTTGTCAAGGATTATGGTGGACACGACCGGGTGGCAGTGCTGAGAAAATCATTGTAATTGCGATATCAATAAGGTATGTAAAACAGTTTTCCGGCAGGCCGTTTTAGATCGGTTTTTCTCCGGTGATCGGTGGCTGTGCGACCGGTTGCCGGCTGTTTAACTATTGCGGTCGGTATGCCGATCGGTTATATTAATTGAATTTTTAACTTAATGTCACACGCCTTTTGACCGGTTCCCGGGTGCTTGCAAAAAGTCGGCGGGCCGGGTTGACGAAGGCGGCGGAAAAAACCAAAAAAAGGAGTTTTGGAAATGGCTTATCTTACCATGAAGGAGATGCTCGAAGCAGGGGTGCATTTCGGTCACCAGACCCGGCGCTGGAACCCCAAGATGAAGAAGTACATTTTCGGCGCGCGGAACGGAATTTACATCATCGACCTCCAGCAGACCGTCCGGATGTTCAAGGATGCCTATGATTTCATCACCAGCACCGTGGCCGGCGGCCGATCGGTCCTTTTCGTGGGGACCAAGAAACAGGCCCGGGAAGCGATCTACGAGGAAGCCAACCGGTCCGAGATGTATTATGTCCATAACCGCTGGATCGGCGGCATGCTAACCAATTTTCAGACCGTCAAGAAAAGCATCGAGCGGCTTAATTATCTGAATACGATCGAAAACGATGGCTCCATCAACATGTATCCGAAAAAAGAACGGATCAACATGATGAAGGAGCGTGAAAAGCTGGACAGTAACCTGGGGGGCATCCGTTCCATGACGGCGCTTCCCGGCGCCATGTTTGTCGTGGATCCCAAAAAAGAAGGGATTGCGGTGAAAGAAGGGATCCGGCTGGGAATTCCCGTGATTTCCATCGTGGATACCAATTGCGACCCCGACACGATCGATTATGTCATCCCGGGCAATGACGACGCCATCCGGTCGGTTCGTCTGATTACAGCCCGGATCGCCGATGCCTGCCTGGAAGGGGCGGCGCGCTATGCCGAAAGGCAGCAGGCCAAAGCCGACAAGGATGCGGAACCCACTGCTGGGAAGCCATCCGGTCATAAGGAACGCAAGACCCTGTCCGAGAGCGAAAAGGGACCGGTCGTGGAAGTGATCCGGAAAGCTGCGACCGGTGAGGCCGCAAAGACTGAAACCACACTCGAGGAATACCCGGAAGAGGGTACAAGTACAGGAGAATAGATAGATGGCGACGATTAGCGCGGAAATGGTGAAAAAGCTCCGGGACCGCTCCGGTGCGGGGATAATGGATTGCAAAGAAGCCCTGACCGAGTGCGACGGGGATATGGAAAAGGCAGCCGATTTTCTCCGGAAGAAAGGACTGGCCACGGCGAAGAAACGGGCTGGCCGTGTGGCCGCCGACGGAGTGATCCAGTCCTACATCCACATGGGAGGGAAAATCGGTGTCCTCGTGGAGATCAACTGTGAAACCGATTTTGTTGCCAAAACGGATGAATTCAGGGAATTTGTTAAAAATATCGCCATGCACATCGCGGCTTCCAGCCCACTGGGCGTGGTGCCGGAGGATATTTCGGCGGAATTGATTGCGCGGGAAAAGGCGATTTACAAGGATCAGGCCCTTGAAATGGGAAAACCCGAGAACATGATCGACAAGATCGTGGAAGGGAAAATGAACAAGTTCTACAAGGATGCCTGCCTCATGAATCAGCAGTATGTCCGGGACAGCAACCTGACGATTTCCGACGTGCTGAACGATATGATCGGAAAGACCGGCGAGAAAATTTCGATCCGACGGTTTGCCCGATTCCAGATTGGCGAGGAATAAGCAGTCGCGGGTACATACGTATGAAAAAAATTTATTAATCTATTTGCGGGAGCCCATTGCCGGTGAGGCGGGCTCCCGCAAAAAAAATGTAACCGGACAAGCTTGACGCTTCGGCCGGATGAGGTCAATCGATTTGGTGGCACCAAAATACAAGCGCGTACTTCTGAAGTTGAGTGGCGAAGCGTTAATGGGGGACCAGCAGTACGGCATCGGCCCGGAGATGCTTATTGGCGTTGCCGAAGAGGTAAAGGCGATCGTTGATCTTGGCGTCCAGACCGCCCTGGTGGTCGGCGGGGGAAATATCTTTCGCGGGGTGGCGGCCAGTTCCAAGGGGATGGACCGAGCATCGGCTGATTACATCGGTATGCTCGCCACGGTCATGAACAGCCTGGCCCTGCAGGGGGCGCTCGAGAAGATCGGGGTGCCGACACGGGTCCTTTCCGCCATTTCCATCCACCAAGTGGCCGAGCCGTATATCCGCCGCCGGGCAATTCGTCACCTGGAAAAGGGACGCATTGTCATTTTCGCCGCCGGCACCGGTAATCCGTATTTTACGACCGATACGGCAGCGGTCCTGCGGGCGGCCGAAATCCACGCAGAGGTCTTCCTTAAGGCGACAAAGGTCGACGGGGTCTATGACATGGATCCGGTGCGGAACAAGGAAGCCAAATTCATCGAAGCCATTGATTACATGTCCGTACTGGAACAACGGCTCCATGTAATGGATTCGACGGCCGTCTCCCTTGCCATGGAAAATTCCCTGGAAATGGTGGTGTTCAATCTGAAGGTCAAGGGGAATATCCGGCGGGTGGTCTGCGGAGATCGGTCAATCGGTACGCGGATTTTCGAATCCCGCCCCGCTTCAGGTAACCGATAATCGCAAAAGGACGAGCGGATATGATAAATATGATCATCGATGAAGCCCGGGATAAGATGGATAAGACGGTAAACGCCTTGAAAAAGGATCTGCTGAAAGTCAGAACCGGGCGTGCTTCTTTAAATATCCTCGACGATATCCGGATCGACTATTACGGGACGGCCACGCCCCTGAACCAGATTGCATCCCTTTCCGTCCCGGAAAGCCGGTTGATTACGATTCAACCTTGGGACACGGCAGCGATCAAGGAGATTGAAAAATCAATTCTGAAGTCGAATCTCGGCCTGACGCCTTCGAATGACGGAAAGGTCATCCGGATTTCCATTCCGGCCCTGACCGAGGATCGGCGCAAGGAAATCGTCAAGCAGGTCGGCAAGGTCTGCGAGGAATACCGGGTGGCCGTCCGGAATGTCCGCCGGGACGCCAATGATTCCCTGAAGGGGTTGAAAAAAGATGGCGATGCCTCCGAGGACGAAGTGAGCAAGGCGATCGATAACGTTCAGAAGCTCACCGATGACCACATCCGGAAAATAG
>Ga0209347_1005066_pt1 | contig 12930 bp, 9 predicted proteins | sample AutmiccommuBRH23_FD_187382 | JGI IMG/M metagenome (GOLD analysis project Ga0209347, IMG submission 187382) | Deep subsurface microbial communities from Mt. Terri, Switzerland - Autotrophic microbial communities BRH/23 (SPAdes) (version 2) | ecosystem: Environmental > Aquatic > Deep subsurface >... | reverse complement strand
CTCTTTCAGGACGTCGTTTTCTCTTTCGAGCAGGGGAATTCGCTTTTTCGCCTGGCTGTATTCCGCCGACAGCCGGTCGTTGGCAACGATCCGGGGATCCACCCGACCCGGGGCTGTACAGGAAATGCACAGCAGCAGCGCAGGCATTAAAACACAGGCGAACTTGGCGATTGACACAGGAGCATCTCCAGGCATTGTGATTCCATTTCGCATTCAAGCGCTGCCGTTGTTGGCGTTGGCGGCCATTTTGAATGCAAATTGGAATCAGGTCATAGGGCGTCGCGGCTTATCCGGCGGGAAGCCGACCCGTCAGACGCGCTTATATCACGGGAGAGGTATAATTCAAGTTGAACCGAATCGATGCCCGGAAAATTCCCCGCCGCGCCGGCGCACCCTTCACCGATATGTTGGTGCCGGTTGATATAAGAGCCGAGCGGTCCGCGGAGGCCGATATGCTCGGCGTCACGGTGCCGGTGACGGAGGAAACGGTTTATTCCCTGATCTGCCGTGTGGCGTTGTGCGGGTAAGAATGTCCATGTTTTCGTGCTCGTGCGCGTAATCGTAATCGGTTAGGCACGGATATTGCTTTTGCTTCCGCGGCCGGGCAAATGCGACCGGCCGGATCCGGCAGGGTGAATATACGATTTGCCGCTGGAATTCCCGGGGAGTTAGAAAGCGCCCCGTAGTTTCTATGATGACTTCTTTTAACCTGAAACTGTTTTTCTCATTATACCCATGGTTACTACCCTGTACGCCTTTTCCAGTCTGTTTCACGCGGTCTTCATTCTCCTTGCGGGAATCGGCCTCCTTTCCACGTTCCTGAGCCTGCGGATGACCATGGAAGGGTATTCCGCCACGGTTACCGGCATTGTTATGTCCGGCTATTTTGTCGGCCTGATCGTCGGCAGTTTCGTCTGCCACCGCCTCATCCAGCGGGTCGGCCATATCCGTTCCTTTGCCGTGTTCGCCGCCATGTGTTCGATTTCCGTGATGGTCCACGGCCTGTGGGTGTCGCCGGTGGTGTGGGGGATCCTGCGCGTGATCACCGGGGCCGGTGTCATGGGGCTCTACATGGTGATTGAGAGCTGGTTGAACGAGTGCACCCGTCCGGATGAACGGGGCCGGGTTTTTTCCGTTTACATGCTGATGACCTATCTGGGACTTGGGGCCGGGCAGTTCCTGCTGATGGTCGGCGATGTAAATCGGCCGGATTATTTCCTGATTCTCGGCATCTTTTTTTCCATGAGCCTGATCCCGGTGGCGACCACCCGGTCGATCAACCCGGTCCTGCCGGAACAGGTATCGTTCAACCTGAAGAAGATATTGCGCAAAGCCCCCCTGGGGATGGCCGGGTGCATGGTGGCCGGGCTGCTCAACAGCACCATCTTCAGCCTGGGCCCGGTATTTGCCTACCAGATCGGTCTGCCGATCAACAGCATTTCGCTGTTCATGGGGTTTGTCATTTTAAGCGGGATGGCGTTCCAGTATCCGGTCGGCATGCTGTCGGACCGCCTGGACCGGACCGTCGTCTTGGGGGCGCTCGGCATTGCCGTGGCGGTTTCCGCGCTCCTGATCATCATCTGGCCGGGGCAGAGTATTGTCTTTCTTGGGCTTTCGGTGATTTATGGTGGACTGGCGTTTACCATCTACCCGGTGGCCGTGGCCCACACCCATGATTTTTTCGAACCATCGGAGATTGTCGGCGTCAGTTCGGCGCTGTTGCTGAGCTTCGGGATCGGAGGGAGCATCGGCCCCGCCCTGGCCTCCCTGTTCATGGGACCGCTGCTCGGCCCCAAGGGGATGTTCGCCTTTATGGCCCTTACCGGCGGAATCTACGGTCTCGCGGTCCTCTGGTTCCGGTCGAAAAAGCCGGAACGGCTGGAAATCGAGCAGTCGGTGCCGTTTGTGATCGTCCGGTCCACATCCCCCACCGCGGCGGTGCTCGATCCCCGGTCCGAACCGCAGGAAACGGAAACCGGAATCGATGGTTCTGATTTTACGCCGGAGGCGGAACCGGTACTTTTATACGGCGGGCAATCTTTCCGCCGATAAGCCCGTTTCCGGACAGCCGAATGCCATGACGGGAATCCCGGGAAAGGCCACCGAGGAATCGGCGTGTCCCAGGACGATTCCGGAAGACGGGGCCTTGATGGTCTCCATCAGCTTGCCAAAGGTGTTATAGATCCGGGCCACCGGTTTTCCCCGACTGACCATCTCACCCGGTTTTGCCAGGAACCGGATGATGCCGCTGGCGGAACTGTACGGTTTGGCGCAATACGCGAGGGTCTGGCCGGCAAACGGTCGCGGAAGGGCATACGCGGGGCCGACGCCCGCCGGGTCAAGCATCTCCAGGTCCGCCAGGATCGTCTCCAGCGATTTCACCCCCACCCCGATATTCGTTTCATTGATCACGTATGATTCGCCCAGTTCCAGAGTTAGCGACGGGATATGGCGCGTGAGCAGGTTATGGGAAAGCGAACGGGTCAGCTCTTCCGAATCGCGGATGACCAGAAGCCCGCTCTTACGGGCGAAGGTTTCGGTCAGACGGTAGGTGTCGATGAATTCGCCATCGGGTCGGGCGTCGATCAGGGCATAGGGGATGGAGCGGATCCAGTCGTTGTGGAGATCGATGACCAGGGAAGGGGCGGTGGCGAGGATCCGGTCGAAAATAATGGCGGCGATCCGCTCGCCGAGCGACCCTTTCGGATCTCCCGGAAAGGTGCGGTTCAGGTCCTCCTTGCTGAGGGGAATCTGCCGCGACCGGAATTCGAAGCCGATCGGGTTCATCAAGGGAAAGGCGTGGAGGGCGCCCCTGAGCAGACCCGTTTTCCGGATGGTCCGGAACAGTTCCTGGATGATGACGATGCCCCCCACTTCGTCGCCATGGCAGCAGGCCGTCAACCAGACCACCGGCCCGTCCGCTCCCGATTCGGCGGTCATGCAGGGGAGCCGCCGCCGGGACAGGTCGGAGCCGGTCATGAGTTTGAGGAAGGAATAGCGGATTTTCGTTTTCATGGCCTAGTTTCAGATTTTTCGCATGAGAGGACCTTCAAGTCCCCTGCAAGTCCCCTTCAAGTTGATCCTGTTGTCCCAGCCGAAATGATAACCATGAAGTGCCATGAAGAAGATGAAGGACGTGAAGAAAAAAAGGTAAAGACTCCCTATCCCGACTTTCCCGTCCTTAAAACCGGGTGGAGAAGGGGAAGATTCCATCGTGTGGCTTCTGTTGCATTGGCGGAACCGAACGCCCCCATCTTCAATTCCACTTCTGAATTCCGTCGAAGCCGTTCCCTCCCCCTTGATGGGGGAGGGTCAGGGTGGGGGTGATTTGCCGCCTGGTACCAAATCCTTTGCATGATCAGGGATTTACACCCCATTGACCTTTGCTTTTGACTTTCCCCCTCGCCCCCGCGGGGAGAGGGTCGGGGTGAGGGGGAAGGTTTATCGGTCGCTAAAGCTTGGGAACAGTGGCGACCCCGGGATCGGAATGGATCAATTTTAACCCCCCTCATCCCGACCTTCTCCCCCCCAAAAACCCGGGGGGAGAAGGGGAAAACCAGATCGTCGCGGGTTTGCCGGGTCAACTCTTGGGTTGAGATACCCGTGAGAGCGGGATACCCGTGAGAAAAAAAAGGGCGCAACGGTCCGGCCGTTGCGCCCTTTGCTAATTCTAAAATCTTATAACTTACTGTTCTCTACGCCGAAGCCGAAATCCTGCCGATCAGCTTCTGGGCCGTCGGGGTCGCGGACGCCGCCGCGGTTTCATTACCAGCCGGCCGGGTATGTTCGATCCGCTGCTCGGCGGCCTGCAGGATGGAATGGAGCATCTGGTCATAGGAAAGGCCGGCGAACTTGGCCATTTTAGCCAGATGGCCATCCCAGCACCACCCCGGGTTCGGGTTGACTTCCAGAAGCTTCGGGTTTCCATGCCCGTCGAGGCGCCAGTCGAACCGGGCGTAATCGCGCACATCCAGCCGTTCAAACAGTTTCATGCACCATTCCGTGACATACCGTTCCGTGTCCTCCGGCAGCTGGGTCGGCACCGACTTGATCCGGAAATAAGGCGAATCCGGGAGCCACTTGGCCTCATACCCGCAGATCTGCGGCAGGTCCTTGGGAACCGCCGAGTAATCCTCTTCGGTTATCGGGAGGACCGTGTACGAGGTGAGCGGGTTACCGATGATCCCGACACTCAGGTCCTTTCCCGTCAGGAACTCTTCCACCAGGATCGGCTTCTCGTAGCCGAGCTTTTCCCGGATCATGGTAATGGCATCGATCAGCTGTTCATGGGTATGCGCCACACTTTCCTGGGTGATCCCGAAACTCGAATCCCCAAAGTTCGGCTTGACGATCACCGGGAACTCGAAGGGGAGATTGAACGACGTGTCGTCCGGATCGATCAGAAACGCTTCGGGGACCGGGATGTTCATCTCCTTGGCGATCCCGCGGACCAGGGACTTGTCATAGCAGAACGCCAGGCACTGGGAGGCCGACCCGGTGTACGGGATCTTCAGGATATCGAGAAGCGCCGGGACGTGCAGTTCCTTTGTCGGGTCGTTGTCGAGCCCTTCATCGCAAAGGTTGACGGCCATCTGGATTTTGCCGGACAGTTTTCTCAGGTCATTGATAAGCGTGTCGTGGTTCGACAGGTAAATGAAATCGTATTCGGACAGCTGGGCAAACGCCGCCTTGAGCTGGTCAATGGTGTAGAAGTCATCGTCATCGAACACGGAGAGCGGCTTCAGCGGGTCCGGCTTCTGGGGATCACCGAAGAGGACAGCCACTTTTTTCCGCACCTTGTGTGTTTTCCGGGCCGTCCACTGCTTCTTGATGCGCCCGGTGATGATGATCCGTTTTCCCATCATCCCCAGGTCCTGGTTCCGGGACGACTGGGTGATGATCTCGCCGTGATCGACCGTGCCGTGAAAACCGACCCGGTCAAGAATCTCCGTCAGCTCATCCCGGGTATAAAGCCGTTCCGCGTAAAACTGGTCGGCCACCACGCCCTTGCTGACATCGGTGATCACTTCCCGGGAGATCAGCCGCCGGTTGTCGGCCGACAGGGACCGTTCCCGGCAGACGAACATTTTCTTGTCGATCCATTCCCAGGTGCGGGGAATATAGTTGTGCTTCATATAGAGCCCGTCGGTGACATCGAGCAGGATCCGTCCCCAGGGCTTCAATACCCGGAAGATTTCCTTGAGGATCCGGATATCGTCCATTTCCGTGTCGAAGTAGCCGAAGCTGTTCCCCATGACCATTACCACATCGAAGGAATCGGTCGCGTAGGGGAGCTTGCGGGCGTCGCCTTCCCGGAACCGGACGGAAAGCCCGTCTTTTTTTGCCGCCGCCTTGGCTTTCTGGATCAGGTAGCGGGAGCGGTCGAGCCCATCGACCTTGAACCCCCGCCGGGCCATTTCAAGGGCATGACGCCCCTGGCCGCAGCACAGGTCAAGTATGGTGTCGGATGGGGTCAGTTCGAGCGCCCCGGCAAACATGTCGATTTCATTGCGGGTGATATCCGGGTCGTTGACGACGTCGGCATCCGTCTTCAGATATAGGGAATTGAAGATTCTGCGCCACCAGTCGGGTTTGACATGCTCCTCCAGGGTGGCAACCGGCCCCAGGATCCTGTTTTCCCCGTTGGCATGGCCGTTCCGGTTGCCGTTTTTTTCTTGGGATTTGATCGGACGTGTCATTATGCCTCTTTCTTTTTCCGTTCAAATGGTGTTAAGAGATTGAAAACTCTTTCGGGAGCGCTCCGCGCAAACCCGGCACATGTCGGTCCTCCGTTTGGAGTGCCGACGAAGTTTGCATGATTTATGCCAGTTCGAATTTCCTGAATTTAAAACGACATTGGCCCCACAGGGGCCGCATATGGGAACCAGCGGTTCCCATTCGAATATAAACCGGAATTATCTGTTCTGTTTTGGGAGGACAGGTCCTCACGGATCCATGAAGCATATCCTTATTGTATCCAGTCAACCGGCGGACCTCCGCAAGATCCGGCCGGCGTTTGAAAATCCCGGCGCCATCGAACAGGTCGGGGATACCGCCGCCGCCATTACCAAGCTTTCCAAAAAACGCTACGATCTCGTATTCGTCGATATCGAACTCCTGTCCGGCGGTGATCGGAATGCCGTCTACCATGACGCCATCGCCGCGCTGAAGCAGAATTTCCCGGGGATCGACATCGTCGTGATTACCTCCCCCCGGAATATCCGGGAGGCGGTGCAGGCCGTCAAGGCGGGGGCGAGCGATTATGTCACCGCGCCCCTCGACCCGGAAGAAGTCCGGCATGTGGCCGACTGCATCAGTGCCCATGCGATCAACCAGAGTGAACTCGATTACCTGCGGAAGCGGTTCTGGAAGGTCGAGGTCAAGGATATGGTGCAGACAGGCAACGGCGCCATGCAGGCGGTATACCAGAAGATTCAGGCCGTTGCGCCGACAAAGACGACCGTCCTCCTCCACGGGGAAACCGGCACGGGCAAGGGGGTTCTCGCCAGCCTGATCCACCGGCACAGCAACCGGGACGAAGGGCGGTTCATCAGCGTCCATTGCGGCGCCATCCCGGACACCCTTCTGGAAAGCGAACTGTTCGGGTACGAAAAAGGGGCGTTTACCGGCGCCATGAAACGGAAACTGGGGAAATTTGAAATCGCCAAGCGCGGAACGCTTTTCCTTGATGAAATCGGCACCGTTACGCCATCCGCGCAGATCAAGCTCCTCCAGGTCCTCCAGGACGGCTCGTTTTCCCGGGTCGGGGGAGAAGACAGTCTGTACACCGATGCCCGGGTGATCGCGGCCACCAACTCCGACCTGCGGCAGATGAGCGCGGACGGGGCATTCCGCCGGGATCTCTATTACCGGCTGAACGTCTTTCCGATCATCATTCCCCCCCTCCGGGAACGGCCCGAGGACATCCCCCTCCTGGTCGACATGTTCCTCAACCGGTTAAACAGCCGGATGCAGAAGCAGATCCGTGCGGTCCACCCCGAAGTGGTCGCCGCCATGAAAACTTATGCATGGCCCGGCAACATCCGGGAACTCGAAAACATCCTGGAGCGGGCCTTTATTCTTGAATCCACTGACATATTGACCCCCGAAAATTTCCCCTTCGAGTTGTTCCCCGACCAGACCACTGCGGCGGTGGTGGCCGTCGATCCCGGCGATTCGCTTCAGGAAGCCCGGAAAAAAGCCGTGGATGAATTCGAACGGCAATACATCAAAAAGCTGCTGGCCAAAAATCGGGGACGGATCAACAAGTCCGCCGACGATGCCGGAATCAGCACCCGCCAGCTCCACAAGCTCATGGCGCGTTACGGGATCCACAAAGAAGAATTCAAGGATGACCGCCTCCTGGCGATCAGAACCGCCAGTTCCTGAAAATAAATCCCCTTGCATGAAATCTCCACGATTGCTCGGTGTCGCTGGTTCCCGGGCTGGAGCCTGGGAACCAGCGAATATCCGTGCAGGGGCGTAATGCCTTACGCCCCTACCGTCCTGCCTCTATCGTGCTCGTATTGTCTAAAATGGTTATACGGAAAACTCCAGTGAATGGATTCTCTTCGAGAACCTCGGTCCAAAGTCCCCCTTTATCAAAGGGGGGCAAAGGCAAATCGGCTCAACTGGAGTATTCCGGACAACCATATTGTTAATTGACAATTCGCTATTCGCAATTGTCTTTTTGCATAAATCCTGAAAAAAATTGCCAATGGTGAATTGTTAATAGTCAATGGTGAATTAGATAAACAATTCGGTTTTTGACCCTCTGGTACGGTTATTGCTTTATTAGAGCCCGGGAATCACCGGAAACTCCATTGAAACAAACGCCATGAAGATAAACTCCTTCCAGACAGAAACGATTACCGCGACCGGTGTCATCATCCCGGTGGAGTGGGATGATAACGGCAACCCGAGGGCGTTTGCCATTTCCACGTACGATGAGATCGAGTACCTGATCGACGGGGGGAATTCGGCGGGGAGAAAATTGATGGAAATGAATCAGCAGAAAATCCATGTGACCGGAAATCTCGGCAACATGGTCAAGAACCGTCGGCTCATCACGATTACCCGTTATGAACGGCGATAACGTTTTTTTATAAAAGGACCCCGAAGATGAAGAAGTTCGCCCTGCTCTCGCTCACCGCTCTGTTGAACCTGTTTCTGGTCACTGTTTTCCTTTCCCACGGGGTCCTTGCCCAGGAGCAATCCTCCGGCCAGTCGGAATTTTTCGGACATGAGGAATATGAACCGATCGAATGGGATGCCATAGAGGACGACACGCTATCCGATCCGCCGGCTGAAGATATCTGGGTGCCGGAGGTGGCGGAAGAAAACGGGTATTATGAAAAGGTTAAATGCTGGTTCGAAGATTTTGGGGAAGAAGACGCACCACCCGAAGACGAATAGAAACAGTTCTCCCGCAGCCGTTTTAAATAAAACAAAAGGGCCCCGGATCGGAAACGATCCCGGGGCTCTTTTGTTCGAGTAATACTGGTCACGCCTGTTTCTTGGCCGGATGGTAGGTAAAGATCGGTTTTCCCTTGTTGAGGATCACGTTCTTGTTGATGACGCATTCGATCAGGTCCTTGTGGGAGGGGATTTCATACATGATGTCGAGCATGCACGATTCCATGATGGCCCGCAGTCCCCTGGCACCGGACTTCCGCTTGGCGGCTTCGCCGGCGATCGCCAGAAGCGCGGTGTCGGTAAAGCGCAGGCTCACCCCTTCCATTTCGAAGAGCTTCTTGTACTGCTTGGTCAAGGCGTTTTTCGGCTCTTTCAGGATACGGATCAGTGCCCCTTCCGAGAGGCTGTGGAGGGGCGTGAGGATCGGGAGCCGGCCGAGAAATTCGGGAAGAAACCCGTACTTCAGGAGGTCTTCCGGTTGCACCATCCGCAGCAGTTCGCCGGTGGAGAGTTCTTCCGCCTTGTGAATCTTCGCCCCGAACCCGATGGTGGATGAGCCAAGCCGCTTCTTGATGATGTTCTCCAGCCCGCTGAACGTTCCGCCGCAAATAAAAAGGATATCGGTCGTGTCGATCTTGATGAAATCCTGCTGCGGGTGCTTGCGCCCCCCTTTCGGCGGCACGTTTGCGGTAGTCCCTTCCAGGATTTTGAGAAGCGCCTGCTGCACTCCTTCGCCTGACACATCCCGGCCTGACGCATTGTCGAATCGCCGGGCGATCTTATCGATCTCATCGATGTAGATGATGCCCCGTCGTGCCCGATCCGCATCGAAATCGGCGTTCTGGAGCAGGTAGAGGATGATGTTCTCAACATCTTCCCCCACGTAGCCGGCCTCGGTGAGCGTGGTGGCATCGGCAATGGCGAACGGAACATCCAGGAACCGGGCGAGCGTCTGGGCCAGGAGGGTTTTGCCGGTGCCGGTGGGGCCGATAAGGAGGACGTTGCTCTTCTGGATTTCCACTCCTTTGGTGAGCCGCCGGGTTTCCAGCCGCTTGTAATGATTGTAAACCGCCACCGCCAGGATTTTCTTGGCCGTATCCTGTTCGATCACATAGTGATCGAGTTTCTTCCGGATTTCCTCCGGGGTGGGGATCCGGTCCAGTCCCCGGTCCGCCCGCCCGAGTTCTTCGGTCAGCAGGTCGCAGCAGACCCGGACGCACTCATCGCAGATGTAGACACCCGGGCCGGCAATCAGTTTCGCGACATCCTCCTGCGGTTTTCCGCAGAACGAACAGTACAGCTTGTCATGTTCTATAATGGGCGACATTGATTGCAGACTCCATGGTTGGTTGTCCCCCACCTGAATATGAAACGAAATCAGTAAGATGGTCAGACAATATGGCATTGATAGGCTGGGAGGAAATGCCCGATTTGTACTGAATAAAATAACCCTTTTCCCCAGCCGAATCAAACGGATTTTAAAAATAAGCCGGCTCCTGCCGCCAACGGGTGGAGCGGAAGGAATGCTTTTCTTTGACATTTTTTTACGTAAATGTCATGAAGTGGCACTCAACAGGATGTATTATCGGCAAATTTGCATATTTGGATGATCTTTGGAAGCACCCCGGGAAATTTTTTCTGGCGTCCGGAGCGCTTTTTATGATGAACTCGTAAAAAGTCGGTTTTTGATGGCAAAGTAAAAAGCTCCAAATTCAAGGCGCGCGAATCCTGAGGAATGAGGCGTACTTGTCGTACGCCGCAGTGACGAAGGGTGAAGCGCAACGCAGAAGTTGGACTTTTTACGAAGCCATCTTTTATGGTTTGCATTGCATTTCGGGTGAAGGAGAGATCATGGCTGAAGAAAAAGGCAGTGCCGGTGACCGGGACAACGTGATCATCACCCTGGAGGATGTCGTCACTCTCCAGACGGAGACGCCCGATGTGAAAGCCATCACTCTCTGGGACGAGGTCTCGGCGGCGCCGGTAGCCGGCCGGGAGGCCGCCGAACAGCTTTTGAAGAAACTACTCTCAGATGCCCGCTTCGTGAAGGGATATCGGGCGGCCGCCGTAATAAATGAAAACGGACGGGTTCTTGCGGCCGACCGGAAAGATGATCCGATCGAGATCGAACGCCTGTCCGGGGAGATGAACTGGCTTTACAGCGATGCCCGGGCGACCGCCGACCGGATCGGTCTCACCCCCCCCGATGCGTTTACCCTCCATACTTCCACCGGAATCGTGCTGGTCCAGCAGGTCGAAACCGGAAGCGACCGCTTCCGCGTCATCCTCATCTGTTCGCTCCAGGGGAACTGGTATTATTTCAAGGTCCGCCTGGAGAATCTAAACGTCCGGCCCAAAGCCGCGAAGGCCTGAAAGCCATTATCCGTCTTAAAATGAAATAAAAGTTGAGGAGAGAACCCCATGGCGGAAAAATTTTTCAGCGACCGAAACCTGAAGTTCCTGCTCTACGAAATATTGAACGCGGAACAGGTGACGGAATTGAATGCGTTTTCCATGCACAACCGGAAAATGTTCGACAGGGTTCTCGATGCCTGCGCCAAGCTGGCCCGGGATCTTTACAAACCGTGCCTTGAGGAGATGGACCGGCAGCAGCCGGAACTAAAGGACGGCAGCGTCATGGTGCACCCGGTCGTCCGGAAAATCATGACGCAATCCGGTGATGGCGGGTGGATCGGTCTTGATTTTTCCGAGGAGGATGGCGGCGAACAGCTCCCGTCGGTCATCGGGGGGGCGTGCTATTTTATTTTTGCCGCGGCGAACTATTCCGCCTCGATCTACCCGCACCTGACCGGGGGGGCGGCCCACCTGATCGCCTCCTTCGGGAGCAGGGATCTGTTCGATGCCTGTGTGCCGAACATGTTGTCCGGAAAATGGCAGGGGACCATGGCATTGACCGAACCGCAGGCCGGCAGTTCCCTTTCCGACATCACCACGACGGCAACACCCGCGGAGGAGGGATATTACCATCTCAAGGGGCAGAAAATTTTTATTTCCGCGGGCGATCACAATGCGGTGGAAAATGTGATTCACCTCATGCTGGCCCGCATCGACGGCGCGCCTCCCGGCGTAAAGGGGATTTCCCTTTTTGTGGTCCCCAAACTGCGGGCCGGCGCGGACGGGCAATTGGTCCATAACGACATCACCGTCAGCCAGGTCTACCATAAGCTCGGCTACCGGGGCGCTCCCATAACGGAACTGGTCATCGGGGAAAAGGACGACTGCCGGGGGTACCTGGTGGGAGAACCGAACCAGGGGCTCCGGTACATGTTCCAGATGATGAACGAAGCCCGGCTCGGAGTGGGAATGGGGGCGGCGGCTATCGCCTCCGCGGCCTATTATGCCGCCCTGGAGTATGCCGGGTCGCGCCCCCAGGGCCGGAAATTGAAGGCCAAGGACCCGCTGCTCCCCCAGGTCCCCATCATCGACCATGCGGATGTCCGGCGGATGCTGCTTTTCCAGCGGGCCGTGGTGGAGGGATCATTGGCGGTGCTGCTGCAAGGGTGTTTTTACCGGGACCTCTTTCACGCGGGCGAAGGCGATGAAAAGGAAAAAGCACGGCTTCTGCTCGATATCCTGACTCCGGTGGCAAAGTCCTATCCGTCTGAAATGGGGATCCTGTCGACCAGCACTGCCCTCCAGTGCTTCGGGGGGTACGGGTATTGCGACGATTTCCCGGTGGAGCAGTATTACCGCGATGTGCGGATCCATCCGATCCACGAGGGGACCACCGGAATTCAGGGGATGGACCTCCTCGGCCGGAAGGTGGTCATGGAGGGCGGAAACGCATTCCGCCTCTATCTTGATGAAGTGCGGACGACGGTGGACGCCGCGCGGCAGGTTGACGCGACGGCTCCCTTTGCCGAATCGCTGGCGAAAAATCTCGAATCCTTGGAGAGGGTAACATTGCACCTGATCTCCGTCGCCAGTGAAAAAGGGGCGGAGGTTTTCCTGGCCGATGCCACGCTCTATCTGGAATTTTTCGGGATTATCACGGTCGCCTGGCAATGGCTGAAGCAGGGGATCGCCGCACAGAAGGGACTGGTAAGCGCCCGTTCCCAAAAGGAGCTGAATTTCTACCAGGGGAAGCTGCTGACCTGCGCTTATTTCTTTGAGTATGAGCTGCCGAAAACCGACGGACTGGCCAAAAGATTGATGAGCAGCCGGCATCCGACCATGGAGATGAAACCAGAGTATTTCCAGGATTGATGCCTTCGTAAAAAGCTGACAACCCGGTTGGACCGCGTTTTAACAGGAAGGAACTTGAAGCCCGAAAGCGAATCAAGAATCAAGAATCCAGAATCCAGAAGCCAGAAGCCAGAAGAAAGACGAAAATCAGCTGATTTGAGCTATTTGGTGACAAGTTGCCGAATCAAGTTCCTTGGAAGCTGACAACCCGGTTGGACCGCGTTAGACGGGATCATGAGATTCACGCAACAGGGCTGGGCATATCCTCGATGTCGCTGGTTCCCAAGCTCCAGCTTGGGAACCCGTTTT
>Ga0209347_1005065_pt1 | contig 12933 bp, 9 predicted proteins | sample AutmiccommuBRH23_FD_187382 | JGI IMG/M metagenome (GOLD analysis project Ga0209347, IMG submission 187382) | Deep subsurface microbial communities from Mt. Terri, Switzerland - Autotrophic microbial communities BRH/23 (SPAdes) (version 2) | ecosystem: Environmental > Aquatic > Deep subsurface >... | reverse complement strand
AATATATCGGAAGTCATATTAATGGATCGAGCTACGCAAAGGAGCATTAAGTTAAAAAAGGCTTGAAGTTCAATGAACTTCAAGCCTCTTAATATTTTATCTATATATTTCGCGAAAAACATTTTACATTCTTAATTCAAATTTCGCGTAAATGTTTCCTTGATTGTTATTGAATTCGCACTTTGCCCAATGTAAATACTTTTGTGCGTTCAATCTAGAAATAGGTTATTCTATTCCTTCCGGTCTTCTTTGATTTATATAACCTCAGATCGGCTATACTCATCAATTCATTTGAATTCTTTATCTCGCTCAAGGCTGCTGCTCCCCCGCTGACAGTTACTCTGGTCTGTGTTTTTTCCAAAGGAACAGGAGTTGCAGCAATCACTTCCAGAAGCTTGTCCGCTGCCTTTCTTGCACCGGCCATGTCAGTGTCAATAAACAGGACTATAAATTCGTCTCCCCCATACCTGAAGGCATAATCCACCTTTCTTATATTCTCTATCAGCAGATTTGCAACATGCCTAATAGCAAAATCTCCTGCCAAATGCCCGAGGGAATCATTCAAGCCTTTAAAATTGTCAATATCCATAAGCACTATTACGGAATCTGTTGCACCGATACGCTCCCGCCTGGCTAATTCCTTCTGTATTATGTCATAGAAATACCTATGATTGTACAAGCCTGAAAGCGAATCAGTTATTGAAAGTACTTCAAGCTTCTGGTTTGCTTCCATCAGCTCTTTGTTTACTCTTTCCAGTTCTTCTTCAGCCTTTTTCAGCTCAGTGATATTTCGTGATATCCCCCAAGTCCCTATTATATTACCGGCACTGTCCAATAGCGGATATTTTGAAGTTGATACCCAGGCTACCGATCCATCAAGCCAGCTTTCCATCTCAACTTTGCCCAATATCGGTTTGCCCGTCTTGATAATGTATTGCTCGTCCCGATAAGCACCAGCAGCATGGGAATCCTTAAACAAATCAAAGTCAGTCTTGCCAATGACATAATCAGGATCAGCAATCCCAAGACGTGAAGCTACAGTCTTGCTGATAAAGAGGAACCTGGAATTCTTATCCTTGAAATAGAAGGTATCCTGTGAGTTTTCCATGATTGTTTTAATAATGAACCTCTCATTAATTATTCTTGTATCAGGCACTATGGAGTTATTTTCCTTTTTATCAGATTCTTGATTGTTCATAGCGTTACTCCCATCAAAAATAATATGTACCTACTATATATTTCGCGAAAACCATTTTATATTCTTAATTCAAATTTCGCGTAAAAGCTTCCTTGATTGTTATTGAATTCGCACTTTGCCCAATGTAAATACTTCTGTGCGTTCAATATAATTATTTTAGCATTGAAAGCAGTCACTTTACAATACATACAAAGTACCATATTCCAATTTCTGCTTGCTGCTGTGATTGTACACAAGATATATTCGGGCTGTCGAATGAATATATTATATCACTACAATAGCATATTAAAAATTTCAAAGAGGTGACTGCAATGTTTAGTCCAAGTACCAAGCAATGTATCCCCTGTACCGAGAAGGAATGCCCCCAATGCCCGGAGGACAACTGTTATGTAGTTCAGGCAGGAGACACACTATATGCAATATCAAGATTCTACAATGTCTCACTGGATGATTTGATAGAGGCCAACCCCAATATTGAGCCTGAGCTTATAACCCAAGGGCAGGTAATCCGCATACCCTGGGCGGCACCGCCTGTAAACTGTCCCACCGGAGCTGCAATCTATGTAGTTCAAAAAGGTGACAGCTTTTATTCTATCGCAAAAAGAAATAAAATGCACTTGTCCGCCTTACTTAAAGCAAATCCAAATGTCAACCCGGACGCACTGCTCATAGGCCAAAGCATCTGCATTCCTGTAATATCAAGCTCATATGTCAATTTGGTCTATAGAGTCAAGCTCATTTATCCTTATCGCTGGAGTAAGATCGACAATGATAGATATGCAGGCATAGATGGATTCTTTCATGTATCCGCAATTTCCAGTGATTCTACCCTGGAAGAAGTTTGCAGCATAGAAGCGCACCACAAGCTCAAGCCCTATGGCACCCACCCGATTATAAGCAGTGCAATTGCAGATGGGCGGGAAGTCTGCTTAATAATACCATCTACCGACCAGCCCATGGAAATGCGCGGCCAATCAGCTTTGATTGCCCGGTATGACAGCCCTGTTGAAATTGAAGGCTCCAGTTATGAATACCTGATAATCCTGGCAGATAAAAATCATGTAAAGAATATAGCCGCTACATTGGAATTTCTGGATAAGTGAACAAATTGAAAGGCACACAGCAATCCTGGCCCCGGCAGACTATTATGTATGATAATAGTCTGCTCAGTCACACAAGGTACCTACACGACTGTATATCAAGCCCGTACAGTCTAAGGTCTACGACCCTCGGTATCTCATATGATTTTGGCAGTAATGCTGTGTGCCCATTGTTATTTTAACCCTAGTTTTTTCAAATTATGTGCTTACATTACATTAATTAATTAATAATTGTCTTGGCAATTGTATTCCATACTGTCGACTTTTCAAGTCCGTACTTCCAGGATGCAATACCTCCAAGCCTGTACTTGTTTACCAGTTCAGCCTTGAGCTTTATCGATTTCTCATCCTCCAGCCAGATCTTGTAGGTTGCATTGCCTTTTTTATAGGTTGCATAGTATTGACCACTGGCAGCATCCCATGTCTTTGCAGCCCCATTTTCAGCAATAGTGCTCTCGGCCACCTCCATAGAAATAGCCCTGGAGGTTACAACAGGCTTGCTGCTGCCATTAACATACTCTTCCTTCCAAAGTCTTGTATAGAACGGAACTCCCAGAAGCAATTTTTCTTTAGGAACCTCCTGCAGTACCTTCTTCAAGCTCTGCTCCACCCAGGAAAGCTGCGCAACAGATCCGCTTACCGGACTTCCTTCCCAATGCTGATCATAGGTCATAAGTGCCACATAATCCACAACCTTGGAAAGTGCAGCCCTGTCATAGCTCTCAGACCAGTTCGAATTCATGACTATAACAGTCACATCAACAGAAAGTATCAGTCCGTTTGCTTTTGTCTTCTGATAAAGCTCTTTCATGAACTTTGTGAAAGCATCTTTGTCCTTGGTATACATGTTTTCAAAATCAATATTTATCCCATCAAGCTTATATTTCTTGGCATTACTTATAAGGGAGTTTATAAACTTTGTTCTTGCGCTGGTATTGCCAAGAAACTTGTTTGTCATGGCAGAGTCAAATTTATTGTCCACCAAAGCCCATACCTTGTACCCGTTTTTGTGAGCCCTGCTGCTGTAGCTCTGGCTTCCCCTATCTTCCAAATCCCCATTTTCATTTGCAAGGGTAAACCATGTAGGAGACATAACATTCAGTCCGTCTACCTTCTTGACTTCCAACACATCCTGGGTACTACTCCAGATATAATGCCAGGTCAGGTTTATTTTCTTCCCCGAAGTAGGATCATCACTGAATTCCGGGATACTATTATATACTACCCAGCTATCTCCCACATTCCTTAAATATATTTTTTTATTAACTGCATATCTGAAATTGCCGGCCCCAAGCACCAGTTCATAAGACGCCTCAATTTCAGCAAGATACCTGGATTTGTTCAGTATTACAAAGCTCTCCTTCTCCATATACTTATTGCTTATGAATCCATTTGAATACTGAATATTAAGCTGTTCAGACCTTTTGGCGTTAAGCTTGGCTTCTTTTCCTGATGAAAGGGTGAGAGGCCTGCTTAAGCTTAAATCATTTCCGCTTAAAGCAGTCAGTACACTTTTTTCATAATCAGCAGCAAAAGAAATCAAATAAGCATCCTGAGCTTCCTTACTGGTCTCCCTGGTTCTCAGCACTCTTCCTATTACTGCCGCAGCCTGCGCTCTTGTTGCATCACCCTTGGGATTAAAGCTTCCGTCGGGCAGTCCGGTTATTATCCCCAATGCTGTCACTATGTCAATGCTTTCCTTGTGTCTGTAATACTGAGGTATATCCTTAAAGCTGAGCTTTTCTCCGGTAGTATCAGCATCCTGTACCGCTTTTGCAGTTATTACCGCCATTTCTTCCCTGGTTATTTCCTTATAAGGATAAAAATAATAACCACTGAATATGGGCAAAAGATCATTTTCCTTTGCCGCTGTAATGTACTTGTGACTCCAATGCTTGTCCGTAACATCGCTGTAGCTTTCTGTAAACTCATCATCCACAGTAATACCGATTGCCCTCACAAGCATAGCCACGAACTCTTCTCTGGATATAGTCCTGTCAGGCTGCATTGTCTTATTATCATAGCCGTTCATTATACCCATATAACTAAGTTCCAGAATTTCATCCCTGGCCCAGTATTTAGTTATATCCTTGAAGTCATAAGAACTATCCTCAAAAAATAACAGCTCACTTTTTGCAGTCTGCTTGTCCACCAAAAGCACATCTTCATTATATGTGTCTGTGTAATTCACTGCAGCAACAAATACAGGCAGTACAATACCGAGCATAAAAACGGCAGCCAGAAATATCATCAAAAATCTTGTCAGTTTTTTCTTCATTTTCACACTCCCCCATAACCATTATAGCAATTATGTAAACCATGATGGTTACAGGGACATTTCAAAAAAAAAACAATAAGTGCCAGGCACCGGAGATATCCAGTTATTGTAGCAATAACTGGATATCTCCGGTGCCTGGCACTACGTCTTGGCCTACGTCTATCTGTTCTTGAAGTAGCTGGTCTTTTTTATAGCTGCTATTATCACAAAAGCTATAACTGCACCGGCTCCAAACTGAATTGTATTACCTGTCATGCTTGCCACAGGAGACACCATATTTCCGGTTATCATCACCTCAGCAGCATAATAGCCGACAATCATCCAGATACCTGCCAAAAGCATTCCTACTGCATTTTTGTATGCATTTTCACCCTTTGACCCGCCCATATATGCTACGCTCCCTACAATAAAGCCCATTATTGCCTTTATTACGAATGTATATGGAGCCCATACAGAGTATCCGGACAGAATATCAAACATTGTCATTCCAATAGCACCCGATATTGCGGCATATTTTTTGCCGAAAATTATAGCTGTAAGGAAAATCATACTGTCCCCCAGGTGAATTACTCCACCGTTCCATGAAGGCACATGTATAGCCATCGTTGCTACGAAAGTAAGGGCAGAAAGCATACCCATCTGAACAATTTCTTTTATTTTTGCACTTACACTGTTAATATTATGATTTCTTGTTTCCATTTGATTTTGCTCCTCCATAGACTATGTATTTCAGTTTTGCGTCTAACTTTATTATACAGGAGCCTCAGTAAGGAACAATATCAAATCAGCTTTTATGCGTACTTCTTCATCATTTTTTATATAATTGTATCGATACAATATGTCAGTCACTAGTCACTAGACGCTAGTCGCTAGAATTCAGGTTAGGCTACGAAGCCTTACTGAACTCTAGCGACTAGCGACTCGGGACTAGCGACTGTTTATATTATGTCTTGCTCACTTTTTTTATCCTTTTTCCCTGCTGTCTTAATATAGTCAATATAATCAAGGCCTGCAAGACCTAGATGTATTGCCACCTGCTCAATGGCATATAAAGCTATAATCTCTGTCATCTGAAGCCTCAATGTCTGTTCCTCGATTGGTGTGAGTACACATGCAAGCTGCTGTTTGACAGAAAGCTCGAGGCTGAAAGGCTTGCCATAGGACACAGACAGCCTGTAAAAAAGCAGGGGATCAACTTCGACGTCGCAAAGCCAATCATTAAAGAACTTGTTCAACTCCTCATTGATTTCATTAAAAAGCTCTTGCTTGGACTGGCTGTCAATTTTGATATTTTTCAAATTTTTTGTGTGCCTTTTCAGAGGGTTTATGAACAGAGCACAAATAATAACCGGATAAAAATCCTTTGCTTCATTTAAAAGCCTTTTGTACTCCTCGGCGCTGATTATCCTTTTCTCATTAACATACCTCATTAATGCCTCGATATTCTCCGAAACATAATATTTCAAAAAAACTGTTCTCAATGTGCAAATAACGCCGCGCAGTATAATGCTGTAAATCTCTGAAGGAGTTTTGCTGTCATCGGCGATTCTCAGTTTGCTCTTAGTGTTCTCGCTTTTTTTCATATGCACATCTCCAAAAGATTCTATTTAGGAAATTAAATGTATAGCAGATATGGTTTTCCTATATATCTAATTATTTACATTTTTCATTTGTCTATTCAGAATTTATAATGTATAAATTGATTAATTTGGTATAAATGAGTAAAATATAGCTAAATAGATGCGAGAGTTAAAGCTGGGCTTCGAAGAACTCTCTTGAGCACGCGCAACTCGAAACGCGCAACCAGACCCAATAGGAATGCTATGGTAGAGCACATTAGACAATAATGAGGAGGTACCTATGAAAGATAGAGTAAATATAAATTCAGATAAAAGCGATAGTATCCGAATAAACAAATACATAAGCGAGAAAGGATTCTGCTCCCGCAGAGAAGCGGATGAGCTTATCAGGCAGGGACGGGTCACTATAAATGGTAAAAAAGCAGAAATGGGAAGCAAGGTATATCCCAAGGATATTGTTAAGCTGGGAGGCAAGCCCTTAAAGCCCAAAGAACCGCCGGTATATCTGGCTTTCAACAAACCTGCAGGCATAGTATGCACCACAGATCAAAAGGAAAGGGATAATATTGTAGATTTTATCAGCTTTCCAAGGAGAATATTCCCTGTAGGAAGGCTGGACAAGGAGTCTGAAGGTCTGATATTCCTCACAAGCGATGGAGATATTGTAAATAAGATTCTCAGAGCCGGAAACAACCATGAAAAGGAATACATAGTGACTGTAGACAAACCTATTACCGAAGGCTTTGTTGAGGCGATGGCAAAGGGTGTAAGGATATTGGGAACTGTTACCCGGAAGTGTAAAGCAACACAGATGTCCAAGTATGTTTTCAGAATAATACTTACCGAGGGAATGAACCGGCAAATAAGAAGGATGTGCGAGGTATTCGGCTATGAGGTGGTGAAGCTCAGACGGGTAAGGATCATGAATGTAGCCCTTGGCTCGCTTCCTGAGGGCAGGTGGAGACATTTGACCGGCCAGGAGCTTAAGACCATTAACAAGCTTGTTGCTGCTTCAGTAAAGACAGAGGAAGCTTCCCGATGAAAATGATTTTACCGGGAAACCCCTTTTCCCTGGAACTTTTATTAATTCATGGCAGTCAAAGGTGTATCTATAGATTTAGTACCAAGACCAATTAAAACCTAATGAAAGGAAGATCAAAATGAAAAAAATAGTATCCATCATAACACTGACTGCAATACTCTTCGGTATTCTTCTCTCAGGTCCCGTATCTGCTGCAGCGGACAACAAGGTAGAGCTCAAAGAGGCAATAGCAATTGCCAAAACAGCTTTTAGCTTCGATGTTGAAAATCATGACTTCAACAGCAATTATTCAGAAACAAATCAAGGCAGAAAGCTATGGTATCTGAACTGGAACTCGGCCACCGGCAGTGGTTCAAGCATCAACGTTACTGTAGATGCTGCGACAGGTGAAATAATCAATATGAACCAATGGGAAAACAATACCGTCCCAGCAAAGAAAATACCAAAGTACACAAGAGAAGAAGCTTTAAAGGTGGCAGAAGCACTGGTTAAAAAGCTGCATCCGGACAAATTCAAGAATTCAGAGCTTTTGGATGAATATCAGAACAATCTTTACCGCCCTGTTTACAACAATGATATTTACAGCTTCTATTTCATGAGGAAGATAGAGGTCATCGACTTCCAGGAAAATGGCATACAGGTTCAGGTAGACAAGAACACTCTGAAGGTAAGATATTTCAGCCTGGATTGGGATACAACAATACCTGTTCCCGACTCCAAAAAAGCAATCAACGCAGCTGACGCAAAAAAAATATATGAAGAAAAGCTCGGCTTGGAGCTGGCATACCAAATGATATATCCGAATCCTGCAGGAGATCCAAAGCTTATACTTGTATACACTCAAAAGAATTCCAACAACCTCATTGATGCAATTTCCGGCGAAATAATAACTCAACCTTACTATAGACCTATGTACGGAGCACAGGAAAAATCTTCACTCGGAGTCAGTGCGGATACTTCAAGCTATATGCCTACACCACAGGAGCAGAAGGTAATTGATGATTCAAGCAATTATATAAGCAAGGAAAAAGCCGTGGAATTACTTAAGAAGTATGTTACTGTTGACAGCAGGTACAAAATGGAGAATTCAAGCCTCTATGGCGGTCAACGAAATGAAAATACAACCTGGAGCATCAGTTGGAGCTTTAATGACAAGGACAAAAATACTTACAGCTATATATACGGCACAGTAGATGCTGTTACCGGTGAAGTCAGGAGCTTCAACATCAACAGCAGTGAAAATGAATATAAGCCTGACATTATTCCAAAGTACACAAAAGAGCAATGCAGAGAAATAGCTGAAAATTTCTTAAAGGAAATTCAGCCTGCCAAATTCAGTACTTCAGAATACAGAGAGCAGTATTATGAAACCTATTTAAGCCTTAAAAATGTAAACAGCTACAACATGAACTTCATCAGAAAGGAAAATGAAATTTCCGCTCCCTTTAATAGTCTCAATGTAACCGTAAGTGCTTATACCGGCAAGGTAACAAACTTCTATATGAACTGGAACAATCTGGAGTTTCCGGATGCAAAAGGTTCAATAAGCCTGGATAACGCATACAAGACACTTTATGCAAAGCACGATCTTATGCTTAAATATGTAAGAATGTACAATTATGACATGTACAATGACAACGCAGTTATAAGGCTCACTTACATGCTGGATAACTTAAACGGAATGATTGATGCAAAAAGCGGGCAGTTCATAGACTATAATGGAAAGCCTGTAAAGGAAGCCAACAAGGTTTCATTTACAGATATAGACGGTCATAAGTTCGAAAAAGATATCCAGCTGCTTGTAGAGCTGGGTATCATAGATTCCACTGAAAGCAAATTCAATCCGGACTCCAAAATACTTCAGAAGGATTTTGTAAAGCTTCTGATGAAAGCAATACAGCCGGAATACTATCCTATACCTTATGCAGCAAGTGAAAGCAGTGAATATGACAGGTATTATGAAAGTGCTATGATGCAGAACATTCTTGCAAAAAAGGACAAAAAACCGGAAGCTGTTGTTTCAAGAATTGAAGCTTCAAAAATGATGGTAAAAGCATTGGGTATGGGCTTCATTGCAGATATGGGCAATATATTCAATCTCAATGTCAAGGATGCTGCAAGCATCACTGCAGAAAACAAAGGCTATGCTGCAATCGCAGCTGCACTGGAGCTTGTTGAAACAACAGCAGGCAGCTTTGAACCGGCAGTAGAGCTTACAAGAGCAGAGGCAGCAGGAATGCTTATAAAATACCTCAAAATAGAAAAAACTCCTGCCGACTCTCAAGCCTCCGATGCTCCGGCAGTAATGCCGCTTTTGAGGTAACAAAAAAGGATTGCTCACAACTGAGCAATCCTTTTTTTATATCTCTTAGATTACGAGTCCTCCGTCTACTGAGAGCACAGCTCCGGTTACGAAGCTTGCTTCATCAGAAGCAAGGAACAGGAACGCATTTGCTATATCTTCAGGCATTCCGAGTCTCTGGAGAGGAGCCTTTTCCTTCATCATATCAAGTACCTTTTCAGGAACTGCTTCAGTCATAGGAGTCATAATAAACCCAGGGGCAACTGCATTAACCCTGATGCCTTTTCTTCCAAGCTCCTTGGCCCAAGTCTTGGTCATTCCTATAACTCCCCACTTGGCAGCTGCGTAGTTGGTCTGACCTACATTTCCGTATAACCCTACTACAGAAGAGGCATTCAGTATTACGCCGCCTCCCTGCTCTGTCATCATCTCAAGGACAGCCTGAGCACAGTTGTATACGCCCTTAAGGTTGATACTGATTACTTTGTCAAACTGCTCTTCTGTCATTTTCTTAAGCATTGCGTCAGCTGTTATGCCTGCATTGTTTACAAGTATGTCTACTCTTCCCCAGGCCTTCTTAATCTCTGCTACCATTTCATCCACCGATGCCCTCTTGCTTACATCCACCTTGAAGCCCAAGGCCTCAGCACCCATTGCCTTTATTTCCTCAACAACTTCTTTAATTGCATTCTCACGTGTACCGCAAACTACTACCTTTGCACCTTCTCTGGCGAATGTCTTTGCAGTTTCCATTCCTATGCCCTTTGTAGAGCCGGTAATTATAGCTACTTTATCTTTTAATCTCAAAATCATCTTCCTCCTTTTTAGTGAATCAAGTTATACTACATTTCCACTATAAGAGCGGTTCCCATGCCTCCGCCTATGCACAAGGTTGCAAGACCCTTCTTCAGATTCCTTTTCTTCATTTCATACAGAAGTGTAATGAGTATCCTTGCACCACTCGCTCCAACCGGATGACCCAATGCAATTGCACCGCCATTGACATTAACCTTGTTCATATCGAAGCCCAGTTCCTTTGCAACTGCAAGTGCCTGAGCTGCAAAAGCCTCATTAGCCTCAACAAGATCAATATCCTCAATCTTTAGCTTGGATCTTTCCAAGGCTTTCTTTACTGCCGGAACTGGTCCTATACCCATTATGCTCGGGTCTACACCGGCAGAACCATAACCAACTATTTTGGCTAGAGGCTGCAAACCAAGTTCCTTTGCTTTGTCGGCTCCCATTACAACTAAAGCGGCTGCACCGTCGTTTATACCGGAAGCATTACCTGCTGTTACAGTACCATCCTTTTTAAAGGCCGGCCTTAGCTTTCCTAAAGCTTCTGCTGTAACTCCTGCTCTTGGAAATTCGTCGGTATCTACAACAATGTCACCCTTTTTTGAAGATATTACTACAGGAACGATCTCATCCTTGAATTTGCCTTCCTTGATAGCTGCTTCTGCTTTGTTCTGGCTGGCCGCAGCAAATGCATCCTGCTCTTCCCGTGAAATGTTGTATTTTTCCGCCAGATTTTCGGCAGTTATACCCATATGGTAATTATTAAATATGTCGGTAAGGGAGTCATGTATCATTGAGTCAACAACTTCTCCGTGACCCATCTTGTAACCTGTTCTTGCATTTCTAAGCAGATATGGGGCGGCACTCATATTTTCCGTACCACCTGCAACTACAACGTCACATTCTCCGGATATTATCTGCTGAGCTGCAATCTGTACGGCTCTCAAGCCTGAGCCGCATATCATATTGATTGTATATGCCGGCTTTTCAACCGGTATCCCTGATTTTACTGCTACCTGTCTTGCTACACCCTGCCCAAGGCCTGCCTGAAGAATACAACCCATTACAGTCTCATCAACCATTTCCGGTTTTATGCCTGCTCTCTTGATAGCTTCCTTAACAGCAGCAACTCCAAGATCAACTGCAGGTACTCCTGCCAGGCTGCCGTTGAAATTACCTATTGCGGTTCTAGCCGCACCTACTATAACAACTTCTCTCATTAATCCTATTACCTCCTTATTGAATTTATTTATCCTTCTAAAAAACAATGCAAATATTATGCCAAGTTCACACTTCAAATGCCATTCTATCTATTTTTTTCTGCAGAATACCTCATAGCTCGTACATTAAGAGGCACCTTCCCTGGAACCTCACTGGGGCGATTCATGAATCGCCCCTGCAGCGGAACGGTTTGGAACCGTTCCCTACACCTCGCAACCTCGTAACCCCGAAACCCCGAAACCTCAAGACCTGATACTCTCTTTGCCTAAAATTGGGCGTGACTCATTTTGCTTTGTTTAGATCAAACCAAAATCGCGTACCTTCATTTAGCTTACTTTCCACACCATAGCTTCCGGCATGGGCTTCGAGTATCTTTTTTGCTATAGCAAGTCCTAAACCCGTTCCTTTGCTCTCCTTTGAAGCCTTGTAAAATCTGTCCCAAATAAATGGCAATTCCTCACTGGATATTCCGGCACCATTATCTGCAACCTCAATTTTAACATTATCTACATTTTCTATTATTTCTATTCGTATCAACCCTCCTCTGGCTGTATGATTACAGGCGTTATTAACAAAATTGTAGAGTACCTGTTCGATTCTCGCCTCATCTCCCATCACAAGAATATTGTCATTAACCTCCTGTACTTCCAAGTTTATTTCTTTTTCTTCCAATATATACGAAAACCTGTTCTTAATGTTTCTGACAGCAGCGGCAATGTTAAAAGGCCTGACGTCCAGCTTAAAATATTCCGACTGCATTTGTGACAGGTTAAGGGTATCGTTGACCATATTTCTGAGCCGGTCAGCCTCTTCCAGTATTATTCCCAACTGCCTGCTCCGTTTTTCCGGCACATCCCCTGTAACGTCTCTTATTGTTTCCGCATAACCTTTGATAAGGCTAAGAGGAGTTCTGAATTCGTGGGATACATTTGCTATAAGCTCCTTTCTTAACTGCTCAATTTTTTGCAGCTGAACAGAGAGGTTGTTTATAGTATCAGATAGCATACCAAGCTCATCCTTGCTGTCAACATCAATCCTGATGGAAAGATTGCCGTCGGCCATTCTAGCTGCAGCTTCGTTAATCTTGAGTATTGGCTTTGTAAATGCCCTTGAAAAATAATATGTCAACACCAGAGATATTAGTATAAGTATGGCAGTGACTGCCATCAGTTGTTCTTTAATAATCATTTCCGCTTCTTTTATAGATGCAAGGGGTGCACTTATTATCATCACACCTCCGGAGGACAGCTGCTCTCCCACCGGGATGCCGACAAGCAGGATATTGCTGTTAAGCCTGTTGTGCTTCGTCTGTCTGACAGTTACATTACCCTTTGCCGTTTCTATGAATACCTCCTGCTTGTCCATTGCTCTGCCCATCATCATTGGCACGGATGTATTCCCGAATACCCGTCTT
>Ga0209347_1005063_pt1 | contig 12936 bp, 10 predicted proteins | sample AutmiccommuBRH23_FD_187382 | JGI IMG/M metagenome (GOLD analysis project Ga0209347, IMG submission 187382) | Deep subsurface microbial communities from Mt. Terri, Switzerland - Autotrophic microbial communities BRH/23 (SPAdes) (version 2) | ecosystem: Environmental > Aquatic > Deep subsurface >... | reverse complement strand
ATTTTTTTTGCCTTAATTTCTATTGTTTTGTTCTTTCATACAGATAAATTCCAAAGTCGCCTTCATAGATTAATTTGTACTCCTTTTTAAGCATACTGTATTGATCCATTTTATCCTTATATTCTGTAGAGATCAGTATGAAGTCCCCTCTATTTTCCTTCAGTATTCGGGAGAATTTTTCAAAAGTGTTTATTCCATAATTTTTAATGGCTCTGTTCCCTTGGTAGAAATATTTCACCCTGTTCTGTGTAAAGTCTCCCTGATAATAATATAGATCTCCAATGACATTCGCACCAAAGCATAGTATATCATAGGATCCCTTAGGGTTATTTATTCTTTTCATGATCTCTCTTAAATCCATTCTGCCGGTTTGCACATAAACACTTCTAATGGAACGTTCCTGATTGTTTAAGTAACTCATTAATACCTGTTTATCAAGCTTTAATTCAAAGGCACTTCCCTGATAACAGCTGAGAAGAACCAGTCCGCTTAATAGGAACAAGGTAGTATTTTTTTTCTTAGTATGAGAAATGAGGCTTATAAAGCCAAATATACCTATAGTGACGATGAAGCTCACATACCTGCCCCACCAATTGGCGGGAGTAATAAGAAAACATGCAGTCAGAGTACCGGTAATGATCAACATAGATTTTGAAATCCTTCTTTTAAAAAGTGATTTGCCCGACCATATAACAAAGCTCGGAACAAACAAAAGAATCCATTGAAAGCCAAACCCTCCTATTCTCTGGTCATATGCTGTTATTAGTCTATCCTTGAAAAAATTATAATGATAATTTGCTAAATGATCAGGACCGAAGCTGTTGGATCCGATTCCAACCCAAGATATTAAGATCTTTAACCATTTTGCCTTATGCCGGATCGCGTATGGAGTATTTCCATACATAATCAGTTGATTCATGTCATCTCCCTGAAAAATTGTGGTACCTAATAGCTTCAGTTCAAAAGGCCATATGGGGTTTTGAAAGTTTATAAAATTTAAGATGTACCAAAATCCTCCCAGGACAAAACCTGCCAGCCCGACATACAGAGTTTTTTTGAATATAGTGTATAGGTTTTCACTATTAAACAACTGAACGAGTAAAAAGACCCCAATAAATATTGCATAATATCCTATGCCGGAGTATTTAATGCCCAGAAAAAACCCGGAAAGCAAGGCAAAATAAATCATATCGGATTTTCTTCTCCATTTTGCGTATCGACTTAGAAAATATATGCTCCATATCATTATGGAGGATAGGGCCGTATCCACATAGGCAGTAGACATTTGTGCCAATACAATGGGTGTCGCCAGGTAGAGCAGTGCACCAAGCCGGGCATAATCCCACTGTATCCTTTCTTCAGCAAGTATGGAATAAACGGCTGCGGCGCCCATGACAGTGATGCTGTATTGTACAAATTTCAATAATATGCCGTTTCTAAAAAAAATGAGCATCCAAAGATTGAGGAATTCCACATTCTTCGGATAGGCATTTGCCCACATCAATTGATCCGGTAAGTAAAATCTCTCGCTTTGAATATAATCTACCAAGACAGGAAGATGGTAGGAGGTTGAATCATATCCATAGGGAACCAGCAGCAGCACATTCATAAGTTTGAACAGCATGGCAGCCGCAACAGACAGATGAATTAAATGTATGTATGGATTCCGGCTGAAAAATAATGATTTCAATTGAATCCTTTCGATGCTATGAACTGGTATAGGCCTTTTCAAAAGGATTATTAAAGCCACGCAGAAAAGACTCACACTCATAACGGTCAACGTGGTAAGGGTGAGTCTCATTAGAATCATGGACGCCACAACAACTTCAAGGAAAACGCTTAACATGTAAACGGTTCCTACCTCCAGGAATCTCAGATGAGAGTTTTCCCTTATTCCTTTATGACTGACCACCCATGAGAAAATAAGCAGACAAGTATTGTTCATAATGAATAATAAAGGATGCACCTTGTGTTCCCCCTGCTAAAAAAATATATATTTCATCTCACTCTAAATATATGGATATAACAGCAGTCATGACCCAAAGAAAGATATTAATAAGAAATGGTTTGTCGTCAAGAAATAGTTCCTCAGGACTTCCTCCTATATTTTCCTTAATAATCAGGTACTCGTACCTCATCATCCCATATAGTACAAATGGAATGGTAAATATCATACCTTTATTATCTGTACCGTTAATCGTATATAGAATGTAGGTGGTTATGGCTAATCCGGATGTTAATGAAAGGATTTTATCCAGAAATTCTAAATTATACTGGGATAAGGTACTTCTATGATTTGCTGCACTTATAGTAAGTATAACCAGCTCATTTTTTCTTTTTGCAAAGCCCAAGTACAAGGATAGCAATCCTGTACAAATGATCAGCCACGAAGATAAAGCAACTCCTACTACCATGGCACCGGCATAAACTCTTAAAATAAATCCTAAGGCAATGGTCATTACATCAAGTATAATTATTTTTTTGAGAAAATAGTTATAACACAAATTTGTAAGTATGTAAGCTGCTAAAATCAAAAATAATCCTCGATTTATTACCATGGCCCAAAGACCGGAAGCAATCAACAACACCATGAATAATATCTTTGCCTGTACAATTGAAACAGACCCTTTAGCGATGGGTCTAAATCGTTTTTTAGGATGAATCCGGTCTTCCTTAATATCCATGATGTCATTTATAATATAGACTGAAGATGAAGTTAAAGAAAAAATAATCATGGCTTGAATTGTTAAAAGTACTGATTCTAACTTAAATAAATCTCCTGAGAATATAACCGCCATGGCCACAAATCCATTTTTTATCCACTGTTTTAACCTAAATAGTTTAATTACTTCAATAAAGTAAGCTGATGGCTCATCTAATATCCATGAAAAGTTACTATTCATTGATTCCCTCCTTGATATTGGATGATCTATGATCTTTACTTTAACTTTATGCTTTTACATTAAAATTAGAATATTAATCTGATTGCATTAGGTTCCAATGGAAAATTAGTTATTATTTTTGTAAATAAAAATCACCCAGTTTTGGGTGACTATATCGTTTTTTCAGTCCATTTTCCATTTTCATGATTATATACTTTAACAAAATCATCATTCTGACTGTATATATTTACAGTAATTTTATCAAAATCCTTTTCCCGCTGTTTGTAATATACAAAAGAATCTAGCTTTGCACCTTCCATCTCCATCTCTGCCGGTCCCAGTTCAAAATAAAAATCTACTGTAATACTCTTGTTTTTACTATCTTCAACAATATTAATATCTTTTAACGAATACCGTCTTTGCATATCATCTTTAAATTCTTCAGCAGTATCAAATCCCAGGCCTTCCGTATTTTGATCAGAGGGCTGGCGAATTGGTGCCTTATTATCCGGCTGTTTATTTTCATTACAGCCAAATATTGATAACGATAGAATTATGCATATACTAAATATAAATAACCTTTTCATAATTACTCCCTCCAATGATAATTATAGTATTATAGTAATTAGTATGTTCATTAGCTCATACAATAATCCTGTTTTAAACATTCTTAAAATATAAAAAAGTCCTTTCATGGACTTTTTTTATATTTTCAAAACTTCCAGCAGTTTATAAATCACTGCCGCTGTCTCTCCCCTGGTAACCGGTTCCAGGGGTCTGATAAACTCACTTTCATTTCCACTGACTATACCGTAGGAAATGCAGGTTTTTACAGCCCTTATTGCCCAGTCCGGTATATCATCGGAATCTTCACAGGTTAAAATGCTGTCTTTGTATGGCAGCATTCGGCCTATGACAGACATCAGTTCAGCCCTGGACATATTCTGATTGGGGCGAAAGCTCCCATCCTCATAGCCTGTTATGAGCCCCGCTGCTTTAATGGTATAGACCGAGTCTTTGCACCAATCTTGAAGCAAGGCATGATCAGTAAATGAACTGCCCTGCTGCAGTGGCATATTGAAAACTTTAGTTAAAAGAACCGCCGTTTCTGCCCTGGTTATGGGTTGATCCGGACGAAAGCTGCCGTCTTCATAGCCCCTTATGATATCCATTCGCTGAAGCCTCTGTACATACTTCCTACTCCAATGCTCGACCATATCGTTGAACATTTCTTTCCCTTCATGGGCGAATACTGCAAATTGGGTAAGATGATTCACGGTTACGGTAATGATTGAGTTTTTTCTATCAGCCTCTCCCCCGATGTACAGCCATTTTTTTCTTCCCTGGTGGTAATAGTATATCCCCAGCTTCTCATCATCTTCGGTATTCTCATCTAAGGGTAAGGTGATGGTCAAAGGCCCATTGAGATTTCCATTGGTGGTGGTAATTTCATAGACCCTGCCGTACAGGAATAAATCTGCCTCTTCCACTTGACTAGCTTCCAAGACAGCAACCATAATATTATTAACATCATCTTCATTCCCGTGCACATAGGATAATGTTAACTCCTGTCCGGCTGCTCTCCAGTCGGAGCCTTCTTCCTTCTCTTTTCTGATTATATGAACTGTTTTAGGTTGAAATACCACATTAATTTTATGTCCATCTTTGTCGACGAATTTTAATGTACTTACTTCAATATCGGTTATACCTTCTTTTAAAGCTTTTACAGAAAGCTGAAAGAGCTTTCCATTGTCCGTTATACCCCGGTCTTCACCGAGTAATGTTCCTATCAGTTGGATTTTTCCTTGTCCTGCTTTGTTTGCTGCTAGAAAAAACTGTTTATTTGTCAGTAATTCATCCATATCCAATGTGTCTTGCATCGGCTGGAGAGATCCTTCAGCATAGGTCAGTTCCATCTGAAAACCATAAAAATCTTCAATATTGTTCATGTAAAAATTTAATGAACTTTCTTCTCCCACGTTTAAATAATCCTTATTGAATCTTATTTCTGCAGTTCCATCCAATGCAGTGACTTTGAAAGTGATCAGGTGAAAATATAACAAGATGAGGATTATTGTTTTCTTCAATCAATCACCCCTTTGTGTGCCCTATTCCAATTCTCTGCTGATGAAGAGGATGTCAAGCATGTCAATAACACCGTCTTGATTAATGTCAGCATCGGAATTCCATCCGAGCTCTCCCTCTCCCAGTCCGAACCGACTGGCCACAAATACCAAATCCTCCAATTCCACAATACCGTTTCGGTCTGCATCCTTTATGATTCTCTGCAGGGTTACATTACGCTGCTCATCCTGTCCTTCAGTAACAGTAATCTCCTGAGTGGAGGTCTCGTATCCCGGCAAAGTCACTGTTAACGTATATGTTCCGTCTTCCATATTGCTAAACTCATAGTTTCCATCTGCGTCGACAGCTGCGGTTATCGGTTCCATTCCATCTTTGCTCAGTTTCACCTCAGTACCGGCTGTAGTATATCCGTCACTGCTTGATATAGCTCCGAAAACACCTGCTTTTTTTACGATCTGCACTGATAAATTTTCCAAGGGAAGCTGCGGATTAGAAAAAGAATAGTCTATTACTCCCTGATTGTTTGTTTCTTGGATAAGCTGACTTCCGGATATCAATCCGATTTCTGCCTGTCCAATGTCAATAGCCTTAAAGGTAAACACTGCCAGTGTCTTCTGTAATTCATTCATCAGAACGGCATTTTTTCTCAGTCCGAATATAATCCTTCCTATTCCGTTCTGATCTTGCAAACGATCAATATTTTCATTGTAAAGCTGTATGTCTATTATGTTGCTGCCGTTTACCTGTATTGCTTTATCCAACAGCTCCAGCTTAGTATGGTCATAGCTTAAGCCTATGTCTGCCCCGGCTATGTCGTCTAGGTCACTTCCAATTACCTCTACAGTTATTTCCTCTCCCAACAGACAAGCATCCTGGCTGACACTTATGCTGAGGGAATGATCTTGGGCATATGCAGGTAAGGTGAATACCCATAAGAAAATAACCATGATAACTAAAACAGCCCATTTTTTCATGCAATGATCCCCCTTTATTCAATATTTCTCGTAATGCCAACTAAATCCAAAATATCTATTACCGAATCATTTCTTAGATTGTATAACCAGCTATCCTCGTTTATTTCTTGTCCCAACTGCAGACAGGCTTCCTCCAAATCAGCAAGTGTATAATCATCCCCTTCAAACCTTCTGAAATCCTCAAACAAAGCCCAACAGCTGTAGTCAATATTTCCAATAATGATATCTTGTACAGGACCATCCTTGGAGCCCCACCAGTTCTTGGTAAAGTCTGCTGTCTCATTACCTACATAAGTAATTGCTCCATTAAAATCCTTAAGAATTTTATTCATGTAAAAATGTACATTTTCCCCTTGGTTTTTTATCAGGATTTTACCCACACTGCCACTGAAAATGTTATGATGAATGTTCCCTTCGATTTCCGCTCCATTTTCCAGAATCAAGGAATACCTGTCAAAGGTATTTCCCGACACCTCCAAATTGGTATTCATAAATATGATGCTTTCCTGGGATCCGGAGGGCACGGTAAATTGATTATCTAACAGATGGGCAATATTTTCTCCCACTGTAGGTTTTATTTCTACTTTGGCTTTTATTAAACTGTTTCCTTCCATTTTGATGTTATAACCGCTGTTCCCACTGACGTAAATTGGATTGCAGTTTTCAAATTTGCTGTCTTGTATGGTAATCTGATCGGCCTTTCCTTCAATGACGTCCACGGACCAGCCTAAGATATAAATATTTTCCAAAGTAAACCAGGAGATATTCTCTAAATAAAATACTTGATTCATATTTTGTTGGATTCTTACCGGATAAATTTCTCGATTGAGGGATTTGATTTTTACGGATTTGCTAATTTGGATGGGATTATAGATTTTTATTTCTTTGCCAACATATACGGTTCCGTCCTCTTCCACGTGCATAAGTGCGTCTGAGAAGCTGGAATAATGCCCGGGTCCTGTTGTATTATCACAGTATACCTCTTCAAATGTCTCAAGTTCTTCAGCATATGGCATACGGATTGAAATGAACATAAGAAAAAGAATACAAAATATGACTTTTTTCATTCATCTCCCCCTTCCTTTTACAATTATACCAATTATCTGGTAATTATTGTTGCATTTTCGTTTTACATTGTTCGACAAAAACAAACAAGGGAAGACGAATGACAATGGGGACGGTTCTTGTTGTCTAAAGTAAGCAACAAGAACCGTCCCCATTGTCTCATTGTCTGTTATTTTTTCTCTACTTCACTAAACCCCTCTTAACTATCTCATTCACTACGAAGGAAGCCACATCTTCCGCATAGCTGCCGCTCCCAAAGCCTGCATCATAGCCCAGCTCCTTGGCCAGCTCATGACTTAGCCTGGGCCCTCCGCATACCAAAACCACCTTGTCCCGAATACCCTCTGCCTCCAAAAGCTCCACCAGCTGAGTTAAGTTGGGGATATGGACATCCTTTTGAGTTACCACCTGGGATACCAGCAAGGCATCGGCCTTCAGCTCAATGGCCTTAGCCACGAACTCCTCATTGTCCACTTGACTTCCCAGATTGTATGCCTGAATTCCTTTGTATCTCTCCAAACCATAATGTCCGTGAAACCCCTTCATATTCATGATGGCGTCTATACCCACCGTATGGGCATCGGTACCGGTACAGGCTCCTATGATTACCACGTCCCTGCCGATGTTTTCTTCAATAAATTCTTCCACACCGTACTTGTCCATGGCCTCCACATCCACCTTGGGTACTTCTATGGTAGTGTAATCAATGGTATGCTGGCATTTGCCATATAATACAAACATGGTATACCCTACACCCAAGTCCTCCGCATGGACTACTGACGGTTCCTCTAAGCCCATCTTTAATGCAAGACGTCTGGCAGCCTCTTTTGCTTCCTCACCGCAGGGTATGGGCAGCGTAAAGCTCACCTGTACCATACCATCATTCATGGTATCCCCGTAGGGTTTTATTTTAGTTAAGTCCACCTGCTGGATTGCCATTATCGATCGCCTCCCAACATCAGATCAATAAACGGATTAAAGTATTTTTCATGCTTGCGGGTTACTCCCTGCAGTCCTTTGCCCCCATCGAGGGCTCTTTTCACACCGGCGAATTTTCCCTGCTCTATGGTGGATAGCAGGCCTTCCGTTTCAATTTGCTCCAGCATATCCGCTGCCTGCTTCAGCACTTCATGGGCCCTTTTCTGGATAATCCCATCCTTTTTATATTCTATTTCATCTCCCAGATTTCTTGCATTATTAAAAATATATTTGGCATTTTCAATGGATAATGCTCTGTCCATCAATAATGGGGTATGAATGGCCTCCGTTAACATTCCCAAAAGTTGAATTCCCTGATTGGACATAATGGCCACCATGTTGAACAAGGTATCCTGAATATGACCTTTGAAGATATTGCCCGTCATAAATTTTGTAGGTGGCATGTATTTCAACGGAGCCTTCGGGAATATCTCCCGTGCCATCTGGGCCTGGGCCAACTCCAGCAGGAAGCCGTTTTTTATGTCAGGATTCATCTCAAAGGCGTGTCCCAATCCCATTTGTTCCTCTGGAATTCCGGCTTTTAAGGCAAACTGCTCATTAATAAACTGGGAAGCCAACACCGTATGGGCTTCTTCCACCGCATCGGCCGTGGTCAGGTAGTTATCTTCTCCAGTATTTATGATAATTCCGGCAAAGCCGTTGATTATTCTTGAAAAATACTGATCCACCAGGGTTCTCTGCATGTTTATGTCCCTGAAAAGAATACCGTATAAGGCATCATTCAGCATGACATCCAGCCGCTCCATGGCCCCCATGGCGGCGATTTCAGGCATGCATAAGCCGGAACAATAATTGCATAGGCGGATATATCTTCCCACTTCTTCTCCCACCTCATCCAGAGCCTTTCGCATGATTCGGAAATTCTCCTGGGTGGCATAAGTTCCGCCAAAACCTTCAGTGGTAGGTCCATAAGGAACATAATCCAACAAGCTTTGGGCTGTGGTCCTGATGACGGCAATAATATCTGCCCCCTGTCTGGCCGCTGCCTGGGCCTGCAGCACGTCTTCATAGATATTTCCCGTTGCCACGATTACATAGATATAGGGTTGGCTGCCTTCTCCCAAACGTTCGATCAAACCAGTTCTCTGTTCTCTGTTCTTTCTGATACGTTCCGCCATTCTCCCGGCAAGTTCGGTAACAACCGACTTAATTTTGGCTTCATCAGCCACAGGAGTCTTGGTCAAATCCAGTTCTCCCACAGCCACCATTTCTGCAATCTGCTGAGGTTCCTTGCCCGTATGGATCATGGCATTTCCTATCCAATAGGCTGCTCCCATGGACAGACCTCCACCATCCTTGATGTTGTCCACCACCACGTTGGGTAATGGTTTATCTATTTCATCCACTCCATCTATGCCTAGCAGTCTTGTGACCGTTCTTTCCACCGTTACGGTGGTATGCTGTTCAATAAAAACTTGGGTATCCTCTGCAATTTTCCCGGCTGATTCTCTGGCCTTATCAATCAAGCTTTGGTCCAGATTCAATTTGCTCTGCATTTCCTTAATCCCTCCCCATGAAAGGTTATCCGTCGCAGCATAATGACCGACGGCTACCGATTTAAGTATTTCTGCGCTTCCTGCAGGATTTCTTCCTGCAAACCCATCAGTCTTGCTATATTTATGGCATCTCTGGGTACTTTATTCCTTCTGCCGACCTCCACCAAACGGTAATCCATATGCTGATGGACCTGTTCTATTCCCGATCCGTTCCGGGAAATTTCTTCCCCAAGACTTTCGTAATCAACTCCCGCCAGACCCCTCACCTGTAAATGACGGATGCTCTCATCTTCCGTTAATCCGTCGAAGTGGGTTGTTATAACGGTAATGGCCTGTTTATCCTTCAGGTGGGAAAGAATTGCCTTGGAGATGGCATACCCCTCTGCCGGATTCGTACCCCTGGCCAGTTCATCCACCAGTATTAATCCCTTTTCATCCGCTCTATTGATGATACTCTTCATTTCCAAAATCTCAGCACCAAAGGTACTGAGGCCCATGTCCGCAGACTGCAAATCGCCAAGGGAAAAGAAGATATAGTCCTTTAATGAGAATTCCATCCTCTCTGCAGGTACAAACAGGCCGTACTGTGCCATGGCACTCAAAAGTCCGATCAGTTTTAAGGAGATGGTTTTTCCTCCCATATTAGCCCCTGTAATACAGGTGACCCCCTTCATAAGTCTTACGGTAATCGGAGTGAACCTTTTTCCGTGCTTTCGAAGGGCATCCTCCACCTTAATGTGTCTTCCCTCCACAATATTAATCGTTTCTTCATCGGTCACCAAGGGTCGTACTCCCTCCATGCCTATGGCAAGGTAGGCTTTAGCCACCAGCAGGTCCAAACCTCCGATGGCCTCGGCATTAAAGGTCAATTGATCTACTATCTTTCCAAGCTCTACCGTTAAAACTCTTCGTACCTTCAATTCCTCTTCTTCTTCCACTCTCCTAAGATCCGCAATAAATTGAAGGAGTTTATCCTCATCTTCATCGGTCTTAACCCGGTAGGTAATATTCATATAGGTTTCAGAGCTGTACACTAAACCCCCGTGTTTTTCAATGATCTCCTGCATTTCCTTGCTGCCCTTGTTGATGGTTATTTCTCCATTGGGACGAAGCCTCATATTGAGATCCTGCTGTATTCTATCTCTGGCCTGGATCCTCCTGCGGGCAAGGTCTGTTTCTATTTCCTTGATGCTCTTTCTGGTACCCCGTAAATCCTCCGAATATTCATCATATATATAGAAGGTGTTCACTCCGCTGTTTTGTGGGTCCAACAGCTCCCTTACGAAAGGCATTGGTGCTGCTTTAAGGTTTTCAGGTATTTCCCATTCCAGTTTTTCAAGAAGCTGATGGAGTTTATCCAGTATACTGACAAAGGTTTTAATTTCAAACAATTCCACCGTACTCAAGGTCTCATTATTTTCAACCCGTTGAAAGGAGCCCCTTAAATCCTTTACGGTTTTAAATATATTTCTCATTTCCACAAAGTTATAGCGGTATCCCTCAATCAGCTGCACTACTTTCCCTATCCGTTCAAATTCATTATCAAGATCTTCCCTATCTGCTTCCAGGTATGGCCGCATCCTTTTTTTCCATGTGTCTCCATAGGGTGTATACACCGTTATTCTTGAAAATATATAGTCCAATTCCAGATTTTTAATCACTCTGTCCGACATAAACATCAATGTTCACCACCCATCACCACATCAAATACCGGTATCGGATGTAGAAACTTTTGAATCCTTCCCAGAAACTCCTCGGGATTAAAATAATAGCCCTGGGGAGCATAGGGATTCACAGTTACGGCCAAGGGCTGTATTTTTTCCACCACATGAATCTTTATTCCGGCCTTCATAAAATACATCCAGTCCTTTGGCGGAATAAATATTCTGGTGGCATCTTTAACTACGAAAATTACATTCTTATATTTTTCAGTATAAGACATGACTTGCTTCAGAGTACCCGTTACCAACGAGCCCCCTAGAACTACATATTCAGAATCATCCTCCAACGCTTTAGCTATAGTCTCTCCTCCGTTTAAAGCCGTTTGGATATAAACCGTCATAATTTGGCGATCTTTATTAATAACACAATATCCTTTTTCTTCTATAATACTTTTCATTAGTTCTCTGGCCTCTTCATCCTCAACGAGAGGAAGTGAAAACAGCTTTACCTGATGAAGGGATCGTTCTATGACCTGGTCCATATCCCGGCTTAAGACGGCACCGGTAGCCAGAATTGTTGCTTCAGTAACTGCCGGAGATGCTGCTGCAATCCGATCGATGGCACCATCCACTATCACCAGGGCTGCTCCGTATGCCAGCATTTTATCTGCAATGTTTTTTATTTCCTTATTGGTATTGGGTCCTGCCACTTGTACGTGGCCTGAAGTCACAGCCCTGACAACCACAATTCTTCCCATGGCCGTATGAAAATCCGTTACCTCCAGTAATTCCAGCTTTGCTTCCGAATATTTAAGGGTTTCCTCCGTAGTTGCAATTAATGTACCTTTATCTACAAAAATTAAAGGTTTTTCCGTATTTGTGACCAAATCCTGCTTCTCGCCGTCTCTGCCTGTGGAGGTAATCCCGATGGAAATACCCCTATCCATGGCTTCATCAATCAATTGATTCAGGGTCACGGTTTTTCCGGCGTTCTTAGCCATCCCCACCACGGAGATAATCTTATATTTATCCTGTATCAGATCCATTAATTGCATATTTTCTCCCCCTAAGTGTCTTATAGTCATCACCTGGCGGGAGGGTACAGGGACCCTCCCCTACTGGTGATGTCCCCGTTTGGTTCTTTCCAAATCTGTGGGATCCATATGAAGTTGATTTCCCTGCAGCAATCCAGCTACACCCGTCAGTTTATGCTCTCTTTCCTTTTTACATATAGGACAATGGCATTCTTCCTTATAGGGTGTGGGTTCCGTATAGGTGGTTATAACTCCTTCAAAGTTTCTTAAGATGACTTTATCAGGTGACTGAGAAATTAGATATTGAGGCATAACCGGCGTCTTTCCTCCGCCTCCCGGGGCATCCACTACAAAGGTTGGTACAGCATAGCCTGAAGTATGTCCCCTTAGGCTCTCAATAATTTCTATACCCTTGGAAACCGGCGTCCTGAAATGCTCAATTCCAACTGAAAGGTCACATTGATAAATATAGTATGGTCTTATTCTGTTTTTTACCAGCTTATGAACCAATTCCCTCATGACATGGACACAATCATTGACTCCTCTTAAAAGCACCGATTGATTTCCCAGTGGAATACCTGCATCGGCCAGCAGTGCCACGGCTCTCTCTGCTTCCGGTGTCATTTCCTTGGAGTGGTTGAAATGGGTATTCAGCCAGATTGGGTGGTATTGTTTCAGCATATTGACCAGTTCCGGTGTGATTCTTTGGGGCATAACTACCGGAGTCCTGGAACCGAGGC
>Ga0209347_1005061_pt1 | contig 12944 bp, 11 predicted proteins | sample AutmiccommuBRH23_FD_187382 | JGI IMG/M metagenome (GOLD analysis project Ga0209347, IMG submission 187382) | Deep subsurface microbial communities from Mt. Terri, Switzerland - Autotrophic microbial communities BRH/23 (SPAdes) (version 2) | ecosystem: Environmental > Aquatic > Deep subsurface >... | reverse complement strand
ACAACCATTGCGGTCTGGAATTGTATCGATAAATGGAAATGAAGTGGTTGCGAAGCCAAATGTGCCTATTGAAACAAAAACTCTTATCAAAAAGTTAATTTCAGGTCACTAATTTGAGAAACTCAGGTTTTAACTTAGCCTTGACAGGTTTTCTGTGTGGTTTGTTTAAGAAGGATTGATAAGCTTGCTACGAAAATAGAACCCTCGGAATTACAGTCAACGAATGAGATAACGATGACGAATTTCGCTCTCTTGTTCATTATGGTGAATTTTCATCAATCTATGTGAATTGTTTCATGATTTGTTATTAAGAAAATTAATCTTCTATGTATCCAGGTTCTATCCCATTTGATCCTTTGAGGTAAGCTGCGTGATTATATGGCAATTTTAAAATAATGCTGCCAGACAGATCGGCTAATGCTGACTTGACCATGGCATTGCATATTAATGAGACAGAGGTAGGTGAGTAAAAACATTCAGGATGTAATGAGGTGTAAAAAGGTACTTCTGAATCCCGCAAGATGTAGAGGGCAGTCATTCCATCGGGTATAGCATTTGTAGGTTGAATGCTGTAAATTCCAGGACGAATAAGAAAAATTGCTGAAATTAAAACGAGTAAAAATAAGAAAACGTACTTAATATTATTCTTTTTTTGCGGAAGGTTATTTTTGATTTTCTGTTGATTATACTTTTGGGGCATACATCCCTCTCTTGAAATTTAATATAAGGAACAATGAGTAATAATTACTTAGGATTAAGATTTGAATTTTTGTTTTGAAATTAACCTTCTATGCTTAATTGTATGAAAAATAATTTATTAAACACACAAGTTAATATCTATAACCTTGCTCTACCAGTTGGGAGGCGATTTTTTTCCCCTAAAATTTTATTATTAAATTTTTGATTAAAACCTTGACATTAATTAAAACCTTGTGTTAAAATTTTCTCATCTTAAAAGAAAGGAAGGCGCACGAATGAACTACACAAACCTCAGCTCTACAATCGTCCGAATCCGCGCAGCAAGTTTCGTTGGCGTTGGTTCCGTTCCTTGTCGTATTGCGCCTGTTAGTCGTTAATTTTAATTCATAAATAACGGCCACGGGAGCAAGACAAACCCCGTGGCCTTTTTTTTTCTTTGTTTCCTTAGATCAGGTCATGGGTGTCAAAACCGATGACTTGTTTTTTTTACAGGAGTCGCTGATGAGAAGAAAACTGGAAAATCAAGATTGATCAGGCAAAATGCCTACCGAATTGGAAACGTCAAAAACCGGCTGACTGAAAAGGAGGCCCACCATGTTGAGTAATATGATGAAAAATAATTCACATCGAGTAGATTATCTGAATTTCAAAGCCGTTGGCATGAATGGTTCGTTTGGTATTTACGTGCGAGGTTGTTTACAGAATGATCAACCTTACAGTATGGAAGCAAAAAGACGCCTGTTTATTTGTTTAGATTACGTGCGTCGTTACCTGGAAGAAGAAAAGCTCGTGGCGGTTTATATGGATATTTATGATTTTGAAAAGTCGAAAAATCTGGCATTTCAGGAGCTGGAAGCAGACTTAAAGAAAGGTTTATTTGAAAAGGTTCTGTTTGCAGATCTTGAAGAATTGTTCTCAGATTCAGAGCTGAATGAAAAAATAATCTCACTATCTGAAAGTATAGATGGTATAGAATTTTTCGATGTAGAAGGTAATGTCTTCGAAGCAAAGAGGATTTCTTTAAACCAGATTATAGGTGTTTAGAACTTAAACAAAGGAGGCGCGATGATCAATGATAAATTATTTGAAAGCGAGGACTATACTCTTTCCCCAATTGATTTCGAAAAGGATCCTGAAGTTGATTCTACTTATTCTTTGAACTTACGCTATGCCCGCTATTGGTGTGACAGTTTCACCAAACCTTTATCAAAAAACGAGTTCAAGAAGAAATATGAAAAGATTGAGAAAAAAGTTGAAGAAAGCAGAAGTGTGATCCACTTTGCAATCAGAACAAAAGTGGATCACCATCTGATTGGATTCTTACGAATTCATCTCCTCTGGAATCATGCAGTCGGATGGTTGGTTGTGGCAATTGGAAATCCTGATTATTATGCAAAAGCAGAACGACAAATTATCCCTCTAATTCTGAATTACGCCTTTATGGAATTGAATTTGTATCGGGTAGAAGTGGATGTGCCAGAATTTGAAGCTGAGATTGGCATAATCCTGGAGGAGAATGGTTTCAACCAGGATGCATTGAATCGCGGTGTGATTTATTTTAATCACCGTTATTGGAACGAATACTTGTACGGTATCCTCAAACCGGATTGGGAAGCAATGCAGGAGGTAAGCGCATGATTTCAGATGACATTCTGACTGGTGAAAAAGTAAAACTTGTTCCTTTTGAAGCAGAGCGAGATTCCAAAATCTTTGCAGGCTGGCGCAAAAATAGTGAATATTTACGTCTGATGGATGGGGATGTCGCTCTGCATTTTTCGATTGAAAAAATGAAAAAGTGGATCGAAGAAAACGAATTATCAGATAAGTTTGCCTTTTTTATCATTAAGGCAAAAGATGATGACCAGGTGATTGGAGAGATTGGTTTATCCGGGTTCAAAGGAAATCATTGCAATGCATTCGTTGGTATTTCGATCGGAGAACCGGATAACTGGGGCAAAGGCTATGGAACCGATGCTATGCGAGTGATTTTACGGTATGGTTTCGGCATTCTCAATCTTAATCACGTCAGCCTGACAGTATTTGAATATAACATGCGAGGTGTGCGATCCTATGAAAAAGCTGGTTTTAAACACGAAGGGATTCAGCGTCACTTTCTCAATCGTGATGGCCGTCGCTGGGATATGTATCGCATGGGAATTCTAAAAAGTGAATGGGAGGAATTGTACCTATCGTCAAGTAGCTCATGATAGAATTGCATCCAGGAGAATCTATGAATTCAGCTACCATTAAAGCCATCATTTTTGACATGGGCGGAGTCTTTGTCCAAACCACTGATAAAAATCCCAGATCAAATTTGGCGAAGAAATATGGCTTGAATTATGAAGAATTAAGTCTCCTTGTGTTTCAATCGGACACTGCTCAAAAAGCCACACTGGGGGCAATCGATGAAAACGACCATTGGAAATTTATAGGAGATCATTTTGGATTGGATGCTATCGAATTGGAAGAATTCCAGGAGGAATTTTGGGGTGGTGATACCCTGGATCTTTCCCTCGTAAAATTTACTAAATCTCTCAAAGCTAAATATCCAATAGGTTTATTGTCAAACGCCTGGAGCGGAGCGCGAGCGCTTTTAACCAGAAGATTTGGTTTTCTGGATCTCTTCGATGTTTCTGTTTTTTCTGCAGAGGTAGAATTGGCAAAACCTGATCCAAAATTTTATTATTGGATACTGGAAAAATTAAATCTGAAACCAGAAGAGACAATCTTTGTGGATGACTTCATTGAAAATATCACAGCTGCAAAAGAATTAGGAATAAGAACAATCCATTTTAAGAATACAATTGAAGCCATCGCTGAAATTAATGCACTGATTGATAATTACTGAAAATGACAACATCGATGAATACATGGCACCAGATTAGAGCCTTTCCAAAGTCAGGACAATTATTTTTATTAGCAACCATCATTAATGGCATCATTTTCAGTTCCTGGCATTTGTTTTTTAATTTTTTTATTCTGGCAAGAGGATTTGAAAAAGATTTTTTGGGTTTGATCAATTCCATGCCATCCATTGCTGGTTTGTTGCTGGGGATACTCATGGGGATGGTATCGGACAGGATTGGTCGGAAACCAGCGATGCTCATCGGACTTTCTCTGTCCACCACCGCAATGGGTTTGCAATTGTTCGTTCAATCACAAATTCTATTGCTGGGGGTAGCATTTCTGGGTGGGGTCGGTAATTCACTATATTTTATCAGCCAGGCACCCTTCATGATGAAGGTTACTAATTCACAGAATCGTTCCCTGATGTTCAGTCTAAATTTCGGGTTGGCTACTCTTGCGGGAGCAGTCGGCAACATATTTTCCGGACAGATGCCTGGTTGGTTCGGTGGCTTACTGCAAATTCCAGTGGATAGTGCTCAGGCATATCAAATGGTTTTATTGGTGAGTGTCATACTGGGTTTCTTTGCGCTGATCCCCATCTTCATTTTAAAAGAACCTGTAAGAGAACAAGGTCTGAACCAGGTGAAACCGAACCAGTGGGCTTTATTGAAGAAAACAGTGAAAAGGGGATTTACCTGGAAATTGGTGGTGCCTGAATTGCTTTTGGGCTTTGGGGCAGCTATTACCATTCCCTACATGAACCTGTATTTTTCAGAGACATTTAATTTGAAGAGTAATGTGCTCGGAGCACTTTTCAGCCTGAGTGCATTGATTGTGGGAGTTGGATCGATCCTGGGTCCGCGTCTTGTGCAGAAATTCAACAGCAAAATTAAGGTAGTGGTGGTGACACAGGCAAGCAGCTTGGTATTCTTGTTAATTCTGGCATTTTCACCGTTTGCCTGGCTGGCAGCCATTGGGTTTTTACTTCGAGGTATGTTAATGAACATGGCAGTACCGCTGTACAACGCCTTCTGTATGGAGAACGTTGCAGAAAATGAACAGGGTGTGGTCAACAGCCTGATCAGTAATTCCTGGACCGCAGGTTGGGCAATTGGTCCATTTCTTTCCGGTTTAATTCAGATCAGATATGGTTTTCAGCCCTTATTTTTGACAACTGCTACAATTTATTGTCTCTCCATTATCTCAACCTGGATGTTCTTTAGCAGGTATGAAAGAGAAAAATTGGAGAAAGATAGAGTTTTGGGAAATGGGACATATTGAAATTGATATGAATGAAGAGAATACCTTAAGGTCTATTCGCATTGGGGTGATTTCCGATACGCATGTTCCTGACCGGGTTAGTGCACTTCACCCTGACATCATTCCTTCCTTTAAAGAATTAAATGTCAATATGATCGTTCACGCTGGTGATATCTCCTCACCTGTCGTAATTCGACAACTGGAAGAAGCAGCCCCGGTTCATTATGTGCAGGGTAATCGGGATTGGTGGCGTTTCAAGGATCTACCTGCTGAAAAATGGCTAAATATTAATGAAGTGAGAATCATGATATCTCACGGCCATGGTCGCTTATCAACCTATCTTTGGGAAAAAATTCCGATCATTTTTCTGGGGTATAGCTTTGAAAGATTTTATAAAAAATTCTCAATAGCAATAAATGAGTTTGATATCGTCATCTTTGGTCATTCCCACCGGGCTGAAAACAGGTGGGTGGATGGCAAACTATTTTTCAATCCTGGGTCAGCCAGTGACTTTGGATACTTGAAACAAGGTCCTTCGATTGGATTGATTGAGATATTTCCATGTAAGCATGTCAAAGCACGAATTATTAAATTGAAAGAGAAAAAATGGCGACGAGGAAGCTGGATAGACAGGTAATTGTGGTTTTTTTCGAATAAAAATAGTAAAAGACCAACAAAAAAATTAAAACTATTTGAATCCAATTTCAGAATTGCTTCTTGACCAGACGGCTTGCCTTTGCTATAATATCAGATTGCATTTTACCTTTATAATGGGAGAATTATGCGTTCTTCCATTTGGTTTACATCGTCAGGAGAAAAATATGTCATTTTTGCCAGTAAAGTCTTATGGAAGAATTCCTGCAATTTTTGATCTGCCTCAATTAATTAAAGTTCAATTGGAGTCGTTTCAACGTCTAAAAGATGATATGCTCGGAGATTTGTTTAATGAAATTTCCCCGATTGAATCTTACAACAAAGGAATGAGGTTATATTTTCCAAGTCGTGATCCAGAGTTAAAAGAATGGGACCTAAAATATTGGTTTGAAGCTCCTAAACACTCCATTGATGAATGTGTTGATCGAGATCTAACTTATGCCAGCCCTTTAAAAGTCTCTGTTTTATTAGCAGGGCCTGATGTGTCTGAACCAATTAAAGAAGAAATTTTCCTTGGAGAATTTCCTGAAATGACCGAGAAAGGTACTTTCATTATTAATGGTACAGAACGAGTGGTAGTCTCTCAATTGATTCGTTCCCCAGGTGTCTATTTTGAAGCACCAGTCGATCGAACCACCGGTCATCGTTTGGCAATGGCCAAACTGATCCCTGATCGTGGTGCCTGGATGGAATTTGAGACCCGCAAGAACGATTACCTGATCTTAAAATTCAATCGCAAACGAACAGTCCCAATCACTATTTTCCTGAGAGCCCTTGCGGCGATTGATGATGGTCTAGTTGACCGACCGTTAAAATATGGTTCCGATGAAGAACTAATCACACTCTTTCGCGATGTGGATAATGATCCTGATCGAATGTTCATTGCCAATACAATTCGGCAGGAACCTGAATGGGACTTAAGCTCAGGTATCACCATCGCTCAGGCAGCTTTGATCGAGTTCTTCAAACGCATGCGCCCCGGCGATCCAGCGACTGTTGAGAATGCCCGTCAGTTCCTGGAAGAACAGATTGTTGACCAACGTCATTATGATCTGGAACGGGTTGGACGCTACAAATTGAATCAGAAGCTTGATCTGACCGAGCACATCCCGGTTTCACATCGAACTGTAACTGCATGGGATGTTGTCGCTTTGGTCAAACGATTAATTATGATCAATAATAATCAGGCTGACAAAGATGATATCGATCATTTAGGCAATCGTCGTGTGAAAACAGTAGGTGAGTTAATCCAAAATAAATTAAGGGTTGGATTACGCAGGATGGAAAGAGTTATTAAAGAAAGAATGTCCATTCGTGATCAGGAGCACGTTACCCCAACCAGCCTGGTAAACATTCGACCGGTGGTGGCTTCTTTACGAGAATTTTTTGGTTCCAGTCAGTTATCCCAATTCATGGATCAAACAAATCCATTAGCAGAATTGCGCCATAAACGAACCCTCTCGGCTTTAGGCCCCGGTGGTTTGCGACGAGAACGTGCAGGCTTCGATGTTCGAGATGTGCATCACTCTCATTATGGACGTATTTGCCCGATCGAAACCCCTGAAGGTCCAAACATTGGTTTGATTGGTCGTATGGCTACATTTGCATTGGTAAATGAATATGGCTTTATTGAGACTCCTTATCGACGGGTGATTAAATACCTTGCCAGTGATGATGCCCAATTGCTGAATCGTGTTGTAAAAGAAACTATGGCTGACTCTAAAACCGGCGAGGTGATTGTCAGTGAAGGAAAACGAATCACGAAGGCAATGTTACCCGCAATCAAGAAACTGGACCGAAAGAGTATTCAAGTTGTTCCGTTTGTGTCAAAGAATGTTGATTATCTTTCAGCCGATGCTGAAGATAAATTCATCATCGCTCAGGCAAACACACCTCTTACAGAAAATTTTGAATTTGATAATGACCGCATTTCCAGCCGTCATTACTCCGATTTTATTATCTCCACGCCCGACAATATCAATTATATGGATGTAGCTCCCAACCAGGTTGTAGGTATCAGTGCTTCACTGATTCCATTCCTGGAGCATGATGATGCAAATCGAGCTTTGATGGGTTCAAACATGATGGCCCAAGCCGTCCCACTTTTGAGACCCGATATTCCAACCGTTTCGACGGGGATGGAACGATATGCAGCAAAGGACTCTGGTCAGGTGATGGTGGCAGAAGAAGATGGTGATGTGATCTCAGTCACCGGAAAAGAAGTTGTTGTTCGTGGCGATAGTGGATTAAAACATTATCAATTAAGGAAGTACCAACGCTCTAACCAGAGCACCTGTATCGATCAGCGTCCAGCAGTTGTCAAAGGACAACAGTTGAAAAAAGGTGATGTATTGGCCGATTCATCTTCTACTGAAAATGGACACCTGGCTTTAGGTCAAAATGCAGTGGTCGCATTCCTGTCATGGGAAGGTGGTAATTTTGAAGATGCCATTCTGATCTCAGAGCGTTTGGTCCAGGATGATCGCTTCACTTCTGTTCATATTGAGAAATATGAAGTGGAAGCTCGCGATACAAAATTAGGTCCTGAAGAAATAACGCGTGATATCCCCAATGTGGGCGAAGATGCGATTAAAGACCTGGATGAGTCAGGCATTATTCGAATTGGTGCTGAAGTTGGTCCAAATGATATTCTCGTTGGAAAAATTACACCCAAAGGTGAAAAAGAATTAACACCAGAAGAACGTCTATTACGGGCAATCTTTGGTGAAAAATCACGAGATGTAAAAGATACATCTTTACGAATGCCACATGGCGAACGCGGTAAAGTTGTTGATGTAAAAGTATTCACACGCGAGGAAAACAACGATCTTTCAGCTGGTGTAGATATGATGGTACGGGTATCGGTTGCCCAACGCCGTAAAATTACTGCTGGTGACAAAATGGCTGGTCGCCATGGTAATAAAGGTGTGGTATCACGTCTTATTCCAGTTGAAGATATGCCTTTCCTCGAAGATGGTACTCCAGTGGATATTATTCTCAATCCATTAGGTGTTCCTGGCCGTATGAATATTGGACAATTGTTAGAGGTTCATTTAGGTTGGGCAGCATTAAGGCTCGGTTTTCGGGCTATTACACCAGTCTTTGATGGAACGACTGAAAAGGAAATTGAAGCAGAACTTGCCCGTGCCTGGATGATGGATCATGCCTGGAATGAAATTGCCTCTATCGCCTGGGAATGGGTGAGGGATCAGGGTTATTCCAAAGAAATGATCCGTGACGATGACGAAGTAAGATTACTTTACTTCGAACATTGGTTAGGCGATATGGGTTATGATGTTTATCGTTTATCCTCAGATCTCCAGTACGCAAGACAATCTGTATTGGAAGGCTGGTTACGCGATAAAGGATATAAACCTGAAGAAATCATTGCGTTTGAATCAGTGGAAGTAATTGGTGAGAAAGTTGCGAAAATACGCGATACCAACGCTATCAATGCGTGTTTGAAATTATGGCTGGCAGCTGGAGACCAGGATGTCACTGATATAGACAATGAGAATGTACGGGAAAAAGCAGTAGCTTATATGACCGCCAGTGGAACCCCCATTCCGATTTTTGGGAAAATGCATCTCAGAGATGGAAAGACTGGTAAAGCATTTGATCAACCAGTGACAGTAGGAGTGATGACGATGTTAAAACTCCACCATCTGGTTGAAGATAAAGTCCATGCCCGATCAACTGGTCCATACAGTCTTGTTACCCAACAACCCCTGGGTGGTAAGGCACAATTCGGTGGACAGCGCTTTGGTGAAATGGAAGTTTGGGCACTTGAGGCTTATGGAGCTGCTTATACCTTACAGGAAATGTTGACAGTCAAATCTGATGATGTTCAGGGACGAGTAGCGACCTATGAAGCAATTGTCAAAGGCGATCAAATAGAAGAACCAGGTTTACCAGCCTCATTCCGTGTTTTGGTGAAAGAATTGCAATCCCTGGGTCTTTCAGTGGAAGCTGTGATGGACAATGGTGATAATGTTCGTTTCGGAAAAGATGAAGAACGTGCAAAACCACCAAAATTGGAAACCGGTTTATTAGGTCTTGGAGGTGGTTTGGGAGGTCTGGGTTAGGATAGTATTCCTTGACTGTGAAAGTCGCCCATGATATAATCTGCCCTCGTTGCCTATCAGACAATGGTTGTCTGATGAACCGGCGTGTTGTCGAGGCCATCATCAAGAGCGATGGCCTTAATTATTGAAAAATCAGAGAATTTATTTTGGAGGCAAGAGAACGTGCCAACTATCAATCAATTGATCCGAAAAGGTCGTCAGACCAAAAAAAGCAAGAGTAAAGCTCCTGCTTTACTGTACACTCTCAATAATATGAAACAGAACCGAACCCGTCAGGATAAAGGTTCACCTCAAAAACGTGGCGTTTGCACCGTCGTCCGAACAATGACTCCAAAAAAACCAAACTCCGCGTTACGAAAAATTGCTCGTGTACGTTTAACCAATGGCTTAGAGGTGACTGCATACATACCTGGTGAAGGTCATCAATTACAAGAGCACTCGGTTGTTTTAGTCCGTGGTGGTCGTGTTAAAGACCTGCCTGGTGTCCGCTACCATATTGTTCGTGGAACGCTTGACAGTACTGGTGTATCCAATCGTGGGCAAGGTCGTTCAAAATACGGTACCAAACGACCAAAAGCTAAATAAATAGTATAGAACGGAGAAAGACAAATGCGTCGTACAAGTCCGGAGCGGAGAATTACTCCTCCCGATATCAAATTTAATAACGTTTATGTTCAAGTTTTCATTCATCATATTATGAAGAATGGAAAGAAAAGTGTTGCAACACATCTGGTTTATGATGCCATGGATATTGTGCAACAAAAAACCGGAAAACACCCGATTGAAGTTTTGGATACTGCAATGAAAAATGTTGGTCCAATGATGGAAGTACGTCCTCGCCGTGTTGGTGGTGCAACCTATCAGGTACCAATGGAAGTAGCTTCAGATCGCCGGGTTGCTTTAGCAATTCGATGGATTATCAATTCTTCACGCTCCCGCTCAGGCCGCTCTTTCTCCGAGAAGTTTGCAGCTGAGTTGATGGACGCAGCTACCGGTCAAGGTGCCTCCGTTCGTAAACGTGAAGAAACCCATAAGATGGCTGAAGCAAATCGCGCCTTCTCACATTACCGCGTATAGTAATCAGGTTGACAATGCAACGTACTTTTCCACTAGAGCGAGTCAGAAATATCGGTATCATTGCTCATATTGATGCTGGTAAGACCACAACTACCGAACGAATTCTTTATTACACCGGTAAAACCTACAGAATTGGTTCGGTTGATGATGGAACTACTGTTACCGATTGGATGGCACAGGAACGGGAACGGGGAATCACAATTGTATCCGCTGCTGTTACTGCTGAGTGGAAAGATTACCAGTTCAACATTATTGATACACCCGGCCACATCGATTTTACCGCTGAAGTTCAGCGTTCATTACGCGTTTTAGATGGCGGGGTAGTTGTTTTCGATGCTGTTCAAGGTGTAGAACCACAAAGTGAAACCGTCTGGCGGCAGGCGGATCGTTATGAGGTGCCAAGAATTTGTTTCATAAATAAAATGGATCGTTTGGGTGCTTCTTTTGATCGTTCGATTCAATCGATCATTGATCGCCTGGGCGCCAATCCAATAGCCATGCAAATTCCTATTGGCGAAGAATCAAATTTTATTGGCGTTATTGATCTTCTGGAAATGAAAGCCATTACCTGGGAGAATCCTGATGGCCGTGAATTTTCTGTCAATGAGATACCTGCAGAATTTAAAGAAGCAGCTGAATTTGCTCGTGAGCAAATGATTGAAAAAACAGCCGAATTGGATGACGAATTAATCGAACGATTCCTCGAAGGCCAGGCAATCAGTAATGAAGAATTAAAAACTTCTTTACGAAAAGCAGTTCTTGAAAGTAAAACGACATTGGTTTTTTGTGGTTCATCCTTACGGAACAAAGGTGTCCAGCCTATTCTCGACGCAGTTATTGATTACCTACCTTCTCCACTCGATATTCCTGCTGTAAAAGCAACAACATTAGATGGAGAAGATATTATTGAATTACCGACCTCCGATAATGAGTCCCTAAGCGCACTTGTTTTCAAAATCGTAAGTGATCCGTATGTAGGCAGATTAGCGTATTTTCGGGTTTATTCCGGAAAAATGGTAGCAGGCGAAACAGTGATGAATCCAACAAAAGGCAAGAAGGAACGCGTTGGACGACTGATTAGAATGTACGCTGATCGACGAGAAGATGTGGATTTTATTCCCTCTGGTGATATTGGCGCTATTCTGGGTTTGAAATTCACTTTTACAGGTGATACGCTTTGCAACCAGGGACATCCTATTGTCCTGGAAACAATCAGTTTTCCGGAACCGGTTATTTCAATTGCAATCGAACCCAAAACAACTGCTGATCAGGAAAAAATGGGTGAAGCGTTGCGCCGTTTATCCGAAGAAGATCCAACATTTCGGGTTAATACTGATGAAGCTACTGGGCAAACTATCATTTCCGGTATGGGAGAGTTACATCTGGATGTTTTAGTAGACCGGATGTTGCGGGAATTCAACGTTAAAGCCAATGTTGGCCGTCCGCGTGTATCATACCGAGAGACAATTCAGCATCCTGTCTCTGAACTCAGCTATAAGTATGTAAAACAGACCGGTGGACATGGTCAATACGGTCATGTTGTTATTAATATGGAGCCATTAGCTCGTGGCGGTGGTGTCGTTTTCGAAGAAAAAGTCACTGGTGGTACCATTCCAAGAGAATATTTCAGAGCTATTGAAAATGGTATAAAAGAAGCGTCCCAATCTGGAGTTTTAGCTGGCTATCCAGTAACTGATTTGAAAGTGACTTTAATTGATGGATCTTACCATGAGGTAGATTCAAGTGAAATGGCATTCAAAATGGCAGCAGTCTTTGCCTTCAAGGAAGCTTTCCAAAAAGGAAGACCTACCTTGCTTGAACCGATTATGAAGGTTGAAGTTGTTATGCCAGAAGAATTTTTAGGTGATGTATTGGGACAGGTTAACGCACGCCGTGGCGAAATTCAGGGTACAGATATTAGACCCGGAAATTCCCATGCAGTAAGAGCTTTAATCCCATTGGCTGAAATGTTTGGTTACGCTACAGAATTACGTTCTGCTACACAGGGTCGTGGTGTTTTCTCAATGGAATTCCACCATTATGCCCCAGTTTCAGAGTCTGTGGCTCATCGTATTCTAAATAATTAATTAAATCATCAGGATTTTTAAGGAGAGTTAACTCGAATGGCGAAGGAGAAATTTGATCGCAGTAAACCCCACCTGAACGTGGGAACAATGGGACATATTGACCATGGGAAGACCACGCTGACCGCAGCGATCACCAAGGTCAGTCAGTTAATGGGATTCGGGGAATACCGTGCATATGATAGTATTGACAATGCACCGGAAGAAAAAGCCCGCGGGATCACCATCAATATTGCAC
>Ga0209347_1005059_pt1 | contig 12947 bp, 12 predicted proteins | sample AutmiccommuBRH23_FD_187382 | JGI IMG/M metagenome (GOLD analysis project Ga0209347, IMG submission 187382) | Deep subsurface microbial communities from Mt. Terri, Switzerland - Autotrophic microbial communities BRH/23 (SPAdes) (version 2) | ecosystem: Environmental > Aquatic > Deep subsurface >... | reverse complement strand
CATCCGTCGGGCGCGCGCTTCGGACCAGCGCGAGAATCGCATCGACGATCTGCGCGCCGATCGGCATTTCGCGCACCAGCGCCTGCGCGCGCCTGAGATCGCCCGGCGTCAACGCGGGCGACACGGCGCGCGTCGCCGCGCCCGTCGTCGCCGCGAGCATCCGCCGTTCGGCGCTTTCGTCGGGATAATCGACGTTGATCTGCAACAGGAAGCGGTCGAGTTGCGCTTCTGGAAGCGGATACGTGCCTTCCTGTTCGATCGGGTTCTGGGTCGCGAGAACGTGAAACGGCGCGGGCAGGTCATGGCGCTCGCCGGCGACCGTGACGTGCAGCTCCTGCATCGCCTGCAACAGGGCGGACTGAGTGCGCGGGCTTGCGCGGTTGATTTCGTCGGCCATCAGGAGCTGGCAGAAAATCGGGCCGGGAATGAAACGGAACGCGCGCTTGCCGTCGGAGGATTCCTCCAGCACTTCCGAGCCCAGCACGTCGCCGGGCATCAGGTCGGGCGTGAACTGCACGCGTTTGGCCGAAAGCCCCATCAGATCGGCGATCGAGGTGACCAGAAGCGTCTTGGCGAGACCCGGCGCGCCGACCAGAAGGCCGTGTCCTCCGGCGGCGAGGGTCGCGAGCGTCAGCTCGACAACCTCTTCCTGCCCGAAAATAACCTCCCCGAGGGTCTGGCGCGCGGCGGCGAATTTTCCTGAAGCATCGTCAAAAGCGCGCACGAGATCGGCGTCGGTCATGGCGTCCTTTCGGGCGTAAGCGGTTCAAAGCGCGGCGTTTTTGGGCCGTCTGGGCTAAACTTAAGTGCCATAGCACGGGATTGAGGCCAATTCACATCCGCTCGCCCGCGATCTGGCGCGTTTTGTCGCAAACGTCTTGCCTCTTGCCGGGCCGGAGCCATTCTCTTTACGATGCCCGGAGCGCGCGATCGACTTTCTGAATGATTATCGCGGCGTTAATGCGGGGTAGGTAACCATCCAGCCAAGGTCGCGAGACCGGCGCGTCGGCCGCTTCAGCCTCGATGGCGGCGGTCTGAAGAAGGGGTTGTAAGTGTCTGATCAGGATCAAAGCTTCTCGGTCTGGGGTTTTATCAAAGGGTTCGGCAAGCTGCTGATCGGCCTCCTTCTCCTGCTTCAGGGGATCATCGGCCTCGTGGTGATGCTGCTCATTGTCGGCGTGTTCGTCAGCATCTCGAACGGCGTCGCCGGCGGGTCCGGCAAACCGGTCGCCGCCGTCCCGCCCGGTTCGGCGCTGCTGCTCAACCCGCAGGGCGTGCTGGTCGAGCAAGCCGAACTCGAAGATCCGTTCCAGAAAGCGCTTGAAGAAGCCTACGGCGTCAACGAGCCGTCGCAGGTCGAGGTCGGCGATGTCGTTCGCGCCATCCGCAAGGCGAAGGGCGACGACCGCGTGACGGGCCTCGTGCTGGATCTTGGCGGGTTGTTCGTTTCGCCGATCGGCGCGTCGAAATTGCAGGACATCGCGGTCGAGATCGACGCTTTCAAAGCGTCCGGCAAGCCCGTCATCGCGGTTGGCGACTATTACAGCCAGGAGCAATATTTCCTCGCCGCGCATGCCGATGAAGTGCTTCTGCACGATCTCGGCAATGTTGTGCTGTACGGCTTCGGATCCTACAACACCTTCCTCAAATCCTTCCTTGAGAAATTCAAGGTCACAAGCCACGTCTTCCGCGTCGGCACCTACAAGGCGGCGGTCGAGCCGTTCCTGCGCGACGACATGTCTCCGGAAGCGAAAGAAGCGAACCTCGCTTATCTCAACGTGCTTTGGGACGAGTATGCGCGCGAAACCGAAAAGGCGCGCGGCCTTCCGCAAGGGTCGGTTAAGCAGTATGCGGATCAAATGGGCCAGCTTTTGTCCGCCGCCGGGGGCAGTTTCGCCAAAACGGCGGTTGATGCGGGCCTTGTCGATTCGCTTAAATCGCGTCCGGCGCAGATCGACCATCTCAAGGCGAAGTTCGGCGTCGACAAGGAAGACAAGTCCTTCAAGCATGTGACCTTGTCGACCTATCTGGCCGCTCTTCCGCCGGAAACCGACGGGTCCGCGCCGAACATCGCGGTGGTGACGGCCTCTGGCACGATCGTCGACGGCGAAGCCGAGCAAGGCGTCGCGGCGGGAGGCGACACGATCGCCGAGCTGCTTAAAAAGGCGCGCGAAGACGATAATGTGAAAGCGGTGGTGCTGCGCATCGACTCGCCGGGCGGGTCGAGCTTCGCGTCGGAAATCATTCGCGAACAGGTTCTTGCGCTCAAAGCCGCCGGCAAACCGGTCGTGGCCTCTATGGGATCGCTCGCCGCGTCTGGCGGCTACTGGATCGCTGCGCCCGCTGACGAGATCTGGGCGTCCCCGACGACGCTCACCGGCTCCATCGGCATTTTCGGCTTCTTCACGACGTTCGAAAACGCCGCCGCAGAGCTTGGCGTCCATGTGGACGGGGTCGGAACTTCGAGCCTGTCGCCGCTTCTGGCTACCGGCATCGGTCCGCTTCCCGATACGGCGGCCGACATTCTTCAGCAGTCGACGGAAGACGGCTATGAGCGTTTCCTCAAGGTCGTCGGCGAAGGCCGCGGCCTCGATCGCGACTATATCGACTCGATCGCTCAAGGGCGCGTCTGGATCGCCAAGACGGCGAAGGACCTGAAGCTGGTCGACAATCTCGGCGACCTTGACGCCGCTATCGCCTCCGCGGCGGCGAAGGCTGGTCTCGAGCAGTATGACGTTGTCGAGATGACCGAGACCGTAACGCCGTTCCAGCGCTTGTTCGGCAAGATGTCGGCGCAGGCGATGAAGGCGGCGGGGCTTGGCGAGGGCAAGGCGTTCAGCCGCGCGTCGGCGCTGAAAACGCTGATCGCCAAGGCCGACGAGCAGCTCGCTTTCTTCAACGGTTTCAACGACCCAAATGGCGTCTACGCGCGCTGCCTCGCCTGCGAAGGCCGCTAAGCCGTTCATTGGGCCTGAATTGAAGCGCCGCGCCGGGAAACCGGCGCGGCGCTTTGACTATTTGGTCATGACGCTTACTTAAAACGGGTTACGGAAGTTCGCCCATGACCGATCTGATGCGCTACGCCGCCGCGCTGGAGGGCGCGCCGGGCAAAAAGGGACTGCCGCCGGTCGAGCGGTGGGACCCGCCCTATTGCGGCGAGATGAATCTCAAGATCCGCCGGGACGGGCTGTGGATTCACGAAGGAACGCCGATTGGACGGGCGCGGCTGGTGCGGCTGTTCTCAACCGTATTGAAGCGCGAGGGGGACAGATATTTCCTCGTCACGCCGGTCGAGAAGCTCGGGATCGAGGTTGAGGATGCGCCCTTCCTCGCTGTGCTGATGCGGTCGGACGGCGAAGATGAAGCGCGCCGGCTGACATTCGTCACCAATGTCGGCGACGAGGTCGTCGCCGGAGCCGATCATGAGATCGTGTTCCGCACCCATGAGGAGACCGGAGAGGCGACGCCTTATGTGCATGTGCGCGCGGGGCTCTGGGCGCTCGTAGCGAGGCCGGTTTACTACGACCTTGTGGCGCTTGGCGAAACGCGCAAGACCGAAAGAGGGGAAGAGTTCGGCGTCATGTCGCGCAGCGTCTTTTTTCCGTTCGCGCCCGCGGCGTTTGTGAAGAGTGAGAGTTGAGAGATGAAAGGGGACGGTCCGTTCATGGCGTCCGATGTTGCGCCAGTCAAAAGCGACTGGCGCGCGCGCATCAGCGCCAATTTGAAGCGCGCTTCGGCGCAGCGCATCCGGGCGCTGTTCGCTGAAATCAATCCGGGTCTCGTCGGCGACAGGCTGTTCGAGGACCGCTGGAGCGACGTTCGGAAAGACGCAGCCGTCCTTGTGCCGATCATCGACCGGCTGGAAGGAGCGACCGTTCTGTTAACGGTGCGCTCGTCCGACATGCCGTCCCATGCGGGACAGATCAGTTTTCCGGGGGGCAAGGTCGAACCGCGCGATGAAAGCGTTATAGCGGCCGCCCTGCGCGAAGCGCGCGAAGAGGTGAATATCCGTTCCGAACAGGTCGAAATCATCGGAACGCTCGGCGTGCATCAGGGCGGGCTTGGATTTTCCGTGACGCCTGTCGTCGGCGTCGTCGATCCCGCCGCAAACATCAAGCCATGCCCGCGCGAGGTCGCGGAAGTGTTCGAGGTTCCGCTCGCTTTCTTCGCCGACCTCGCCAATCATCTAACGGAGCAGCGCGAGCATAAGGGCGTCAGATACAATATGTTCGCTGCGCCCTATGACCGCTTCCACATCTGGGGACTGACGGCGGGCATTCTCAGAACGCTCGCTGAAACGCTTCAGGACGATGAGACGGCGCTGAAGAAATGACCGCGTTCACCAACGATCTGCGCGCGCTGAACGCTGAGGAAGCCAAGCATTTCGTCTGGACGCAAAATACGCCTGTCGCAAGCATTATCGCGGCGCTTGAAGCCGTGCGGCCGGACTCGGTGCGATTTGTCGGCGGCTGCGTGCGCGACAGTCTGCTCGGCGTAAAGCCGAAGGATGTCGATCTCGCCACTCTGTTGAAACCGGAAGAAGTCGTCGCCGCCTTGAAGAAAGCGCGGCTGCGCGCCGCGCCGACCGGCATCGAGCACGGCACGGTGACCGGCATCGCCGGCGGCGTCGGCGTTGAGATTACGACCTTGCGCGCGGACGTCTCGACGGACGGACGCCGCGCGACTGTCGCTTTCACCGAGGACTGGGCGGAAGATGCGCGGCGACGCGACTTCACGCTCAACGCGATTTATCTGACAACGGATGGAAACCTGTTCGATCCGGTCGGCGGAATCGAGCATTTGAGAGCCGGCCGCGTTTGTTTCATCGGCGAGGCCCGGGACCGGATTCGCGAAGACTATCTGCGCATCCTGCGTTTCTTTCGTTTCTCCGCGCGGTTCGCCGGAGCGTTCGACGCGGTGGGGCTTGCGGCGTGCGCCGAGGAGCGCGGCGGGATCAAAAAGCTTTCCGCCGAGCGGGTCGGCGATGAGATGTCGAAAATCCTCGCTCTGCCGCGCGCGCCGATCGCCGTTGAAGAGATGCGCCGCGCCGGCGTTCTCGGCGAGGTCTGGCCCGCGCCGCCTTCGCTGGAAACTTTCGCCCATCTCAAATCCCTGTCGCCCGCGTCGCCGGCGCCGGTCGGTCTCGCAGCGCTATGGGGAGAAGCAGGCGAAGGAATCGATTCGGCGTTGCGTCTTTCCAACGCCGACGCTGCGCGTCGGCGCGCGGCGTTGAAAGCAGCGAAGAGGATAAACTCGGAAATGACTGTGAAGGAGGCGCGCGCGGCGCTTTATCGTGCGGGTCAAACGGCGTTTCGAGACGGCGCATTGCTTTCCGCGGCGCGCGCCGGCGGCGAGGGGGAGATACTGGCGCGTCTTGTCGACATCGCCGACAGCAAGGCGCCGCCCGCCTTTCCGTTCACAGGCAAAGATGTCATCGCGCTCGGCGTTCCCGCCGGCCCCCGTGTAGCCGCGGCGCTGAAGGCGGCGGAAGAAGCCTGGATCGCCGAAGATTTTCCGGGGGATGCGAGAGCCGGCGAATTGCTCGCGAAGGCCGCCGCATCTGAGCCGCTCTAGCCGGAGGGCGGCAGCTCTTCATGCGTTTCAAGCGCGTCGACGCCGTTCATCCAGTGGAGACGGTGACGGTTCCAGATATGCATCTGGGGAGCGAGAGATTCGGGCTCGTCAAAGCTGGCGATAGTCACATCGACGAGACCGGGAATGTAGTCGGCTTCAAAGAAGAGCGCCGTTCCGCACTTATCGCAGAAGCGCCGCTGGACGCCCTGAGATGATGCGTAAACGGACGGCCCATCTCCATGAACGCTGAGTTTGTCGCGCGGAAACATCGCCCACGCGACGGCCGGCGCGCCCGACGCCCGCCGGCAGGATGGGCAGTGGCACAGCGCCGTCATGATAGGCTCTCCCGAGACTTCATAGGCGACCGCGCCGCACAAGCACCGCCCGGTTTTGTTGTTCATGGCAAACCTCCTGCGGATTGCATCTGGCTGTTTTTATAAGGATGATTCATACGCCTGCGCCCGGCGTGCGCCAATTACCTTGGAGGTCATTGTTTCGCTGAGGCGTGACGCGGCGCAAAGCGCTACTGATCGTCGCCGCTTCCAGGCCACACAGGCGTTTCGCCAGTGTCTGCGAGCGAATCATAAAGGGGCGCCGTCAGGCGGGCGGTGACCGCGTCGCCTTCCGCCGCGCTCGCCGCCGCATAGTCGCGCGCCTCGCGGTCGCAATAGGGGAAGCGCTGTTCGGCGTCGCGGAAGCCGTCGTTGAAGGCGGCGACCATCCGGTCGCGCAGGTCAGGCTGCGGCGATTCAAGCTCTACGAGCTTGCGCATGCGGTTGCGCCATACTTCCTCCTCGCCCCACGCCTCGCAGGCGCGGCGGATGTGGTGAAGCTCGCCGAAGACCCGCGACAGGGTCAGAAGATCGCGCGAGCGTTGCGCATAGTGGATGTCCTGCGCGCTGGCCCCTTGGGCGGATGCGGCGCAGAAAGCGGCGGCGATGATCAGGCGTTTCAGCATGCGGTCTGTCTCTGGCCGGGCATTATAGCGGTTTTGTGGCCGCCAGGCGAAGCGCCTGCGCGCGTTCGATCGCCTCGCGGGTTTTGTTCCAGGAAAGCCGGGCGACGGCCTCCTTTATGGAGACAAATTCAGCTTCCGCCGCATCGTCGCCCGCGACCGGTTCGCCAGATACCCATTCAGCGGCGTAATCGACCAGCAGCACATGGTTGAGGGGGCCGTCCTCCGGCGTTTCGCGCGGCAGCGCCTCGAACACATCGATCAGGCCGATGATTTGGATCTCGACGCCGGTCTCCTCGCGCACTTCGCGGCGCGCCGCGTCTTTAAGCGCTTCGCCATGCTCAAGCCCCCCGCCGGGAATTGACCAGTGGCCGAGAAACGGGGATTTGCCGCGCTTGACGATGAGAACCTCGTCGCCGCGGAAAACCACGGCGCCGACGCCGATGCTGATGACCTCGCGCTGTTTCATGAATCCGCCTATACAGCGCGCGCATGTGCGGACGCTATTTCTTTATTTCCTCTCCAGACGAGACGGGCGAGCATTTCGGCGTCGATGTGCGCGACAATTTTCCGCCGCGCTACAACATCGCCCCGACGCAGCCTGTGGCGCATATCCGGCAGGGCGCCAGAGGGCGCGAATACGCATTGGCGCGGTGGGGGTTCATCCCTTCCTGGATGAAAAAAGCCGACGGCAGGCCGATGATCAACGCCCGCTCGGAAACGGTCGCGGAGAAATCGATGTTCCGCTCGGCCTTCAAGCGGCGGCGCTGTCTGGTCCCCGCCGACGGCTACTACGAATGGCTCGGTAAAATTCCATGGCGCGTGCGCCGGCGCGATGAAGCGTTGTTCGCGTTCGCCGGGGTTTGGGAAACGGCGGTCGATCCCGATGGCGGTGAAATCGATACGCTCGCCATTTTGACCAAGGAAGCCGGACCCGACCTTCGCGCAATCCATCACCGCGAGGCCATCGTCGTTCCGCCTCAAGACTATGCGCGCTGGCTTAAAGCGGATGAGCGCGATGTAGAGGACTTGTTTCCGCTTTTCGCACCGTCGCCGCCGGGCTTCTGGCTCGCTCATGAAGTCTCGCAGGCCGTCAACAGCTACCGCAGCGAAGGCGCGGCGCTGATTGAGCCCGTGGCGACGCAGGCGGCGCTTTTCTAAACGCCGCGGCCCGTCACAGCATCTTGCCCGGGTTCATGATCCCTTTGGGATCGAGCGCGGATTTAACGGCGCGCATCATCGCAAGCTCGACCGGGCTTTTCCTCGCGGCGATAGCGTCCTTCTTGTGACGGCCGACGCCGTGTTCGGCGGAGATGGACCCGTTGAATGAAGCGATGACGTCGTAGACCCGCGTCTCGATTTCTTTTCGTTTGTCGTCCAGCGCCGTCTTCGCCGCGCCTTCGGGCGGCACGATGTCGTAATGCACGTTGCCGTCGCCGATATGGCCGAAAGCGATGACGCGCGCGCCGGGGGCCGCCTGCGCGACCGCGGCGTCAGCCTTTTCAAGGAAAGCGGGAATGTCGGCGGTCGCGACCGACACGTCGTGGCGCGCGCCAAGGCCTTCATGGTTGATGGCTTCCGACATGGAGTGGCGCATGCGCCAGAACGCGTGCGCCTGCTTCTCGTTGTCGGCGATCGCCGCATCGCCGATGAGAACTTTCTCCAGGGCGGATTCGAGAAGCGTTTCGACGGTCGCCCTGAGATCGCCGCCGCTGGAAGAAAATTCCATCAGCACATACCATGGATGCCGCGCGCTCAAGGGGTCGCGCGAGCCGGGAATATTCTTCACCACAAGCTCAAGGCAGGCGCGCGACATCAGCTCGAAACTGCTGACAAGCCCCCCGGTCTCGCCTTGCGCATGTGAGAGGAGCGCGACCGCCGCCTCGGCGCTCGGCGCCCCGGCGAACGCTGTCACGACCTGCGACGGCAGGGGAAACAGTTTCAGCACCGCGCCGGTGATGATTCCGAGCGTGCCTTCGCCGCCGATGAAAAGCTGTTTCAGGTCGTAGCCCGTATTGTCCTTGCGCAGACGTTTGAGGCCGTTCCATATCTCGCCGCTCGGCAGCACCGCCTCGATGCCAAGCACGAGATCGCGCGCGTTGCCGTACCGCAGCACGTTGACGCCGCCGGCGTTGGTGGAGATGACGCCGCCGATCTGGCACGAGCCTTCCGAGCCGATTGAAAGGGGAAACAGCCGGCCCGCCCCGCGCGCGGCTTCCTGCGCGGCGGCGAGCGTCACGCCGGCGTCAAGCGTCATCGTATTGTCGAGCGGCGACATGTTGCGCACCCTGTTCATTCGTTTCAGCGACAGGAGGATTTCGTTACCGAACGGAATCTGGCCGCCGACCAGCCCGGTGTTGCCCCCCTGCGGCGTGATCGCGATGTTGTGATCGGCGCAGATGCGGACGACTTTGGCGACATCTTCCGTCGATGCGGGCGCGACGATCAGCGCCGCTTCTCCCGGCCAGCGGCCGCGCCATTCGGACAGGAATGGCGCGCGGTCATCTCCATCGAATACGCCTTGATTCCCTACTATCTCTCGAATAGCGGCGAGCGCTTGCGGGGAAGGCGGAGAGGAGGGGGCGTCGGGGGCTGACATCGCGGCGCATCATCGCGGCGGCGGCGCGCCCGTCAAGCGCGATGTGACCTTGGGCGCAGGAACCGTGATAAGATAGCGTAGGCGTGCGCGAGATCATCGCTTAAAGTCGGCAAAGAAGCGTCGGCCTGTTGCGGCGCTGGGGCAGAGGGGATGGATGATGCTTAACCGGAAAAGTCTGAAGGTCTTGCTTGTCGCCGGCGCCGCTTCGCTGGCGCTCGTCGCGTGCGGGGAAAAAACTGCGCTTCCTGAAGCGCCTGACGCCGCCGGCGCGGCGCCTGCCGCATCGGTGGATTATGACGCCATCGCCGCGGCGGCTGTCGCGAATCCCGCCCGTTCGGAAGCAGACCGGGCCAGCGACGAACGCCGCAAGCCCGCAATCGCTCTCGCCTTCATGCAGGTCGAGCCGGGCGACGCGGTCTTTGACATGGAAGCCGGCGGCGGCTGGTACACGGAGCTTCTTTCGCATGCGGTCGGAGAAAACGGCAGCGTCGTCATGCAGAATCCGGAAGGCTTCCTTGCTTTCGTAGGCGACGAAATCAACGCGCGGCTTGCGGACGGGAGGCTCACGAACGTCCGCCAGTCTCTGTCAATCTTCGATGATCTGGACGCGCCGGATGGATCGATCGACCTCGTCACCTGGGTGCAGGGACCGCACGAGCTATACTACACGCCGGAAGACGGAACGTTTCTCGGCGATCCGTTCAAGTCCTATGCTGAAATCTTCCGCATCCTGAAGCCCGGCGGCGCCTTTGTCGTGATCGATCATTCGGCGGTTCCGGGCTCGCCGGAAACCACGGGGAACGAGATTCACCGCATCGACCGCTCCATCGTCGTCGATATGGCGGAAGGCGCCGGCTTCATGCTCGATGCAGACAGCGGCTTCCTCGCCAACCCGGACGATGCGCGCACGACCAACGTGTTCGATCCTGCGATCCGGGGGCATACGGATCAATTCGCCTTGCGGTTCAAAAAGCCCTGAACGGGCGGTTACGGCTTTGGTTTCGGCGCCGCGGCGCGGGCGAGGCGGTCGTTGATCGCTTCGCCGAGGCCGCGGTCAGGGATCGGCGCGACCGAGATCGCTTTCAGCGCCTTGGCGCGGCATTCCGCGTCGGCGGCGCGCAGATAGGCGAAAAGATTGGCCGCCGCTTCGCGCACGCTGCCGCTTCGGCTGAGATTGAGCGTGTTGGGACGGCGCGAGAACCCGCTGTCGCCGAAATCGAGATAAAAATCACGGTCGCCCGGCGCGCCGGCGTTGAGGAGAAGCCGGGCTTGCGGCGCGTAATGGCTGGCGAGCATGCCGGGCGCCTCGATCGGGCCGCTTGCCGATGCGCGCTCGATTTTAACGCCGGCCAATCTTTCAATTTCTTCGACCGAAAGTCCGCCAGGACGCAGTAGCATGGCGCGTTCGCCATCGATTTTAAGGATAGTGGATTCGAGGCCAATCTCAGTCTGACCGCCGTCGAGGATCATGTCGACTTTGCCGCCGAGACTGTCCGCGACATGCTGCGCGGTCGTCGGGCTCACCGTGCCGGACAAATTGGCGCTCGGCGCGGCGAGCGGGCGTTCGGCGGCGCGGATGAGGTCATGCGCCAAAGCGTGCGCCGGCATACGGATCGCCAAAGTGTCTAGTCCGGCCGAAACGAGCAGCGAGACCGATGCGTCGGGCCGGCGGGGCAACACCATGGTCAGCGGGCCCGGCCAGAAGCTCAGCGCTAACTGGCGCGCAAGCCGCGAAAAAACCGCCTCGCGTTCCGCCATCTGCTGGCAGGAGACATGCACGATCAGCGGATTGAATGAAGGGCGGCCCTTCGCTTCATAAATTCGAGCGACCGCGAGATCGTTCGTCGCGTCGGCGGCCAGTCCGTAGACGGTTTCCGTCGGCATCGCGACGAGTCCGCCGGCGCGGATGATGTCTGCGGCTTTGATAATGTCCGTCTGCGGCGGCGTCATAAACCTACATCTAGACCGCGCCGCCCGCATGAGAAAAGGGCGCAGCCTAAGCTGCGCCCCCTCATTCTCTCGTGAAGCCTCAGAACCGGCGCGTCAGAACCAGATTGACGCTGTGAGTCGCATATTCGGTCGTGAGCGTTGCGGGTCCGTCCGTGAAGGTCGCGTCGTCAGCCCCGAAATAGCGATACTCGACCGCCGCCCCGAGGTTTTCGCCGAGCTGTTTGTTCAAGCCGGCGAAAGCCTGATACGCGAAGACGAAATCATGGTCGCCCGAGGTTCCGAGTTGGGCTGTGCCGGCCCCGGCGCCGACATAAGGCGAGACGCCGAACCTGCCGGGCGCCGTAAAGACGCCGTTCGCCATGAAACTCAGGCTATTGATATTCCCGTCTCCATCGAAGGCCGTTCCGGCCACAACGCCGCTGTCCACATTGTTCGAGCGGTAGGCGACTTCGCCTTCCACAGCGAACATATCCGACAGGCGGTATCCAAGCGCGCCGCCGACGCCGTAACCGGTGTCGGTATCGACCGCTCCGGTTCCGGATCCGACGCCGGGCAGATTGGCTGCGATATCGTGATCTGCGCCAAACACGACGCCGCCGAACAGTTTGCCGTACGTATCCGCGGCGTGAGCCGGAGACAGTGCGGCAAGCGATGCGGCGGCCATGACGATGACCATTCTCATATATTTTTCACCACTTTACTTAGGCGGACCTTTCCGCCGAGGGCGCGCAAGTGGCGGCGTTCCCGGGGGGCTTCAATGCTTCTGCGATGAAATGAGCGACCGCTGCGCTAAGCTGACAGGAGGCGTGCTGCTATCGGCTCTGGCCCGGGAAGGGAGATTGCGACAAAAGAGCTCTCTTACGTTTCTGGAGGAGTATTCATGACTTTCGCCACACCTGTCCGCGACATGCGTTTCGCCCTGAAACAGATGGCGGGATTCGATGCGCTGAAAAGCGCCTATGAAACCCTCGACGACGACATTGTCGAGGCGATCCTCGGAGAAATGGCGAAATATTGCGATCAAGTTGTCGCGCCGCTGAACGAGGGAAGCGATCGTGAGGGTGCGACGCTCGAAAACGGCGTCGTGCGCACGTCGCCGGGTTTCAAGGAAGCGTACCGGCAATATGTCGACGGCGGCTGGAACGCGCTCGCTTTCCCTGAAGAATGGGGCGGACAGGGGCTGCCCGCGACGCTCGCCGTCGCGCTTGTCGACGGTCTCAATCAGGCGTGCATGTCCTTCGCCATCGGCACGACGCTGACCACCGGCGCGATCAAGGCGATCCTGCACGCGGGCACGGACGAGCAGAAGAAGCTCTTGCTGCCGAAAATGATTTCCGGCGAATGGAGCGGGACGATGAACCTTACAGAGCCGCAGGCGGGTTCAGATCTCTCTGCGCTCAGGACCAAGGCCGAGCCCGTCGGCGACGGGACATACAAGATCAGCGGGCAGAAGATCTTCATCACCTACGGCGATCACGACATGACGGACAATATCGTCCATCTCGTGCTCGCGCGCCTCCCTGATGCGCCCGAAGGAACCGGCGGCATCTCGATGTTCCTCGTGCCGAAAATCCATATAAACGAGGACGGTTCGCTCGGCGCGCATAACGATGTGCAATGCATCAAACTGGAAGAGAAGATGGGGCTTCACGGCAGTCCCACCTGCGTCATGGTATTCGGCGACAAGGGCGAGTGCGTCGGGACCTTGCTCGGCGAAGAGCACAAAGGGCTTCGCAACATGTTCGTGATGATGAACGCGGCGCGGCTCGATGTCGGCGTGCAAGGCGTCGGCGTCGCCGAGCGCGCGTTCCAGCGCGCGCTCGCCTATGCGCAGGATCGCCGGCAGGGCCGCAAGGCGGGCGTGAAAAC
>Ga0209347_1005057_pt1 | contig 12955 bp, 15 predicted proteins | sample AutmiccommuBRH23_FD_187382 | JGI IMG/M metagenome (GOLD analysis project Ga0209347, IMG submission 187382) | Deep subsurface microbial communities from Mt. Terri, Switzerland - Autotrophic microbial communities BRH/23 (SPAdes) (version 2) | ecosystem: Environmental > Aquatic > Deep subsurface >... | reverse complement strand
ACAGCGGCCCGCTGGCCGGCTGGGGGAAATCGCTTTGACCGCCTTGCAGCCGGGCAGCAGCATCATGCCGGGCAAGGTCAATCCGGTGATTCCCGAGGCCGTGGCCATGATTGCCGCCCAGGTGATGGGCAACGATGCCACCATTGCGGTGGCCGGGCAGTCGGGCAATTTCCAGCTCAATGTGATGCTGCCGGTGATTGCCTACAACCTGTTGCAAAGTATCGAACTGCTGGCCAATGCCGCCACCGCATTGGCAGACAAGGCCATCGCCGGGTTTGAAGTCAACCGTGACAGCATCGACCGGGCGCTGGCCCTCAACCCCATCCTGGTCACCGCCCTGAACCCCATCATCGGCTACCAGCGGGCGGCGGAAATCGCCAAGGCTGCCTACCAGCAGAAGCGCCCGATTCTCGATGTGGCAGAGGAAATGTGCGACCTGGGCCGGGCAGAGCTGGAAAAACTGCTTGACCCGCAGTTGCTCACTGGCAATGATTCGCCGCCTTGATTGACAGTGGCCCGGCAAGCGCCGGGTTATCACAACCGCTGTAGCGCCAGAATTCATTACGCTGTAGCGCCAGAATTCATTATATGAATGACAGGCCCACAACGATCCATGGGGCCCAAACGATAAACAGGAGCAGTTCAGAGATGACCAGCAATACCGACATCAATACCCAGGCCAACAAGATGGCTAGCGATTTTGCCGCCGTGAGTGACGTGTTTTCCGGCAGCGCCGACAGCGATCCCTATCCGTTTTTTCGCCAGTTGCGCGAAACCACGCCGGTGATGGAAGGCGATATCCTCGCCCATTTCGGCGTGCCCTCCCAGGCGGATTACGGCAACAAGGGCCGCCAGGTATTCACCACCTTCCGCTATGAAGACTGCATGGCTATCCTGCGTGACCCGCAGACCTTTACCAGCGGTCTGTTGATGGACGGTCTCGGCGCTTTCCTTGAAGATGCCATGCTGACCGCGCTGGACGGAGAAACCCACCGTTCGCTGCGCAATACTTTGCAGGGTGCCTTTACCCCCAAAAACGTCAAATACTGGCATGAAAACCTGATAGCGCCGGTAATTGTCGATGAGTTTGTGAAGCCGCTGCTGGCGCGCAAGCAGTGCGATCTGGTCAATGACTTTGCCCTCAATTTCCCGGTCCGGGTGATTTACGAAATGATGGGTTTTCCCAACGATCCGGAGGCCATCGAGCAGTTTGCCGGCTGGGCACTGCGTATCCTCGCTGGTCCCCAGCCCGACCCGGAGAAAGCCAAACAATCCATGGCGGCGGCGTTCCAGGCGGCCCAGGATCTCTACGATCATGTCAAACCCATCGTCGCGGCGCGCCGTGCCCGAGGTGATCACAGCGGTGGCGACCTGATCAGCCATCTGCTGCGCGCCGATGCGGAAGGGGCGGCCCTCGACGATCACAAGATCACCAATATCGTGCGCATGCTGCTGCCTGCGGCGGCGGAAACCACCACCCGGTCGTTCTCCAATATGATGGTGTTGCTGCTCGATCGGCCCGAGCTGCTGGCGCAGATTCGCGACGATCGCAAGCTGGTGCCCAAGGCCATTAACGAATCCCTGCGTTACGAGCCGGTATCGGCGTTTCTCGCCCGTGAGGCCGCCGAGGATGTCGAGATAGGCGGCGTAAAGATCCCCAAAGGCGCGGCAATCTCCCTGGCCAACGGCTCTGCCAACCGCGATGAAGCGATGTTCGTCAATGGTGAAGAGTTCGATATCAACCGCCCGCTGAAGCCTATCCTCTCCTTTGGTTTTGGCCCCCACACCTGCCTGGGACTGGCGATTGCCAAAATGGAAATGGAATCGGCGTTAAACGCCGTGCTCGACCATATGCCCAACCTGCGCTACGACCCGGCCTACCCCAAGGCCGAAATTGTCGGTGTGACCATGCGCGGACCGAGAGCGGTGAATGTGATATTTGATTAGAGTGTACGTTCAGGGCGGGCCTTGATAGACCCGTCAGCTACACAAAGGGCGGCAACCTCGGGTTGCCGCCCTTTTTACTGAGTCCGGCACAGATGCTGTCGCAAGCGGGGACTGTCGGCGGGCTCGCCGGAGCGACCTAAGGTAGGTCAGAGTGCAGGAGATCAGCGCAACAGCTAATCACTGTGGATACAGTAACGCTGGCGCCCCTCCTGTTTGGCACGGTACATCGCCTGGTCTGCCTGCTGGATTACCTGTTCGCTGCTGGTTTTGCCGCTCTCCCCAAAGGCTATGCCGATACTGGCACCAATGAGTACGCTGACGTCATCATAGATGGTCATCGGTACGTCCAGTGCGGCGAGAATATTGCCTGCCAGCCGCGTCGCGATCTCCGTCTGCGTTTTGTTCAAGCCCTCCAGTACCAGGACAAACTCGTCGCCACCGAGGCGCGCTATGTAGTCGGTTTTGCGCGCCAGCTGCCGCAGGGTTTCACTCACCTTGATCAGTACCCTGTCTCCGGCCTGATGGCCGTGGGTGTCATTGATCTTCTTGAAATGATCGAGATCGAGATAGAGAAGGGCAAAGGGTTCGCCGATCTGGAGTCGCGACAGACGCCTGGTAAAGCCGAGGCGATTGCCCAGGCCGGTGAGTGCGTCGGTGCTGGCGCGCCGCTCAGCCTGGGCGCTGGCATCCTTGAGGGCGGTGATTTCGTTGGCAATAATTTGTACTGAGCCTGCGTTATCGGGGCCGAGAACCAGCTCCAGCCAGCGTCGTGGATTGCCAATGGCGATTTCAATGGTGTGGTTGCGCTTGCTGTCGAGGCACTCCCGGAGTGCGGTTTGGAGAATGGCCCCCTGGTTGCCCACCAGCTGGAATAGTGTGGGGGGTGCTGAGGAGGTGAGACGCTGGGGCGAGAGGTCGAACTCGCGCAGGAAGGCCAGATTGTAGGACTGTAGAACCCCCTGGCCGTCACAGACAAAAATGGCCGACTGGGCATTTTCAAAAATACTGCGGAACTTGCGCTCATTAACTTCAATTTCAGTGCGCAGGTTTTTTTCCACGTTCAGCAGTTTTACCAGGTAGTCGATCATGGCATTGACATCGAGTACCAGGCGACCCACTTCATCGTGCTCGTTGCCTCGCGGCGATTGCAGCTTTTCACCGATCTCCACTTGAAGGTGGTGGAGGCGATTCGAAATGGAAGTGATGGGGCGGGTGATCATGCGCACCACCACCAGGATCACCACCAGGCCGATACCCAGAATCTGCAGCACCAGCAGCCCCGAGGCCAGCAGCACAGCTTCCAGCACCTGTTGGCGGATCACCTCGCGGTTGGGGATCAGCAGGATCGTGCCGACCTGCTCTTCGGGGTTGAAGGGCGACAGCAATCTACTGTTCAGGGTGTCCGGGTATTGTTGTGCCAACGCTGAGGCGCTGAGGCCTGCCAGGTTCGGACCGTTGACCGCAATGACATGCTCGCCTGATGTGATAGCCACACCCAGTACAGTGCGATTGGCCATCAGGCCGACGACGATCTCGTTGGCAAGCTGCTCATCCTCAAGAAACGCGGCGACTTGTGCGGTGTTTTCCACCGTGCTCATCAGGCCTTCCAGCTGGCGTTGCTGATCCCGGGTTTCCATCCAGGTCAGAAACAGCACTGAAGCCGCGACGATCAGCACGCCGAGAATGACAAGCAGGCTCAGGATGATGACGGCACTGCGCAGGGCCAGGCGGGTTTTCAAGGGGTTGCTCATGGCTCAAGTTGCGCAGTTTGTTCGGTGGCCCAGACGGCGAGATTGGCGGCCACCTGCACGGTGTCATTGAGATCCTTGCGGCGCAGGTAGCCTATGGCACCCTTGTTGTTGGAGACAATGTCGAGCACTTCGGCTGCATCCTGAGCCTGCCGTGGCGGTGAGGCGCGACCGGAAAATACCAGCCTTGCCCAGTAGGAATTGATTTCAGACAGGGTTTTATTCGCCAGCAGCCGGTAAAACTCGGGCCTGGCGTCATAAAGGTCTATGGGAAGTGCGGTGGTACCTGAGGGCAGCTGGCGAAAACGGCCCATGTAAAGGTTGATCACTTCAGTGCGCTGCAGGCTTGTTATCCCGCTGGCAGGGTTTACCACCAGCACCAGTTCTTCCGGGTCAGGTTCAGCCATGACTGTCTGGCTGGCAGTGACCATGACGAGGAACAGTGCCAGCAGGAGGGGGCCGGTACGCCACAGAGTCTTCATCAGAACACAAAATCCAGAGTGGCGCTGAAGAGGGTGGCGCGGCCGTTCCAGTCGGCCTCGATGTCCCGCCACAGCATCCACTGGCGGCCTTCGCGGCGCACATTGCTGCGATCCACCTGCAGCTTGAGGGCCATATTGGGCAGGAAGTCATAGCGCGCCCCCAGCGACAGCGTGTGTTGCCCGGGGTGATTGATGCCTGCGATGTTAACGGTGCCGAAAGCAGGGGGCAGTGGTGCAGTGGATGGCGTGCCCGCGCCCATATCGATATCCGAACGGGCCGCAATGATCGAGAAGCTCATGTAGGGCGTCCAGTCCCCGAGGCGGTAGCCCACTGACAGGTAGCCGCTGTGAAAATCCGGCACCATGTCCGACTCGCTGTCGAGATAGGTGTACATCAGCTGGGCTTGCAGCGGCCCGCGATCCAGGGCGATACCCGCCGACATAAAGTGGTAGGTGGCGTCGGCAGTGGCGCCCTTGGCGATGCCGGTCAGCACGGGATTGCCGCTGGCCTCGAGCATGTCGAGCAGGTCGCCGAAATCGCCCTTGATGTCATAGCCCAGTTCGAGGTGTGTGTAGCCGAGACGGAACTGCCACTCGCTGAGCTGGTAGTTGATATGGCCGCCCACCAGCTGCGAGCCGCCGACATCGGCGTAACTGTGCTCGTCAATGGCGAGCTTGTCAGCGGCTTCCCCGGCGAACAGCTTGCCCCACAGCAGGCCTTCGCCCACAGGTTTGCGAACCACTAGGTCAACGCCGTTGAGCTTGGAGAACTGCAGGATGCCGTAGTATTCCACCGGTGGCCGCACCCACAGGTAGGAGTAGCCCACATCCCGCGAGTCGGCCAGCATATAGACATCCCAGCCGAGGCGCCCGGCGCGCAGCTCCAGCTCTTCGCTGGGGTTGTATTTGATAAATCCCCAGGTCAGATCAGGGCTGTATTTGCCATCGTAGTTGTAATGGCTCACAAGCTGGGCCGTGGCCTCCCATGTATCGCTGGGACGGTAGCTGAGTTGCAGGCCCAGGCGGGAATCAGTATGGCCGCTGGTGCCACCCTTCACCCCTTTGGGCTGAGTGATGTCGCGGGTAAATCCAGCGCCATCGCTGCTGTTGTGGGCAATCCCCAGAGTGCCAAAACCGCGCACAGTGAAGTCGGATTCGGCGTACAGCCCGGTGCTCGCCAGCAGGGCCAGCAATGGCAGTACCTGTAGCGCACGGGGAAGGTTGCGGGTGAGTTTGATCAAGAGGTCTTTCCTGAAAACATGATTGGAGGCCAAGGGTGGTACGGATTGGCTGAGATGGGGGATTTGATCAACAGCCAGTATAAGTTGCCCTATAAGGGTGCACAACACCCTGTGACTCCCCTGCCAGATCAAATCGACCGGTTGCCAGCATGCTCCGACGAATGGACGCTCGACTGGATCACAGGGCTGAATATGGACAGCCCTGTTTATAGACACTAGCATGTAACTGTGTCCAAACCGGGTTGACGAACAGCATGATCCCACAGAAAAACTATCGCCCACTGGGTTGTTCCGAATGCCTTAACGGGGCGGGGCTGGGCTTTGATATCAGTATGGCCTTTCAGCCCATTGTCAATATCGTCCGCCGCGAGGTGTATGCCTACGAAGCCCTGGTGCGGGGCATCAACAATGAGTCGGCGGGATGGGTCTTCCAGCACGTCAATGATGACAATCGCTACCGCTTCGACCAGGCCTGCCGTGTCAAGGCCATCGAGATGGCAGCAAAAGTCGGGGTAGATACCCTGCTCAGCATCAATTTCATGCCCAACGCGGTGTATCGCCCGGAGCTGTGTATTCGCACCACTTTGGAGGCGGCACACACCTTTGGCTTTCCGGTTGAACGCATTATTTTTGAAATCACAGAGGGGGAGCAGGTGGCAGATTTTGGTCACCTGCGCGAGATTGTCAGCCACTACCGCGAGCGGGGTTTCCTCACCGCCATTGATGATTTTGGCGCCGGTTACTCAGGACTCAACATGCTGGCAGAGCTGCTAACGGATGTGGTGAAGCTGGATATGGCTCTGATTCGCGATATCGACAAAAACCGTGAGCGCAGGATCATTGTGAAAGGCATCACCCAGGTGTGCACTGAACTGGGAATCCGGGTTGTCGGCGAGGGGGTCGAAACGGCGGCGGAGCTGTCTTTCCTGCGGGATCTGGGTATAGAGCTGTTCCAGGGGTATTATTTTGCCAGGCCGGGTTTTGAATCCCTGCCCCCGGTCAGCTTTGGCGATAATTGAACAGCTAGCCCCCACACCGCCCATCTGTAGGCTGTGAAGCCCAGCCCCGTTGCTGGCAAGCCTTCCCCCTCGCTGCCAGTCAGTCCATTTCAGCTGATCCCATTCTCAGCGTCGTGATGGGCCGAAATCAGGCAAGCGCTTGGGCACATACCAGGTTCCCTGCCTTTCATCGCGCCGCCGGTCTCTTTCGTTGCGCAGATCCGGTGCCTCCCGGTGTGGAGGGCGGTGATGCTTGCCTCTGTGGGGCGGAGCGACATAGCCCCAGGGCCAGGGGTGGTGGTATGACTGGGGTTCCTGTGGGGGCTGCGGGTAGTAGCTGGGTTGTGGTCTGGGGTCGGGTTGGCGTTCTTTTTCCCGTTCCAGGCGATCTTCCTTGAGGCGCGCAGTGGTGGCGGCCATCTGCTCCACCAGGCTGGTTGTATCGGGGACCGATACGGGCGGGGCGTCGGGCAGGTGGATTTCCTCGACCGCAGTGTTGCCCGCAGGCGGTTGGTCGCTGTAATGCACCCGCCCCTCGGCATCCACGGATTTGTAGACGGTCGTCCCGTACACGGCCACTGGAAACAGGGCAAGCACCGCCAGCAGCCATGGCGAGCGGGGCAGGGTGGGCGCAATCAGTCGGGCAAGTGTCATCATGGCTTTATTCTAGACCACAACCTGCCAGCCAGGTTGCCAGCCTGTAAAACCCCTGCACAAATTGCAAAGCGATGGGTGTGGCGCCATCATGACGCCATCAACGTTGAGCCGCTATTCCCTGCAAGGAGCCCCTGTGCAAGCTATCGAGTCACTGCCGCTTTTTCCCCTCCAGCAGCCGTTGTTCCCGGGGGTGCCGATGCCGTTGCGGATCTTTGAGCAGCGCTATCTCACCCTGGTGAGAAACGCCATGCGCGACCAGAGCCCGTTCGGCATAGTGCCGATTCTGAGCGGGAAAGAAGTGGGTGCGCCCGCCGAGATTCATCCCTGGGGCACTCTGGTCACCATCCGCGACTGGGACCAGCTGGACGACGGCCTGCTGGGCATTACCGTGGAGGGTGAGCAGCGCCTGCGGGTGGGCGCGGTCCAGGTTCAGCGCGATGGCTTGATGCGGGGCGAGGCGCATATCCTGCCCGCCGACCCTCTCGAGCCCCTGTGCGAGGAAGACCTCGATCTGCTCAGGCTGCTGGAGGATCTGGCGACCCAGCTGCAGCTCCCACACCTGTTGCCGGGCGAGGATATCAGCGTGTCGGTGCTGGGCTGGCGCCTGCTGACACTGCTGCCCTTTGATCTTGCCTGGCGGCTTGAGCTGTTGGAGGAGGATGACCCGGAGCAGCGCCTGCTGGCGATCCGCCGCCACCTCACCCAACTCAGCCAGAGCTAAAGCAGGTATCGGGTAAAAGGGATACCTGGCGACAGACGGGGAAAGCGCTGGCGGCGCGGGCAATGGCCGCTATAATGCACGGTCCTGATATCCGCAGCCCGGATCTGCCCTCAACTACCCAGCCAGAGATACCCGAACGATTCATGGACATCAAAGCCTACATGACCGACCTTGGTCGCAATGCCCGGGATGCCTCCCGCGCCATCGCCCGTGCCGGTACTGCCGCCAAGAATACCGCGCTGGTCGCCACTGCCGATGCCCTGCACCAGCAGCGCGCTGAACTGCTGCAGGCCAACGCCGAGGACATGGATCGGGGTCGCGCCAACAAACTCGAGGACGCGTTGCTGGAGCGCCTGGAAATCGACGCCAGGCGTATCGACGCCATGATCGAAGGCCTGCATCAGGTCGCGGCCCTGGCCGACCCGGTGGGTGAAATCACCGACCTGCGCTACCGTCCCAGCGGTATCCAGGTGGGCAAGATGCGCGTCCCCATCGGCGTGGTGGGGATTATTTATGAATCGCGCCCCAATGTGACCATCGACGCCGCCAGCCTGTGTCTCAAATCCGGCAATGCCACCATTTTGCGCGGCGGCTCCGAGGCGATCAGCTCCAACCAGGCCATTGCCCGCTGCGTGCGGGCCGGGCTGCTGGCCGCCGGATTGCCCCAGACAGCGGTGCAGGTGATAGAAACCACCGATCGCGCCGCCGTCGGCGAGCTGATTGCCATGCCCGACTATGTGGACGTGATCGTGCCCCGCGGCGGCAAGGGCCTGATCGAGCGCATCAGCCGCGATGCGCGGGTGCCGGTCATCAAGCACCTCGACGGCAACTGCCATGTCTATATCGACGACAAGGCCGATCTCGACAAGGCTTTCGCCATTGCCATCAACGCCAAGACCCACCGCTACGGCGTCTGCAACGCCATGGAAACCCTGCTGGTGGCCCGTGCCGTGGCAGAGGATATCCTGCCGCGCCTGGCCATCGCCTTTGGCGGTATTGGCGTCGAATTGCGCGGCTGTGATCAGACCCGGGAGTTTATCCCCTGTCCCGCTGCCACGGAGGAGGACTGGGTCAGCGAATACCTGGCGCCCATCCTCGCCGTCAAGGTGGTGGCAGATCTCGACGAAGCCATTGACCATATCAATCGCTACAGCTCCGGCCACACCGAGGCCATCGTCAGCGAAGACTTCAGCCGCGCCCGGCGCTTCCTGACTGAAGTGGATTCGGCTTCGGTGATGGTTAATGCCTCGACCCGCTTTGCCGATGGTTTCGAGTACGGCCTGGGCGCCGAGATCGGCATCTCCACCGACAAGATCCACGCCCGCGGCCCGGTTGGCCTTGAAGGCCTCACCAGCCAGAAATGGATCGTGCTGGGCAACGGAGAGATCCGCCAATAGCCATGGCTATCGGCATCTTTGGCGGCACCTTCGACCCGGTGCATATCGGCCACCTACGCACCGCGCTGGAGCTGCGCGAGCACCTCGGGCTGGAGGCGATGCACCTGATGCCCTGCGGCGATCCGGCCCACCGCGCTGCGCCATTAACGTCAGCCGCCCAGCGCCTGGCGATGGTGGAGCTGGCCGTCGCTGGCGAGAACGGTCTGGTGGCGGACGACCGCGAAGTGCGGCGCGGCGGGCAAACCTGGACCGTGGATACCCTCATCCAGTTGCGCGCCGAATGGGGCAGCGAACTGCCCCTGTGCCTGTGCATTGGCATGGATTCCCTGGTGCATCTCAATAGCTGGAAGCGCTGGCGCGAGCTGATTGAACTGGCCCATATCGTGGTGGCGGCCCGCCCTGGCTGGGCGCTGCCCGCCGAGGGTGAGCTGGGCAGCTGGATTGAAGCCAGGCGAATCGATAGCTCGGAGGCGTTGCACACAGCGCCTGCAGGCAGTCTCTATATCGCCGAAATGACCCTGCTGCCGGTAGCGGCCACTGACTTGCGCGGGGCCTTGCGCAGCGGTCATTCCATCCGTTATCTGACCCCGGATTCGGTGATCGACTACATTCAATACCACCACCTCTATCAATAACGCCATGGCCGAATACCGGCCATGGCCAAGCGGCAGAGCTTGCCAATCACGACCGCAGGGCGGTCACTTCAGGAGCGACAATGAGTAAACCTTTGAGCGAGATTGTTGTGGGGGCCCTTGAGGACATCAAGGCCAGGGACATTGTGGTACTGGATGTCACCGCCCTCACGGATGTCATGGATACCCTGGTGGTTGCCAGCGGCAACTCCAACCGCCAGGTCAAGGCCCTGGCGGATAACGTGGTGGACGAGTGCAAGAAAGCCGGCTTTCCGCCCCTGGGAATGGAAGGCCAGGATACCGCCGAGTGGGTGCTGGTGGATCTGGGCGATGTGGTGGTGCATGTGATGCTGCCCGAAACCCGGGCCTTCTACGAGCTGGAAAAACTCTGGTCCGTGCGCCCCGGTGATGCCAAACCCGGCAAACCCTGATGCGCCTGCGGATTCTCGCCGTCGGCTCCCGCATGCCCGCCTGGGTGGAGGAAGGCTATCGGGAATACGCCAGGCGCCTGCCAGCGGAAATCCGTGTCGAGATGGTGGAATTGCCCCTCGGTCCGCGCGGCAAGGGCCAGTCAACAGAGCGCGCCATCGAGCGCGAAGAAACCGCCATGCTGAAGGCCATCGACCCCGCCGAGGGGGTGGTGGCGCTGGATGTAAAGGGCAAGTCCTGGAGCACCGAGCAGCTGGCGTTACAGTTGCGGCACTGGCAGGAAAGCGGTCGCAACTACAATTTACTGATTGGCGGCCCCGACGGCTTGGGTCGCCAGTGCCTCGCCCGCGCCGATCAATCCTGGTCCCTGTCGCCCCTGACGCTGCCCCACCCCCTGGTGCGGGTGGTGCTGATCGAGCAGCTGTACCGCGCCTTTACCATCAATAGCGGGCATCCCTATCACAAGTGACGGGAACGGGAAATGGGAGACGGCAGATGCCCCATCTCCCATCTCTAGTCGGGTGCAGCGAGCTGTGGATGCGCACTCGCGGGGTAAATTCCCTGCGCACAGGCGCCAGTTGTGGTTCCTCTGCCAGGAGATGAAAGCATTCGTCCAGATCGTCGATGTAGGCATCGGCCTGCGGAACTCCCCACCGATTAACTGAGTAGAGCCAGATTCCTTCCAGGTCTTGTTCAGCGGCGGGTTGGAGTTGGTATTTTTTCATCGAGATGTTCCTTCATCCGCTGCTTGAATTCTTCCTTGTCAAAATCCTCCGCCACACCGCTGGCCAGACCTTCGTCGATGGCCGATTGCATGGCCCTGATTTTTTGCACCTGCTGCTGGTCGCGGCGGATCAGGTCGCGGATATAGTCGCTGTTGTTGGCGTAGAGACCGCTGTCGATGCGGGACTGCACCCAGTCGCGCATGGGGTCGGGCAGTGAGACATTCATGGTGGCCATGGCATTTCCTTGTTGCTGGTTCGGGATAAAAATGGCACAGATTGGCAAAGTTTGTCAATTGCATGAAAGGAACTATTCGTTGACGGCGTGAGCTTGCCACCGGTAACGGATATAGACGTGAGCGATCCCTCAAAATGGACTCTCGGCAGGTTTGATTGCGACGTCCATACACAATGTCTTCCCAGTCACGGGCTTTACCGTTTACGGCAAAATCAATAGGCGATATTTTGTTGTAATGAAATAAATTTATCATTGAATTCATTTTATGCTGGGCTAGATTTTGATAACGATTGCACGGAAGGATATCAAAAATGGAATTTACTTCATCGTGTCGCACCGTCTTTCATTTCAGCTTCCATCTGGTACGGCTTTGCAGTTCAATGAAAATGAGCTGCTGGGGATGTCTGTCCTCACCGGGATGGTTTGTAGGAAATGACCTTTCCAGCTTCTCTTTGGTGCTTCGCAGTAGTCGCATTATTGGTGCGCACTTTTCCGAAGTGAGGGGTGTTGCGCGGTATTTTTCGCGATTTCTCGGGCATCGTCTTTAGAGGATCAATGGCAGGGATAATAAATATGAACAAGCTTATAAAACCTATACTTTTTTTTGGCGTGATATTTGGGTGGGGCTTATGTTTTGCTCAGAGCCCGATTTTCTTGCCGGTGGATGATGAAAAAGCCAAGGAAGTGAGTGAATACAATAAGTATTTTCTGATGCGCCAGCTTTATTTTTCAAAAAGATACAGAATTGTTGAGGTCGATGCTGAGTTATTAAAAAGTAGTAAGAATATCACTTTAAATTTTTTTGAGGATATAAATATTCCTTTGAATCGGGAAGCCATCAAAAAAGGAAGTGGATCATTAACTTGGCTCGGGCAAATGCAATTTGGCGAGGACGAGGGGGTCGTTATACCGCCCGAATCTGAGTCGTCCCTGAAGGAGGTTGGTTTAACGCCCGAAAAGCTTTTAAGCCATCTGAGGCGTGTTACATTCTATGTTAATGACTATGATGTAAATAATAAAACAGGAGAGGCAGTACCTTCAGCCATATCGCCAAAAGGGGCTACTTCGGAAAGACCTCTGCACTCGTCAGAGCTTCCAGATTTTACTCGAAATTCATTTTCGTCGGTTTATGGGGGGGGCAAATTATTTGCCGACCGGTCAGGACTTCATGATAATGCCGCTTATGTATAGCCCAAAGTGCCATGTCGTATATGAGTTGGATAATGAAAAAATATTTCCTACCAATATCGACTCTGATGGGTATGTACCGACGCCTGAAAATAAGCGCAAGCAGGATGCACATACTGAATTTTTTGGAAGTGTCCCAAGGGATGAAGAGGATAAAATAATTAGGGGGGATTTCTAATGGAAAAGCAAGGTTCGTTTCTTCTTTTGGTGTTTTCCTTCAGTTCAATAGCATTACCTTTTGCTGATAAAGTCCGTGTCCTGGGTGTAATTGTAGGTGGTGAAAATATTGACGTAGCAAAAGCTCAGCTTAAGTGCCTGGCGAATAGTTGAACAAATAGTGGTGGAGTAGGAGTGGAGCTGATAAACACTGGTTTTCCAATTCCTATTGGTTCAACAATCTGCAACGGAACTCCTTAGCAGGTTCTGGAGCAAATTGTTCAGTCATCTAGGGCGTGTTAACACTAATTAATGCGTCAGCAATTAGGGCAAAATGTATGAAGAAAATGAACACGACATCGAGTTTTTCAAATCGTGTGAATATTCGCCTGAATCCCT
>Ga0209347_1005055_pt1 | contig 12966 bp, 14 predicted proteins | sample AutmiccommuBRH23_FD_187382 | JGI IMG/M metagenome (GOLD analysis project Ga0209347, IMG submission 187382) | Deep subsurface microbial communities from Mt. Terri, Switzerland - Autotrophic microbial communities BRH/23 (SPAdes) (version 2) | ecosystem: Environmental > Aquatic > Deep subsurface >... | reverse complement strand
TACGCCTATGGCGAAGCAACTGTACCGAAGGTGACCGTCACCCTGCGTAAATCATACGGAGGGGCACATATCGTGATGAGCTGCAAACAGCTGCGTGGTGACATTAACTACGCATGGCCAACGGCAGAGATCGCCGTCATGGGTGCCGACGGAGCTGTGGAAGTCCTCTACAGCAAGGAGATTGCAGCGGAGAAAGATCCTGAAAAATTGACTCTGCTGGTTGATGAGAAGAAGAAAGAGTACAACGATCTCTTCACCAACCCATATGTTGCGGCAAGCAACGGATACATCGACGATGTGATTGAACCCCGTAATACCCGTTTCCGCGTGATTCGTGCTCTACAGCAGCTGCAGACAAAGAAACAGCAGAACCCGCCGAAGAAGCATGATAACTTACCCCTTTAAATGCAGATGAACATGAGAGATATAAAACAATTATTGTTTCTTTTCATCACTGTAGTGTTGTTCACTGCATGTTCCTCCGAAATCAAGAGCACCGACTGGGTGATCAACGAGGTGATGGTAGTGAACGAGACCAATTTTGTGGATGATTTCGGACAAAGGAACGGATGGATTGAGATTTACAACACCACCGCGAAGACGCAGGATCTGGGCGGACGTTATCTTACCAACGATCCGGACAATCCGACAAAATATGCGATTCCCCGCGGTGACGTTCTCACAAGCATCAAACCGCATCAGCATGCACTCTTTTTCGCAGATGAGATGCCCTTTAACGGCACCTTTCATCTCAATTTCAAGCTCGATCCCACCAAAGAGAATTATATTGCGCTGTATGACAACGACGGCAAGACACTGCTGGATGAGATTACGATTCCGGCAGGAATAGCAGCCGATCAAACTTACGGATTTGCAAAAGACGGGGTTAAACATGATGAGAAGGGTAATATCATCGCCACTAATCTGAAAAGGGTCACACCCAGCAGTAACAATGCTGTACTGGAGGAAAACCCAAAAATTAAGGCGCTCGCAGAGAGTGACCCCTGGGGAGGCATGCTTACCATCACCTCCATGCTGGTCGTATTTGGAGGACTGATACTGTTGTTTCTGGCTTTCAGACTTTCAGGATCGATAGCGAAAAGCATGACACAAAAGAAAGTGGCAGAAAGTGGTACACTCTCCGCGGCAAGAAGTCATTCACATCTGTCAGGTGAGGTACTGGCTGCCATATCTGCTGCAATCAACGAACTGAAAGAAGATCAGCACGATATTGAATCTACTATTCTCACCATCAATCAGGTGAAGAGAAACTTCTCACCATGGAGCACGAAGAGACAATCGTTAAGAGAATTACCCCGATAATATATAAACAGGCAAAAAACACAGAATTCGTATGAAAGAATTTAATTATAAAATCAACGGTACACCCTACAGAGTTGTAGTGACAAAATCAGACAGTGACTTTGTGGAGCTTGAGGTAAACGGTACTCCCTTCACCGTTGAACTGTCCCAGAAAAAGAAGAAAACATTGTCCGGCATTAAACGCCCAAGCAGTACATCTTCACCCATACCACAATCAACATCTACCCCACTGGTTACAAGACCTTCCGGGTCCACTGATAAAAGTGCGCTACAGTCGCCCCTGCCGGGTGTAATCCTGGAACTTCGCTGTAAAGTGGGAGAGACGGTGAAGAAAGGTCAGACGCTGATGATTCTTGAAGCTATGAAGATGGAGAACAATATTCTTGCCAACAAAAATGGCACAATATCCGAAGTTCTTGTCCAGAAAGGTGATTCGGTTCTTGAAGGGGCTGATCTTGTCGTAATCGAATAAAACCCGGAACAAAACATGAATACATTATTATCATTAGCAGACAATTTAAGCAGATTCTGGAGCTACACAGGTTTCTTTAATGCCGAGATTGGACATATCATTATGATCCTGATAGGATTGGTGTTCATCTATCTGGCTATAAAGAAAGAATATGAGCCCCTTTTGTTGATCCCCATCGGCTTTGGTATCCTGATCGGAAATATCCCGTTCAATGAGGCTGCCAACCTGCAAGTGGGTATATACGAAGAGGGATCGGTATTTAATATTCTTTATCAGGGTGTGGTGAAAGGATGGTATCCACCACTCATTTTTCTGGGTATTGGGGCTATGACCGACTTTTCGGCCTTGATCGCCAACCCGAAACTGATTCTGATTGGAGCAGCTGCGCAGTTCGGTATTTTTGGCGCTTATATCATTGCCCTGCAAATGGGTTTTGCCCCTAATGAGGCAGGTGCTATAGGTATCATCGGAGGTGCTGACGGCCCTACGGCTATCTTCCTCACCTCCAAGCTCGCTCCTCACCTGCTCGGGGCGGTAGCCATCTCTGCATACTCTTACATGGCTCTGGTTCCGGTGATTCAGCCTCCTTTTATGCGGATGCTGACAACGCCAAAAGAACGTGTCATCAAGATGAAAACACCTCGCGTAGTATCCCAAACAGAAAAAATCATGTTTCCCATCATGGGGCTGTTAATGACTGCTTTTCTTGTACCGTCAGGTCTGGCGCTTCTGGGGATGCTCTTCTTCGGTAACCTGCTGAAGGAGTCAGGTGTAACACGTCGTCTGGCTGAGACTGCCCGCGGACCGTTGGTAGACACCATTACCATCCTACTGGGATTAACCGTGGGAGCTTCCACACAGGCAACCACCTTCCTGCGCGTTGAATCGGTTAAGATATTTGCTATCGGAGCACTTTCATTTGTGATTGCAACATGTACAGGTATTCTGTTTGTGAAACTGATGAATCTCTTTTTGAAGAAAGGAGACAAGATTAATCCGCTCGTTGGTAATGCAGGTGTTTCTGCCGTACCCGATGCCGCACGTATTTCACAGACAACAGGATTGGAATACGATCCGGGCAACTACCTGCTCATGCACGCCATGGGGCCCAACGTGGCAGGTGTTATAGGTTCAGCAGTTGCTGCCGGTATCATGCTAGGCTTCTTATATTGAAATAAAACATAATTATACAAGCAATGAATTTGGAACAATTGCTACCTGCCATTGCAGGTATGACATGGCCAGATTTAGTCATGATAGGTGTAGGACTCCTCCTCATCTATCTGGCCATTGCTAAAAATTATGAACCGACGCTGCTGCTTCCTATGGGATTCGGTGCCATCCTGGTGAATATCCCGTTATCGTCGGCACTTACGCAGATCGACCCTGCCACGGGTCAGGCTGTGGAGGGTGTGCTCAATGTCTTTTTCAATGCGGGAATAGCCACAGAGATCTTCCCTCTGCTTATCTTTATCGCCATCGGGGCAATGATTGATTTCTCCCCCCTGTTCCGGAATCCCTCACTCTTATTGTTTGGTGCTGCGGCGCAGCTGGGCATCTTCCTTACGATGATGCTCGCCACGCTGCTGGGTTACGACCTGAGAGAGGCTGCCTCCATCGGTATCATCGGTGCGGCAGACGGTCCAACCTCCATCGTTGTTGCCTCACGGTTTGCACCCAATCTGCTGGGACCTATTTCAGTCGCGGCCTACTCCTATATGGCGCTCGTTCCTATCATCCAGCCCCCTGTGATCAGACTGCTCACTTCCAGGAAAGAGCGGTTGATACGTATGAGCAGCGGATCCGGCAAGAAGATATCAAAAAAAGCCCTTATTTTATTCCCAATTGCGGTGACGATTGTTGCCGGAATCATCGCACCCTCCTCCCTGGCGTTGATCGGTTTCCTTATGTTCGGCAACCTGGTGCGTGAGTGTGGCGTGTTGAACAAGCTGTCACTCTCAGCACAGAACGAGCTGGCGAGTCTGGTTACTCTGCTGCTTGGTATCACAATCGCCAGCACGATGACTGCTGATCGATTTATCAGGGTTGATACACTGATCATCATCGCTCTCGGCTTATTCGCATTTGTTCTGGATACCTTCGGTGGTGTAATCTTCGCGAAGTTCCTCAATCTCTTCCGCAGGGAGGGAAACAAAATGAACCCGATGATCGGGGCATGTGGCATTTCCGCATTTCCTATGTCGGCACGCGTGATTCATCAGATGGGACTGAAAGAGGATCCATACAACTACCTGCTGATGCCTGCCATCAGTGCAAACGTGGGTGGACAGATTGGTTCGGTGGTTGCAGGAGGTATCATACTAACACTGGTTCCCTTTTTCGCGTAAAATAAAACAGGATGACACCAACAGTAGAAAAAGCATTGCTCATTGCAGGAATCGGGATGGTCGGGATTTTTATATTCATGGCTCTCTTCTTCCTGCTCATTCTCGCTTTGGACAGGTTCCTGCCCTATCAGGAGGAGAAACTATCAGAGGAATTGAGTGAGGATACAATTACAGAAGAGGAAGAATAGGGGTTCTATTTTGTGCTGAAAAAACATTCTAAAAGCGATCCCATACCGATCCGCTTTACTGATACTATTTCGTTTGGAGAAAATTTAAATGTGCTGTTTTCTTACATCTGCGCCCCACATCAGCTTATCGCGAAGTGTTTCATAGAAGGTATGACCGACCCTTTTCACCACTCGCAGCGTGTAATCGGCTTTTCTTACCTGAATACTCACTGACTCATCCAACACACGCGACTGACCATCCACTGATACCAGAAACATATGGCTGCGGCTTTCCACCTTCAGCGAAATAAGACTGGAGTCATCTACAATCAAAGAACGCGACGTCAGGTTGTGTGGTGCAATGGCAGAGAGTATCATACTGGGTATAGTAGGAGCCAAAATGGAACCACCAATACTTAACGAATAAGCAGTTGATCCTGATGGGGTGGCAACCACCAAACCATCGGCCTGATAAGAGGTCAGATAATCGTTGTTTATGTATGCATGAATGGAGAGCATGGATGCCGTATCCTGTTTCAAGATAGCCACTTCATTCAATGCATGCACACTAAAGGAATCAGGAGGAAAGGTTTCATCAGTGATCATCTTCAACAGAGAGCGCTCTTCCACCTTGAAATCACCATTCATCACCTCCTGCATTGTCTCATCTACATCGGAATAGTTAATCGCCGCGAGAAAGCCCAGGCGTCCCGTATTGATACCCAATACCGGTATGCCGGAATCGCTCACGGTTGCTGAAGTGCGTAAAAAGGTACCATCCCCGCCAACACTCACAACCATATCAACAGGAGGCAATAATCCTACCAGTTCGCACAGAGGAGCCAATCGCTGTTGTATGTGTCCCGACAATGTTAAGAAAAAATCCTCAGGCAGACAGAGTTCACCTCCGTGTCTTTTAATAGCATCACATACCCCAAATATTTGTGCTTCCGCTTTAGCGGTTCTGTCGGGGAACATACTTCCGAATAGAGCAAACTTCATCTATATCTATAGCTATATCTGTTTAATACCTTTCACTACAAAGCATTACATCTCAAGGTAATACATCAATTCATCTAACCGTTCTTGCTGTGTGTCGGTCACTTCTCCTTCTCTCATAAAATAGTATAAAACACTGTAGTTAAACCGTTCAAAACTTCTTAAAACAGCAGTAAGATCGTCCACATCGAGCTTCAAAGAAATCAAAAACAGAGACCCGTCGGTGATAGGCATCACGGAAAGAGCCATTACATGGGCATTATTGCTCTCCACGATCCTGGCTATTTCTGTGAGCGTATAATCCTTTAACGGTATTTCCAGTATGATAAGGGAATTCTCCGCTTCAGATAACTCCGTGAACTGCTCGGGAGTAAATTGGGAATTAAACCTTTCCACCTGATTTTTGATAAATTCTTTGGACGACATTGCGCAAAACGGTTATTTCGTATTACTTTTGTATTGAATTTTATTCTACTATTTCTGCGCCGGGCAAAACAGACAGATTTGTTCTGCATACCCTTAACAGAATAGTTGATTTTACAAAGATGGCAAAATTTTGCGTAATTGAACTTCCCAGCGGTTTTTTTATTTTTTCTTTACCAAAATTACCACAGGATTCAACCACTCAACAGTGTGATGAAAAAATATGACAAAGCTAAGTGTAAATGTAAACAAGATTGCAACGCTGCGGAACGCACGCGGAGGCAATATCCCCGATGTGGCACAGGTAGCTACTGACTGTCAACTCTTCGGTGCCGACGGGATTACTGTTCATCCTCGTCCCGATCAGAGACACATTCGTTATACTGATGTCCTGGATTTGCAGGTGAAGGTGTACACTGAATTCAATATCGAGGGTAACCCTACAACTGAATTTCTTTCCCTCATCAGGAAAATTAGGCCCACACAGGTCACGCTGGTACCCGATGCGCATGATGCCATCACCTCCGACGCCGGATGGGACACCATCACACACAAGGATTTCCTGACAGATATTGTCAGCGAATTTCAAGCAATGGGTGTCCGTACATCTATTTTTGTGGATGCCGATCCCGAAATGGTTCGTATGGCATCGCAGATAGGCACGGACCGCATTGAATTATATACAGGTCCCTATGCAGAGCAGTTTCCCATCGACAGGGAAAAGGCTGTTGCCCCATTTATTGAAGCGGCTACCCTGGCGAAGAACCTTGGCCTGGGAGTAAATGCAGGGCATGATCTGAACCTGGACAACCTCCCCTGGATCTTCATGCATATACCCTGGTTAAAAGAGGTATCCATCGGACATTCGCTTATTAGCGATGCACTCTATCTGGGACTAAAAGAAACAATAAAAGCATATAAAAATTGTTTAAAAGAGCCTCAAGTCGAGGTTTAACAATTCAAATTATCTATCTTTATCGATTAACAAATTCAAAAAACAGTTGGAATACTTTCGGGATGAAACGGACAAGAACCAACGGTCAGCGTTAGCTAGAAATGTTCTCAAACCAACGTTCCAACACCTTGATATAAATAATAGAATAATCGTATGAAACGAGCAGGAAAATTGTTCCCACACAAAAACATGATTATTGCGAGTTACATACACCTTGATGTAAAAAAATAAATTAATCGTATGAATCTATTGCAAATACCCTCGCCGGCAGACAGTGCACAGGCAATCTACAACACCATGCAACAGGCGTCTCCTATTGAAGAGGCTGTAACAATGAATGCGTTCGACCTGGCATTGAAGGGCGGGTGGATCATGATTGTGTTGCTTGTCCTTCTCCTTATGACCATTTATGTATTGATTGAAAGAACGTTGGTGATTAACAAGGCAAGCAAGGAGGATAACTCTTTCATGAACCGAATTAAAGATTATATCCACGATGAAAAAATTGATGCCGCCATCGCTCTATGCCGCAATACCGACACCCCTTCATCCCGCATGGTTGAAAAAGGTATTTCACGTTTGGGGAGACCTACAACAGATGTGATGTCAGCCATTGAGAATCAGGGTAACATTGAGATATCAAAACTTGAAAAAGGGATACCCGTACTGGCAACTGCTGCATCCGGTGCACCTATGATAGGTTTTCTTGGAACCGTTACCGGCATGGTGAAAGCTTTTATGAGCATGGCCAGTGCCGGAGCAAATGTGGATGTAAACATTCTCTCCACAGGTATATACGAAGCGCTGATAACCACAGTAGGAGGACTTATCGTGGGAATCATTGCCCTTTTCGCTTACAATTACCTTACTACACGTATCAAGGGTATTGTGAACAGATTGGAGATGAGAATCATGGAATTCATGGATATCCTCAATGAACCGGCAGCATAAACAGATTGGCAAATTTACCGATTAGCTGATTGAACGATACAATCATCGAATCACCAAATCAGAGAATTATGGCTTTAAAACAACGATTTAACATAGAATCGAATTTCAGCATGGCGTCGATGACGGATGTGATATTCCTGTTACTGATCTTCTTCATGATCACATCTACCATTGTTGTACCTAACGCCATACAGGTGTTATTACCCAGATCGCAGCAACAGGCGCAGGCAAAACCCATCACACGTGTAACCATTGACAAAGAGCTGAACTATTACGTGGCAAACGCAAATGAGACGGAACGACAGGTACCTTTTGAAGCGATCACACCTTTTCTGCAGTCGGCATACACAGCCGACCCTGATATATTCGTGGCGCTCTATGCCGATGAGACTGTTCCCTATAAGGAGATTGTCCGCATACTCGATATTGCCAATCAAAACAAATTCAAAATGGTGTTGATGACAAGGCCCAATTAAACCTTTTTCCTCAACACAATCAAATAAGAGAATAATAAAAAAATGGAGCTGACAAGAGAAAAAATAGGCGGAATTGTCGGAACAATCGTATTTACACTATTGCTCCTGCTGATACTATTGTTTTCTTATTTCACCCTGGCTTCTCCACCCCAGGAGCTGGAAGGGATACCAGTGATGTTCGGTAGCTCGGAAGAGGCTTACGGCATCGCGGAACCGCCGATGGAAGAGGTGACCCCCACCCCTGCGCAATCACCCGCTATCCCTGAATACGCTCCCAACGAGCCACTTATCACCCAGACCACGGAGCCTACCATTGATGTAGAGGCACAACGTGAAGAGGAGCGACGTCAAGCACAACTGGTTGCAGAACAACGCGCGCGTGAAGAGGCAGAGCGCCGCCGCCGTGAAGAGGAGTCCCGAAGAAACGAGATCAACCAGCAGATGTCGGGTCTGTTCGGTGAGAGCACAGAGAGTCGTGGTAACACCGAGGGGAGCGGCACACAGGGTGTCACCACCGGTAATGCGACCCAGGGATCACCCACCGGCAACGGAGGGATAGGCTCCTACGAGCTGGGTGGTCGCAGTCTTGGCAGCGGCGGACTGGTGCAACCCAAATACACGGTGAACGATGAGGGTACCGTAGTTGTCAATATCACCGTAGACCCTTCGGGCAATGTGATCCTTGCAGAGATAGGACAGGGAACCAATCTGCCTAACGCCACGCTTCGAAACGAAGCATTGAATGCCGCTAAGAAAACCAAATTCAACGCCATTAACTCTACAAACAACCAGCTGGGAAGAATCACCTATCGTTTTAAACTCAATTAAATTTAAACCGTCGTTATGAAGAAAGTTGCACTATTTTTAGCCAACGGATTTGAAGAGATTGAAGCGCTCGCAACTGTGGACATACTAAGAAGAGCGCAGATACCGGTTGTAACAGTTTCCATCTCCGATGAAATAGTTGTAAACGGAGCACATGATATCCGGGTAATTGCAGAGACCCTTTTCAGTGAGACTGATTTCTCTGACGTGGAGGTTCTTCTGCTGCCGGGAGGGATGCCTGGAGCAAAACATCTCAATGAACATGAAGGATTGAAGAGACTGATCAGAAAGTACAATGAGCGCGGCAATAGGATCGCGGCCATATGCGCCGCACCGATAGTGCTGGGCGGTCTCGGTCTGCTTCACGGAAGAAATGCCACCTGTTATCCCGGATTTGAGGAGAAGCTGACAGGTGCCAATGTGACCGGAGAGAAAGTGGTGATAGACGCACATATCACCACGGGCAGGGGACCGGGACTTGTTTTCGATTTCGCCCTGAAGCTGGTGGAGCAAATTGCCGGTGAAGAGAGACGCAGGGAGGTTGAGAACGGACTGCTTCTCTGAAACTGAATCTGCTTCTGCAGAGCTGTTTTGTCTGAAAATTAAAGGTACGACGAGTTCACTAAAGTTAGACTATTTCTCGCGATGGCAGAGCCTAGGCAAGCCTGGCTCTGCACAATTCACTTATCGAAATAGTTCACTAAAGTTAGACTATTTGAGTCGCACGCTCCTCGATTTTCAATTCTCGCGATGGCAGAGCTCAGGCAAGCCTGGCTCTGCACAATTCACTTACCGAAATAGTTGGTTATTAAGAAAAAACCAATTATCTTTGCACCACTTTTTTTCAAACAACATAAAGTCTCACTTATTTAATTTAAATTATCATTAACAACAAATGACTGAAAACCTAAAAAATGTAGCTCCGGTAGAAGAATTCGATTGGGCTGCCTACGCTGAAGGTGATCCCTACAGCAAAGAAAACAGAGAACAACTTACCGAAAGCTACGACAACACACTGAGCAAAATCAGCGACAAAGAGGTCGTAACCGGTATCGTATCCTCCATGAACAAACGCGAAGTGGTTGTAAATATTGGATACAAATCAGATGGTGTGGTATCAATGAACGAGTTTCGTTACAACCCTGATCTGAAAATTGGCGACGAAGTAGAGGTCTATATCGAAAGCCAGGAAGATAAAAAAGGACAACTGATCCTTTCACACAAAAAAGCCCGTGCATCACGTTCGTGGGATCGTGTCAATGCCGCGCTGGAAAACAACGAAATCATCAAGGGTTATATCAAATGCCGAACAAAAGGCGGTATGATTGTCGACGTTTTCGGTATCGAAGCGTTCCTCCCGGGATCACAGATCGATGTGAAACCAATCCGCGATTATGATCTGTTTGTTGATAAAACAATGGAATTCAAGGTGGTAAAAATCAACCCTGAATACAAAAACGTGGTTGTTTCACACAAAGCATTGATTGAAGAAGAGCTGGAACAGCAGAAAAAAGAGATCATCTCTAAACTTGAAAAGGGACAGGTACTCGAAGGAGTAGTGAAGAATATCACTTCTTACGGTGTGTTTGTCGACCTTGGCGGCGTAGACGGCCTTGTGCACATTACCGATCTTTCATGGGGACGTATTCAACATCCCGAAGAGGTTGTACAACTGGACGACAAGATCAACGTGGTTATCCTCGATTTCGACAATGAAAAGAAACGTATTGCTCTGGGACTAAAACAGTTAACACCTCATCCATGGGATGCATTGAGTGAAACACTGAAAGTGGGCGATATCATTAAAGGAAAAGTGGTTGTTATTGCCGATTACGGTGCATTTCTAGAGATTGCTCCGGGTGTAGAAGGCTTGATTCACGTATCTGAAATGAGCTGGACACAACATCTTCACAGCGCACAAGACTTTATGACTGTAGGTGAAGAAGTGGATGCAATCATTCTTACACTTGATCGCGAGGATCGCAAAATGTCGCTCGGTGTAAAACAACTGAAACCTGATCCATGGGAAAGTATTGAGGTGAAGTATCCTGTTGGAAGCACACATACAGCTACTGTACGTAACTTCACAAACTTCGGCGCATTCGTAGAGATTGAAGAAGGAGTAGAAGGCCTGATTCATATTTCTGACCTCTCATGGACGAAAAAAATCAAACACCCGAGTGAAGTAACAGAGCTCGCCGCACCTATTCAGGTACAGGTACTCGACATCGACAAAGAAAACCGTCGTTTGAGTCTCGGACACAAACAACTGGAAGAAAATCCCTGGGATGTGTTTGAAACCATCTTCACTGTTGGCTCTATCCATGAAGGTACAATCGTGGAATTGCTCGACAAGGGTGCTGTGATTTCTCTTCCCTACGGCGTAGAAGGATTTGCTACTCCCAAGCATCTGGTCAAGGAAGATAACTCTCAGGCACAGGTTGATGAGAAAATGCAATTCAAAGTGATTGAATTCAACAAGGATGCAAAACGTATCATTGTTTCTCACAGCCGTATACATGAAGATATCACAGGTGAAGATTCAAGGCGAAAAGGAAAACGCGGTGGCAAGAAAGAGGGGGGTAATGAAACTCAGACCGCTATCCCGGCAATGGAAAAAACCACATTGGGTGATATCGGAGAGTTAGCTGCCCTGAAAGAGAAATTAGACAATCAGAAGGTGGAAGCCTTTAAAAAAGAGGCAGCTAAGACAGCTGAAGTGAAAACAGAAGCCCCTGAAGCTGAAGCTAAATCCGAAACAAAAAAGGAGGTAGTCAGTAAAGCTGCTGAAACAGAAGTAACGGAAGAGGTGAAAACTGAAGAAGTAACCAAAGTTACTGAAAAAGAAGTAGCTGAAGAGGTGGTTGCTGAAGAAAAGCCCAAAGCTGCTAAAGCCAAGGCTAAGAAAGAAGAACCCAAAGCTGAAGATACTGCTGCATTGGAAACAGAAGAGGCTGACACTTCTGAAGAAGTGAAAGAAGAAGGTACATCGAAAGAGTAACCTGTTTCTCAACAATATTGCTTAAAGAGGCCGGCTATATTTAGCCGGCCTCTTTTTTTTACCTCTCCCTTCAAAAAAGATGTTATCCGATGTAAGAATTTTTCTATTTCTACGTCTATATAGTATGAACTCCCGGCAATTTCAACAACAGATCTTGTGCTACGCCGATCAGGTCTATCGCATGGCGCTCTCCATCTTAAAAGATGAGAGCAGGGCACAGGATCTGTATCAGGATCTGATGATGCGATTATGGGAAAAAAGGGATCAACTGGGAATGATTCAAAACCGAAGAGCTTTTCTGCTCGCATCTATGCGAAATATGTGCATCGATATTTATAGAAAAGAGCCTCTAACAGGTGAAATACCTGAAGGTGCTGAGGACGAACTACCCAACCCCTATCAGAGGATAGAACAATCCGATACGCTGCACTACATCCATCGTCTGATTAACGAACTTCCTGAGACGCAACGCATCACCCTCAGGATGAAAGACGTGGAGGAGCTGGAGATCGAAGAGATCTCGGAGATCTTATCAATGACTGAAAATGCTGTGACTGTGAATTTGTCACGTGCGAGAAAAAAAATGAGGGAGATGATTATAGCAACAGAACTGAAGGAGAAAAAACACTATGAACGATATTGATACTCTATTGAACAGCTATTTCGAGGGGAGTACCACCACGGAGGAAGAGAGAACATTGAAAAGGTACTTTGCCTGTGATCTGATAGCACCTCAACATGAAATATACAGGTCACTGTTTGATCTCTTCGAAAAGGAGAAAAAGGCAATTGTGGCGCCCCTCTATGTTATTCCGACGGAAGAACAGAAAAGAAAACGGCTCCCATCACATAAACTGTGGATTACATCCGCCAGTGTAGCTGCAGTAATCCTGCTGGGAATGATTATTTTCCCATTAAAAAGAGGAAGTGATACACAGCCGGATTATGTGGTGATTGTGAATGGGAATAGAATATCCAATCCCCAGGAAGCAAAAGAGTATGCCCAAATAATGTTTTCACAGGTCT
>Ga0209347_1005051_pt1 | contig 12981 bp, 13 predicted proteins | sample AutmiccommuBRH23_FD_187382 | JGI IMG/M metagenome (GOLD analysis project Ga0209347, IMG submission 187382) | Deep subsurface microbial communities from Mt. Terri, Switzerland - Autotrophic microbial communities BRH/23 (SPAdes) (version 2) | ecosystem: Environmental > Aquatic > Deep subsurface >... | reverse complement strand
CCGAGCCCCGGCGATAAAGCCGCAAGCCGGTCGGCGTAGCGGGTCGCCCGGTACGGATTGTCCGTGTTCTCCGTCGTGTGGATGTAGAGGTGGATCGCCGGAATATAGTCCGGGTTGCGCGCGAGCACGGCTTCGAGCAACGACAAGGTCCGCGCCGTGCGGCCCTTGGGCGTGCGGCCGTCGCTTTCCCAGTAATCCCAGGCCTGCGTGTCCATATTGGCTTCTGCAGACAGTGCGGCGATGAAATCGTCGTCGGGATATTTTAGCGCGACCTCGTCCATGGCGTCGGCGAAGGCGTTGTCGAGCTTGGCGCGGTCTTTGGGCTGCGCCGCCGCATAGCGATAGGAGAGCGCGTTGATGAGCGCCTTCTCCTTTTCGCTGACGCCCTCTCTGCGCGCTTGCGCCGCCTTCAACGCATCCCACGCCGGCGCAACCGCTTCGTCGAACATCGGCGCATTAATGTTGGGACCGTAGGCGAGGGCTTCACCCCAGTAGCACATGGCGCAGTCGCCGTCGGCTTGTTGCGCCGCCTTGAACGAATTGACCGCCGCTCCGTGATTGAAGTTCCACATATGCGCGACGCCGGCGTTGAAATGCGCCTGCGCGAGCGGGTTCGACGTGGTGATGTCATAGGCGATCTTGCCGACCTGCATCGGCGTGATCGATGTATCGATCGCCGGCGCATCCTGCATCGCGGCGGCGGCGCGCCCGGCGCGCAGGAAATAGGCGCGCGTCGCGCCGGGGCCGCCGGCGCTGTCGCCGCAGACCGAGTTCGCAAGCAGCAAAGGATTGACGAAAGGGACGCGCCCGGCGTCCTCGCGCATTTCAATGCCGATGCCGGCGAGCGCGGCTATGGCGGCGCCGGATGCGAGAATGATTTTGGCGTTCATGATGTCTCTCCCCGTTGACGGATCTGAGGCGGTTGTATGATCAAGGGCCGCTACGTGGCGCGTGACCGCTCCAGTCTCAATGCCGGCTTACAGTAGCGTCGATCAGTCGATAGTGAAACCGCGACGAACCGCTTACCCGCGGCGCTGAAACATGCTGTAACCCCGCCATGGCCGACCCGACCTTTGGCAATGTCCACGAATACACTGTCTCGGAACTCGCCGGCGCGGTGAAGCGCTCGATCGAGGAGGAGTTCGGCTTTGTGCGGGTAAGGGGCGAGTTGGGGCGCGTCACCCGCGCCGCCTCGGGCCATGTCTATCTCGACCTCAAGGACGACCGCGCGGTCCTGTCGAGCGTCATCTGGAAAGGCAACGCCGACCGCATCCGATTCGCGCCGGAGCAGGGCATGGAGGTGATCGCCACCGGCAAGATGACCACATTCCCCGGCCAGTCGCGCTACCAGCTCGTCATCGACCATTTGGAGCCCGCCGGCGTCGGCGCGCTGATGGCGCTGTTCGAGGAGCGAAAGAAGAAGCTCGAGGCCGAAGGCCTGTTCGCGGCCGAGCGAAAGCGCGCGCTGCCGTTTCTCCCTTCGGTGATCGGCGTCGTCACCTCGCCGTCGGGCGCCGTCATCCGCGACATTCTCCACCGGCTGCGCGAGCGCTTTCCGCGCCATGTCATCGTCTGGCCGACCGTGGTGCAGGGTAAAGGCGCGGAAGCGAAGATCGCGGCGGCGATCAACGGCTTCAATGCGCTGGAAGAAGGCGGCGACATTCCGCGGCCGGACGTTCTCATTGTCGCGCGCGGCGGCGGCTCGCTTGAAGATTTATGGTGCTTCAACGAAGAGATTGTCGCGCGCGCCGCCGCCGCGTCGAAAATTCCGCTGATCTCCGCAGTCGGGCACGAGACCGACACGACGCTTATCGATTTCGTCGCCGACCGGCGCGCGCCGACCCCGACCGCGGCGGCGGAGTTCGCCGTGCCGATGCGCTCGGAGCTTTTGTCGGAGCTTTTGAACAAGGAGCGCCGGTTCGTCGGCGCGCAAGGGAGGCTGTTCGAGGCGCGCCGCGCCGCGCTGGTGTCGGCGTCGCGCGGGCTCGGCCGGCCGGAAGACGCGCTCGGTCCGGCGCAGCAGCGGCTCGACCGCGCGAGCGACCTGTTGCGTTCGGGGTTGCGCGCAAGGCGCGATGAAGCCTCGACCCGCTATCTCAGGGTCGCGGCGCGGTTCGGGCGCCCGCTGCTCGCCGCCTCTGTTGGTGCGCGCGAAGCGAAGGTCGCCCGTGTCGCCGACCGTCTGCGCCATGCGGCGACGCGGGCGGTGGAACGCAAATGGCGGGCGTTTTCCGGCTTGCGATTGTCGGGTGCTGCGCTCCGTCGCTCCTCCGCTGACGGACGAAAGGCGCTGGCGCGCCTCGAAGCGCGGCTCGGCGCCCTGCGCCTCAGACTGCTGGAAAAACCGGAGCAGAAACTGGCGGGAGCTACGGGTCTGCTGAAGACACTGTCGCACCAGAGCGTTCTCGAACGCGGGTTTGCGCTGGTGAAAGCCGAAAGCGGGGCGCTCATTCACCGCGCTGGCGAGGTCGCCGCCGGCGCGCGCCTGTCGCTGGTGTTCGCCGATGGCGCGCGCGGGGCGGTGGCGGACAGCGCGCCGTCCGCCCCGGAAACCGGGACCGCCAAGCCGCGCTCCCCGACGGAAAAGCCAAAACGGCCCGTGCAAAAAGGCCTGTTCGACTGATCCCGCTCAGCCTTTGACGCGCCCCGCCCGAGCCGCGATACTATAGGTGCGCAGGACAGGCGCCGATGCAGGCGGAAAGAAAGCCATGAACATCCACGAACCGAGCGGCGGGGAAGCGGTGCTCGACTATCGCGACTCCGAATTTGCGATCCTGAAGCCCGGCGCGTTCGTGCGCTGCGCCGTCACGGGGGCGAAGATCCCGCTGCAGGCGCTGAAATACTGGAACGTCGACACGCAGGAAGCCTATGTCGACGCTGTCGCCGCTGTGGAAGGCTTCGGCCTGACGAAAAAAGCATCGGGAAAGAACGCATGATGCTCGCTGCGCTCGCCGCCGCGCTTTTCGCCGCTCAGCCAATCGCGCTGGACGAAGAACTTCCTGCGCCCGAAGCGCCCGCGCCGCGCGCGGAGGCGGAAGACGGCGCAATCCTGTCGCCGCTCGCGGTGCAGGCGAACTTTTCCGAAGCCATGCAGAAAGTCGCCCTGCGGCAACTGGTTTTCGAGCGATCCTCGCCGGCGGTGACGCTCTCTGGGAAGATGGCGCAAGGCGGTCTTGTCTTCGGGGAGACGGCGCCCGGCGCGACCGTGCGCCTCGACGGCGAAGATGTGATGATCGGCGACGACGGCCGTTTCGTCATCGGTTTCGGGCGCGACAGCGCGCCGAGCGCGCTGCTCGCGGTGACGCTCCCGGACGGCTCGATCGAACGCATCGCGCTCGAAATCGAGGACCGCGAATTTCCCGTGCAGCGCATCGACGGGCTGGACCAGTCGAAAGTCTCGGGCTTCACGGAGGAACAGTTGGAGAAGATCGCCGTCGACAAGGAAAAGAAGAGCGCCGCGCGAGCCGAGACGCAAAAAGCCGCCGACTGGGCCGGCGGGTTCGACTGGCCGGTGACCGGACGCATCAGCGGCGTGTTCGGGTCGCAGAGGATTTTGAACGGCGAACCGAAAACGCCCCATTCGGGGCTGGACATCGCGGCGCCGACAGGAACGCCGATCAAGGCCCCGGCGGCGGGAACCGTCCGTCTCGCCGATCCCGACATGTATTTCGAAGGCGGGCTCGTGCTGCTCGACCATGGGCACTGGCTCGAAAGCGCTTTCCTGCACATGTCGCGGATCGATGTCGCGCCCGGCCAGCATGTTGAAAAAGGCGAGGTGATCGGCGCGGTGGGGGCGACCGGGCGGGTCACCGGCCCGCATCTTCACTGGAGCATCAAATGGGCGGGCCGGCTCGTCGATCCGCAACTGACGCTTGCGCCTCTTCAAGCTGACGCGGCGGCCTCCGGCGAGTAGAGGTCAAGCGCCGCGATCGATGATCGCGTCCGGATTCTTTCCGATTTGCGCGCACAGCTCGCGAAACGCCGCCTCGCGCTCGGCGCGATCGCCGGTGTTGAAGCGCAGGAAGAACGGGCGATGCGCCCAATCGAATGCGCTCTCCGCCTTGCCATGCAGGTAATAGAGGAGGGCGGCGAAACTGACGGCCGCCTCGCCGTCGCCCTTGAGGGTCGCCAGCAGCATCGCGTCGATGACTGCCGGCGGATGAAAAGCCTCCGCTTCATCGACGATTTCCGACAGTCCCTCGAAAGGCTGCGCTGCGCGGATAGCGCGCACCAGAGAGGCGGTGCGTTTCTTGTCGGCGACGAGCCCCGGCGCATGGCGCGTAACCGCCATGCGCGTCTGTGGATCGCCGTCTTCAGCAGCCTCGCGCAGGGCGGCAAGGGCGGCGGGCGTTTCCAAAACAGCAAGCGCCTCGGCATCGCGCCAATTGCGGGGGTGATGGTCGAGGACGAGCCGTTCAATAGCGCTGCGTTCGGCGGGGCTTGCGTCGCGCAGCGCTTGAAGATCGTACCCGATCCCGTCGCGCCATTTTTCATGATCCATCATCATGCTCGCGCGAAAGCGCTCCACCGGCGAAACGCCGACTGGCGGCGGCTTGTCAGTCATCGGGCGTCGCCTCTTCGCTGTCGGGCGATGCTGGCTCGGCCGCCTGAGCCGCCGCTTCGCGGGCGTCTTCGCGCGCCCAGCGCCAATCATTGAAGGCGAGGACGATGGGCCTCGCCGCCATCAGCAGCCCCGGCCACCAGAACAGCGCCGCCATCACAATGACGCCCGCCATCCATCGCTTCTGCGCGAACCAGTAGAGCAGCCCGCCTGCGGAGAGCAGAACGACAAGCAATATTCCGATGACGAGCGGCCCCATTCCCGGCGAGACCTCCGGCGAATGGTGGCGCTCAAAAATCGCTATGACCATGCCGGCGAGCAAAGCGGCCAGCAGCACGCCCCATCCCGCCCACGCGATAATCGCTGCGATCTTCACGCCATCCGCGCCCGGCGGGCGCCCCCCAGCCTTGTCATGACGGCCGCTTCTCCCCGACGCCACAAAGGGGGCGCCGAGGACGAAGATGCCGGAATTTCCCGGCCCTCTCAACGCCGTCCTGTGCGCCAGCGGAGGCGGCTTTTTCTCATGTGATTGACAATCATTCTTACTTGCAGCATCTAGGAGGCGCGCCCGGAACGGCGCGACCTCGCCAAGGATGACTGCTCCTCTATGTACGTGTGTATCTGCAACGCTCTTCGCGACAAGGATCTCGCCGCCGCCGCAAGCGCTGACGCGCGTTCCGTCGCCGACGTGTTCCGCCGCTGTGGACGCCGTCCGCAATGCGGCAAGTGCCTGCCGGACGTCGCGCAGATGATTGAAGACGCGCGCCGGCTTGAGGGCGGGCCGATCCTCGCCGCTGAATAACCCGGGCGGCGAACGAACAAACTTTCGCAAAAGAGAATGCGTCGCACTGCGCAGAATTATTCGCGCCAAACTTTTTGCGCGAGTGAGAGTCGGTTTCACACATTAGTCTTTTGACCGCTGACGGATCATGTAGGTTGGCCCCGAAATCAAGAACGGAGCTTTGTCGTGAAGGGCGATCCGAAAGTCATCGAGTATCTCAACAAGGCGCTGAAACTGGAGCTGACCACGGTCAACCAGTATTTCCTGCATGCGCGGATGCTGAAGAGTTGGGGCTTCAAGCGGCTCGCCGAAACCGAGTATAAAGAGTCCATCGACGAAATGAAGCATGCGGACGAACTCATCGACCGCATCCTGTTTCTTGAAGGCCTCCCCAACGTTCAGGATCTCGACAAGGTCTATATCGGCGAATCGGTGAAGGAGTGCCTTGAGTGCGACCTGCGCGCCGAGAAACGCGCCCACCCGCTTTACGCCGAGGCCATCGCTTATTTTGAGAAAGTCCCCGATTTCGTCAGCCGCGAGATCATGGTGCGCATCCTCGAGTCCGAAGAGGAGCATATAGACTTCCTCGAAACCCAGCTCGAATTGATCGGCAAGGTCGGCGAGCAGCTCTACATGCAGGCGCAGATGAAGGAAGACGACGAGTGAGAAGTCTCGCGCGTCTTTCCGCCGGCGCGGCGCTGCTGCTTTCCGCCGCCTGCGCCAGCGGCGCCGAAGACCCCGCCATCGGCGAGAGGGGCGGCATGTGCGGCGGCATCGCCGGCTTCCAGTGCGCCAGCGGGGGCGATTACTGCGCCATCGAGAAAGGCGCGTGCGCGCAGATCGCCGATGTCGCGGGCGTCTGCAAGCCGAAGCCGCAGGCGTGCACCATGGAATACAGTCCCGTCTGCGGCTGCGATGGCGAGACATATCCCAACGCCTGCTCGGCGGCCGGCAAAGGCGTCAGCGTCGCCAGCGACGGCGAGTGTCCGCCCCAATAATCGGACGCTCACCTGCTTTTCGGCCACCGCCTGTGCATCCATAGCCATTGCTCGGGCCGGGCGAGAATATCGCGCTCAAGATGCTGATTGATAAGCGTCGTCAGCGCCAGCACGTCCGCAGTAACGTCGCCCGACGGCGCGAACGCGATCGGCTCATGAACCGTGACGCGGAAATGCGCGCCCTTGAGGCGTTCGGCGCTGACCGGAATGACCGGCGCAGAAAATTTCAGCGACAGGCGCGCCGCCGCCGGCGCCGTCATCGCCTCGCGGCCGAGAAACGGCGCGGCGATCCCGTCGTTCAGTTTCTGGTCGACCAGCATCGCCAGCGACCGGCCGGCTTTCAGCGTTTCGATCAGCGCCCGCCCGCCGCGCTTGCCTTTCGGAATCAGCGCGCGCGACATCACCTTCGCGCGCATGTTGATGATCAGCTCGTCGACGAGCGGATTGTTGGCGGCGCGGTAGACGGTCGCATACTCGACGCCCGCCGCATAAAAAGCGATCGACATCGCTTCCCAGTTGGCGAAGTGGCCGGAAACGAAAATCGCCGGCCCGGCGCCCGCTGCAATCGCTCTTAGCCTCGCCTCGCCGACGACCTCGACGCGCGAGTCCGGCCCGAAAGGGACAAGCTCTTCGAGATGGTTGAACTCCGCGGCGGTGCGGCCGAGATTTTCCCAGATGTCGGCGGTGACGCGGCGGATTTTCGCTTCGTCCCAGTCGGGAAAAATCATCCTGAGATTGCCTTCGGCGCGGCGCGAAATCGGCCGCACCAAGGGACCGGCATGGCGCAGAAAGCCGCCGGCGAGCGTCGAGGCCGCATCGATGCCGATCAGCCTGAAGAGGAAGAACAAAGCGCGCGCGGCGAAAAGCTCAAGCCGGTGGCCGATTGTGATCGGCCGGTTGGCGCGGCGCGCCGGCAGGGCGATTTCCTCACGCATGTCGAGGGTATCGTCGCTCATGCGCTGCTTCTCCCGCTCCCGGCGAAGGAAGCGATAGCGGCGGACGCCATGGCGTCAAGCGCCGCGGGATCGTCGGTCCGCATGCTGACGGGCAGGACGCGTACGCCTTTTCTGTGATCCTGCGGCAGTCGGATGAAGTCTTTCGCGGTGGTGATCAGCGCGGCGTCCGCCTTTGCGGCGTCGCGCCGCAGCCGCGTCATCTCCGCGTCCGTGAATGTGTGATGGTCGGGAAATGCGCGCGCGGCGGCGACATCGAACCCGTGTCGCGCCAAGAGATCAAAAAACCGCTGCGGCCGACCGACCCCGCAAAAAGCGTGGACCCGTTGGGGCGCAGGCAGCGCATCGACCTCAAGCCACGCGCGCAAGCGGCGCGGCGCGTCCGGAAGGCCGTCCGCTCCTCCTGCTTCGTCGGTAGCGCCGGCGACCACCGTGACAAGAACATCGGCGCGCGACGCCGCCCGGCCGACCGGTTCGCGCAGCGGGCCGGCGGGAAATATCCGCGCATTGCCGAACGGGTCGCGCGCATCGACTAGCAGGAAAGAGAATGTTTTCCTCAGAGTCGGATTTTGAAATCCGTCATCCATCACAATCGAGCGCGCGCCTGCCGCCGTCGCAGCGTTCGCTCCGGCCGGACGATCATGCGCGACCCATGTAGGCGCTTCTGCGGCGAGGAGCAGCGCCTCATCCCCAACATCGTCCGCGCTATGACGATCCGGGTCGACGCGAACGGGTCCACTCAGCGCGCCGCCATAGCCGCGCGTCAGGAAATGCGGCTGATGGCCAAGCGCTTTCAGGCGTTGCGCCAGCATGATCGCGAACGGCGTCTTGCCGACGCCGCCAAGCGTCGCGTTGCCGACGCAGAAAACCGGGACGGGCGCGGGCGCCGGCCGCGTCAACGCCGCCCGCAGAAGCTGCGCGCCGTCATAGATAAAAGCCGCCGGCGCGAGGGAAAGGCTGGCGGCGCGCGCCGCCAACGTCCGTTCGCGCCAGAACCAGGGCTCGCCGATCATGCCGCCAGCGCGCGCGCGTCGAAATGTTCGAGGATGGCGTTGCTGATGTCGGCGAGGACTTTCTCGGCGCTCGCCTCGGCCGCCTTCTGGGCTGCGCTCGCCATGGCGAGCCGGGTTTTCTCGTCGGAGAGGAGACGGCGCACGGCGGTCGAAAGCTCGCGGTCGTTGCGGACCAGCGCGGCGCCGCCGGCGGCGCGCATCTCGCCATAGGTCTCGACGAAATTGAACGTGTACGGCCCGTGCAGGATCGCGCCGCCGAGGCGCGCCGGTTCGAGCGGGTTATGCCCGCCCTTCGGCGTCAGGCTGCCGCCGACGAAAGAAACGTCGCTCACCCGGTAGAACAAGCCGAGTTCGCCCAGCGTGTCGGCGATATAGATGTCGGTGTCGGCGAGGATCGGCGCCTTAAGGGCGCGCCGGCCCGTTTTCAATCCGCCTTGGGCGGCGAGATCCGCGACTTCCGCGCCGCGATTGGGATGGCGCGGAGCGAGGATGGTGAGGATGTCGGGAAACGACGCCCGCAACGCCTTGTGCGCGTCGAAAACGGCTTCCTCTTCGCCGGGGTGCGTGCTCGCCGCAAGCCATACGGGACGCGCGCCGATCTCCGCGCGAAGGGCGCCGAGCTCGTTTTCGGCGCCGGGCAGCGCCGGCGCGGCGTTCTTCAGATTGCCGAGCGACACGACATCTTTTTCGGATAACGATCTCAAGCGCTCCGCGTTCTGACGATCCTGCGCTAAAATTAGGTCGAAAGCGGAAAGCACATAGCGGATGGTGCGCGGCTTTTTCGTCCACTCGTCGAAGGACTGGGGCGAGACGCGGCCGTTGACCAGCGCCATGAAACCGGCCCGCCGGCGCGCGGCGAGAATGAGGTTCGGCCAGAACTCCGATTCGACAAACAAGGCCGCCTGCGGGCGCCAGTGATCGAGAAACGAGGCGACGTAAGCGGGGTGGTCAAGCGGGATATACTGGTGGAAGGCGCCCTCAGGCAGACGCTCGGCCATCAGGCGCGCCGAAGTGACGGTGCCGGTCGTCACCAGAAATTTGAGATCTGGCCGTTGATGGCGCAGACGCGCCACAAGCGGGAGCACAGACAGCGATTCGCCGACGCTGGCGCCGTGTATCCACATCAATGCGCCGTCCGGGCGGGGAAGGCCGGCGACGCCCCGGCGCTCGCCGATGCGCGCAGGGTCTTCCTTTCCGGCCCGGATGCGCCGCGTCAGCGCGAAGTCCGCGATGGGCCCCGCGGCGCGGCTCGCCGCGCGGTAGAGCTTGAGGCCGAAAGGTTCGGCGAGCGCCTCGGTCACTGTCATTGCTCCATTCTATCCTATCGGCCTTGCTTCTGGCGACCAGCCGGCATGCGCATCCGCGAGCGCCGCCGCGGCGCTCAGCGCGCGCTCGAGTTCAAGACGCTTTTCCTCCAGCAGCGCCGGGGAGGCGTCCGCCGAGACCTCGATCGGGGCGAGCGCCACAAACCAGCCGCGCGAAAAGGGGAAAGGCAGCAGGAACCGGTCCCATGTACCCAGAAACCGCCCCCGCGTCACTGAATAGGCGCCGGGCAGGATCGGCGCGCCGGAGAATTGCGCGAGGCGGATCGTCCCGATATGGGCGACCTGACGCGGCCCACGCGGCCCGTCCGGATTGACGCCGACCACATGCCCGTCGCGCAGCGCGCCGATCATCTGCACGAGAGCGGGACCGCCTTTCTTGTCCTTTGATGCTTTCTTCGGGTTGGCGGCAGAGCCGCGAATGAACTCGACGCCGAATCGCTTGGCCGCGTTGACGATGATTTCCGCATCCCGGTGCATCGAGGACAGCATGAAAACCCGTTTCGGGGTCTCCCGCCGCACCACTGCCGCCATCAGCAGGCGCGAATGCCAGAAGGCGACGATCACGCCCTTGCCTTCCTCGTTGAGCGGCTCCCAGTGCTCGCGGCCGACATGAGTCCATCGCGACGTGCCGGCGACCAGCTTCACGTAAGCGGCGATCAGCCAACTGGCGATGCTGCGGACGAAACCGCTTTTGAGAAGGGATTTGAAGAATTTGCTGACGGACATTAGGGGCTTTGCGTCGGGAATCCGGTAACAGTAGCTTGCTTGCGCCGGCCGCCGCACCTCGCGATGATAAGGCGAAGAGGCCGTTCGGGACGGGCCTCCACCCCTAGAGAGCCCGCGCGCTCAAATCAAAGAGAGAACCAGGGACTTGCCGCGCCGCCCTCCCGTATCCGATCAGGCCTCGACGGTAAAGCTCAGCGCGAGGCTGTGGGCCTATCTCGGCCGCTATTGGCCGCAACTGGCGATGGCGCTCGCCGCGATGGCGGTTTACGCCGCTTCGACGAGCGCGCTCCCGGTCGGCGTCGAATGGATCAATTCCGCCTTCGCCGGCGGCGACAACCGTTTTTCGGCCGATGTCGGCGACGTGATGCTCTGGGGGCCGGCGGTCATCATCTTTCTCGGCGCGGTCAACGCCGGGTCGCAGTTCCTGCAGGCGCGTCTCGCCCAGACCGCTGCGCTCTCTGCGCTGCGCGATCTCCAGCGCGACATGTTCGACCGGCTGATGCGATTCGACTTTGCGCAAGTGAAAGAGGACGCGTCCGGCCAGATCGTGTCGCGTTTCACCAACGATACGGCTGTGCTGCGTGAAACCCTGACGCGCGCAACCACGGCGGTGCGCGATTCGCTGACTCTCATCGCGCTTTGCGCGACCATGATCTGGTACGACTGGGTCCTGTTCCTCGTCGTCGCTATCGTCTATCCGCTCGCCGCCATCCCGGTGTCGCGCATCGGCAAATATCTGCGCCGCTCGTCAGGCAAGGCGCAGGCGCAGGCGGGCGACATCACCTCGTTGGTCAGCGAAACCATCGGCGGCGCGCGCATGGTGAAGACCTATCAGCTTGAAGATTATGAGCGCGCGCGCGCCGATGTGGCCTTCGACCGGCGTTTTCATCTGCTCAACGGCATGGCGCGCATGCGCGCGCTCAACGAGCCGTTCATCTTCATGGTCGGCTCCGTGGCGATGGCGCTGGTGGTGGTTGTCGGCGCGTGGCGGATTTCTGAAGGCGCGTTGCAAGGCGCGCAGTTCATCCCTTTCATTCTCGCGCTGCTGCTCCTGTCGCAGCCGGCGCGCGGGCTGAGTTCCCTCAACGCCGCGCTGCAGGAAGGGCTCGCCGCTTTCGAACGCATGCTCGACGTGATCGACCGCGCGCCGACGGTCGTCGACGCGCCTGAAGCCTCATCGCTCGCCGTCACCAAGGGTGCTGTTTCCTTCCGCGAGGTCTTTTTCTCGTACGTTCCGGGCTCGGCGGCGCTCGACGGGTTTTCGCTCGACATTCCTGCGGGCGCGACCGTGGCGCTGGTCGGCGAATCCGGCGCCGGCAAGTCGACCGTGTTTCATTTGCTGCCGCGTCTCTACGATGTCGGCGCGGGCTCCATAGTTATCGACGGCCAGAACATCGCCGGCGTCACGCTCGCCTCGCTGCGCAAGGCGATCTCAATCGTCAGCCAGGAAGCGATCCTGTTCAACGACACGATGCGCGCCAACATCGCCTTCGGACGCCCCGGCGCCGCCGAAACCGAGATCGCGGCAGCGGCGAAGGCGGCGGCCATCGACGATTTCATTCGCTCCCTGCCGGAAGGTTACGATTCATTCGTGGGCGAGGGCGGCGGCAATCTCTCCGGCGGCCAACGTCAGCGCATTGCGCTGGCGCGGGCGTTCCTCAAGGACGCGCCGATCCTTCTGCTCGACGAGGCGACCTCGGCGCTCGACGCAGAGTCCGAAGCGAAAGTGCAGGAAGCCATCGCCCGCCTGACCAAGGGCCGTACGACGCTGGTTATCGCCCACCGGCTGGCGACCGTGGTCTCCGCCGACCTCATCGCCGTCATGGACAAGGGCCGCGTCGCCGAGCTCGGAACCCATGGCGCGCTGCTGGAAAAGGGCGGGCTCTATGCGCGCCTCGCCGCGTTGCAGTTTCAGGCGCGGGAGAAGGTGTAAGGGCGCGCTGCTACTCCCGCCGCAGGATTTTCTCCGTCAGCAGGTTGCCCCACCACGAGCCGAGAAACGCCTGTTTGACTGCGGCGGGATCGTAGACCTCATCGACCCATTGCAGAAAATCGTCCGCAGACGACAGACCGCGCCCTTCGCCTCTGGCGTAGTCGAGATATTGTTCCAGCGCATAGTCGATGACGCCGGTCTTGCCCTGCCTGATATGGCCGTAGCGAAGGGAGAGCTGATTCATCGCCCTGTCGAGCGCGACGCCTTCCTTATAGAACAGATAGAGCGTCGCCATCAGGCCGACACGGTCTGCGCCCGATTTGCAGTGCATCGCCGCCGGGTACGCGATGCGGTCGAACAGCGCGCGCGCCTCTTTCAGCGTTTCCTTCGACGGGGCCTCGCGCGAGAACACGCGGAACGTGACGAAGTTTAGCCCAAGCCGGCGGCAGGCTTCTTCTTCAAGAAAATAGAAGCCGCTCGGTTTGTCGCCGCGCAGGTTGACGATGGTTTTGACGCCGCGCTTTGCGAGCGTTTCAAGGTGCGCCGGATTGGGCTGACAGGTTCGCCACATCCGCCCCGGCGCGATTTCGTGCGTGTTAGTATACAGCAATCGAATGACGCCGTGGTCGGCGAGCATCAGCTCGCGCCACGCGCGGCGGCGCCCTTCTGGCGTTTGAAACTCGTCTCGGCT